>Ga0326727_10014870_pt1 | contig 16841 bp, 15 predicted proteins | sample MB2enrmetagenome_FD_207643 | JGI IMG/M metagenome (GOLD analysis project Ga0326727, IMG submission 207643) | Lab enriched peat soil microbial communities from McLean, Ithaca, NY, United States - MB29MY | ecosystem: Environmental > Terrestrial > Soil > Wetlands > Peat | place: USA: New York...
TGTGAACTCGTACAGGTGATGGTTGAGTTCGCTGACCAGTTGCGCCGTGGAAAAATGGCGAGGGCGTGACGGCGCGGCGGAAGGAGCGGCAACTTCGACTGTGCTGCGTAACTGCGCGCGCAAAGAGGACTGCAGAGTGGCCATCAACAGTGCGGCCGAGATGCCTTTACCGGCGACGTCACCCATGGAAAGCACCAGGCGATTGTCATCGAGACGCAGGTAGTCGTAATAATCGCCGGAGACCATCCGCGCGGGCTGGCAAATGGCGGTCAGGCGTAGCGTGCGCGCGAACGGGACGGCCTTCGGATAAAGCTGATTCTGCACCTCGCGTGCGATTTCAATTTCGGACTGCAGCCGCTCCTTCTCTCGCGCGACGGACAAGAGCCGTTCGACATTGCCGGTCATGACATTGAACGACGTGGTGAGTTCGGCGAGCTGATCGTTGCGCGCTACCGGAATACGCCACGAAAAATCGCCTTCAATGACGCGCTGGGTGCCTTCGTAAAGATGGTGCACGGCGCTGGTGATGGTGCGGGTGAGCGAGATGCCGATCACCAGCGCCACGCACTCCACGACAAAAAACAGAAGGGTGAAGCCGAACAATATCACGCCAGCCAAATCGTCGGCGCCGAGATCGCTGATATCCGGGAAGATTCGATCGAGCACCACTGACGGACGCGTGTCGGCCGCCAGGGTGGCTACTCGATGCTTGCCCGGCTTGTCCCAGACTGCGAGCGGGAGATCCTCGAACCACAGGGAATCGAGGTCGAATCCGTTCGCGGGCGGCGGCAGCGGAGGCGCAATTCCCATTGCGCCGGGCGCAACCACCAGCGGTTCCTCGCCCGGTTTCGGGTTCAGCGGAGGCCCGAGCTTGACCACGATTCCAGGCGCCATGCGGCTGAGCCAGGCGTTATCGACAGGCACCAGCGCGGTGACATCGGCATCGCTCCCGACACTATGCGACCACAGGAAAAAGCGGTGATCGTGAAAAACGACGCCGCCCTCTTCACCCCAGCCGGGCGGCGGCGGAGTGAGGCTGCTGTCGCCAGGCACCGTGGTCACTGCGGAACTCCGGCGAAGAATGAGAGAGACACCGGGAAACCGCTCACTCAGGGCTCGCGCCATTGCTCGCAGCGCGTGCTCCCGCGCAGTAGTGTCGTCGGAACGAGCGACCGCATCCGTGGCCGCGCGCAGCCGTGCAATTCGGTGATTCAACTCATCGGTGGCGACGTAGACGCCAAGCTGCCGCGCGAGAATGAACACCGTCATCCCGGCAAGCGAGAGGATGAGCAGCACCGGCACCACGGCGATGAACAGGTAGGCCACCAGAAGGCGATTGCGCAACCCCCAGATGAGCTTGCGCACGCCCATCCGCGCCACACGAAGCAGCAGCCATCCGCCGGCCACGATCAGCGCAAGTTGGAACAGCAGGACGAACAAGCTGTGCGGAACCACCAGCAGGAGGCACACGTACACCAGCAGGAGCACGGCAAATGTGCGCTCCAGCCTGCTTGTTCGCCGCAGCTTTTCCTGAAAACGAGTCTCCACCGTTCATACCCGGGATTTCGCGATATCGGGAGCGGCGCCGGGCTCCGTGGGCGGTTCCTTTTGCAAATAATACTTCGTCAGCTTGCCCTTGAGAATTTCGAAGGCGCTGGATGGATCGTCGGCGCGATCGAACAGGTTCACGTCCTCGGGCGAGATCGTGCCATGCTTCACCATCGCGTCGAAGTTGACCACTTCGTTCCAGTAGTCGGTGCCATACAGCAGAATGGCGATCTTCTTCTCCAGCTTGCGCGTCTGCACCAGCGTGAGAATCTCGAACAACTCGTCCATCGTGCCGAACCCGCCTGGAAACACTACCAGCGCTTTGGCCAGATAGGCGAACCAGAATTTGCGCATGAAGAAATAGTGAAACTCGAACGACAGTTCCGGCGTGATGTAGGGATTCGGGCGCTGCTCGAACGGCAGACCGATGTTCAGGCCGACGGTCTTCGAATTCGCCTCCGACGCGCCGCGATTTGCCGCTTCCATGATTCCCGGACCGCCGCCCGAGCAAACAACGAAACGGTACAGCGGGTTGTCCAGATTGTCCGACCACTCGGCCAGACGGCGGGCGAGGTCGCGGGCGTCGTGATAATAGCGCGAGCCCGGACCATCCTCGCGAATGCGGGCCGAGCCGAAGAACACAATGGTGTCGCGGATTCTCTCGCGGCGGAAATGTGCGAGCGGCTCCAGATACTCGGAGAGGAGGCGCAGCGAGCGCGCTTCCGGGCTGTCGAGGAAGGCTTCATTCTTGTAGGCGAGCGGTAGTCTGCCGTCGTGCGGAGTCTCAGTGGCCATCAGATTCGGGGTTTTTCTCCTCGGCCGTTGGGGTGCGCCGTTCCAATTGTCGCATTCTCCTCAACAACTCCGGCAATTTTGGAAGCGCGGTGATGGCGCGCAGCCACTCACGCGCATCGAACGCCGGAGAGCCCGAAACAACGGCACCGGGCGCCACGTCGCCGCCGATGCCGGACTGCGCGTAGACGATGGCCTTGTCATGAATCGTCAGGTGACCGGACACCCCCACCTGGCCCGCCAGCAGAACATCGTTACCGACCACCGTGCTGCCTGCAAGACCGGTCTGCGCGCAGATGATATTGCGCTCGCCTATCGTGCACGCGTGGCCCACCTGCACCAGCGTGTCGATCTTCGTGCCGCGGCCGATTCGCGTTTCGCCGACGGTGGCGCGGTCAACTGAGGAGAGCTGCTGGATCTCGACGTCGTCTTCAATGATCGTGGGTCCCGATTGCACGATCTTGATGTGATTACCGGCGGCGTCCTTAGCGAAACCGAACCCGTCGCCCCCCACCACCACCGAGTTGCCGAGCACCACTCGATTACCGATTCGGCAGTGTTCGCGCACCGTGACATGGGAGTGAGCAAGAAAATCGTCGCCGATGGAGGCGCCTTCGTAGATCACCACGTGAGGATGCAGCACGGCATCGCGGCCGATAGTCACGCCCTCACCGATGACACAATATGCGTCGATAGAGGCGTTTTCGTCAATGCGCGCCGATTCCGCAATCACCGCCGTGGGATGAATACCCGGTTTCGGCCGAGGAGGCTGGTAGAACAGCGCGAGTGCGCGGGCGAAATCGAGATAAGGATTCTTCGATACAACGCTGACGATGGCGGCATTGCGGACCGGCTCCGAGACGATGATCGCCGCGGCTTTGGTCTGCTTCACCTTGGGCGCGTAGCGCGGATTTGCGAGGAACGTGATCTCGCCGGGGCCCGCGTGTTCCATTCCGGCGACGCCGGTGATTTCGATTGCGCCGTCGCCTACCAGGTCGCACCCAAGTTGCGCCGCCAGAGCCTCCAGTTTCATGACCCGATTCAATCACTGTAGGACGAGGCGAGTCAATGTGGGTCGACTTGTGGCTGATTACCGGCATTTCCTGTATGCTGTCACGGAGGAGCAACGAATGGGAACTACACCACCGGTGAACCCGCAATACCCGCAGTACCCGGCTCAACCGCAGATGGGCGCGCCGCCGCCGAAAAAAGGAATGGGACCGCTGGGCTGGGTCCTCATTGGCTGCGGAGGCCTGATCGTACTGGGGATCATCGTGGTCATCGGCCTGGGCTGGTATGCCGTGCACAAAGCCAAGCAGGCCGGGATCGATCCTGATTTGCTGAGGCGCAACCCAGCTGTTGCCGTGGTGAAGATGGGCGTGGCTGGGAATCCGGACCTGACCATCATTTCCGAAGACGACGATCATGGCATCATTCGCATTCACGACTCAAAGCAGAACAAGAACTTCATTGTGAATTTCGAGGACGCCAAAAAGGGCAGGTTCACAATGCAGGAGGAAGGCAAGGAAGCCGTCACTCTGAGCGCCTCCGGCAACGGCGACACCGGCACATTCGAGGCGACCACGAAGGACGGCACGGTTCGCGTCGGCGGTGGCGGGCCGGCGAACATGCCTTCGTGGCTCCCAACGTATCCGGGTTCACAGCCGAAGGCGACCGTTACCTCCGAGGATGCGCTGCGCAAGAGCGCCCAGTTCACCTTCACGACCGGCGATTCGGTGGAGAAGGTTCAATCGTTCTACAAAGACTCGCTGGCCTCCGACGGGCTGAAGGTAACCAACAGCAGCGTATTCATGAGCGGCGGTTACTCCAGCGGCATCGTTTCTGCCGAAACTGACGGAAAACAGCGCGAGGTGGTGGTCACCTTCGGCACGCAAAACGGGCAGACCGCGGTCAGCGTGACGTGGACGGAGAGAAGGTAGGCTCCCAGCACTGGCCTATGGGTGCGGCTTGGAGCGAATCCGTCGCGACTCTTCGTTTTCGTAGCGGCTCAGACGGATTAATCGCTCCTGGCTGTTGAAGCCCTTCTTCGCCCCGTTGATCTTGCGGCGCGCATATGTGCCATCGGGCAGCATGCGGCGAGTCTTCACCGTGTCGGAAAAGTAGACCGCCAGGACATCCGTCTTGATGGTGCGGATGAGCTTCGCGTCTTCAATGGGAAACAGCACCTCAACCCGATGGTCGATATTGCGCGGCATGAGATCGGCGCTGCCGACATACACCTGCTCCGCGCCGCCGTTCGCGAAATAGTAAATGCGGCTGTGTTCGAGGAACCGGCCGACGATGCTAATCACTTCGATGTTCTCGCTGACACCGGGAATGCCCGGCTTCAGACAACAGATGCCGCGTACCAGTAATTGCACGCGCACACCGGCCTGTGAAGCGCGGTAGATCGCACGAATCATGGGCGGGTCCACGAGGGCGTTCATCTTGAAAATCAGATGGCCTCCGCGACCCTGCTTCTTGTGCTCAATCTCACGGTCAATGAGCGACAAAACGCGAGCGCGTAAATTCACGGGCGCCACAAGCAGTTTCTGATAATCCGATTTGGCCGAGTAACCGGTGAGGTAATTGAACAGATTGGTTACGTCATCGGCGATTTCTTCGTTGGCGGTGAACAGGCCGAGGTCAGTGTAAAGATGCGCGGTGACGGCGTTGTAGTTCCCGGTGGAAAGGTGAACGTAGCGCACAATACGGTCGCCTTCGCGCCGAACGATCATGGTCACTTTGCAATGAATCTTCAGGCCGACCAAACCATAGACGACATGCACGCCCTCGCTTTCCAGAGCCCGCGCCCATTCGATGTTGCTCTCTTCGTCGAAACGCGCCTTGAGTTCCACCAGCACGGCCACCTGCTTGTCTTCGCGCGCGGCCTCCAGCAGCGCTTCCACCACCGGTGAATTGCGGCCCACGCGGTAGAGGCACGATTTAATAGCCAGCACGCGGCCGTCGTGCGCGGCTTTGTTAAGCAAGTCGATGACCGGCTGAAACGAATCGAACGGATGATGCAGGAGGACGTCCTGCCGGCGGACGATCGCGAATACATCCTCGTCATCGCCGCCGAGCGCGAGCGCCTGCGGGATCGCGGGGACGAACGGCGCGTCTTTAAGATCGGGCCGATCGATGTTGTAAAGATCCATGAGCCGCTTCAGCGACAGCGGCGCGGGCGTTTTATAAACCTCGCTGGCATCCACTTCGAGGTTGTTGATGAGGATTTCGAGGATATGCGGCGGCATGTCCTCCGAAACCATGAGCCGAACCACACTGCCGAAGCGGCGGGCGCGCACACCTTCCTCGATGGTCTCCAGCAGGTCTTCCGCTTCCAGCTCCTTGATCGCCATATCCGCGTCGCGCGTGATGTGGAATGCGTGCGACTCCACCACGTGCATCCCGGGAAAAAGCTTCTGCAGATGAGCCGCGATCACCTGCTCCAGCCACACGAGATCGATTTTCTTCGGCGTGCGCTTGTGCCGGTTCTTTGGATTGGGCGATTGGCTGACCGGGACCAGTTGCGGAAGCGAATCGGGCACCTTGATGCGCGCGAAGTGCAGCTCGCCTTCCTGATCGCGAATCACTACCGCGAGATTCAGGCTGAGATTGGAAATGTGCGGGAACGGCCGGCCGGGATCGAAGGCGAGCGGCGTCAAGACGGGAAAAACCGTTTGTTCAAAATATCCCGCGGCTGTTTTTTGCTGAGCGGCGCTGAGACGCGCGTAATCGACAATGCGAATTCCCTGCTCTTCCAGCTCGGGCCTGATTTGCGCCATGCATTTGTGCAGCTCGGAAAGAAGCTTCTTGATCTCGCGCCGGATGGCCACCAGTTGCGCGCGCGGGTTCATGCCGTCCGGTCCGACTTCGAGAATACCGGCGTCCAGTTGTGCGTTGAGGGCAGCGACTCGAACCATGAAAAACTCGTCGAGATTGGAGCCCACGATGGAGACGAACTTGACTCGTTCCAGCAGCGGATTGGAGCGGTCTTCCGCCTCTTCGAGCACGCGCCGCTGAAACATCAGCAGGCTGATCTCGCGATTGACGTACAGGGACGGATCGCGCAGGTCGGTGGCGGATTGCCTCGCAGGCCTTGCGGCCTTCCTCGCGGGCTTGCGCGCGGCCGCCGTTCCCGCCGCGGCGGCCAGAACCGCTGGCCCATTCTTCTTTGGCATCTCTGTACAGGGTAGCTGGTTGTGCGTTACCGAACCAAGCTCGGTCCTTTAGCCACCCGCCGTTATAGTAGTGGGTGATGCTTTTCCCGCGCGCCGCGGCGCTCGTTGGGCTCTGCGCGATCGCCTATGGCGCGGCCTCGCCGTCAACTCGGAAATCGGCCGCGAAGCACTCATCGGCCTCCGCCTCCGCTCAGGCCTGGGCTCGCCGCCTGCCACTTCGCGATAAGGCGGCCCAACTGATTGTCGCGCCCATCTTTGGAGAGCTGCAGAATACCCGGTCGCGCGATTTTCGGCGCTACGTGCACTACGTCCACGATCTGCGCGTGGGCGGCGTAATCGTGCTCGGGCATTCCGTCAACGGCAGCATCCGCAATGCCGAACCGTTCGCCATGGCCGCGCTCATCAATCGCCTGCAGAAGGTGGCTCGGACCCCGCTTCTGGTCTGCGCCGATTTCGAGCGCGGAGCATCGATGCGAGTGAACTCCGCCACGCTGTGGCCGCCAAACATGGCCTTCGGCGCGGCTGGGGACATAGATGACGCCAAATTCGAGGGCGCCGAGACGGCTCGCGAAGGCCGAGCGCTGGGCGTGGAGTGGATCTTCGCCCCCGACGCGGACGTGAACAATAATCCGGACAATCCCATCATCAATACGCGTTCTTACGGCGAAGATCCAAACCAGGTAGCGCGCTTCGTTGCCGCTTTCATCGCCGGCGCGCATTCCGATCCGAAGCACCCGGTGCTGGTCACCGCTAAGCATTTTCCCGGGCACGGCGACACCACCGACGACACCCACCTTGGTCTGGCAAGATTGGATTTCCTGCGCGAGCGCCTGGAGAGCATGGAACTGGTTCCGTTCCGCGCCGCGATTGCCGCGGGTGTGGACGCGGTGATGACCGCGCACATCGCCGTTCCTTCGATCGATCCTACGGGAGTTCCCGCGACAGTCTCGACGCCGCTCCTCACCGACACGCTGCGGCGTGAGCTCGGCTTTCACGGGATCGTCGTCACCGACGCGATGGACATGCTGGGGCTTTCGAAGCTGTTCGATCCCGGTGAGGCAGCCGTGCGAGCGCTGGAAGCTGGCGCTGATGTCCTGCTCGTTCCCGCCGACAGCGAAAAAGCGACTGCCGCCATCGTTGCCGCGGTGAAGAGCGGGCGCATCACCCGAAAGCGGCTCGAAGAGAGTGTGGCGCGTATACTGGAGGCCAAAATCCGCATGGGCCTGACTCGCCGCAGGACCGTGAACCTGGAGGGCATCGCCGATGTCCTGGCCAGTCCCGAAGCCGACGCCGCCGCACAACGGGTGAGCGAACGAGCACTCACGCTGGTGAAGAACGACGGCAACATGTTCCCATTGCACGCACCGGCCAGCGCCTGCGTGGCCATCCTCACCGAAAGCCGCGACAGCCAGCACGGGCGAACACTGACCTCGGAATTGAAAAAGCGCGCGGCCAACATGAATGTGATTACGCTGGATCCGACGCTCCCCGCCGAGGAGATGAACAAGGTCGCACAGAACCTGAGCGGATGTCCGGTCGCCGTGCTGGTTCCGTTTGTCACCGTCGCGGCATATAAAGGAACAGTCGCTCTGCGCGATCCTTACGTCGGACTAGTCAATGCTCTGACATCCAATAAGACACCAGTTGCCGTCGTCGCGTTTGGAAGTCCCTACGTGATCCGCAGTCTGCCGAATGTGCCCGCATATATCGCGACGTTCAGCACGACGACGATGTCGGAGGAGGCCGTAGCGCGCGCGCTGTTTGGCGAGATTCCCATCACCGGCCACCTGCCCGTAACCGTTCCCGGTATCGCCAAGCTGGGCGCCGGAATCCAACTTGAGGCGGTGAATGCCCCTCGCGCGCCCTCGCAATGATTCGGCAGTCGCAATGATCAAGGAGAAACCAAATGGTTGAGATTACCTGGCTGGGCCACGCCACCTTTCAACTGAAACTCGACTCGGGCGAAGTCATCGTCCTCGACCCGTGGATTGATGGCAACCCGAAGTTCCCGAAGTCACACACGTTTTCGCGCGTCGACGCGATGCTCATTTCGCACGGCCATTTCGATCACATCCACGACGCGATTCCACTGGCGAAGAAGTTCCAGCCGAAGAAGGCCATCGCCATATTCGAGACCTGCCACTGGCTGGAGAAAAAGGGCGTCAAGAACTGCAGCGGCATGAACAAAGGCGGCACGCAGGAGGTGTGCGGCGGCCTGAAAGCAACGCAGGTCCATGCCGTGCACAGTTGCGGCATTCTCGATGGCGATGAGATTCTCTACGGCGGCGAGGCTTCCGGCTACGTGCTGCACTTCCCCGACGGCCGCACCGCGTACTTTGCCGGCGACACCAACGTCTTCACCGACATGTCGCTGATCGAGCAGTTGTACAAACCGAAGTTGGCCTTCCTGCCCATCGGAGACCACTTCACCATGGGCCCGCGCGAAGCGGCACTCGCGGCTCGTCTGCTGAAGGCGCGGACGATCATTCCCATGCACTTCGGGACATTCCCGCAGCTCACGGGAACGCCGGATGCGCTGGCGGCGGAGTTGAAGGACTCGCTGGAATTGCGAATCTGGACGCTGGAGATCGGGAAGCCGGTGGGGTGGTAGTGGAGCCGTGATCGCGCGATAAGCTAATCGTGTGGCGCTGAAGGTGCGCGATGTTATTAAGTTGCTGGAGCGGCACGCTTGGCGTCACGTGCGCACTACCGGCGATCATCGGGTCTTTCGAAGTCCGGATAGCAGGATTACGGTGGTATCCGGAAGAGCTGGAGACGATGTGCGACCCGGTACATATCGGGCGATTCTGAGGGGACTGGTATTAGGGAATCCGAAGAATGACTCGCAAATACTCACTCGTTATCGAAGGTACAGGCAGCGCCTACAGCGCTTATGTTCCAGAGCTCCCCACGATTCTGGTGACAGGTTGCTCGGTGGAGGAACTGACCACTCGCGCGACTGAAGCGATTCGTGTTTATTGGGAAACCCTGAACGCCGACCGCTCACCGACATCGACGCTCCGCGAGATCGAGGTCGAACTGCCAGTCTGAAGGCGCGGACCATCGTACCGATGCATTTCGGCATCTTCCCGCACCTAACCAGAACGCCGGACGCGCTGGCGGCGCAGTCGAAGGATTCACCTGAATTGAGTGTCTGGCCGCTGGAGATTGGCAGCCCGCGAGTTGGCAGCTCAAAATCTCCTTGACTCCTTCTATAATTCTACTATCATAGAAATATGGAACCATCAAGAGTGAAGGCGGCTCCTGAAACCGACCCGACCGCAACCTTCGCGGACATGTTCGCCGCTCTTGGGGCCGAGCCACGCCTGCGAATCCTGCGGGCGCTTCTCGCCGCGCATCCCGAGGGAATGGTCGTCGGCGAGATTCAGAACGAGCTGGGTATTGCCGCGTCCACGTTGTCGCATCATCTGGAGAAGCTGAAGAATGAGGACCTGATCGCCGTTCGCCGCGAGAGCACTTTTCTGCGATACACGGCCAATACCGCGGTCCTCGAGGCGTTGCTTGGGTTCCTGTATGCGGAGTGCTGCACCCGCAACAAGGCCATCAAACCGGCCCGAATCACTCAGATCTGCAAGGCATGAATAACGAGGAAAAAACGACATGGAGCTGAAAGAAAAGCTGCGGGAGAGATATGGCGAAGCGGCGCTTCGCGTCAAAGCCGGCGGAAGCTGCTGCTGTGGCACCGCCCCGAGTGAGCTCGGTTGCGTCGATCCCATCACATCGAACCTCTATGACGCCAGCCAGGCCCGCGAGATCCCCGAAGAGGCTCTGCTCGCATCGCTCGGCTGTGGCAATCCGACGGCGCTGGTCCATCTCAGCCGCGGCGAAACGGTCCTCGATCTCGGCTCCGGCGGCGGCATCGACGTGCTGCTATCCGCCAGGCGCGTCGGGCCAGCCGGCAAAGCATACGGGCTCGACATGACCGACGAAATGTTGGCCCTCGCCCGCGAAAACCAGCGCAAGGCCGGAGTGGAGAACGTCGAGTTTCTGAAGGGCGAGATCGAGAACATACCGCTGCCCGACGATACGGTGGATGTCATCATCTCGAATTGCGTGATTAATCTCTCCGCCGACAAGGATCGCGTCATGCGGGAAGCCTTTCGTGTGCTCAAACCAGGAGGCCGTTTGGCCGTCTCCGACGTCGTCGTCCGGGGCGAAGTGCCTTTCGAGGTGCGCCGCAGCATGGAGCTTTGGGTCGGCTGCATCGCCGGCGCCTTGCAGGAAGACGAATACGCGCGCACCCTAAGAAACGCCGGTTTCGAATCGATTGAAATCCAGATCACGCGCGTCTACAGCGTCGAGGATTCCCGGCAGTTTCTCTCGAGCGAAGGCATCGATGTCGACGCCATCGCGCCGCAGATCGAGGGCAAATTCACCAGCGCGTTTATACGGGCCGTGAAACCGCGTCCGAAGGAGTGATGTGGCCCGGCCCACCCATGCCCGATAAGAAACGAATCCTCATCCTTTGCACCGGAAACTCCGCCAGAAGCCAAATGGCCGAAGGCCTGTTGCGTCACGATGCGGGAGACCGCCTCGAAGTATTCAGCGCGGGAACCAGGCCGAGCCAGTTGAGACCCGAGGCCATCGCCGTTATGCGCGAGCTCGGAATCGACATTTCCGGGCACCGCTCCAAGAGCGTGGATGAGTTTAGCGGGCAATCGTTCGACTACGTGGTCACCGTCTGCGATAACGCGCGGGAAAGCTGCCCCATCTTCCCCAGCGGAACCACAACTATCCACCGCGGCTTTGAGGATCCTGCAGCGATTGAAGGCTCCGAGGAACACCGGCTGGCGGCGTTTCGACGTGTTCGAGACGAGATCAGGACCTGGCTGCGCGGGCTGGCAAGAAACCACGGCCGAGCGCTCAAAAGTCCAGTGTGAGCCCCGGCGCGTTGTAGTGATACTTTCTGGTCACTCCGGCCACGCGCAGGATAAGGTGCCTGTGCTCGATGCGGCCGGTCCATGAGCCACCACCCGGACCGATCGAATCGTCCCAGCGGATTTCAAGGGTAGTGGAGGTGTTGGTGAAAGTGCCTTGCTGAGTATCGAACCTCTGCTCCACAAACGTGCCATCCTTTCTCAGGTTCAGCCAATGGTCACCGCCTCGCCAATCACCGACCACGGGGGCGGTTACACGGTTGCAACCGGTGCATTGGAGCGCCTCGCTGGAAGACTCCAACACCAACTCAGTACCACAACTGATATGAAAGGAGGCGACCCGGTCTGGCTTTCCTGCCGTACTCAGGCGAAGCTGGCCCTGTTCGACCGACCAGCGGCCTCGCTCGCGGCTAGTGGATCGCTCGGTGACGGCATGGCCCTGAAACTCCAGGGTGCTCCGGAGATCGCCGTGCGAGGACTCATCCAGATCCCACGAGCCGCTGAGCGGTTTCAGAGGGGGAGAGATTCGCTGAAAAAGAGTAGCGATCGGCTCTTCAACAAACAAGGGGACCCATACGAACGCACCGAAGAAGACCATCTGCACTGCATAGGACGCCGCCTCGGACGCCGCGCCAGGTTGCCGTGGCGCTTTGGGCGTGGGCAGCCATCGCACAGTCGTCACCGCCGAAAGCGGGACATCCTCGCAGGATAGCGCTCCAGTATATGTCGCAAGAGAGATGAATTCGTCGGTCACTCGAACGATGCGCCCTGATTTGGTCTGTCCATCTCTCAAGGTGAGTTCAGCACTTCCCACCCGCGGATTTCGCAGAAGCTTTTTCACCGACACGGAAAGATTGACCGTGGCAACCGAGCCCTCGCCTTTCTCCTGTGCCGAAGCCGGCAGGCAAAGCGCCAGAGAAACCGCGACGACGCGCTGACAGACTCTGATAAACATGACTGCAGTGTAGGGGCGCGGAGGGAATCGGAGCGCCGCTGATGTGGCACTTTCTCAACTGTCACAGTCCAACGTCGACCGCACACTTGGCTTAATCCGCAAACATGCTATAATCCATCGAGAAGCGGTACTTTCCCCATATGTCTGAAGTCGCCCTTTGCGCTCATACACATACGGAAGCCGAGTACGACGCCATCGTGCGTCAGGACATCGAGCTCTTCCGCGAACAGGCCAACAAGCTGCTGGCCGGCGAGATCACCGACGACGAGTTCCGGCCGTTCCGTCTGCGTCGCGGCATCTACAGCCAGCGTCAGCCGGGCGTGCAGATGATTCGCACGAAGGTTCCCGGCGGAACGCTGACGGCCGATCAGCTCGATCAGCTCGCCCTCGTCTCCGAACGATACGCCGCGGGCAAAGGTCATCTGACCACGCGCCAGAATCTGCAATATCATTTCGTGCCGCTGACGAATGTGCCGGATCTGCTTCACCTGCTGGCGGACCAGCGCCTTACCACCCGCGAAGCGTGCTACAACACCGTTCGCAATGTGACCGCATGCCCTCTCAGCGGCCTGCTTCCGGATGAGCCGTTTGACGTACATCCCTACGCCCGGCGTGTCGCCTTCGCGTTCCTGCACAAGGAACTGACCGACAATATGCCGCGCAAGTTCAAGATTGCGTTCTCCGGCTGCCCCGAGGACTGCATCGGGACGTCGTTCAACGACGTGGGCCTGCGCGCGGTGATTCGCGGCGGCCAGCGCGGATTTCGCATGGTGATTGGCGGCGGGCTGGGTCCCTTGCCGAACGAAGCCCAGTTGCTGGACGAATTCGTACCGGTGGATCTGCTGGTGCACAGGATCGAAGCGGTGCTGCGCATCTTCAACAAGCACGGCAACCGGCAAAACAAGAACAAGGCCCGATTGAAGTTCATCCTGCGCGAGCGCGGGTTTGACTGGGTGAAGGAAAACGTCGAGAGAGAATACCAGGACATCCTGCAGAACGGCGGGATCGAACTGCCGGGCGAAGTCCCCGAGAGTTTCGGTGGTTTTCAAGCAGTTCCACCACCACTGGGAGTCGGCCGGCAGCTGCCCGTGGTGAATGGGTACGTCGACGCGGAGTACGGGCGCTGGCTGGAAACCAACACGCGGCCACAGCGGCAGCACGGGTATTCCATCGTCACCGTGAAAGTTCCGCAGGGGAATCTCACCGCCGGCCAGATGCGCGCTGTAGCTTCTCTCGCACGGGACACCGGCGACGGTTACGTTCGCGTCAGCATGGATCAGAACCTGCTGCTCGGCTTCATTCCTTTACACAACCTGAAGCGAATCTACACTGCGCTGCGGCAGATCGATCTGGCTGGCGCGGGCGCGCATGAAATCGAAGACGTGACCACGTGCCCGGGCGCGTATAGCTGCAACCTGGCGCTGACGAAATCGATGAATCTTGGCGACGCTATCGCGACAACGGTGTCCGGTTACGACGATCCCGAAGTACGGCGGCTGTCGGTGCGCATCAGCGGGTGCCCGAATTCCTGCGGCCAGCACTGGACCGGCGATTTCGGCTTTTATGGCAACGCGCGCAAGATCGACGGGCGCGAAGTGCCGTATTACCAGATGCTGCTGGGAGGCGGGTACGACCGCGAAGGAATGCTGCGATTCGGGCTGGCCATTCAAAGCGTCCCGGCGCGGCTGGCGCCGGTGGCGGTTCGGCGCGTAATCGACCATTTTGTGGCGAATCGGCAGCGGGGCGAGGCATTTCGCGATTACGTGCTGCGGCACAAAGTAGAAACATTTCGCGCGATGACGGCGGATCTGGCCAAGCCGGCCGAGACCTTCCCGGAGCTGTACCGCGACTGGGGCGACGAAGAAGCGTTCTCGCTCAAGCTGGGCCGCGGCGAGTGCGCGGCGTAAGAAAAAAGAAAAGGGGCAGCGTGAGCTGCCCCGAAATCGCGTGGCTTCCGGCTTCTTCTAACTTTTTCGCGTCGATTTTGCGCTTACCGCGCGAACGGGCTCGTACGCGGCACCTGCGGCCATGGTGAAACTCGGCGCCGACATCGGCTGATCCATGAGATCGGCCATGGCGGTCACGGGCAATCCCTCGGCTTCGCGAGTGAAGGTCATGCAGCGCTCCCCGCTGTCGAAATCGACTTTCACCCAATCTCCGCCGCGCACCTGGTCGGTAGCGATCAGGTTGGATATAGGCTGCACCACCAGGCGCTCGATAGCGCGCTTCAGGTGCCTCGCGCCGTACTTCACATCGGTGCCTTCTTCGAGCAGATGACCCTTGCCCGCTTCGGTGATCTTGAATATGAACGCGCGCTCCGGGTTGGTGCTGAATATGCGCTGCTGCACCAGGTTCAGCTCGATGTCCAGAATACGGCGCAGGTCTTCGGAGCCCAGCGGCCGGAACGTCACGATCTTGTCGAGGCGATTGATGAACTCGGGCGTGAACTTGCGGCGGGCCGCTTCCACGCTGGTGTTCTTCAGCTTCACATTTAGTTTTTCGTCGATCTCGCCGGCGGCGGTTCGACGCGCCTGCTCAGGGGCGCAGAATCCCACTTTGGGATTCATCAGCGCGCTCATTTCCGTTGCGCCCAGATTGCTGGTCATGAAGATCATGGCCCGCGAGAAATCCACTTTGCGATTGTCGCCGAGTGTCAGCGTGGCTTTGTCCAGAATGCCGAGAAGCAGGTTCCACAGCGCGTCGCTGGCCTTCTCGATCTCGTCAAAAAGTACGAAGCTCACCTTCATCTGGTCGGTGTGATACTGGCTCAGCACCTCCTGGCTCAGCAGCGGGTGCGTTTCCCGGTGACCGAGATAACCGGGCGGCGAACCGATCAGCTTGGCAATTTCGTGGCTGTGCTGGAATTCTCCACAGTCGATCTTAATCACCGCTCGCGGATTCTTCAGCAGGCATTCCGCGGTCGCCTCCACGATGCGCGTCTTTCCGGAACCGGTGGGCCCGAGGAACAGGAAATTCCCGATGGGCCGCCCGGGAGCACTCATTCCGGTGAGATGCATCTGATAGATGTTCACGATCTGTTGTATCGCGTCGTCCTGGCCGACTATGAGCCTGTGCAGACTGCCTTCCAGGCTCTCCGCTTCGCGGCCCGTCTTCGTCGGATCCAGGGAGATGTTCGTTTTCACCATGTTGGACCCCTTCCTCAAGCGCTCCATCCTTCTCTGAGCAAATTACGTGCCAGTTCCTGACGACGCGGTCACTCCCACTACTTCTTCGGTTTCGAGGGTCTCACCTCGACCCGGCTCACCAGCGTGCGCGCCGGCATTCGCAACAATCTCCGCAATGTCGTCGGGAGCAATTTTCCAGTTGGCTGGCTCACTGTTCCTCCCGAACGACGTGTCCACGCTGCCCGGCATGATGTAAGTCACGCGCACGTTCTCCTGCCGGTGATCCAGCATCATCGCTTCGCTGAATCCATTGAGTCCGAATTTCGACGCGTTGTACGCAGCACCTCCGGCGAACGGATTCCTCCCCGCCAGACTGGAGATGTTCACGATATATCCGGCCCCCCGCGCGCGGAAGCGTTGCAACGCTTCCCGCGAACAGTAGAAAGCGCCCGAGAGGTTCGTGTCTATCGTCTGTTGCCATTGCTCAATACTCAGATCGGCTGTCGGACTGAAAAACCCCACCCCGGCGTTGTTCACCAGCACATCGAGGCCTTCAAATTCCTTATCGACAACTTCGAACAGAGATCGAACCTGATCTGGCCGGGAAACGTCACAAACTGCTCCAGCCACCTTTGTGTTGCCTGGCGCACGGTCACGGAGATCGGAAACCGCCCGGTCCACTTCGCTGCCATTGCGCCCGCAGATCCCCACATTTGCGCCCGCATCCAACAGGGCCGCAGCGATGGCCCGGCCAATCCCTTTCGAGCCACCGGTGACCAGGACCGTTTTTCCATCCAGAAACCGCGTCATATCTATACCCTGTCCCATCTATGTATTAGGACGCGCGCTGGCACGATGAGGAAGCAGGATAATCAAGTTGTGAAGAGCGATCAGCACGAATCCGGCCCGGCCGCGACTATAAGGATGCTGTTGCCCTGGACCAGTGTCCTGCTGGTGTTTGCTCTGCTGTGGACCGGTTGGGTCTTCTATTCAAGGCATCGTCAGAATGTCGAGGCGCAGCGCGAAGCCGTCGAGCGCGAAGCCAAAGCCGATCGAGCGACGCTCAGCATGCTCGGCGGCGACCGGCTCACGGTGCTCGATTTCTACGCCAGCCCGGGTGCCATCCATCGCGGCACTCACGTGAGTCTCTGCTACGGAGTGTCCAACGCAGTGTCGGTCGTGATCGAGCCGGATCTGGGATCGTGGAAGCCCGCAATCAGCCGCTGCATCGACGTCGCCCCGAAGCGGACTACATCTTATACCCTCACTGCGAAGAGCGCCAAAGGCCAGACTGTGACCGCCAACGCGACCGTGACTGTCGAGTAGACTGACCGGATGACTC
>Ga0326727_10014872_pt1 | contig 16839 bp, 12 predicted proteins | sample MB2enrmetagenome_FD_207643 | JGI IMG/M metagenome (GOLD analysis project Ga0326727, IMG submission 207643) | Lab enriched peat soil microbial communities from McLean, Ithaca, NY, United States - MB29MY | ecosystem: Environmental > Terrestrial > Soil > Wetlands > Peat | place: USA: New York...
ACCAACCCGAAGGCTGCGAAGGTGAGGCGGCCGGTTTCATCGGCCAGCTTGCGGTAGGTGTCGGTGATGGGAACGCCGAAGACCTGCGGCTTGGTGATGATGAGGAAGGCGACAGGATGGATGGGGGCCAACATGCCGGGCGAAAGCACCGGCCGTTGCACGCCCTTTTGGCCGCCGTTGGCAACGAAGCTCGAAACGTCAGTGAAGTTGCCGAACTCGGTTTTGTACACGCCCGATTTTGCGCCAATCGGCGTGGGCGAGCCCACTTGCGCGATAACCACGCCGATTTGACCGGCTGGAACCTGCACCCAGGGATGTTTGGCAACCGCGTAAATGGCGAAGAACTTGAAGCGCAGGCCGGGCATCAGTAGCTCCGCCTGGTAGCCGGCTTCGCCTTTGAAAGCGATGGGGTTGTCGCCGGGCAACTTTGCGCCAAAGCGCTTGCGGACCAGGCCGACTTGCGTAGGGCCAATGCTGTAGATCGACTTGGCAATGAGAATGACGAAGATGACTGCGAGGAGTGCGATCACGCCGTTCAGCAGAGAAGTGAACGGAATCAAACCGTCGAACATAGTTCCTCCCGTGGCCGGGACTACGGCCCCGCTCGGCGCACTGCTTCGGGGACGTCTAAGGATACTCCCAGAGGGAGAACGCGCGTTTACGCTTGCCGTCTGGTTTGCGAATTGTGCAGCGGCCCTGCGAAGACGGCTGAAAATCATACCCTGAAAACCGCAAAGCCGCACGGTGACCTGCGAGGTGCCCGGGAAAGAATCGTCTTTTCGCTTGTTGACGGAAGGCGTAACCTGACGATAAGGGAGAACGAAATACCCATGGCGAAGAGCCGGCGTTTTAGACCAGCAGAATTCGGGGCCGCTCGGCAAGACGCGGCGCACAAGATTGCGTCGACGCCAGACTCCGGTGCCAGTCAAGTCAATTACTGCGTTTACAACCAGACCCGCGGACATTTTGTGGCCACGGATGTAGAAGCCGTGGACACTTCAGCCGGCGGCGTTGAAACGCGCTTGCAAGCCATGGAGCAGGGAGCCGGAACAGGGCTCTGGATTCTTCCATACGTGGAAATTTCTCCAACCAGCATCCGCCTTCCGGTGGATCTGGTCTTCCTCAACAACGATGGCGCCGTTCTGAGCACGGTTGAGTCATTTCCTCTTGCCAGCCCGGTAGTTTCGAGCGACGGGGTTTGGAGCGTGCTCGTTCTGCCGGCAAACACGCTGGCCCAGGCAGAGATCCGGGCCGGTGATCGGTTGATCATTTCCCCGCCCGCCGACATGGTGCGGCATTTGCAGAAAACCTCGGGAACCAAGGCCGAAGCGAACGCGACTCCAGGGCCGGTTCCGGATCCATTCGTTATCGCCCCCGCGGGGGAGCAAACAGGTTCGGATGAAGAGGAGCCGGCGCCAGGCGCAGTTGCTCCTGAGCCGGCCGCGTCCATCGAGGCTGCGCCCGTAAAGGCAGAGATTGCTGGTGGAGAAGCGGCTGGCACTGAAGAGCTCGCGGCCTCGCCGCCTGGGGAAACCGACGGCTGGAAGAAGAAGCTGGAACCGAGGAATTGGTTCATGCGGCTGCTTCTGGGAGATCATGTCGACCCACGGAGGGCGCCTCGGGAGTCGCCGCCGGGACTGATCACCTATTTCTTTACCGGTGGCACCCCGGCGGGAGAACCGGTGCGCGATATCAGTGCGACGGGAATGTTCATCGTCACCGTCGAGCACTGGTACCCCGGCACCGTGGTCCGATTCACTTTGACGGACCAGAATCATCCAACGGCTGACCGAACCCTCACCGTCAATGCAAAAGCTGTTCGGCGGGGAAGTGATGGCGAAGGCCTCGAATTCGTCCTGGAAGAAGAGGACCAGAAGGCAACCGAGATTAATCAGACCGAGATTACTCAACTGCTGGAACGAACCCTCGGCGTGAACCACGCCCGTGTTCAAGCGTTTCTGCGAACCCTGAAAATCCCGCCATCGCAAGAATGAGGTTCGGCCGCGCTGTGCTCTCCCGCCCTAGCAAGCCAGGACGGGTCGCCCCCGCGTCTGGCAGGGTGGGCGACCCGCGTTGCCGTCTGGTTCGCGAATGATGCAGCGGCCCTCCGAAATCGGCTAAGAATCATCTACCCGGAATCCGAAAAGCAAAGGGGTGGGGCACAAGGTACCTTGGCGAGAATCATCTTTTCGTTTGTAAACGGAAGGCGTAACCTGACGATAACAGAGAATAAGATACCCATGGCGGATATCCGGCATTTCAGACCGGCAGGATTCGGGGTCGCCCGGCAAAGCGCAGTGCACAAGGTTGCGCCGAAGCTAGAATCCGCTGCAAGTCCACAGAAATATTGCGTTTACAACCAAACCCGTGAGCGTTTTGTGGCAACCGATGTGGTAGCTGCCGACGCTTCACCTGACGGTGCTGAAGCGCGCCTGCGGACCCTGGAACAGGGCGCCGGAACCGGGCTCTGGATTCTTCCGTACCTGGAAATCTCCCCAACCAGCATCCGTTTTCCGGTGGATTTGGTCTTCCTCAACAACGATTGTGCCGTTCTTGCCACCGTCGAGTCGTTTCCTCTTGCCAGCCTGCCTGCTTCGAGTGCAAAAGCCCTGAGCGTACTTGTCCTTCCGGAAGACACCCTGGCCAAGGGAGAGATGCGCGCCGGCGATCAGCTGATCATCTCAGAACCCGGAGAGATGAAGCAGCATTTGCAGAAAATGAAGGAAGCAAAGGCTGAGGCGCACAGCTCTCAGGGGCCTTTTGGGGAGCAATTCGCCGTCACCTCCGCCGAGGAACAAACCGGCCGAGCGATCAAGGAGCCGGTCGAAAGCGTAGTGGATCCTGGGCCGGCCGCGCCCACCAAGGTTGCGCCCGTAGAGGCAGAGATTGCAGCTGGAGAAGTGGCTGGCGCGGAAGAGCTCGGGGCCTCGCCGCCGAGCGAAACCGACGTCTGGAAGAAAAGGCTGGGACCCAGGAGTTGGCTCACGAACCTGCTGCGGCGAGATCCTGTTGACCCGCGCAAAGCACAGCGGGAGGCGCTGCGGGGATTGATTGCCTATTACTTTACCGGCGGCACTCCGGTGGCACATGAGGTGCGCGATATCAGTCCGACGGGAGTATACATCGTTACCGATGAGCGCTGGTACCCCGGCACGGTGGTCCGAGTCACTTTGACAGACCGGCACGATCCAACGGCTGACCGAACCATCACCGTCAACGCAACGGCGGTTCGGTTTGGAAACGATGGTGTTGGCCTCGAGTTCGTACTGGAAAATGATGACCAGCGGGGAGCCGGGATCAATCAGCGGTTGGAACGAACCCTCGGCGTGACCCATGCCCGAGTCGAAGCGTTCCTGCAAACCTTCAAAATCCGGTCATCGCAAGAGTAAGGCCGGCTGCGTGCCGCGCCCCAGGACAGCAGGGAAGAACCGACGCGCGAAAGCAGCCAGTCAATACTTTGCGGACAGGGACCTTGCGGCCTCGGAGAATTCGGGTTTCTGCGCTTCGGAAGAACGCGCGGAGCGGGCCGCGCGCTTCTTGCGCGCAGCAGTGCCATTCGCAGGCTGTGCACTGGCGGGTTGCGGATGAACGTGCGCGGCGGCGTTCTCGCCCATCACGTGCAGGCGCAGGAAGTTGGTGGAACCAGACTTGGTGCGCGTGCCGGCCACAATGGCGATTACCTCGCGCGGGCGCACGTAGCCGCCCTTTTCCAGCAGCTTCTCCGCCAGGTCGACCATGGCTTCGGTGGTGTTGGCCTTGGGACAGCGGATGGGCGTGGTGCCCCAGAGAAGATTGAGGCGGTTGACGGTGACCTCGACCGGACTGAGCGCGAAGATGGGCGCCGAGGGGTGGTACTTGGAGAGCTGACGCGCCGTGACGCCGGACTCGGTAAACAACGCGATGCCGCGCAAATCGAGATCGTCGGCGGCGTGCGCCGTGGCTTCGCAGATGGTTTGGGCGATGGAGAGATGGGTGTGGCGCTCGCGGGGCTCGGTTGCGAGGTTCTCCTGGATATGGTGTTCAGTTTCGCTCACGATGCGCGCCATCATGGCCACGGCTTCGACGGGATATTTGCCCACGGCCGACTCGCCGGAAAGCATGACGGCGTCAGTGCCGTCGTAGATGGCGTTGGCCACGTCGGAGACCTCGGCGCGCGTGGGCCGCGGGTTCTCGATCATGGATTCGAGCATCTGCGTGGCCGTGATCACGGGCTTGGAGTACTCGGCGGCGCGACGGATGATGTACTTCTGGATGGCCGGCACCTTTTCCGGCGGAACTTCCACGCCCAGGTCGCCACGAGCCACCATGATGCCGTCGGAGATCTGCAGGATGGCGTCGAGATGCTCGACCGCCTGGGGCTTTTCCAGCTTGGCGATGATCCAGGTGTGGCCGCCGAGCGCGGCTACGCGGTTGCGCACCAGGGACACGTCCTCAGCCGTGCGCACAAAGGAGACGGCGACGGCGTCGACGCCGTGCTTGAGCGCGAACTCCAGGTCTTCTGCGTCCTTCTCCGTCAGCGACGGCGTGCGCACTAGAACGCCGGGAAGATTGATGCCTTTGTGTTCGCCCAGCAGGCCGCCGTTGACGATATCGCAGGCCACATCCTCGCCGTTCACTTCGTGGACGCGCAGCTCAATGAGGCCGTCGGAGAGCAAAATGCGCGAGCCCTGTTCGACGTTCTCGGCGAGGGTCTTGAAGGTGGTGCCGACGCACGACGCGGTGCCCATCACCTCGCGCGGCGTGATGACGAGCCGGTGACCGGCCTTGAGCAGGACGGGTTGATGATCCTTGAGGAGTCCGGTGCGAATCTTGGGTCCCTGCAGATCGCCCAGGATGCACAGCGGCTTGCGCTCTTCCTTGCTCACCTTGCGGATTTTCTGGATGACGGCGGCTTTGCGCTCGTGGGTGCTGTGGGAAAAGTTGAGCCGGACCACGTCAACGCCGGCGTGGATCAAGTCGCGGATCACGGGCTCAGTGTTGGAGGCGGGCCCGAGCGTGGCCACAATTTTGGCGCGGCGCTGCGAAGGGGTATTGGTCAGGTTCAGATCGGCAAAGGTCATCAGAATCGCTCCGGGGGATTTAAGTTCAGTCGAAAATGATTTTGAGCAGGCGAAAAGGGGTCAAGGGGGTACTGCTGACTCCATTGTAAATGGAAGGACGGGGAACGGAATGTGCGGGCGTGGACGCGGATTTAAGCAACAAGCTCCAAGGGCTTATTGAGAAGCCCGGACCAGCTCGGGCGCGGTTTTATCCCCCGCCTGTTGAATCTGCCGCTCCCAGTAAAAAACGCCGTTCAGCTCCGCACCCAGCAGGACGCTGAACGAGGTGATGTAAAGCCAGACCAGGGTGGCGATGCCGGCGGCAAAAGAGCCGTAGATGCGCGTGTAATTGGCGACACTGGTGACGTACCAACCGTAGGCCAGTGTGGCCGGGAACCAGATGATGGTGCCGGCGATGGCGCCCGGCACCACCCAGAGCCAATGCTCGGTGCGCCGCGTGCCGAAATGGTAGAGCGCGGTGAGCACGGCGACGATGGCAATACCGCTGACTGTCCAGCGGACCATGCGCCAGAAGAAGATGACGATATGGCGCAGGTCGTGGCCGGCGTTATCGACCATCCACCACTCGATCTGATGACCGAAGACGATGGCCAACGAAGCCAGCGACAGCGGAACCAGCACGATGAACACCAGCAAGAGGCCGCGGACGCGGCGGCCCCAGAAGGTCCAGCTTTCGGGCGGAAGCCGGTAGGCGCGGCGAAAGCCCTCCATGAGTGAGAGCATGACGCCGAGGCCCGCAAAAAGGCTGAGGCAGGTGGCGGAAAGAATCACCCGGCCGGAGTGGAATTGGTGCGTGAGGATGGAGGACTGTACGAGATCGAGCGTGTCGGGGGGCACGAACTGCTCCAGGACGGCGCGCGTTTCGCCCATCAAGGTTGGGCCCTCCTCAACCTGGGCCACCAGCGTGGTGATGACCAGGAGGGCAGGGAAGAACATGAGCATGCCGGAATAGGCCGCGGCCTTTGCCGTATTGACAACGTCGTGGGCATAGGCATGAAAAAGTGCTTCCCGGATCCTGGCAATGTAGCGTGGCATATGCGACAAGGCAAGAGTAGTGCATTTTCACGTGCTGCGGGGGGAGAAAAACAGGGGGCGAGGGAGCAAGGGAGCAAGAGAGCGAGGAAGCGTGATGCAAACGGAGCCGTGTGCGGACGAGGACGCCCGTACGACAGCCGGTCTCCCACCCCAGCGAGCAAAGATCGCTCGCCCCCCGCTGCGCGACCCCGGTCTGGAGACCGGCGCTACAACGAATGCCGTTTGCCACTACCGGTCGGTGCAGGAGTAGCAGGGATCGATGGAGGCCTGGATCAGCGGGGTATCGGCTAGGCGCGCGCCACGCACCATCCAGCGCACCGCGGGCATGTTGGCGTAGGTGGGTGTGCGCACGTGCACGCGGGCGGGATTGCGCGAGCCCTCCTTCCAACTCACCGAATACATGACCTCGCCGCGCGGCGCTTCCACGCGGCTGGTGGCCGTGCCGGTGACGAAGGCGAACTTGTCGCCGCCCATGGAGACTTCGCCCGGCGGCATGCTGGTGAGCGCCTGGCGCAGGATACGGCAGCTTTCCATGATTTCGAGAGCGCGCACGAAGAGGCGGGCGCGCACGTCGCCGGCCTGCTCTAAGGGAACCTCGAACTTCATCTCCGCGTAGGCCGCGTAAGGCGCATCGCGGCGCAGGTCCTGATTGATGCCCGAGGCGCGGGCCGTGGGACCGACCACAGCGCAGGAGATGGCCTTCTCATGCGTGAGCACGCCGATGCCCGCGCAGCGCGAACGCGCCGTGGAGCTGGTGGTGAAGATGGGAATCACGGTGCGCATCATCTCGCGCTCCAGATCCTCTACCATGCCTACCAACGCAAGCGGGTCCTCGACGTCGCGATTGACGCCTCCTATGCGGTTCATGGAATAGTTCACGCGGTTGCCGGAGATGGCCTGAAGCACGTCCATCACCTTCTCGCGCAGCGCAAAGCAGGTCATGAACATGGTTTTGAAGCCCATGAGCTTGGCGGCGATGCCCGCCCAGAGCACGTGCGAGTGCAGGCGCTCGAGCTCTGCCATCACCACGCGAATGTACTGGGCGCGCGGCGGCGCCTCCAGGCCCGCCAGCTTCTCCATGGCCTGGCACAGAGTGAGCGTGTGGATGAACGAGCAGATGCCGCACACGCGCTCCATGAGCGCGATGACTTGATAATAGTTGCGCGTCTCGGCCAGATGCTCGATGCCGCGGAAGTTGAAGCCGATATGCAGCTCGGCATCCTGCACCGTCTCGCCTTCGCAGATCATGTCGAGCTTGTAGGGTTCCTCGAGCCCGGGGTGATACGGCCCCATGGGAATTTTGTAACTCATTTCGCGACCTCCTTCTGTCCCGGCGCTGCCGCGGCCGGCTTGGCGGCGGGTTCCTCGCGCAGGTTCACGCCGGACTTGTCGCCCTTGCGCAGCAGCAGCGGTTCGTACTCGCGACCCGTGAAGTCGATGGAATATTCCTCGTGCACCTCGCGCTCAATCCAGTCCGCGGCTTCGCACAGGTCGAAGATACTTTCGGTGGAGTTACCGGCAATTACGAAGGGAAGACCGAGCAGGCGTCCGTCGAGATCCCAGTGGTACTCAAGACGGAAGCCTTCGCTGCCGGGCAGTTGGTAAGCGGTGATGGTGATGAAGCGCGCGTGCACTTGGTTCATTACCGTAGCCACCTGGCGGACGCTGAGGGAACCGGGGTTGAGCCAGTGCGTGCCGCGGTTCTCTACCCAGGGCTCAACGGTTCCCAGCTTTTCGCGAATGGTTTCGAGAGCGGTCATTTTAAGTCTCCACCTGGCGGCGTGGACCCTTCGACTAAGCTCAGGGCAGGCTGTGCCAGTACAGCCGGTCTGGAGACCGGCGCTACAGAAGTGGCCGGGGCTACGGATGAAGCGACCGGTGCGGCAGCCGGGCGCGCAGCGGGCGGACGCCGCGTCACAGTGTACGACTTCTTCAATTCGCCCTGCGCCAGGTAAATGGGCGGCGTGTCTTGCTGCTGCGTCAGTGCGTGCGCGGTGTGGCCTTCCTTGAGCGCGTGTTCCGTGCAGCCCTCCACGCAACGGCCGCAGAAGGTGCACTGGCCGGGATTGTAGCTCCAAGTGAACTCGCCCTTGCCGGCCTTGAACTCGATGGCGCGCGAAGTGCAGCGGAAACGGCAGACGGCGCAGCCGGTGCATAACGCGGGATCGAACTGGACGAGGCCGCGGAAGCGCGGCGTAACTTTGGGCCGCGCGGGGAACAGCAGAGTCTGGTAGCCGCGCCGCAGATTCTTCCACAACATGGTGAGGATGTTCATAACCAGAACCTCACGATGAGCGCGGATGAGACGGCAAGCACCGCGAAGATGAGCGTGCACTGCCAGTAGAAGCGCACGCTGGAATCGATGGCGAGGCGCGCCGTGGCCGCGGCCAGTACCGAGAGCAGCAACACGACGGCAACCGAGAGCGCAACAAAGATGCAGCCGGCGAGCAGTGAAGTTCCCCAAGCAAGCGCGAGGTGCGGGGCGATGAGTGTGGCTACAAGACCGGTGGCGGCAACCCACTCCAGACCGTGCGAGAGCTCCCACATGGCCAGCTCGGGGCCGGCGTACTCGGTCATGGGTCCGGCGTAGATCTCCTGCTCCGCATTGGGGAGCGAGAAGGGATTGATGTGCAGCTTGGCAGGCAGGCAAGCCAGGATGGCGATGATGCCGAGCACGGTGAGGAACGAAGGATGCATCGACGCCAGTGCTTCCAGCCGGAAGGTATGCTGCGAGGCGGCGATGGAGACGATGGCCAGTAGAAAAACGATGTTGTAGGAGACGCTCAGTGCGGCTTCACGCGCCGAGCCGATTTCGCCGAAGATGGAACGCGACGAGAAGCCCGCGGCGATGATGCACATCGAGGGCAGCTCCAGGAGCGCGAGCAACAGGATCAGGTCGCCTTCGAATCCGCCCGATGCGGGCAAAACGGGCAGCAATCCCACGGCACCGGCCGCGGACGAGACCGCGATCAACGGCCAGGCGCGCATGATGAAGCCAGCTATGCCGGGTCGCGGCGGCGTCGCCTTGCCGAGCAGCTTGACAAAGTCCCAGAACGGCTGCATGAAGGGCGGACCGACGCGCTCCTGCATCAGGGCCACCGCTTTCCGTTCGACCCAAAGGAAGAACCACGCGGCGGGTACGGCGAAGAGCAGGCCGGGAAAGATGAGAAAGCGCGCGAGGGCGGTGAGCAGAGGGTTCATGGCTGCACCTCCCCAGGGGTTTCCACGATGACCATCTCAGGCGTTGGCGGGTCGCTTCCGCGTTCGGCCAGAATGGTTGCCGCCTTGACGACGCCGGCGACGATCGCGTCGGGGCGCGGCGGACAGCCGGGAACATAGACGTCGACGGGCACGTGCTTGTCGAGCGGGCCTACCAGCGTGCGGCTGTCAATGAAGACGTTGGTCGTGGCCGGGCAGGAGCCGATGGCGACGACGGCCTTGGGTCCGCAGACCTGGTCGTAGACGGTTTTCACGGCGCCGACGGCCGTCCTGGTCACCGGGCCAGTGACCACGAGAATATCGGCGTGCCGCGGGCTGCCCTGCAGCAGAACGCCCAACTGCTCCGCGTCGTAGCGCGGCGCGAGGGCGGCCACAATCTCAATGTCGCAACCGTTGCAACTGCCGGCGTTCATGTGAAAGAGCCAGGGGCTCTTGCGGCGCGCGGTGCACATCAATCTCTTCCAGAACTTCATGGCCGCACCCCCATTAGAATTTGCAATCCGTGGGGCCAGATTCCGGCGGCGAGCAGGATGGCCACCAGCACGACAATGACGGCTTTGATCAGGAACGGTTCGCGCGCGGCAGTTTGCGGCGGCGGATCAGGCGGCGGTCCCCACCAGTTGCGCGTGAGCGCGAGCGTGTAGGCGATCAAAGCAAGGATCGACGAGAGGATGAAGATGGTGAGCGGGCAGACGCCGACCTCCAATGCGGCGGAATAGAGACGCCAACGGCCGATGAAACCGAGCGTGGGCGGAATGCCCAGCATGGCCAGCATGCCGAAGAGGAATCCGAAGGCGCTGACCGGGTAACGCGTGGCCAAAGCCGCGGGCTCGGCCGCGAGCGCGCCGTCGGCTTCAGGCGCTGCGAGACAAATAAACAAGAGCGCTTTGGCCAGGGCGTGGGTGGAAGCGGCGATGATGGCGCCGTTCTGCCCCAGCGCATTGGCAGAGGCTGCGCCGAGCAGCAGAAAGCCAACATCCTCGACAGTGGACAACACCAGCAGCCGCTTGAGATTGCGTTGCGTGAGCATGAGCAGCGCGGCCAGCAGCGAGGTGATGGTTGCGGCGTAGAAGAAGAGCGGCTGCGGCGTGAGCAGCGCGGGAATGGTCTGCACGCCCATCAGGAATTCGCCGAAAGCCGCCATATCGACGATGGCGATGATGACGCCCAGCACCAGCGCGGGCACCTCGTCGGCAAGCGCGAGCAGCCAGAAGAAGAGCGGAACCACGGCGAGCTTGACGGCGACACCGGTGAGCAGAAACGCGCGGGCGGCGTCGAGCGCTCCACGATCGGCGAGCAAGTGACTTGCGATCATCGACCCGGCGGAGAGCAGAACCACAGCGAGGTAAGCGAATTTTGCCGCGCGCGTGCGCGCCGATTGCCAAACCAGAAGCACCGTCAGCAAAGCCGAAATCTCAAGCGCGCCAAGGCGCACCTGCGCCAGCGGGATGAGCAGCCCATTGACGCTGATGCCGCCGGCAAACAAGAGGAGCGGCGCGAACATTTGCGATATGTACTTGCGCGATGCCGGGACAGCGAGAGCGGCAACTGACAGCGCGATTGTGGCAACGCCCACGGCCAGCACCAGCATGAGCGGAATTTGCTCGAGGGGCATTACCTGTGGAAGGTGAGTGGGAACTATTCCCGGCACGACCCAGCGTACCAACGCGAAGATTGCGGCGGCGAAAAGCACCAGCAGAAGCGTCGCGCGGCGCTCCATCCATGCGAAGAGGGCGCCGAGCACGCGTGAAACCGCCTGCAAGCCGCTCCACGCGCCCAGATACATGCGATCGACATTCGACCAGCGGAAGAAGGAGTGCCAGTGCTCCAGGAAAATCTCAGAAAAGTCGCCGGCGGTGAGGCGTCCCTGCTCGCCCAGCGGCTCGCCGCCGGTAAACACGCCGCCACCCGCGCCCGCCATTGCCGCACCCGAGGATGCAGGACGCACGGCATAAGCGACCAGGTAGATGGCACCACCGAGAACGAGGGAGACCAGCGCCAGCACGAGACCACCGGTTGAAGAGAAGCTGCCGGCATCGGCGGAGAGGCCGAGCCAGGTGACGTGCACGCCCATGCCCATGCCCAGCGCCATGAGAATCGGATTGAGGAGGTAGTTGACGGCCAGCTGTGGCGCCACGCCCAGCATCACGCTGCCCGCGGCCAGAAAGCCCATGCCCCAGAGCATGGTCGGCGGAGACTCGTGCGCATCCCTGGTGTTTTCGGTGACGGGCCCGAGGAAGACGGCGCTGGTGGCCTTGGCGCCAAGGAAGACCGTGCCCAGGCTCGCCGCCCACGCCACCATGGCGGGCACGGCCCATCCGGCCTGGAGCGCCGCGGCATAGAGCATCCACTTGCTGGCAAAGCCGCTCATCAGCGGAATGCCCATCATGCTGCCCACGCCGATGAGCCAGGAGAGTGTGGTGTGCGGCATTTTTCCCGCGAGGCCACCCAGCTTATTCATGTCGCGTGTTCCGGAGGCGTGCTGCACGGAGCCGGCGGTCAAAAACAGCCCGCCTTTGAAGAAGCCGTGATTCAGGCAATGCAACAGGCCGGCGGTGATGGCGAGCGGGGTGCCGATGCCGATTCCCATCATCATGTAGCCGATCTGGCTCACGGTGGAGAACGCCAGCATGCGCTTCAAATCGGTCTGCACCATGGCGTACATCACGCCCACGGCCATGGTTACGGTACCAATCCACATCAGGCTCTCGCCCCACGCCGCGGGCCATGCGCCAAAGCTGTGCATGCGCGCGGCCAGATACACACCGGCCTTCACGTAGCAGGCGGCGTGCAGCAACGCGCTCACCGGAGTGGGCGCGGCCATGGCTTCGGGAATCCAGGTGTGCAGCGGGACCTGCACGCTTTTGGCCACCAGCGCCACCAGCATCAGCGCGAAGAGGCCGCCGGTGAATTGGTGCGCAACCGCGGGATCGGTCCACAGGGCGCTGCCGGCGCGGTGATAGAGCACAAGAATCCCGGCCAGCAAGCCGTAACCTGCGATGTGCGTCATCAACAGCACCTTGCGCGCGCCGTTGACGGCTTCGCGGTTGGTGTACCAGAAGCCGACCAAGCTGAAAGAACAGAGGCCGACCACTTCCCAGCAGAGATAGAAGATGAAGAGGTTGGCGCTATACACCAGCGTAATGAAGCCGCCAATGAAGACCAGCATGATGGCGTAGAAGCGGGTGGCCGATTTGTCGTGCGCCATGTAGCCAATGGAATAAAGCAGCACCAGGCCGCCGATGCATGCGCCCATGAAGGCGAAGAGCACGCTGAGCGCATCGACATGGAGGACGAGGGCCAGCGGCCCATCCCACGGCAGCGGATGCAGATCGATGGACTGCCCGCCGCGCACCGCGGGCGCAATGCCGGCTACGGCAAAGAGAGCGGGCAAACAGGTGAGAAAGGCCAGAATGCCCTTTGCCCGGGCGGAGCAGAGCCGTGCCACCAGAATCTGCAACGCGGCGCCAAGCAAAAGAGAGCATGGAGCCATCAGAATCAGCGTCGACGCACCCATGCTTTTATGTTGACTGCGCGGCCCTTAGAGGGGATGTGACACAGCACACCAAGCTGCGGGAGCGGAAGCGGCATTAAACGCGAAATCCCAAAATGTGGGACGCGACTCGGGCCTTCCTGGCGGCTCCTGCTGTCCCTCGTCACCTGCCGCCGGCCGTTGCTCCTGGATTCAATGTTGCGAGTCGCCGGGCGCTCGGGAAGGCCGGCGTCGTCTAGAATCTGCGCCGCCGTCGCCGGGTTCGCGTTGCGGCTCTTTTGACCACCTGTTCCTGCAAACGCGATCGAAGAACGCTTCACTGACCGCGCTGCGCAATATGCCCTACAATGCGGCTGAGGGTAGATCTTTCATGAGTTCTTCATTGAAGTTGTCTTGCCGCATTTTTGTGCTCCTATTCCTGGGAGCAGTGCTGGCCGCGCTTCCTGCTTCGGCGCAACGCGGCAGCGAAGTAGGCCGGGGCCTTGCGTTGCTGCCGGCCCAGTCTCAGACCGTCGTCAAGCGCCTGATGAGCCTGTCGCAGTTGCCCGCCGGCACGTGGAAGATGCACGAGGGCGATTTGCCGCACGGCGAAGCCGTCGAGCTCGATGAGAGCGGCTGGCAGGATGCGGTCGTGGGCGCTCAATATTCCACCAGCGCCATCTGGTTTCGCCAGACCATTCAATTGCCCGCAACGCTCAACGGCTACGACCTGAGCGGGGCGCGCATCTGGTTCCAGTTCCACTCGAACGCCAACGGCCCTATTCCTGAAATCATTTATTTCAACGGCCGCCGCGTAGCCATGGGCGAAGACCTGGAGCCGGAGGTGCTGTTCGACGATGCGCGGCCCGGCGACAAGGTCGTGATCGCGGTCAAATTGCTGCAGAGCGCCGACGTGAAACAGTTCCGCGGCGCGACCCTGCGTGTGGATTTCTCAGAGAACCGGCCCAATCCGCAGAGCCTAGCTGAGGAGTTCCTTTCGGCGGCGCTCTTGCTGCCCTCGCTCGCGCCTGGCGACAGCACAAAGGCTGACACCTTGAACAACGCTATCGCCGCCGTGGACCTGGCTGCTCTCGATGCCCACGATTCAGCCAAGTTCGACGCCAGTCTGAAGGCGGCGCAAGCCCAGCTTGAGGCGTTGCGGCCCTTGCTGCAACAGGCCACCTTCCTGCTCGACGGCAACGCGCACATCGATGCGGCCTGGCTTTGGCCGTGGACGGAAACCGTCGACGTGGTGCGCCGCACCTTTGGCACGGCGTTGCAGCTGATGAATGAGTATCCCGATTACACCTACACCCAGTCGGCAGCGGCCTACAACGAGTGGATGGCGCAGAAATATCCGTCGCTCAACAACGAGATCAAGCAGCGCATCAAAGAAGGGCGATGGGAGATTGTAGGCGGCATGTGGGTTGAGCCCGACCTGAACATGCCCGACGGCGAGTCGCTGGTGCGTCAGATTCTGGTGGGCAAGCGCTGGTACAAGCAGGCCTACGGCGTGGACGTGCGGATCGGCTGGAATCCCGATTCTTTTGGATATACATGGCAGTTGCCGCAGATCTACAAAAAGAGCGGCATCGACTACTTCGTCACGCAAAAGATGACCTGGAACGACACCAACCAGCTGCCTTTCAAGCTGTTCTGGTGGCAGTCGCCCGATGGATCGAAGGTTCTCACGTATTTTCCGCATGACTACGTGAACACCACGCTCAGTCCGGTGCGGCTCAGCGACGATCTTGCCACCGCGCGCAAGCGGTCTCCTGGTTTGACCGAAATGATGGACCTCTACGGCATCGGCGACCACGGCGGAGGGCCCACGCGGGCAATGCTGGATGAAGGATTCCGCTGGGCCGCGCCCTCCGCAGCCGCAGTGGCCGCGAATGGCGGCGAGCCGGTGACGCCGAAGTACCAGTTCGGCACCGCGCAAAGCTTTTTCTCGACGGTGGAGAAGGAGATTGCGCCCGAAAGCCCGGTGTGGAATTACCAGTCGATGCCGAAATACGAGGCGCCGGCCGCCGTGCCCGGCAAAGTTGCGATTCCTACGTGGGATTCCGAGTTGTATCTCGAATACCACCGTGGCGTCTTCACGACGCAGGCCATGCACAAGAAAAACATGCGCGACAGCGAAGAGGAGGTACTGAACGCGGAGAAATGGTCGTCGTTGGCCTGGCTCGATGGTCTCGCGTATCCCGGCGCGGAGCTGACCGAGGATTGGAAGAAGGTGTTGTTCAACCAGTTCCACGATCTGGCGGCGGGGTCGGGGATTGGCGTGATCTATAAGGACGCGCAGAAGGACTACGACTGGGTGCGGATGTCGACGAATGAGATTTCGGCGGGGGCGCTGGAGGCGATGGCTAACAACGCTGATACTTCCGGAGGCAGCCGGGAACCCCAGGGACAGTCCATTATTGTTTTCAATCCGCTTGGATGGGAGCGATCCGGTCCCGTGGTGGCGAGAGTCGGACCGATCCCGCCTCCGGGAGACGCACTCGTGGCGGTCGATGCGGAAGGGAAACTGGCTCCGTTACCGGTTATATCGTTCGACAGGAATACAGGTGTCGCCGCGGTTGAGTTCGAAGTTCGTAATGTTCCAGCGCTGGGATACGCGGTTTATCATCTGCCAACTCCGACAGAGATGGCAGCTATCGCCCCAGGCGCCAAGCTGGATTCAACTGTTCGTCGCGGAATTTCTAGCGACAGCTTCAGCCTAGAGAACGATCGTTTGCTTGTAGAGGTAGATCGCGAGGACGGGTGCATCAGTCTTGTACAGAAGGACGCGGAATCTGATCTGCTTGCGCCGAGCGGATGCGGCAATCAGCTCCAATTCTTCAAGGACACACCGAAGCAGTACGACGCGTGGAACATCGATCCCGGCACGCTCGATGTGTCGCCGACGGTGATTGATCGCGCCGATTCCGTTGAAATGGTTGGAAACGGCGGCCACCCCGCAATCCGCGTCAGCTACCACTGGCAAAATTCGAAGTTCGTTCAGACCATTCGGCTCAAAGGCGACATCGTCGATATCGAGAACGACATCGACTGGCACGAGAAGCACGTTTTGCTCAAAGCCGCGTTTCCGCTCAGCGTGAAAAGCGACTTTGCGACGTACGAGATTCCTTACGGCGCGATCGAGCGGCCGACGACGCGGAACAACAGTTGGGAGAAGGCGCAGTTCGAGGTTCCGGCCATGCGCTGGGCCGATCTCTCGGGCGCGGGCGCGGATGGAAAAGTCCACGGCCTTAGCCTGCTCAACCAGGACAAGTACGGCTACGATGCCGTGGGCAACGTGCTGCGCCTCACCCTGCTGCGCTCGCCCAACTCGCCCGATCCCGACGCCGACCAGGGCCATCACCACTTCCACTACGCGCTCTATCCGCACGCCGGCACGTGGAAAGACGCGCTTACCGTGCGACACGGCTGGGAGTACGACTACCCGCTCCAGGCGGTTGTGACCACGGCCCACGCCGGCTCGCTGCCCGCAGAACATTCTTTCGCCTCGGTCTCGCCGGAGAATGTAGTTCTGACCGCCGTCAAAAAAGCCGAAGACGCGAATGGTTTAATTTTCCGCGTGTATGAATGGGCGGGCAAGGAGACGACTGCGGAGTTCCATGTGCCGCCGGGCGCAACCGGGGCGACGGTCACGAATCTGATGGAGCAGCCCGAAGGCGATCCGCTGAAGGTGGAGGGCGATGTGGTGAAGGCGCCGATTAAGCCGTATGAGATTTTGACCATCCGCGTGGATTATTCGAATGGCGGACCGAAGCAGTGAATCGTGATTCGTGGTTCGTGAGTCGTGAAAAGCGCATCGTATTTGACCGGCGGTTTGCGATCCACGAACCGCGGTCCACGAACCACGAGTTTGTTATTCTGAATTCACGAAGGAGCGCTGCGCAATGAACATCTCTTCCCCGTATTTTGTTGTGTTTGTCATCCTCGCGGTGTTTGTGGTGTCGATTCTGTACTCGACCAGCAGCAAGGAAGACAAGCCCTCGAGTCACTGAGATCGGGCTGAGGTTTAGCGCCGGTCGCGACAGGCTG
>Ga0326727_10014873_pt1 | contig 16839 bp, 11 predicted proteins | sample MB2enrmetagenome_FD_207643 | JGI IMG/M metagenome (GOLD analysis project Ga0326727, IMG submission 207643) | Lab enriched peat soil microbial communities from McLean, Ithaca, NY, United States - MB29MY | ecosystem: Environmental > Terrestrial > Soil > Wetlands > Peat | place: USA: New York...
TCCAGTCAATCCAACTGGTTTCATTGTCCTGGCAGTAAGCGTTGTTATTGCCGCCCTGCGTGCGGCGGAATTCGTCGCCGCCCAAGAGCATCGGTACGCCGCGCGAGATCAGCAGGGTCAGAAGGAGGTTCTTAATCTGGCGTTTCCGCAAGGTCTCGATTCCGGTATCCGTCGTTTCGCCTTCGAAGCCGTAGTTCTCGCTGAAGTTGGCGTCGGTACCGTCATGGTTGTTTTCTCCGTTGGCTTCATTGTGCTTGTAGGTATAACTCACCACGTCGTTCAGAGTGAAGCCGTCGTGGCAGGTGACGAAGTTGATGCTGCCTTCGGGGCCTTTGCCCGAATTAGTATAGATGTCGGCACTGCCGCAGATGCGGCTGGCAAACAAACCGAGCATCCCCTCATCGCCGCGCCAGAATCGCCGGACATCATCCCGGTATCGGCCGTTCCACTCCGCCCAACGCCGCTCTGAAAAACTGCCCACTTGGTATGCACCAGCGGCATCCCACGCCTCGGCGATAATCTTCACGTCTCTCAAGATTGGGTCCTCGGCGATCCGTTCGAGAAGGGGGGCATTGGCGAGCAACTTGCCGGCGCCGTCCCGGCCGAGAACCGACGCCAGGTCAAACCGGAATCCATCTACATGCATTTCGACCATCCAATAACGGAGCGCGGCCAAGATGTGGTCCCGCACTACGGGATGGTTGGCGTTGATCGTATTGCCAGTCCCGGTATAGTTCTTGTAGTAGCGTTTGTCGCCCGCCAACGTGTAGAAGATCGCGTTATCCATCCCACGGAAGCAGAGCGTCGGCCCCAGTTCGTCTCCCTCCGCCGTATGATTGAACACCACGTCCAGAATCACTTCGATGCCAGCGTGGTGAAAGGCCCGGACCATTTCCTTGAATTCCAGCTTCTGCTGCCCCAAACCTCCCGAACTGCTGTAGGAAGCTTTGGGCGCAAAGAACGCGACGGGATCGTATCCCCAGTAATTCCTCAGCGGTTGAAGCGTTTGCGGATTGCTCCGCGTGACAGAAGTTTCATTGAATTCCTGCACGGGCATCAGTTCCACAGCCGTCACTCCCAGAGTTCTCAGATAGGGAATCTTTTCCGTCAGGCCGCGGTAGGTTCCCGGATGGTCCACGCCGGACTTGGGGTGAATGGTAAAGCCGCGAACATGCGCTTCGTAAATGACGGTCTGCGACCACGGATGCCGGAGTGGCTGGTCTCCACCCCACTCGAAGGGCTCGTTGACAAAAACGCATTTGGGCATCGACCTGGAATTGTCCAGCTTCGAGAGAGCGAGGTCTCGGTCGGGCGACGATGGGTCGTAACCGCGTGCCGACGCAAAATCCCAAGGAGGTGGCCGGGAAATCGCGGCGGCAAAAGGATCGAGGAGCAGCCGGTTGAAATTGAAACGATGTCCTTCGGCGGGTTTGTAAGGGCCATCCACGCGGTAAGCATAGAGTTGACCCGGACCGATTCCCTCCACCCAAACGTGCCATACGTCGCCGGTGCGGTTGCGCCCTGAATCGAGATCGATGACCCGGGCGGGCGCCGCGTCTTCTGGATGGTCGAACAACTCCAGCCGGACGCGACTGGCCCAACGGCTGAAAATGGCGAAATTAACTCCTCCTCCCTTTTCCTGGGCGCCCAAAGGCAGAGGAGAGCTTGTCTGAACGTCGGAACTCTTGGAGGTCTCCGAAATATAACGGCGCAACTCACGTTGATCCATTTTCATCATCGTTGCCATAGGACGCGAGCGGATTCCAACGGAACCGCCACCCCGGAGCGCTGCGGAATCACTCGCGCCGTGTAGTCCTTCGCTGAACGTGAATTGCCTATCGTCGCCCGATAGACGCATCGGCCGGACGCGTCGGGCACCGGCCGCGCGCACGTCATTTGCACCCGTACGGGATCGCCGCCGTCGATTCCGTCCGCATAAAGCTCAACTCGCGCCGCGTTCGGATCGAGACCGTTCCGAAAGATCTCGACATCGAATACGTGGTGGTCGGCGTTGGTTTTGACGCGCAACTCGCCGAAGCGCAGCGAGCTCCACTCGGCATCCACCGCATGCTGCCAATCGACCACTTGCCTGCCCACTGCGCCTTTATTTGCCGCGCGCTCCCGATAGGTGGCCGCAGCCGGGAGGTAATGTTGCTCCGCATATTCGCGCACCGCACGGCTGGCGGAAAAAGCCGGCGTCAACCGCGCCATGCTTTCACGCATTCGTGCTACCCAGGCGGCAGGAATGCCATTCTCGCCGCGGGTATAGAACTCTGGAATTACTTCCCGTTCCAACAGATCGTACAGAGCTTCCGCTTCGGCAGCGTCCCACGCCGGATCGTCGCCGTGTTCCCGGCCATCTCCCAATGCCCACCCGACTTGCGGCGTGTAAGCCTCCGCCCACCAGCCATCCAGTTCGGACAGATTGATACCGCCGTTGACTAGCACCTTCATGCCGCTGGTCCCGCAAGCCTCCCAGGGACGCCTTGGCGTGTTGATCCAGACATCCACGCCCTGCACCAGTTGCTCGGTCAGAAGCATGTCATAGTCGCTGAGGAAGATCGCATGCGGGCGCACTTCGGGCTGCCGGATGAAATGCATCCATTCTCGAATCAGGGACTGCCCCGCCTGGTCCGCCGGATGCGCCTTGCCGGCGATGACGAGTTGCACCGGGCGCTGAGAACTAGTCAAGATACGGAGCAGCCGCTGAGGGTCATGGAGTAGCAGGTTGGGTCTCTTGTAAGTCGCGAAGCGACGCGCAAAGCCCAGCGTCAGGATGTTGGGATCGAAGAGAAGTGTCGCGGCTTCGACCTGATCCGGCGGCGCCCCTGCTGCGGTCAAGTCCCGGGACAACCGTTTGCGAGCGTACTCGACCAGAGATTTACTAGCGGCGGTGCGAAACTGCCAGAGCCTGGTGTCGGAGACCCGCCGAATGTCCTGTTCCAGGTTCTCCGTCGTCCCCAGCCAGCGATCCTTTCCACAGGTTTCGGTCCAAAGATCATCGGCGGCGGCCGAGTCCCAGGTGGGCGTGTGGACTCCGTTGGTCACGTATCCGATGGGGACTTCGTCTTCCGGCCATCTCGGAAACAGAGGCAGAAAGAGGCGCCGGCTTACCTGCCCGTGCAAGCGGCTCACCCCATTCACGGCCCCGCTCCCCCGGATTGACAGATAGGCCATGTTGAAAGGCTCCGACGAGTCATCCGGGTTCTGGCGGCCCAGAGCCAACAAATCATGAAGGGAAATGCCGAGCTTTTGTCTGGCGTATCCACCGAGGTATTGCTCAATGAGGGCGGGATCGAAGCGGTCAAAACCGGCGGCCACCGCCGTGTGCGTAGTGAAGAGATTGCCGACTCGAGTCGCGGCCAAGGCCACTTCGAAGGGCTGGCCCGTCTCCTCCATGAAGCTCCGGGCGCGTTCCAGGACGGCGAGGGCCGCGTGCCCTTCATTCAGGTGACACACCTCCGGCCGGAGCCCGAGGGCGCGGAGCAGCCGCCATCCGCCGATCCCAAGGAGCATTTCCTGCTTCAAGCGTAATTCCGGTCCGCCCCCATAGAGCTCGCTGGTAATCCCCCGGTGAACCGGGATGTTCGCAGCGTCATTGCTGTCCAGCAAGTAAAGCTTCACCCTGCCGACCTGGACCTGCCAGGCGCGCAGCCAGACGGAGTATCCAGGCAACGCGATCTCCAGACGCAACCACTCCCCGTTCGGTTGGCGCAGCGGCATGATCGGCAACTGTCCGGGATCGTTATACGGGTAGAGGGCCTGTTGCTCTCCGTTTCTGTCGATCACCTGTCGAAAATAGCCCTGCTGGTAGAGCAGTCCAACGCCGGCCACTGGCACACCGAGATCGCTGGCAGCTTTGAGTTGATCGCCAGCCACATTCCCGAGCCCGCCCGAATAGACGGGCAGAGCTTCGCTCAGCATGAATTCCATGCTGAAATAGGCGACGCAGGTCAGTGGAGCCTCCGCATTCCGTTGGAACCACGCGGGCGCTTCCGCCGCCTGCCGGCTGGCTGCGACCAAACCATCGACCTTCTTGCGGAAAACCGGATCGCCTAACACGCCTTCGATCCGGTCGCGCGAGACCGTCTGCAGGACCACCCAGGGGTTGTTGGTGATCTCCCAGAGGTCGGGATCGAGCTGCCGCCACACTTCATCGGTAGCGTGATTCCACGACCAGCGCATATCCAAAGCGAGATCCGCCAGGGAACCGAACCCCTCGATTTCGGTGGGCAGGAGACTATATATGGGGTGGCTGGCACGGGCCTGTTTGCTCATGAACTGCCGCTCCGATCCGGCGGTGCCGCCAAAGCATCGTTAATCATCGCGTGTGCATCCTCCGGGATGCGGCGCAGTATCCGTTCCGGTTCCTAACGGGCGCACCGCAAACCACCCGCTCTCCGCAACTACCTTTAGCCCGCCGATAGGGGCGTCATTTCCCGGCGTCCGAGTCGGTTGCTCATCATTACCGTTCCCCTCCTTTCGAGCCGGGCGACTCTAGCAAGACGACGCCGGTGGCGCTCGGCGCCGCTGAACCGTGCCTGGAGAAATACTCTGACCAACTCCGGAGCGAGCGCGTTTCCAACCACGTGGCCACCCAGGCAGATCACGTTCATGTCGTCGTCCTCGACGCCCTGGCGCGCCGAAAAACACTCGTGGATCAGGCAGGGCCCGCACTCCCGGCACTTTGTTGGCGGCAATGCTCGCACCCACACCGCTACCGCAGATGGCCACACCGCGGTCCGCCTCGCCGCACGCAACCGCACGGGCCAAGGGCACAACAAAGTCCGGATAGTCATCGTCCGGCTTCGGCTGGGTGTCGCCAAAGTCGACCACTTCATAGCGAGCCTCCCGCAGCTTCCCGGCCAGATACTCCTTCAGCCCAAAACCTCCATGATCGGCACCGACACCGGTGCGTTTAGGCGCGGTTGACAGATCTGTCAGTGAATCGGGCACGTTTCTTCTCCACCAAACGCACAGTGCCGCGGTCGCAGGGAAATACTTTTAGCGGTCGCCGCTACCTATGGTATGAGGGGTAACTGTTGAGTTCCTCGATCAGGCGGCGAGCAGACACGGGTACCGCCATTTTGCCGCTTAGGATTTCCTCGTGGGTGACCTCGTGGCCATACATGGCCTGGTCCCCGCTGTGGTCGGCCTGCACCACCGCGCCATCCAGGCTAATCCCGGCAAAGAGACCTTTGCTGCGCGAATAGCTCAGGATCTCCGCATCGAGTTTTGCATCCGTATTGGCGGATGCCTGCCGGCCCACGGGCCCGGCGGCCACGGTCACGTCGGCGCCGACCTTGAATTTATCGCCCAGCAGGCTGTGCAGAGCATGGTCGTTCATGAATAGCATCACCGCGTCGGTGAAAGAAGCGCCAATCTGGAAGCCGAAGCTCCCGCCTCCGACAGCTATAAACATCGGGGCACTCCAGCCATTGGCAGTCCGGCAAGTAGCCACACCCTTACCGTAGTTGCCGCCGAATATGAAGGCTGCTTTCTCCTCCCCTGGAACGATGACAATGCACTTCGCTTTTTCCAGCAGGTCACGGGGAATGGCTTTGTCGGGCGTTGCCATGATCTCGTGGAAGACACGGCCCGCTTTTTCGACACGCCCAATGTCATCTTCGCGATCCGAAGCGAATACGGGCAGAAGCATACCCAGGCTTGCTACCGATGCGATCAACACGTTTTTGTACATACTATTTCTCCTTAACTTTTCTTGTTCTTTGGGGCTGGTGAAGGCCCCTGGTTACACTGTCTATACCCGACTATCTGGCGCCAGCCAGGGCCGGCTGCTCGCGTTCCGCCGCATGCACGGCGATATCCAGCGGGTGCGTTGTCTGCAGGATCTTCCTTGCCTGGGCCACCTCGTCCACGGTGCCGTGGGCAAGAAGGAGGAATTTGTCAGCCTTGAGCGCTGCCTCGTACTGGACGACGCTGTCCTTGGGGATGCCAATGCTGTACAACCCGGCGCCCAGCGCGCTCAATCCGCCAACTACAACGGCGCCTTCCAGCGCGCCGACGATCCAGGCCACTAACGGGCCGGCCACTAATATCGGCCCGAGGCCCGGAATAATGAAGAAAGCGCCGAATAACATGCCCCAGAGGCCGCCCCAGAAGGCCCCTTGCTTACCCCAACACTTCATGCGGTCGCCGGTGTTATAGTATCCGACGACGTGCTCGTCGGTATGATAATCCTTGCCGACGATGGACATTTTCTTCATGTCAAACCCAGACCTTTGCAGTTCCTTTACCGCTTCCTCTGCTTGTGAATGCGTTCCATAAATGGCTATTACCGAGTTCGTTGTCGTCATACCTTAGTTCCTTTCTTTCCGGTTCGATTTAGATGCACTCCTCGTGAACGAATTCTGAGAATCTCTGCGTCGTCGCGGTTGGCCGCTTCCTGGCATCGAGTACACAAGGCCATCCAAGGTGTCGCCGTCATACGGCTCAACCCGAGCGTAGCTTTGCAGCACAGACAGACCCCGAAAACGTCGGCCTTCAGGAAGGCCAGCGTTGCTCGGAGCCTACGAAGTAAGCCGCAGCATGAGGCGAAGTTGGCTTTTGGACGTTTGCGGTCTGCCGTGCGCCAGATTTCTTCCAGAACGTCAGCGCTCTTCTCGACGCCGGCTTCCTGCCGCAGGTGCATTTTTGGGGCAGCACCGTCCTGTCGCACCATACGCCTCGGTCCACTCGCCGCTGAACTCCTCGGCCACGGAAGGCGCCAGCGTAGCCTTAGATTCTCTGCAATCAGATTCATCATTTTGGCGGGCCGCTGAGCAGGCCCTTGAGCGCGTCCATCGCTTTGCCGAAATTCCCCCAGTCCCCTTGCTCCATTGCCTTCTGGGCTTTATCGAATTCCGCTCTCGCCTGCCCCGATTCCACTGTCCGGGCGGGTGGCTGCCCGGGAGTAGGGGGTTGTTGCGTCCCGAAGACGGCTTGGATTGCCTCATCGAGTGTAGGCTCCATAGCGACCTTGTCACCCGAAATCACGATCACGCGCTTGAGTTGCGGGAAGTCCGTGCCTTCGGCCGTGAGATACACCGGCACGACATAGAGAAAAGAGTTTTCGATCGGCACCGCGATGAGGTTTCCGCGAATCACTTTCGAGCCTTTTTGATCCCAGAGACTCAGTTGCTGTGAGATTGTAGTGTTCTGATCGATCATCGCCTCGATTTGCATGGGGCCATAGATCAGCTTCTCCTTGGGCAGTTGGTAAAAGAGCATCTTCCCGTATTCGGGGAAGTCGCACCTGGCCGCCATCCAGGAGATCATGTTGTTTCGCTTCTGGGGAGTGAAGGGCGTCATGAGAAGGTACTCGAGTTGGTCGCTTCCGTGGAGCTTCATCAGGATGTAATAGGGCTTCATGGGCGCGACCTTGCCGTCGTACGTCTCGTTGGGGAGCACCCAGAGATCCTCGCGGTTGTAATAGACCTGCGGAACCGTCATGTGGAATGTCGTGTACTGGTCGGCCTGGATGGAAAAGAGGTCCTCCGGATACCGCAGATGCGATTTCAGGTCCGGCGAGAGTTGATTTAGATCTTTGAAAACGCCCGGAAACGCCCGTCGGTACACTGCCAGGACGGGGTCGTTCGGGTCCATGACGTAGAATTGGACGGTTCCGTCGTACATATCCACAACCACCTTGACGGAGTTTCGAATGTAGTTCAGCCCCTCTTCAAAGGTCGAGGCGTGAGGAGTGGAATAGGGAAAGTGATCGGAGACGGTATAGGCATCCTGAATCCAGTACTGTTTGCCCTCGCTCACCACGGCGTAGGGATCCTGGTCGAGGCGTAAGAACGGAGCAACCTGCTGCACGCGGTCCTTAACCTGCCTCCAGATTTGAATCCTGCTTTCAGGCCGAAGATAGGATGTGAACAGTATGTTGATATCGCCCTGAGTCCAGGTGAACAAGAGCCGCTTCCACAAGCTGTCCAGCGGGATACCCCCGGTGCCGCTGTAACTCGTGTAGACATTCTGGTTCCCTTTGGGGTAGTCGAACTCTTTAACGCCGGTGGCGACAATCCGATATCCGGGCATCGATTCGCCGTAGTAGATGGAAGGCTGATTTATGGCCAGGCCGTAGGCTGATTCCGGCGGGATATTCTGAAGAACGTACTGAGGAAAGCCGCCTCCGATAGTCTTCGAGACGAAGCTCATTACCAACCCGTAACCATGGGTGAACTGGAGTTTCTGGTTAACCCACGTTTGGGCTTCAGCGGGAAGCTCCGCGGAGAGTTCGCGGGCGGAAAGCATCACCTGGTGATATCCATCCGGCAGGTGGTAGCGGTCCACATCGGCTTGGTAGAACTGATAATAGAGCCGTATTTCCTGAGCTTGTTGATACATTTGCAGCAATGGGCGCCAGTCCCATAGCCGGACGTTCTGGATGGTGTCCTGATTTCTCGCGATTACGTCAGACGTCAGGTCCGCCAGCGCCGGGTAAGATGTTTCCTGGATAGAGTCGAGGCTATAAGCTTTTCGGGTGAACTCTATATTGTGTGTGAGGTACGGCGTCTCGAGGGTCAATTCGTTCGGCTGCACTGCGAACCGTTGAAACAGTGCCGGAAGGAGCATGACCGCGAAGACGTACAACGCAACGTAGGCCCCCGCTCCAACCAGTACCGCCCGGAGGCGCGGCCGAAACACATTCAGGACCAGCACTGCACACAGCGCCGCCGCGGCGCCGGCCATAATCCAATAGGCGACGCGCGTCACATGGTCGGCCGTATAGCCGGCTCCATAAACAACTCCCTGCGTGGAGTAGAGGAGTTCGAAGTGGTCGAGGTAAAATCCCCAGCCCCAGGCGGCGACCAGAACAAGGGACAGGATCGACAGATGTGGAACGGCCTTTGCGCTTCGGTTTTCAGTCCTTGTGCCTCGACGGAGGGGCAGTAGTCCGAAGTATGCGTAGAAAGCCGTGATAGCCAGCAGCGTGAAGAAGGCCAGGGCTGTGAGGGAGCCCTGCAAGAGCTCATAAAAGGGCAAACGGAATAGATAAAAGCCGGAATCGACTCGGAAGAGAGGATCGGACAATCCTAACGATCCACCATAACGAAAGCGGAGAAAGGTGTCCCATTGCGCATAGAAGATGGCTGCGAACGCCAGGGCTGCGGCAGCAGCTATCGCAGCGGTCGCCACTTTCACAGCCATAGGCGAAATCCGGATGCCGAGTTCAGCCGCAACCGTAGACGGGTTTCTGAACTTACCCCCGCTGAAAGCGGCGCCGTTTCTCTGAGCAAGGCGAAGATTGGCCCAAAGGTACAGCAGCGCGACCACGAAGGCAGCGGCAAACAGTTCCCACCGAACGGACCAGATCGTCCAGAAGATGCCGGCGTACCCCACTTGCCGCATCCAGAGCCATTTCTGGATCCAGCCGGGGATGACGACCACTAGAGCGATAAGCAGGACTAGCGCGGCGATGATGAATTTCAACGGCCGCCATCGCGGGAAGTGGTAATTCACGATAACACTACGCGGCTCGATTGCGGGCGGCCTTGGCGTCTCGATGTGTAACGGTTTCTCGATCATTCCTCCACCACCTTTCCATCGATCTGAAATGCTGGACAAGGGCTACGGGCCGGTCCAACTAGACCGATCAGGCCGTCACACCGTGCGGTGAAAGTCGTCTGAGCCCGTCGGCAAATGCGCCGTTGCGACATTTGGAAGCGGCCTGTCCGAACTGGATGCGGTTGGAAGCGCAACGGCGAATCTCCAAGTCCTGTGTAGCAGTTCGTGCGCCACTCGGGACGGGGCCACCAGGATTTGCAGAACCCTAATACTGGACAAAGCGATCCGGGACGGTGGCCAGGGTGGAACGCCGGCGACGATATGCCTGGCAGCCGCATTTGCAGATTGGAGATCGGCAGATTCCGCACTTTCAAGTGCAACCTTTGCATCTGAGCTTCGGTGAAGTCCCGCTTGCCCGCCTGCCCTCGGGGAACTTCGATGTTTGAGCAGCGGGTTGGTTATGGACCATCTCGTGCTCATGACCGTTGGCGCCCGCAGAGGCGAGGCAAAATAGGTATTGAGGGTTGCACCTCCTCTGGTTTCAGGTGTGAGCCGATGCCAAGTTCGATACATGCTCCATGGTTCAGCGACTACGATCTGTATTTGTTGGGGGAAGGAACGCACTACCACGCCTACGAGAAAATGGGGGCGCACCTAGCCGAGGTAGACAGGCAACGCGGCATTCATTTCGCCGTGTGGGCCCCCAATGCCAGGGAAGTCAGCGTAGTCGGGGACTTTAACGGATGGAACCCGCAATCGAATCAGCTCGGATCGCGCGGGGCGACCGGGGTATGGGAGGGCTTTATACCGGATGTGGCGGCGGGCGCGCGGTACAAGTATCACATCGCGTCCCAATACCGGGACTACCAGGTAGATAAAGCCGATCCGTACGCATTTGCCGCGGAAATCCGTCCGCAAACCGCCTCCCGGGTTTGGGATCTCGGCACTTATTCCTGGGGAGACCGCGAGTGGATGGCCAACCGCGCAAGTCGAAACGGTCTGGGTTGCGCTGTCTCCATCTATGAAGTCCATCTCGGATCTTGGAGAAGGGTTGCCGAGGAAGAAAACCGTTCGCTGACTTACCGTGAAATGGCCGTGCAACTCGCAGATTATGTGCATGATGCGGGCTATACTCACGTCGAGTTTCTACCCGTTATGGAGCACCCATTCGATGGCTCCTGGGGGTATGAAGTAATCGGCTATTACGCCCCCACCAGCCGGTTTGGGACTCCCGCGGATTTTATGTACCTTGTGGATTGCCTTCATCAGCGCGGGATCGGAGTGATAGTCGATTGGGTTCCGGCTCATTTTCCCAAAGACGAAGCCGGGCTCGGTTATTTCGACGGCACGCATTTGTACGAACATTCGGACCCGCGTCAGGGCGAGCAGCCGGATTGGAATACACTCGTCTTCAATTATGGGCGCTCCGAGGTCCGCGGCTTTCTGATCGCCAATGCACTGTTTTGGTACGAAAAGTACCACGTCGACGGGCTGCGAGTGGATGCCGTCGCCTCGATGCTGTACCTGGATTACGGGCGTAGCAAAGAACAGTGGATCCCCAATAAGTATGGAGGCAAAGAGAACATCGACGCCCTTCAGTTCCTGCACCAATTGAACGAACAGGTGTACGCTGCATTTCCGGATGCCATGATGGTTGCCGAGGAATCCACCGCATGGCCAATGGTGTCGCGGCCGACGTTTCTCGGCGGTCTCGGCTTCGACCTTAAATGGAACATGGGTTGGATGCACGACACACTGGAATACATGTCCAAGGACCCGATTTATCGCAGATATTATCAGAATAAGATCACCTTTAGCTTGGTCTACGCCTTCTCGGAGAACTTCGTCTTGCCTCTCTCGCACGATGAAGTGGTATATGGCAAGGGTTCGATGGTTAAGAAGATGCCCGGCGATGACTGGCAGAAGTTTGCCAACCTGCGGCTCCTCTATGGCTATATGTGGGGCCATCCCGGGAAGAAGCTGTTGTTCATGGGCGACGACTTTGGTCAATGGGACGAATGGAACCATGATCGCGGCCTGGATTGGCAATTGTTGGAGCATCCGCTGCATTCGGGGTTGCAGCGGTGGGTTCGCGATCTGAATACTTTTTACAGGGGGCAACCGTCGCTGTATGAGGTGGATTTCGAACCATCCGGATTCGAGTGGGTGGATTGCGGCGATTTTGAAGGGAGTGTCATCTCCTTCCTGAGACGGGCGAGGAATCCAGACGACGCGGCTCTCTTCATCTGCAATTTCACGCCGGTGCCCCGGCACAACTATCGCGTCGGGGCCCCGATGAACGGGTATTGGACAGAAGCCCTGAATAGCGACGCTCCACTCTACGGTGGCAGCGGCCAGGGAAACAGCGGTGGTGCGGAAGCGACTCCCCTGCCGCTGCACGGGAGGCCATACTCGCTGGAACTGACGATTCCACCCCTTGGCGTCCTGGTTCTAAGGCCGGGAGCCCGAAATGAGCCGTGATCGGTTCGGCAGTGGCGACGCGTCTCGTATTCGTCAAGCCGCCAAGTAGGGCGCTGAAGCCAGATACCGCCTCGCCACTTCCCGGAATTCGAGCAGTTCTTCCGGTTTAACCCCGAAAGCAGTTCGGCGAAATTCGCACGTCAGGTGCAGCGTTTGCACCTCGAGGCTAGTGACTCGCGCGCGTGCCCATCGGACTCAGGGGTCCGAATTGCTGCCGGTTTGGTTTGGACTATCTCGTGCTCAGGAGCGTAGTCGGAAAAACAGGATTCGCGATGCAGACAGCCTCAGCGATTCGTTGGAGTCAGCCAATTAGATCGTTCTTCTGGTGCGCTTTCATGATTTCCTTCGTAGCCTCCCGCGGTGCCGGTCAACAGGCGGACCCGCTACAACAGATGCAGCAGCAACTGGAGCAGCTCAAACAGCAATACGCCGACACCGCTCGCAGGTTCGAGCAACGCATCGCTGCCCTGGAACAGCAACTCGAAAAGCAGAAGGAGGCTGACGCCAAGGCAAAAGAGGGGACGGTTTCGGTCGCGGAACTGGCCGAGGAAGCGGCCAAGAAGGCCCTTCTCGGACAAGCGAATCAAGTCGGGGCGACGTACCAGGGTCAAATCTCTACGGAGCCGACATATGACAACCTGCAGGAGGCAGACCAGAAAATCGCGGATCTGCAGCAAGCGGGCGCCAGTTTTGAATTCCATGGATATTTTCGTTCGGGTTACGGTCTGAACAGCGTGGGTGGGCAGCAGGTTGCGTTTGAAGCTCCGGGAGCGGGCGCGAAATACCGGCTGGGCAATGAAGCGGAAACCTACGGGGAATTCATTTTTGTGAACAACTGGATAAACCCCGGCCACGCCACCGACAAGGCATGGTTCAAGACCGAAGTGATGTTGGAGGCCGACACTACAAACTCCTCCACCTACGCGGATTTCCCCGGAGGGGTCGGTAACGACAACTTCCGTCTGCGAGAAGCCTTCATCCAAGCCGGCAATGTCCTGGAGAGTCAGCCAGACGCCAAGTTCTGGGCGGGCGAAAGATACTACCGCCGCCGGCACATGGAAATCAACGACTTCTATTCGCTGGACATGAGCGGCTACGGCGCCGGCGTCGAGGACGTCAATGTTGGATTCGCCAAGATGGCCCTGGCTTACCTGGCCGGGGCGCGGCCCGACATCATCACTGGGAACGGTACTTGGGCAAAGAGCAACATCGACGTGCGCCTGTACGACGTGAAGGGCCCCGGAGGCCTCTGGGGCGGGTGGTTCGATTTCGCTAATTCAAAAGGTGGCACGACACCAACGGGAACGGCGATTCCTACAGCGGATGGATACGCGTTCGACGTGCGCCAGACCCAACTCGAGTGGCACGGCGGCTTTCACTCGTTTTCTTTCGCCTACGGAACCGGAGCGGCCAGCAACTTCAGCACTTCGATGGACGATCCCACGCAATATATCCGTAGTTCGGCAAGGCTTCTAGCGACAGAGCAGGTGCTCTTTCAGCCCAGCGACAAATTCGCTATTATGCCAATCGCCGTCTATCAGAGGACTAAGGACGGTAATCCACAGCACCCGTGGAACCAGTGGGTGTCGTTTGGCGCGCGACCGGAAGTCTTTTTTACGAAGTACCTCTCATTGGCGCTCGAGGGAGGGTTCGATCACACGGATAGTCCAGGTCAGTACGAAGGCTGGCTGCGCAAGTTCACGATCGCGCCGCAAATCGGAGCCGGTAGAAAGTTCGAGAGCCGGCCGGTGCTTCGCGTCTTCCTGACCTACGCAGACTGGTCGGACGGACTCCGCGGACTCGTTGGCGGAATCCCCTATCTGAAACGAACGAGCGGTCTGACGTACGGAGTGCAGGCCGAAACGTGGTGGTAGATAATGCTCGGCAGAAACTGAGGTAAGGACAATGGCAACTCGCGAAGTTACTCCTACATCCAGGCTGGCGCAAAGTATTCCGGATCGTCCAGTTCCCAATTACATCCGGCCTATGGCCATCGTCACAACCTTGTTCTTCATGTGGGGGTTTATCACCTGCCTGAACGACATCCTGGTGCCACACCTGAAGGCGCTCTTTGACCTGAGCTATTCGAAAGTGATGCTGATCCAGTTCGCCTTTTTCTCGGCCTACTTCTTCTTTTCATGGCCGTGGTCCCGGGTCGTCAACCGGATCGGCTACCAGAAGACCATGGTGGCCGGCTTACTCACAATGGCTGTGGGAGCATTTCTGTTCTTGCCTGCCGCTTCCATAGTTTCATACCCGCTGTTCCTGACGGCTCTCATGATTCTCGGCGGGGGGATTACCGGCCTTCAGGTGGCCGCCAATCCTTACGTGGTGGAATTAGGCAACCCGAAAATGGCGTCCAGCCGCATGGACCTGACGCAGGCGTTCAACTCGCTCGGCACCACGATCGCGCCGAAGATCGGAGGGCTGCTGATTCTGAGCGCGGTGCCGTTGGCCGTCGCACAACTCCAGAAGCTCACACCCGAAGCGCGGCAACTCTATCGCGTGCAACAAGCGGCTTCGGTCAAGATGCCCTATACCGTGATCGGCATTGCTCTATTGCTATTGGCCGTTTTGATCGGTTTCTCGAAGCTGCCAAACCTCAGCCTCGCCGCGAACAACCCCGGATTGAAGATCACGGATTCGATCTGGAGGCATCCCAGTCTGATCTTCGCCGTGCTCGGGATTTTCGCCTATGTGGGCGCGGAAGTTTCCATCGGGAGCTTTCTGGTGAATTATTTCGGCTTGCCCGCGATCGCGGGTCTCTCCGCCATAACAGCAGCGGGTTACGTTTCGTTCTACTGGGGTGGCGCCATGATCGGACGCTTTATCGGCTCGGCACTCGCACGGCGGTTGAGTCCCAGACGTCTGCTGACGCTATGCGCGATCGTGGCGGCGGCGCTAATCACCGCTTCGATGTTGCTGGGCGGACACACAGCGATGTGGACAATTCTCTCCGTCGGGTTCTTCAACTCGATCATGTTCCCCACGATCTTCACCTTGGGAGAAGCGGAGCTCGGGGCGCTGACAGGTAGCGGATCGGGCATCCTGAACATGGCCATCGTAGGCGGCGCTGTCCTGCCCGTCATTCAGGGCGTAATTGCCGACCGCATTGGACTTCATCACGCGTTCATTCTCCCCGTGCTCTGCTATTCGTACATCTTGTTCTACGCTCTCAGCGGATCAGAGCCGAATAGCGAGAGGTACGCGAAAGCTTAGGCCTCCAGTAATAGTCACCGCGGCGTTACCGGTTGAAGCAGAGGCTGAATAAGCCGTCGCTTTCGGCCAGTCGATTATTGGCGCTGGAAGACCAGGGCGATCGGCCGGTGCTCCGGGCGAACGACGTTGACCGTCATGGTGCCGTCCGGGGCAAGCGTGTAACTCTCGACAGTAATCGCGCCATAATTAGTGGTCGTCACCTTCAGGACGTCGTGATCCCACCGAGTCTTGCTCTTCAGGTCTTTGTCCGAATGAATCGTGGCGTTGTTCTCGGCGTCCGTAATGTCCTTATAAAAGAACGTCTCGGTGGCGCCTTCATACACAAAACTGCGCGAGACGATGACGATGCCCTGCCGATCGCTGATGGTCACGGTTCCGGTTTGAACGACGGCCTGACCGGCAAAATCGCTCCTGGTGGGCACCAGCGTCCAAGTGCCATTCAGAATGCTGTGGTCCCGCGCGAAGGCGGAAAACGCGAAAAGAACGGTCGACAAGACGACCCGTGAAAGTTGAGTGGTTGAATTTGTTTTCATTATGTCCTTCCAGGCTTTTTGTTGCTTGATCCAAACGTTAAGAACCGAGGGAAGCAGAATTTGCTGTTGTGAGTGCCGATTCCGCACCGGGACGTCGTTCAAGGCGGCGCGATTTAATGCTGATGCTCGATCTCTCCGGAGGGTGGGCAATTCCATAAAGTCCGGTTCAGTTACACATCCGCGTTGATGTCGGCGGAGGCGAGAATGGGCTTGAGAAGATACTCGGATAGCTGTTCGACCGATAGCTTTCCGCTCTCTTTACTGGGTTCGCCCAGGATCCAGAAGCCGTGCAGGCCTTCCTTATCGGGTTCGATTGTGATGGTTAACTGCTGTTCTGGGAAATCGGGGTGTACCGTGACTTGGAGGTCGCCACCGTCTAACTTGAGGTCTAGTTTTTTACCATGCATTCCAGGCAGGTAAACCTCGCATTCAAAAGCCCCATGGGACATGCGTACCGCGGTTTGCCCGGCGCGCTTTTTGTGCTTGTTGAAGTCGTTTACATTGTCCGTAATCGTGGCAAGCAGGGCGCTCCACGCGTCCGTGGCCCCTGGAATCTGCTTTTTCGAATGCTCTGCCCGGCCGACCTTGGTCGCCCTCGCGCTTCTGTGGGCTGATTCCGTTGCCCTCTCCTTCTCCATGTTCACGAACATTTCATCGATCCATTTCATATGTTGTAACTCCATAAGAGGCTCTAAAGCACTGCTGCTTGCCTTGGATCGACTCCCGTCCCGGCCACGGTTTCGATTCGCCGCGCGCGCCTTGGTTCCCGGCATGACGCAAGCCTTGGCTCGGATTGTGGCCCTGGCCTTGCCAGCCGGCCAAGCTTTTTGAGTCGATGGTGGAGCAAGCTTGAAGGTGATGCCGGGCTAAATTGTTCTGCTTTGAAACAATTTGCGGATCGAGATTTGAACCAGTCCTCCGTTAAGCGTTACCCAGGTGTGCACACAGATGGCCAGTCCGTCGTTATCTGCGCCTGCCCCCTCGGCTGAGACAAGCAGTTAAGACACTGTTCCCGTTCAATGATAGGTCCTTTCCCCGGATCGGGCAACAGCTTTATCCTGGCATCGTCGGCAAAGCAGAGGCGGGCAATGCT
>Ga0326727_10014874_pt1 | contig 16838 bp, 21 predicted proteins | sample MB2enrmetagenome_FD_207643 | JGI IMG/M metagenome (GOLD analysis project Ga0326727, IMG submission 207643) | Lab enriched peat soil microbial communities from McLean, Ithaca, NY, United States - MB29MY | ecosystem: Environmental > Terrestrial > Soil > Wetlands > Peat | place: USA: New York...
TCTTTGATGGTTTCTGCCATATGGATGGACATTCCTTGATTCTACGGAATCCGCCATATGTGTGTGCACATTACCGCCGCCATTTGACCAATAAACCATCCGAGAGCATAATAATAAAAGAGTCTAGTACGGCGGGGAGGAACCATGAAGAAGACCTTCGGGATTGTTGCAGTAGCAATCACTTTTTTTGCTTTTTCCCTTACCCCGCAGGCGGCGGGAGCGGAACGGGGTCAAAAAGTCCAGCACCAAGAAGGTGGCCCGATCACTTGTCCGGCGGGAACGGCCATCACATCCATGGACGCATTCCTTAAGAGTCTGGATTCATGCACCGTTCCCAGAAAGCATCGGTGGATGGTGTGGAAACCGCGCCGGGAGCCCGCCGTCAAAACAAAAAAGACAAACAAGGGGCCGATGGTATCATCGGCCTTTTTTTCTATCCATCAGCCGCGATTGGTTGTACAATAATAAAGCATTTTTAATTTTTCTTTTATGAAAATCCTTGCGATTGAAACATCGTGCGATGAGACGGGCATCGCCCTGCTTGACGCGTCGGGCACGGCCCGCGCGCCGCGCATCCGCGTCATCGAAAATCTGGTGACGACGCAGATCCCCATCCACCGGCCGTTCGGCGGCGTCGTTCCCAATCTTGCCAAGCGCGAACACCTGAAAAATCTCCCGATCTTATTTGCGCGACTGCAGGCGCGGCAGCCGCGATTGAAGTTCGACCTTATCACCGTAACGGTCGGCCCCGGACTCGAACCGGCGCTCTGGACTGGCATCACTTTTGCGCAATCGCTTGCCAAAGAATATGGTGTACCGCTGGTTGGCGCGAATCACCTGGAAGGACACCTTTACAGCTTTTTACTCTCGCAGAAAAAATCCGGCGGCGCGGGCGCGCAAAAAAATATTTTTCCCGCCATCGCGCTCATTGTAAGCGGCGGGCATACCATCTTGCTCAAGCTTGATTCGTTCGCAAAATGGAAACGACTCGGCGAGACGCGCGACGACGCGGCGGGCGAGGCGTTCGACAAGGTGGCGCGCCTGCTCGGCCTCCCCTACCCCGGCGGCCCGGAGATAGAACGCCTCGCTCGCGAGGGCAACCCGCACGCGATCGCATTCCCACGCCCGATGCTGCACGAGAAGAACTATGACTTCAGTTTTTCCGGGCTAAAAACGTCGGTGCTCTATTATATGCGGGATCATGCCGCGGACTTCCGCGGAAAAAATGCCGATGCCGCGCGCGCCGCTGTCGCTGCGTCTTTCCAGGAAGCGGCACTCGATGCGCTGGTCAAGAAAACGATCCGCGCCGCGCGGGATTTCGGCGCACGATCAGTGATGCTCTCTGGCGGCGTCGCCGCCAACAAAGCCCTCCGCACCCGCCTCGCCCGCGAGGCAAAGAAGATCGGCTGCGCGTTCTTTGTGCCGGACTTCAAATATAATCTCGACAACGGTGCGATGATCGGCGTCGCCGGCTACATGGCGTACCTTCGGAAAAAGCGCTACAAGATTGAAGCACGTGGCGATATGGAGATCTAACGCGCCGCGCTTAATCATTTTTTAATCAATCCATGCTCTCTTTTTCCCAAGCGATCATCCTCGGCCTCACACAAGGCATCACCGAACTGTTCCCCATCTCAAGCCTCGGACACAGCGTGCTCCTGCCGGGCCTGCTCAGATGGAATATTGATCAAAATTCTGAAACCTTTTTAGAATTTCTCGTTGCCACACACCTCGCCACCGCAACGGTGCTTTTCATCATCTACTTCAAAGATTGGGTGCGGATCGTGAAAGGCCTGTTCCGTTCGCTCGCAGCGCGGGAGATCAGCGATGCCGATCCCGACGCGAAGCTCGGCTGGCTGCTCGTCATGAGCACGATCCCCGCGGGCGTGATCGGCCTATTATTAAAAGACCAGATCACGGGCAATTTACTTTCCCCTCTTTCGGCAGCGCTATTCCTTTCGTTGAACGGGCTGCTGCTCCTGCTTGCCGAATGGTTGCGCAAGCGCGCCGCGCAGCCCGCAGAAAATTTAAAGAATAACGACACGCGCATCGCGCATCGGCTTTCATTCTGGCAATCGTTCAAAGTCGGCATATTGCAGGTGCTCGCGCTCATCCCGGGATTCTCGCGCACCGGCTCCACGCTGGCGGGCGGCCTGATGGTGGGACTGTCGCATGAGGATTCGTTGCGCTATTCCTTCCTGCTCGCCACGCCGATCATCGGTGCGGCGGCGTTACTTGAGATCCCCGCACTCCTCACGTCGGGCAACGCGGCGCTCATCGAGGTCTCGCTCGCGGGCGCTGCCGCCGCCGCGCTCGCCGCATGGTTCGCCGTGAAGTTCCTCACGCGCTATTTCAAAACGAACACGCTCACGCCGTTCGCGGTGTATTGCCTTGCGGTCGGGATCATCAGTTTGGTGATCCTTCGTTAGCCATTTACGAAACTTTCTTTGCGCTCGCGAACCACGCATAGATCAAAAGTGCGAGGCCTACCACGAACGATGCGATGCCGTGTTTGATATGCGGCGTTGCCATTGCCACGTTATAGCCCGGCAGGAATGCAGGCAACACATCGGCAGGCGTCAGCCAATAATAAATGGCGAGCGCTATGAACGCGACGCCGAATATGACCGCAAGGATGTTCAATGTTTTTTTCATGCTTTTATTATAGCAGACCGTTTCGCTGTTTTTCGGATGACAACTTTTTTACTGTCCATTTTTTCGCAATTGAAATAGTTGCGTATCGTATCCCCGCTTTTCCTGATCGTCCCGCGAAAGTCCCAGCGACTCAAGTTTTTGGAATATCTCCTCCGATATCCGTGCGGCGTCAGCATCATCGTCCGCCATCTTTTCAAGCTCCACAAAATCGCCGAGTCCCTCTGCCTGGTCCAGACAGATCTCATACTCGCCCAATTTCCCTTTGCGCCGAACCTTCTTTACTTCCACCTCAGGAACGAAACCCAGCAGAAGCAACGCCCGATGCATTGCATCGCCGTCCTCGATGCGCGTCTCGCATTCGATGTTGTCGTGCTCGTGGGTACGTTGCTGTTTGAGCGTGAATATCGCCCCGTGATCATCGCGCCGGATACGCACCACGACATATCCCTCCTTCATCCCTTCCCAAATGGAAGTATCACCGTCCTTCGAATAGATGACGTCGTGCTGGTGGATAGGCTCCGAAAGAACGCACCCCTGCTCGGCGATTTTTTTCTCAAGGGCGGCAAAATTCTTTGCCCTCAGTTTTATCTCGATCTCACGCATGATCCCTCTATTATATCTTCTTTTTTATTAAGGCCGCAACGACATACCATTCGAAGGGCGCCGCGGAGCCGCAAAGATATCCCCCTTGACTTCATATAAGCATATGCTAATATCTAAATATGTCTGATCTCTGTAAGGAAATAAACAAGTTCGGCAAAGGGGTCGGGAATCCATCGCGCTACCGCATCATCGAGGCACTGCTCAAAGGGCGCAAGACGGTGAACGAGCTGACGCACATCGTCAAACTCTCCCAACCGGCGGTGTCACAGCATCTCAAAACGCTCAAGGCATGCGACCTCGTGATCGATGAACGGAGCGGCAAGGAGGTGTTCTATGCGGTGAACGCGGAATACACGCTCACACTCCTCCATAATCTGGTCAATGATATGAACAAGCAAAGGTCAAAGTCGAAACATAAAAAATAATCATAATAATTTCATTAAAAAATGTTAAAAATAAAGGTCATTCTCGGAAGCACGCGGCAGCAGCGGTTCGGCGAACAGCCGGCACAGTGGATCGCGGACAAAGCAAAGGCGAAAGGATTGGACGTGGAAATTTTGGATCTGCGCGATTATCCGCTTCCCTTCTTTGAGGAAGCAATGTCGCCCACAATGGCAGCGACGAAGGAAGGCGCATACCCGTATCCGGTTTCGGCGAAGTGGACGGCAAAGATCGGTGAGGCGGACGGTTTCATCATGATCGCTGCAGAATACAATCATGGCTACACCGCGGTTTTGAAGAATGCCATTGACTACGTGTCGCGCGAGTGGAATAAGAAGCCGGTTGCATTCGTGGGATACGGCAGCGTCGGCGGCGCGCGCGCAATTGAGCAGCTGCGCGAGGTTGCCGTCGAACTGCAAATGGCGCCAATCCGCGCGGCGGTGCATATGACGAACTTCTGGAACTTGCTTGACGAGAAAGGCCAGATCAAGACCGAATCGTTCGAAACATCCGGCGACGCGATGATCGATCAACTTATCTGGTGGGCAGACGCGCTCAAGGAAGCTCGCAGTAAAGACGCGACAGTATAACCTTTTCCCCTATCACCTGGGAATAACAAAAGCCCCTCTTTTTTTGACGGAAATGCCACATAAGAATGTGACCGTCAAAAAAAGAGGGGCTTTTGTTATTCCTGCTCTATTTTTGTCTTTATTTCACGAAATTCGTTTTCTACTTCCACGAGCCGGTCCTTGCTCAGTTTGATCAATTCCCCTGCTTCGCGGATCTTTACGAGCGCCTCTTCAAGATCGATCTCCTCTTGGTCCTCAAACCAATCCGAGATCTTCTTGATGTCCTCGAGATACTGTTTTAGGTTTGGCTGCTCTGATTTTGGTTTCGTTGTTTTTGCCATGATGAATGTTAGTGATGGTTGAATCTATTATTCCGTCGCTCACCGTGAGCTCGAGCGCGGCACCGGGTGAGAGCCCTGCCGTACTCCGTACTACTTTACCATTTTTGCGGGCAATCGAATATCCGAGCGCAAGTTGGCGCGCGGGATCGTTACTTTTTATCGCCTGCGCACCAAGCGTGACCGTTTGCGCTGCATTCGCGAGCGACCGCTCGAATGCATTGCAAAGAAAATTCCATGTGGAGGTAAGCCCGCTCCGCACCCTCTGTACTTCCAGCGGAAAGCGATTGAGCAACCCGCTGAACTCGCGCACTTTTGCGTATGCTTCCTCCCACGACCGGCCGAGCAAGTGCGCGGCGGCGGTCGGCGTGCTCGTCATATAGTCGGCGGCGAGCGCCATAAGCGGCACATCCTGATCGTGGCCGATGCCCGCGATCACCGGCACCGGAAAGTTGATGACCTCGCGCACGAGTGCCTCATTATTGAACGCCTGCAAGGACTCGAGCGAGCCGCCGCCGCGGATGATGACGAGCGCCTCGATGCCCGTACCGCGCGAGCCCTCGTCCTCCACGATCTCCCGCATCGCGTGGATCGCGGCAAGAAGCGACGGCACCGCCTGTGCGCCTTCCACGCGCGCGTCGATCACGTTCACTTTAAATCCAAACTTTCCTAAATTGTTTTCAAAATCGTGGATGACGGCGCCTTTGAGCGACGTGATCACGCCAATGCGCTGCGGATATTCCGGCAGCGGTCGCTTGCGTTCCGCGGCGAACACGCCCTCCGCTTCAAGCTTGCGCCGCAGGTCGTCGTACGCTTTCTTCAAAGCGCCCTCGCCCACAAGCTCCACCGTATCCGCCACGAACGACAAGCGGCCGCTCGGCGGATACACGTTCGGATGCCCATTCAAGATGACCTCCATCCCGACCTCGAGCGCGATACCGCACAGCTGATAGTTGCGCGCCCACATGATCGCGTCCAGCGAGCCGGGATTCTCTTTATCTTTGATACTGAAATACACATGCCCGCTCGCCGCGCGCTTGAGCTCGCTGATCTCGCCGATGATCCGCGCGGATTGCGATTTGAAGAATACATTGAGGAGCTCTATGTATTCCGCGATGGTGAAAACTTTATCTTCCGCGGTGACCGGCGTTGCCATGACCCCATTTTAACCTTATTCATCGCCAATGCCAAACATTAAATTTTAATTAAATGAAATTTGCTTCTTAAAAAACATTCTGCTAGACTGAAATTCCTATGAAAGAGGGCCTTGTGGGGTTTCGTCCCCACCGGGCGCTTTTTCTTTTTGGGGAAATAACTTTAATGTTGTCTTTTGCGTATCAAGGTATGTGATAGGGATATTAAGCTTCTTCAATAAGTGGGAACATTTCCTATGTGGCGATATCAAAGCATAAAAAGCATCCTTTGTTTTCAAAAATCTTACCAAACTCGCGAAATCTCCATCACTTGAGATAATCAAAGCTCGATCAAAGCAATGTTCGTAATAATCAACGACGGCCCCGAGTACCAGGTCGGCATCACAATTAGCTTTTATCTTACCCATATCACCGTATGCCGATTCTTTATGAATGAGAACAAAACCCGATTCACTCAATCTCGAATAAAAATCTTTCTCGTTAGGAAGAAACCCCAGAAAGAGATATGCCTTGGTAATACTGTACTTTTCTGATAACCACACGCGGAAGCGTGGATAATCCAAAGCCCATCCAAGTTCCCCAGCTCCTTTATGAAGATTTGCCCAATCGATGAACGCGAAATTATTTTGTTCGTTTTGCATCCAGCAAGGATACAAAAGTCCCATTAAATCAAGATTAAAAATTTGACATACGCTTAATTTACGCTGCATAATATCCGCAGTTGCCATCTCTCGCCACGGAACACCCGGAGGACGAAGAAGATAGGCTTTGAAAGGAACAATCATGGGAGAACATATCTTTACTATCATTGTCGTCTTTGCAATCGCGATTCTAGTGGTTATTGATCTCCGCTTTTGGAGGACTGGCCGCCGAGCAAAAAACCGGCTCAAGGAGGAATGCCATAGTAAGCCACTCTACGCGATAAACACTTGTGGCGACAATATCGCAGTCAGCCTCTACCAAGACTACCTGAACTCCCGCAACGAGAAAACACCCACCGACATGAGGCCGTGGGAAAAGCAGTTCGTTTTCCCCCGTCGGACATTTGTTTACGCAAAAAAAGATGTCCGTCCGATTCATATCGGTAATGAGGAAAGTTTTAAGGCGCTGACGGATGCTGCCATTGCCTCATACCTCAAAGAAATGCCTCATTGGATTACACGCAGAACAAAGAAGTATCTTGAAGAACGGATATTTTGCGTGACCGATGATCTTTTTGTTCCCTTTGGGACGGAATTGAGAAATTTTGGATTCGCACAGCAGCTCCAATATTTTGGCAGGGCGAAATCCGAATTGGCCAAATGGTACCTAAGAGGCGGCCCCGATCCCCAATATTGGTAAGAAACCAATCCAACTACAGCCCGCGAGAATGATCTTGCGGGCTGGTTTTTTATCTATTTCTCTTTTTCGCCTTTTCGTGCTGCGCCCTCTTATTAAAATACGCACAGTAATCGCAATCCACGCTTGCCGCGGGAATCGCGCCATCCATCAAGCATTTGTGCATATTCACGATCGTCGGTTCGATCCAATCGGTCTCGCCCACGTACGGGATCACTTTGATATCGAATTCCAATCGCGCATCGAACGCGGCGGCGTCCGCGTCGCCATTGCAGTACACAAAGTATCCGATCGGCGATACGACGAAGCCGTTCTTCCGGAACAGCCACTGGTAAATTTCCATCTGCCGCTTGTAACCGTCCTGCCACTCGGCGTCGAGCGACACCTCTTCTGTCTTTGACGTCGCCTTGTAATCCACAATGTACAGCTCCCCCGTCGGTGCCACCCACACATCATCCACGCCGCCGCGAATGAGCAGGTTCGTCGGCTCGTGCAAAAATTGTATGCCGCGCCGGAGCGAGTCCCGCCACGCGTCGAGCTCTTTGTGCGCGTACGGAACCGCGTCGATGTCATATTCTTTCATCAACGGATGCGCGGTGCCAGCGGCGCGATGGATATCGAATTCTTTTTTGAGCAGCGCGTCCACGGCGCTGTTCAGGCTGAACGGATAGCCCGGCGGGCGTCCGGTGCCGAGCCGCTTGTCGATATAAAAGCAACGCGGGCATTGCACAAAGAGATCGATACCGCTGCGGCTTACCGTGAACGGCTCGTACGACTTCGGGTCGAAGACGTTGCGCGTGCGCTGGGGGTTGTAGTAAGAAGACATGGGGGAAATTATTTAATCTCATTATAACCTTTCGCGCGGCGGAACAAAAAAAGAGTGACCGATGGTGCGATCACTCAATGACGATCTCCAATAATGGATCGATGTCCCGGCACGCCTCTGCGACAAGCCGGCGATGGCAATGCTCGGGAGTCGCCTCAACGCAAAGGATGGTGACGTTTGAATTTTTTGCGAGAGCAGCGAGCTTTTGTAGTCGCCGCTCTTGTTCGGGACGATGCAAATACTCCCCGAACCTCTCCGCAAACTTATCCCAGGGCAGCCCTCTCTTGTAATACGCACCAACGAGCCATGCCTGCGGAGCGAGCTCCGGCCACCACTCGTCAAACGATGGTTTTGTTATCCCCGGATCGGGAGTCGCGCCGTCGTTCAGGGTATGGCGACTCATGATCGAGATGCGGAATCCGTCGCCTTCCCCTGGAACGCTTCGAATGGATCTCGTCCGTAATGACATCACACGCCTCTTTTCTTGAACAATCCCGCGTGGATAAGCTGGATCTTTTACCATAGTAGAGCGACTCTCTGCGGAACGTCAACTCTTCTCTTCCATTACAATGTTCCCTTCGCGATCTTTTCTCGCATCTTCGCCACATATGCGTTGAAGAAGAACAGATTATGAAACGTGATCAGCGCGCCGCCGGTGATCTCGTTTGCACGCACAAGATGCGCGATGTACGCGCGCTGATATTTTTGGCAGACCATGCATTCGCATGTTGCATCGATCGGGCCTTTTTCTTTTAACAGTGCGGCCTTCGTGAAATCAACGCGGCCTTCGTGCACGCCGCCACGCACGCCGCTCTTTTTGTTGACGAACGCGATGCCGCGGCGCGCGTAGTGCGTCGGCACCGTACAATCGAACGTGTCCACGCCGCCCTTCATGATGAGCTCGATGTCCTCCAGATGGCCCATACCAAGCAAATGCCGCGGTCGCTTTTGATCGAGCAACGGGATGACCCACTGCAAAATTTTCCGCGACTCGTCCTTCGACTCACCGATGTCGCCGCCGATGCCGAAGCCATCAAACCCGTCCATACGCGTGATCGTCCGCGCACCCTCCTTGCGCAGATCCTCAAAGTCCGCGCCCTGCACGATGCCGTAGAGCGCCTGCGCGGATGTCCGCGCCGCAAGCGAACGCTTTGCCCAGCGGTGCGTCCGCGCGAGCGACTGCTTCATATACATGTGCGTCGCGCCGGGCGGCGGGCATTCGTCGAACGCATACATGATATCCGCGCCAAGCTGCTGCTGGATCGCAATTGACGTCTCCGGACCCAAAAACAATTCATCTCCCGTCATCGGCGAGCGGAAATGCACGCCCTCCTCCGTCATCCTCACGTTGTTCGGCTGACTGCCCTTTTCGATCGCCCTCTCTAATTTTCCCGGATAATATTTTATGGATTTTTTTCCGACGCCAAGATCGCGGCCGAATCCGAGGCTGAACACCTGGAATCCGCCCGAGTCGGTCATCGTCGGCTTTGGCCAATTCATGAACTTGTTGATGCCGCCCGCCGCCTTCACGATCTTTTCACCCGGTTGGAGATGTAAATGATACGTGTTTGAAATGAGCAGCTGCGTGCCGGTCGCCGCGATTTCATCGCTGCGCAAGGCTTTCACCGCCGCGAGCGTTGCCACCGGCACGATCGCGGGCGTCATCACTTCGCCATGCGGCGTTTTCAATACGCCCAGCCGTGCGCCGCTCTTTTTAGATTTTTTTAACACTTTAAATTCGATCATCATTCGTAAGTGTAATTGAAACTCCAGCAAATATAAAATACCCTCTCTTTTTTGACGGTCACGTTCCTACGTGGCATTTCCGTCAAAAAAGAGAGGGTATTTTATATTTGCGCGTTACTGCTGTGCCGGAATCATCGGAGCGTTCCCCGTGGCTCCCGTGGCGTTGCTCTGAGCGGCGCCCACTGGTACCGCGACACCACCACCATATCGCATCATCGAATGATCGCGATAGTAAGAGTTGCCAAAAGCACCGCGAAGTTCTTCACGAAATTCCCCCGCCTTCACTCCCAGCGCAAAAACAAAAGCAAGGATAATGATGCCTATGACCCACCAGATCACGCGGTGCATGCAGCTATGCCCGCACCCACAGCTGCATCCCGCACCACACGCGCACGTCGTTTTGCCCTTTTGCACTTCCGAACCGTTCTTTGTTTCTTCCATTTTTTATTACTCGACGTTAATATACTTCCCATCAACAACGACCTTTACTTTCCTTCATTATATCGTTATATTGCCAATTAGTAAATCTTCCATCGGAGGCAGTATGGCAACTACAATGGATGCTCCACGCACCCCGCTCCAAACATTATTGCCTGCTCTATACCCGGGAAAAGGTTTGGTCGTGCGATGTGTCAACAAAAAATGCGAGCTGTATGACAGAGCGCAATACGCCAAAGGGCATATCTCCTGCCAGTGGTGCAAGACACCCTTCAACGTTGATATTGCTCTTGCGAACATCGAACCAACTCTTCCACTCTCCCCTCCTTGCGTGATCGGCAGACTGCCCTCCGCAGAAAAAAAGGCTTTTGGAAAAAAACTGAGAGAGGTACGCATAGCGCGGAATCTAAGCCAAAGGGATATGGCAAAAAAGATGAACATCCCGCGCTCCTATTTTTCGAAAATCGAAAATGGGCGATGCGTTCCCTCGCTCGATCAGCACGCCAAATTTGCGAATGCCTTCGGCATGACGCTCTTGGAGCTCATCGCCAAGACGTGGGGAACAATCCTTGATTCCCATTCCTCGCCCGGGTCATAATCACGCCGTAAATCGCATTTTTCTCATCTCTCGCGTCCCCCGGCGCGAGAGCTTTTTATTTCATCGGTGGCCGCGTGATTCTTCTAGAAAAAATCCAAAAAATCGGCTACAATCGAGATATTATGGAACCGCGCTACGATCCCGCCGAGATCGAACCAAAAATCTACCAACAGTGGGAGGATTCGGGATATTTTAATCCGGACGTTTGTATAGAAAAAGGCGTGACAGCTGCGGATGCCGAGCCATTCTCCATCGTGCTCCCTCCGCCGAACGTGACGGGCGTGTTGCACATCGGCCATGCCTTTGAAGATACCTTACAGGACATCGCGGTGCGCTATGCCCGCATGCAAGGCAAGAGAACGTTGTGGGTTCCGGGCACCGATCACGCGGCGATCGCCACGCAGTCAAAGGTAGAAAAGGATATTTTGAAGACCGAGGGGAAATCACGCCACGATCTTGGCCGCGAGGAATTTTTGCGCCGCGTGAACGCGTTCGCCCAGGCAAGCCACGACACGATCGTCCGCCAGGTTCGGCGCATGGGCGCATCGCTCGACTGGACGCGCGAAGCGTATACGCTTGATGCACGGCGTAACTTGGGCATCCGCACCGCATTCAAAAAGATGTACGACCTCGGGCTCATCTATCGCGGCGACCGCGTGGTGAATTGGGATCCGAAAGGACAAACGGTGATCTCGGATGATGAGATCGTATATCAGGAACGCGCGGCGAAGCTCTATACCTTCCGCTACGATAAAAATTTCCCCATCGCCATTGCAACGACGCGCCTTGAGACGAAGTTCGGCGATACGGCCGTCGCCGTGCATCCGTCGGATGAACGTTACAAGCAATTCGTAGGAAAAGAATACGACGCCAATTTCTGCGGTGAACCGATCCATGTAAAAGTGATCGCGGACGAATCGGTGGAAAAGGATTTTGGCACGGGCGCGCTCGGTGTAACTCCCGCGCATAGCATGATCGACTGGGAAATCGCGCAACGGCATCAGCTACCGCAAAAACAGATCATCAACGAATACGGGAAGATGACCGTTCCCGGGCCGGTGAACGGAAAGAAAGCCGAAGAAGCACGTGCATGGTGCGCGGAGGAATTGCGGAAAGCGGGCTTGATAGAAAAAGAGGAGGATATCATGCAAAATGTTTCCACTGCCGAACGCACGGGCGCGGTGATCGAACCATTGCCAAAGCTGCAGTGGTTCGTCGCCGTCGGAAAACCATTCATCGTAAAGCGTGGACTGCTCGGCCTTTGGAATAAAAAAACGACACTCAAGCAGATGATGCGCGAGGCGGTCGCGAGCGGAAAGATAACGATCACGCCGGAACGTTTTGAAAAGATCTATTTCCATTGGATCGACAATCTACGCGACTGGTGCATCTCGCGACAGATCTGGTTCGGACATCAAATTCCTGTTTGGTATCGCGGCGACGAGATATATGTCGGCGTTGAAGATCCCAAGGGTGAGGGATGGAAACAGGATGCCGATACCTTAGACACATGGTTCTCTTCTGGACTGTGGCCCTTCTCGACGCTCGGCTGGCCGGATGAGACAAAAGATATGGAGACGTACTTTCCGAACTCATTCATGGCGCCAGGCTACGAGATCCTTCCCTTATGGGTGGCGCGCATGATCCTTATGAGCGGCGTGTTGTTGGAAAGCATCCCCTTCAAGAAAGTTCTAATACACGGTATCGTGCGGGATTCGAAAGGCCAAAAATTCAGCAAGTCGCTCGGAAACGGCATCGATCCCCTAATTCTCGCCAATACCTACGGCGCGGATGCGTTGCGCATGGCGCTCATCGTCGGCGCGGCGCCGGGTAATGATGTCAAATTTGACGAACAGCGCGTCCGCGGCTATCGCAACTTTTCCACCAAGGTCTGGAATATTGCACGATTCATTCAAATGAACAAGCCGGAAAAGCTCGGCGATACAGCGCGGGCCGCTGCGGCAGCCGCCATTGCCGCGCGCGAAGAAGTAAAGGAATTGGCCGCGCTCAAGCGTGAGGTTACCAAGCATATCGAGGACTTCGATTTCCATCTTGCCGCCGAAAAACTCTATCACTATATCTGGCACACGCTCGCCGATAAGATCATTGAAGCGGAAAAGAAAAAACTGAGCGACGGCACTGATGCGGAGAAAGCTGAATCGTATGCCCTGCTTGAGCATCTGCTTTTGGGATCATTCACCATGCTCCATCCGTTCATGCCGTTCATCACCGAAGAGATCTATCAGATCTTCCGCCCGGGAAAGATGCTGATGGTAGAGCATTGGTGATTTTGGTTTTGTTCTATAAATGTGGCCACATACAAAAGAGATATGGTGTTCGCCTCGTGATAAGAATAATTCGGCGAACACCATATCTCTTTTGTATGTGGCCAAAATGGTAGAATAAAACCATGCTGATGCTCGTCATATCCCTCGTCGCCGGGTTGCTCCCCGGCTTTGCATGGCTCATATTTTATATGGGTGAGGAAAATCATCCGGAGCCGAAGCGGCTCATCGCGTTCGTATTCATCGTAGGCATGGCGTTCGGGTTCTTTACGGTCGCCATCGAGAATATTTTCAACAATTGGGCGACGGGGATCGGCATCCAGGAACTTTCGCTCCTCTCGCTCTTCGGCCTTGCCATCATTGAAGAGATCATGAAGTTTACCGCGGCGCATTTTGCCATCAACCGGAATCCGGAATTTACCGAGCCGGTGGATGCAATGATCTATATGATCGTGGCTGCGCTCGGCTTCGCCACAATCGAGAACATCGGCGCGATCTCCGGCATAACGCCCTCAGCAGCGCTCATCCCCGCCGTGCTCGAGACGGTGTCGTTGCGCTTCGTCGGCGCCACACTTTTGCATACACTCACATCGGGCATCGTGGGCTATTATTGGGCGCTCGGCATCGTGCGCGGCAAAGTGGCACGATACCTTCTCCCCGGCATCGCCGTCGCCGCCATTTTACATGCCACCTTCAACTATCTTATACTTACCTATGGAGATGCCGTCTATTCCGTGATATTCTTGATAGTGGTAGGATTCTTCGTATTGAACGATTTTGAACAGCTTAAGGCAAAACCCATAAACTTAATCATATGATCATGAACAGCGACGACGAAAAATTCTTTGAGAACCTCTCCGGCGCAAAGACGGAAGCCGACGGCGAATACGGCGTGGAGCTCGTGAAGGCTTCCAGTGGCAGCGCACTTTCTTCCGCAATACCAACCGTCGCGTCCGCTTCTCCGCGCCCGAAAATGATCCGCACCAAAGAGGAAAAAGAAGATCTCTGGGAAGACGGCGAACCGGAGGGCCAGTTGACGGTGGATGTCTATCAGACGCCGAACGACATCGTGGTGGAATCCGCGATCGCGGGCGTGGCGCCGGACGACATCGACGTCAACGTCACCGCAGACTCCATCGCCATCCGCGGCTCGCGCAAGCGCGAGAAGACCGTGCGCGACGAGGACTATCTCTATCAGGAGTGCTATTGGGGCAAATTTGGCCGCTCTATCATATTGCCACAAGAGGTTGATCCCGAAGGCGCGGTGGTCAAGTTCAAGAACGGCATCCTTACCGTGACATTGCCAAAGACAAATAAGAAAAAAGTGCACAAGTTGAAAGTAAGGATAGACTAAAGAAATCCCTGAGACACACATCTTTTTGAACGGAAACGCCACGTAAGAACGTGACCGTCTCAAAAGGGCATTACCATATCTAATCCGTCAGTATTTAAATAAAAAGACCAGCTTGCATAAATCTGCCTGTTCCCCTATAATACTGTCAATAAAGTAACCAATCAAAGAAATGAGGAAATGCGCGCGGTGCGAGAAAACTTCACAGATGGGCGGACACCGGATTTTGCTCCGCGCCCATTATAACCCCACCAACTGGACCCGAAAGTACCCGAATTTGCAGTACGCAACAGTAGAGGGCAAGCGAATGCTCATCTGCACCGGCTGCCTGAGGACTTTGCATAAGGCGCCGCGGAAGGCGGTGGTGCGAAAGACGGCAGTAGCGGCGACGAAATAGCAAAAGAGTTGACAGTTCTTCTTTAGTAACATACACTTTCCTTCGGAAGAAAGGACGGTGTTATGAGTGATGAAACACATCACGAAGAATCATCGGAGTTGCACAATTTACTAGAAACGCTTGATTGGCCTCAGATCGAAAATTTTTTTTATTCCGATCCGACTGGGGTGATAGAACGACACGTCAAGAAATGTGAAAAGTGTCGAGCGAGAAAAAATCAGATGCTCGACTCGCAGCTAGCGGACATGAACCCCGACAAGCGAGCTCGCATACTGGAGCTCGCACGACGACTTGCCGCGCAATTCTAACCCCAAACCAAAGTCCCGCCTCGGCAATCGCCAAGGCGGGACTTACTCTATATGTCTATGCTTGATGGATACTATTCCCCTACTATCTCTAGAGCCTTTCTTAATGCTTCGGCCTTGTTCGCGCCATCAGAAACGACATTCCCTTCTTTATCTGTTGCATATACCTCCAAAGAGGCCGCACCTCCGAGAGCATCGAGAGCTGCGGTTCTCGCAATCGCTCCCTTTATCAAAGCATCTTCCAACTCCTGCCCCGCCGGTAACGGCTCCGTTTCGAGAACGCGCCGAGCGCAATCCAATATGACGATCATGTCCGTCTTTGTCAGATTTTTTTTCTCTTCCTCTGTGAACATGTTGCGCACCTTTTCAAGGAGTGCCTCCTTAGGCATCGCATCGAATTTTTCGACCCGTTCGTTGACCTGCCCTTCTGCATTATTTTTTAATGTTTCCATATCACCAATATATATTGGTTTCTCTATAATTGCAAGATATTACCGAAGTGCCTATAATACGTTTGCAATACTAAGGCGGGCCGTAGTATACCGGTAGTACGAGCGCATGGGGTGCGTTTAGACCGGGTTCGATTCCCGGCGGCCCGACAAGAGAATAAAAAGACACTATTGTTTCGCTCCGGCGTAAGAACGCCCACTCGCTCAACAATAGTGTCTTTTTATTCGCGAAATATATATAATAGAACCAATGGAAAAGATCTTTATTTCGAATGCAACGAACGAGCTGACAGAGCATATCGTTTACGGCAAGCTGGCGCGCGCAGAGAAAAATCTCGAGAATCGCAGGGCGCTCGAGCGGCTTTCGGCGCAGGAAAAGACACACTATGAATTTTGGCAATCGCTCTTGCCGGAGGCGGAGGCGAAAAAAATCCAGGCGCGATGGTATACCGTCTGGGGAACCTCATTCCTGCGCACCGCGCTCGGCGTCACGTTCATCACCAAATTTCTCGAAACGCACGAGAAGGATTCCGTGCAAAGCTATCAGAATATGATCGACTCCATTCCTGCGTCGCACCACGATCGTTTTCTGCAAATAATAGAAGATGAGAAATCGCACGAGCGGGCGCTTATTGCCCAGCTCAAAGAAAAACGGATCGACTACATCGGATTTATCGTGCTCGGGCTCGCGGACGCGATCGTGGAGATCACTGGTGTCCATGCCGGATTCCTTGGCGTCACCGGATCGACGCTTATCGCGGGCGTCGCGGGCATCATCGTGGGATTCTCCGCGGCGATCTCCATGGGTTCGGCAGGATATCTGCAGGCAAAACAGGATACCGGAAAGTCCGCGCTCTTTTCCGGATTTCTCACCTGGGCGTCATACTTCTGCTCCGTCGTCCTGCTCGCACTCCCCTATTTCTTGATCCGAACGATGTTCCCCGCGTTCATCGCCTCAACGTCGGTCGGCATCCTGCTGGTCGCCGGGTTTACCTTCTACGGCGCAATTATTTTCGACCGGAAATTCTGGCGTGAGTTCTTTGAGACCGTCGGGCTAATGCTCGGCACCGCGCTCGCTACATTCCTGCTCGGCCTCATCGTTGGTGCGGTGTTCCACATCAATCCCGCGAGTTTCTAAATAAAATCCCCGCCTTCTCAACTTGAGAAAACAGGGATGAACTGATCGGCCGACTCCGGAACTTCTTCTACGAGCGCGCGGCACGTTTCGCACTCCAAGAGGTGTCCGTTCAGTTTCAGGTGTTTTTCTTCGGCGAAATCGCCGATTTTTTGTTCTTGAATTTCGGCGGTTTGACGCCAAGGATTTCTGGAAAATCAACGTTCGGTT
>Ga0326727_10014876_pt1 | contig 16836 bp, 14 predicted proteins | sample MB2enrmetagenome_FD_207643 | JGI IMG/M metagenome (GOLD analysis project Ga0326727, IMG submission 207643) | Lab enriched peat soil microbial communities from McLean, Ithaca, NY, United States - MB29MY | ecosystem: Environmental > Terrestrial > Soil > Wetlands > Peat | place: USA: New York...
TGCAAAAATGGTATACTAACTCCATGCGTGATCCGTCGGATTTCCCGATCGGGAGACCAAGGCCGCACTCGATGCCCTCCCTGCCGATATCCGAGCCAGCTTCCAGCGCATCGTAGAACTGATTCAAGCCCATGGCCTTGAGCGCATACGCGAACCGTAGTTGAAGCATCTCGAAGGGCCGCTCTGGGAGTTGCGCCTGAAGGGCAGGAGCGGAATCGCCCGCGCGATCTATGTGACCGCTTCGGGGATGCGCATTGTCGTCGTGCATGTCTTTGCCAAGAAGACGCAGAAGACGTCGCGAGCAGAAATCGCCCAGGCCCTGAAGAAGGCCAAGGAGGTCAAGTGAAGCAGAAATTCATCCCCGTGGAAGAATCGTTCAAGCAGTGGAAGAAGGACCCTGACTACGTTGCGGCCTATGACGCGCTGGAAGCGGAATTCGTCCTTGCGTCGGCCATGATCAAAGCGCGCGCCGATGCGGATATGACCCAGGAGCAGGTTGCCATGGCGATGGGGACCACGCAAGCCGTAGTCGCTCGCCTGGAAAGCGGGAAGGTTTTGCCATCGACTCGCACCCTCGAACGATTTGCGAAAGCCACGCGCACGCGCTTGCACATCAGCTTTGCGCGTTAATCCCCGGCTGATTGGATAACCGTGTCGGCTCCAGTCGTCCGGGTAAACTTGAGTTGCTCAAACATCCCTACCAATCCGTCAGCGTACCGTCCAGCTTGCGGTTGACCGGCAAGTATGCCCGCTGATACTCGTACTTCGAGGCCAAGGTCTCGTCCAGTTCCACGCCCAACCCCGACCCATCTCCCGGATACATCAATCCATCCCGGAAGGTGTACTGGTGAGGAAAGACGCGATCGGTTTCATCGCTGTGTGGCATCAGCTCCTGAATCCCGAAGTTATGAATGGCAGTGTCGAAGTGCAGCGCCGCGGCCATCGTCACCGGCGACAGATCCGTCGCCCCATGAAAGCCAGTGCGCACGTGATACATGGCGGCAAAGTCGGCAACTTTCTTGATGGCCGTAAACCCGCCCCCATGCACGAGCGTCATGCGCAGGTAGTCGATCCACTGGTTGCGAATCAGATCGTGCGCATCCCAGATGGAGTTGAAGACCTCGCCGACCGCGATCGGCGTCGTCGTGTGCTCGCGAACAATCTTGAAACCCTCCTGCAATTCCGCCGGAGTGGGGTCCTCCATCCAGAAGAGATGAAAGGGCTCCAGCTCCTTGCCCAGCCTTCCGGCCTCGATCGGCGTCAAGCGGTGATGGCAGTCGTGCAGCAGGTGCAGTTCATCGCCGAACTCCTCGCGAGCCCGCGCAAAGAGCTTGGGAACGTGCTGCAGGTAAAGCTCGGAAGACCACTCGTGCTCCGGCGGCAGACCGCGTTCGGCCGGCTCATACCGCCCCGGCCGCTTCGAGATGCCGTAAGTGGTCGAGAGCCCAGGGATACCGCTCTGCACGCGCACCGCCTTGAATCCCATCTCCATATGCCGCGCCACGTCTTCCAGAGCCTGGTCCGTGTCTTTGCCGTTGGCGTGCCCATACACAAGCACCCCCTCCCGGCTCTTGCCGCCCAGCAAGTTATAGACCGGCGTCTTCAGCGCCTTGCCCTTGATATCCCACAGCGCAACGTCCGCCGCCGCAATCGCCGACATGGTTACCGGCCCGCGCCGCCAGTAAGCCCCGCGATAGAGATACTGCCAGATATCTTCAGTCTGAAAGGGATCGCGGCCAAGAATGCAGGGAATCACATGGTCCGTGAGATAACTCGCCACCGCCAGCTCGCGCCCGTTCAGGGTCCCGTCGCCCAGCCCGTAAATCCCTTCATCGGTCTCAATCTTCAGCGTGACAAAGTTCCGGCCCGGAGAAGTGATGTTCACGTACGCATTGGCAATCTTCATTTACTCTCCGCTCCCTAACTCCAAATAAGTCACGCTTTCGCTTTTTCCTGACCCCTGACCCCTCGTCATTGGTTCACTCCGCTGGCCAGGAAGCCGCCATCGACCGCAATGACCTGCCCGGTCACAAACGAGGATGCCTCCGACGCCAGGAAGATCGCCGCTCCAGCCACCTCCCGCGCCTGCCCAAACCGGCCCATCGGCGTCCGCAAGAGCAGCTCTTCCCCCCTCGGCGTTCCCTCGACAAAGCCCTCATTCAGCGGCGTAGGGAATATCCCTGGCGCGATGGCATTCACATTGACGCCCTGACGCGCCAGCTCCACAGCCAGCGACCTGGTGAGCGACGCCACCGCCGCCTTGCTGGCCGAGTAAGCAGCCACCTCGTGAAAACTCACAAACGAAGACAAGGACGCGATGTTCACAATCCTCCCATACCCGGCCCGGGCCATCGTCGAGCCGAAGATCTGGCAGGCGCGCAGCGTTCCTGTCAGGTTGGTCTCCATCACTCGCTGCCAATCGGCCTCGTCCAGCTCCAGCACCGGCGCCTTGAATGTAATCCCGGCGGCATTCACCAGAATATCCACTCTGCCGAACTCCTTTATCACCGCGTCGTGCAGCGCCTGCAACGAGCTCCGATCGGACACGTCGCTCACCATACGCAAAGTCCGCCGCCCCAGAGCTTCAATCTCGGCAGCCGCATTCTCCACCTGCTCCGGCCGCCGGGAACTGGCCACAACCTCAGCTCCGGCTTCGGCCATGCCCAAAGCAATTGCCAGCCCCAGACCCGTGGTGCCGCCGCTCACCACAGCAATTCTGCCGCTTAGATCGAAAAGATCCTGCCCCATGAACGAATTCCTCTTGAGGTTCTGTCAGCCCCGGCTGCTTTGCACCAATAGCCTCCAGCTCAGGATACAGGGCTATACTCGCATGCCCAAGACCCGCCCGGCGAAGGTCATCCACACATGCCCGAACGACCCCTGGCCGACCCATCGCGGCCACCAAGCGAGAAAGCGCGATTGGGGAGAATCGGCAGGAAGAGAAGCTGTATGCGGTGGACAGGCAGGGGAAGGTCAACGGGCAGGAGTTGGCTGCGCCCCCGGCGAGGGCCGGGCAGAGCATTGATAGGGAGACTTGCCGATCAATTGGGAGAACCCAAAGAGTCGGCAGGCACACGTCTCGGAGTTCGTGCCGGCCGAGAGGCTATCGTCAAGGCGCAACATAACCTGGAGTTGCCCCGATGTTGGCGGGCAGCGTGGCGCCCCGGCCGGGTTCGGCGGCGGGGCCGTTGTCCACATCCTGATAGCCCTGGAAGTTATAGGTTCTCGATGCCGAACCGGCGAGTTCGAAGGCCAGGCCGCGATATGCCGTCAGGTCGTTCAGGCTCGACTGCAACGGCGCGTTTAGCACATTCTGGCCGTCGAAGACGCTGCTTCCCGTTTCGCCCCAGGTGGTTGGGTCGGCATTGGTCAGCGCGCAGGTCGAGCCTCCGTTGCAGTTGACCGTCCAGTTGCCTCCGTTGACGGCGACCGCGCCGGTGTCGCCGATGGCTCCGGCGGGGAGCATGCGCAGGTTGCTGACGGTGTAACTGAAATTGTTGACAATCGGATCCAGGGTGAATTCGATCGCCCACACTTGGGAGAGGTCCATCGGCAGTTGGTTCTGGCTCCATGCCGGCTGCACCATCTGCGAGAAGTCCACCTCGACGCGCCGCGGACCGGGCGAGGGCGCCAGCGTGACGTAGGCGAAGTAATAAGCGTAGTCGGGAATGATGCTGGTGGGCTGCGCCAGCCCTACTTCAATGGGGAATGGCTCGCCGACCTGGTTGTGCGCGGCGATTCCCGCCGACCAGTCTGCGCCAATTACATTTGCACCAGGAACAAAATTGATTCCCTGGTGCTGCACGTCGAGAAAGGTGTTGTTTTCAATGGTGTCCGTGCTGGTGATGTTGGCTCCACTCCACAGAATCTGCTGGGCGAGATTGTCGTGCAGATAGAAGTTATGGCTTCCCGCGTCGAGATAGATCGCCGCGCCCCAGCGGACCTGGTTGTTTTGGAGGATGTTGTAGGCAATCTCCGTCCCCTGGTCATCCGGGCTCCAGGCGTTGACGTTGCCGCAATCTTCCATGAAGAGGCAGGGGGTCGTGACTAGATTGTTGAAAACCTTCAATTGGCTTCCTAAGGTAGCGCCTGCCAGGGAAGTGCGCTGAATGGTATTGTTCTGAATTAGATTCTGAGTGCCATCCGAGGCGACAATGCCCGCATCGTTGCTCCAGGTCATTCCTGAATCCTGAATCGTCACCTGCCTGACGGTGTTGCCGGAGCCGGCCAGGTAAATGCTGGCGCGTCCGGCGAATTCGATCAAGCCGCCATCGATCAGATTGCCCGAACCGGAGACTTCAATGCCGCCATAAAACTGAGGGTTAACGTTATACCCATCGTAACCGCGTATCCAGTTGGGCGCATAGAGAAGAAAGTTCTTGATGGCGCAGGAGGTGCTGTTCTGCAGGTTGAACGAGCCGCCGCGCGCTTGGAGGCCGTTGACGGTGATATAGGATTGGCCGCTCAGATTCAGCACGGCGGGAGCGACGCCTGCCTCGATGCGTCCGGTCGGCGACGCTCCATCCTGTGTCCAGACGTAAAGCATCTGCGCGTTCGGGTCCCAATACCACTCGCCCGGAGCATCCAACAGATTCAGCTTGCCAAAGACAATGAACTTGTTGCCGCGCCGGGGAATCAGCATTGAGAGCTGGTTGACGGGCTCGCTCCAGGTGAGCTTGCCGGTGGCCTGGTCGTCGGTAACGATCTGGCGCTCATAGCCCACCCATGCCTCACCGGCCATAACGCGAAGCCACGCGCCGGTCAGATCCACGGGGGGCAGATTGGCCTTGGTCAGCGAGGTCTCGTCGCCCGCGTCGGCGATGGAATAGGTCATGCCCGCAAGGCTTTCGATAGGCGAATTCGGCCAGCGCGCCTCGTTGAGCAGATGGCCGTCGGAGAAGACCTGCAACGGCTGCGTGGGCCACGGCGCACTGTAGATGGAGCCGCTGGAGAGCGTCCACGGCCCTGTGACCGGCTGAGCGCCGATCAGCGTTGGGGCTTCGCCGGAATAAGCGGCCAGCGTGATGGGCGCATTGGCTGTGCCGGAGCGCGCCAGGGTCACGTTTTCGTGGTAACTGCCCGCGCGCAGGTAGAGCGTGTCGCCCGGATAGAGCTGGTTCACCGCATGTTGGACGGTGGCGAAGGGCTGCTCCAGCGTTCCACCCGCCGAGTCGCTGCCAGAAGGCGAGACATAATAGGTGGTGGGCGTGTGCGCGGGCGTCGCCGACGCCTCATTCGAGTTACCGCTCTCGCCGGCGGTGTTATAGGCGGTAACGACGTAATAGTAAGTCGTCCCATTGCTCACCGAAGTGTCTGTCAAGGAGGCCGAAGGGGTGGAAGCCACCAGCGAGTACGGTCCTCCGCTGACCACGCCGCGCTTCACGTTGTAACTGCTGGCGTTAGCGCTGGCGCTCCAGGTGAGCGAAACCTGCGCATCGCCGGCGGAGGCCGTGAGAGCCGTGGGCGCAGCCGGAATCTGCGGCGAACCACCTGAACTTGCCGACTGATTGCCCGCCGATGCCTGATTGCCTCCGCTGCAGCTCATCGTGCCGACAAGAAACAGAGTGGCGACGAACCCGAATAACTCTCTCATAGACAAGCGCCTCCGCAGCGGAAGTACTTCCGTCACGCAGAAACGATTATCCATGCGGCCTGGGCAATCTTTCTGAAGTTTGTGACGAAGGCGCACAGAGCAGGGACGAAGGCGCCTTTGTGGAGCTTGATTCCGCGTCAGAGAGCGCCGGAGGCGGAGCGAAGGAAGGATTCGCGATAGGTGTGACTGAGCTTGAGTTCGACGCCATTCTTGAGGATAATCCCGTACTCCCCGCGCCCGGCTGGATGCATCTCTCGAATGGCGTCCAGGTTGACGATCGTGGAGCGCTCCACGCGCTGGAATTTGGCCGGATCGAGCTGCTTCTCCATAGTAAGTATGGTCTGCCGCAGAAGAAAGGACTGCGCGCCCACGTGCAGCGCAATGTAGTTGCCCTGCGCTTCAATCCACGAAATCTCTTCGGGACGCACAAAAAATGCCTTTTCGCCCGATCTCACCAAAATGCGCTTCAGTGGCTGCGGGCGCGCGCTCTGCTCGCTGAGAATCCGCAGCAGCGCTGCCTGCACATCCTCGCGCTTTTGGAGGGTTATCTGCTGCTTGGCGCGGTCGAGCGTCCGCTGGAATCGCTCGCGGTCGAAGGGCTTCAACAGATAGTCGATGGCATGAACATCGAAGGCCTTCAGTGCGAACTGGTCGTAGGCTGTGACAAAGACAAGGTTGGGAATCGCCGCCGGAGCCAGGGCACGCAAGACGCCAAAGCCATCCAGGTCCGGCATCTGAATGTCGAGGAAGACCAACTCCGGCGCGGCAGATTCGATCGTCTCGATGGCCGTATAACCGTCTCCGCACTCGCCGATTACCTCCATCTCGGAGTCTTCGGCCAGAAAGCTGCGCAGCAGGGCGCGAGCCAGCGGCTCATCGTCAACGATCAGCGTGCGGATGCGATGCGGATTCACGAACTGCGCTCCTCGTCTCCTTCCGGGATGTGAAATGGAATCTCGATCTGGACGCGGAACCCTCCGCCGGCGAGGTTCTCCAGAGTCAGATGCTGTGCCGTTCCATAGAGCTGGTTGAGACGGGCGCGGGTGTTAGCCAGGCCGAGACCGGCGGGCGCGGGTGCATGGAGCCGCTCCTCAAGAATCCCCGGACCGCTGTCCTGCACGGTCAGCAGCAGGCGCTGGTGATCGCGCGCGGCGCTCACGGCGATCTCTCCCCCGCAGCCGTAGGGAGCAATGCCGTGGCGCACGGCATTTTCAACTATCGGCTGCAGAATAAGCTGCGGCACGGCGGCATCGAGAATCTCCGCTGCCGCTTCCACGCTGAAGCGCAGGCGGCTGCCGAAGCGCATCTGCTCAATGGCGAGGTAGCGCTCAAGGAACTCGAACTCCTGGCGGAGCGGAACCTCCTGCCGGTCGAGATCGCGCAGCGTCATGCGCAGAAAATCACCCAGCAGCGCCGTCATCTTCTGCGCAGCGTCGCGGTCGGTCATCTGCAGAGCCGAGATGGAGTGCAGCGCGTTGAAGAGGAAGTGAGGGTGAAGCTGCATTTTGAGTGCGGTCAGGTTGGCGTTGGCCAATTGAGCCTGCAGCTGAGCGGCTCTCAATTGACCCTGTTGAAAACTTCGATAGTAAAGGAAGGCATGGGTGGCCGCAACGGTCATGGCATAAGCGAGCACCGCCATCAGCAGATCCTGCATGTACCAGTAGTGCATATAGGGGAGCGAGAACCTGGCCACCGCGATCGCCCAGCGCGGCTGCATCGCAAGCGAGTAAGCCAGCACGTAAGCGTAGGGATGAATGGCTCCCACAGCGAGAGCGATGAGGGAGTGAATGCAGAGGTTGCGCAGCCTGTGTCCTTGAGCCACCGGCAGCTTTTGCGCCAGCGCGATGGCCAGAGGAACGATGGGCAAGAAGAGATACCAGAGCAGAAGCGCGTGCGCAAAAGCCTCGGTCCAACGATGTTGCCCGTTGTCGACGCTAATGATCTGTACCGCGTTGATGGCGCCGAAGAACGTTGCCGCCGCAAATGCATAGAGAAAGACGGCAAGGCGCGAGGGCGGCTTCGCCATCTCAATCGCCAGGTGCTCGCCTTCAGCCTTCGAATCTGCAGCGATTCCCATGCGGCGAAAGTCCCTTCCGGCGTCACTTCCGGTGAAGCCATGCCCTCGTCCGTAGGCCCCTGGAGACGCTCTCGTCAGGGCGCGGCTTGCCGCGTACAAGAATATAGCAAGCCTTCTCCTTAGCGGAAGAGGAGCCAGCAAGCACATTCAGACTGGAGAGCCGCTCTACCTGTGGTGGGCTATAAGCACCATCAGCAAAAGGATCGCAACCGGGATAAGAGCTAGGCCAGTGTAATAGAGAATCTTGCGCGACATATGGGATTTGCGCTTCTGCCAGTCGCGCAACTCTTCCCGGTCTTCCACGCCGACCTGATCCAGGTGCTCGAGATCGAACTGAAAATCGCGCGCCCTCGGATAGCGGTTTGCCGGATTCCTTTCCAGTGCGCGATAGAGAACCTCCTGCAGTTGCGGAGAGATGGAAGGGTCGGCGACGCTGGGAGGCGTGGGGTGGTTCAGCAGGCGGTCGTTCATCGCGGCCAGGGGCGAGGGCCCATAAAAGGGCAGCTTGCCGGAGAGCATCTCATACAGAATCACGCCGACTGAAAAGATGTCGGACCGTCCGTCGCCGCGCTTGCCCTTCACCTGCTCCGGAGAGATGTAGTTGGGTGTGCCGAGCGTGGCGGTGAAGTTGGCATAGGTGAGGCGCCGCGAGGCCGAGTCGCTGGCGATGCCGAAGTCGATGAGCTTGATATTGTCTTCGGCATCGACCATGATGTTTTCCGGCTTCAGGTCCCGGTGGACCACGCCGTTCGAGTGAATGTACTCGAGGGCATCCAGAATGCCGATGGCGATGCGGATGGCGCGGTCGTGAGAGACGCCGCCCTCATCCAGGATCTGGCGCAGCAGGCGTCCCTCGCACCATTCCATCACCATGTAGATGCGGCAGCGCTCCTCGCCGCCGAAGACCCGCATCACCTTGGGGTGATTCAGCTTTTCGCCAATACCGGCCTCGCGCGTGAAGCGGTCGAAGAGGATCGGATCGGCCTCCAGATCGGGGTGGGGAATCTTGAGGGCGACGGTGCGATTGTCGCGCAGGTCCGTGGCGCGGTAGATGGTGGCCATTCCGCTGCGGGCGACAGACGCTTCAATGCGGTAGGAATCGATCTGCGAACCGGTCTCCAAGCTGTCGTAAAAACCCATCGCGCGGCCTGCTCCATCAGGGTAACTTGTTCTACTGTATAGGGGAATAGGCGGCCCGGCAGTAAGGATTCCGTAAGACCGCGTGGAATCTTCCCAGAATGCCTCAGGAAGGCAGCCGGTATGTCCTGCCTCGATACATGCCCACCTGCTCGACCGACTTGACGCGAATGACCTGCGCTGTAGTGTTGTCGTTGCCATCGATCTCGACGGCCCGGGTCACCAGTTCGCTTGCAATTTCGTCAATGTGCCTTTTCTGTGAGACGATCTGGGCGATCATCGCCTCGGGCATCTCGTCGTGCAGGCCGTCCGTGCAAAGCACCAGCACGTCGCCGGCCTGCAACGCGATGGCGGCGGTGTCCGGCGAGACGAACATCTCCGGCCCCAGCGACCGAATGAGCACGTGACGGGACTCGGATGTGGCCATCTCGCTGGCGGTGATGAGGCCCATCTTCCTCTGTTCGTTCACCATGGTGTGGTCCTGGGTGATCTGCCTGGCTGTGCCGCCGCGGATCAGGTAGCAGCGCGAGTCTCCCACATGGGAGACGACAGCCTGGTCGTAGCGGAGCGCGCAGGCCACCAGGGTTGTGGCCATCCTCTTGCCCCGGTATTCGGGCGCGAGGGTGCAATCGTGAACCGCTGCGTTGGCCTGCTGAATGAGGCGCGGCAGCAAGCTGGTGAGCATGGCGCCGGCCTGCGCCTTGGCAAACTCCTTGGCGACCACCGATACGGCCGTGGCCGAGGCAATCTCGCCCAGATCCATGCCGCCCACCCCGTCGGCAACGGCGAAGAGATAGCCGTGGGTCCGGGCCTGCTTGCGCGACGCGGGAATGAACGAAGCCATCGCATCTTCATTGTTGGTGCGAACCTTGCCGAAGTCGCTTGCCTGGCCGAACTGAACTTCCAACATGGCCGCTATCGCCTCAAGCCTCTTCCGCCTTGACGCGGCGAAGATGCGTTTTTAGAGATTGTGAGACATCCACTTCAAAAAAGCCACTGGGTGGTTCTCTGCTCCCCGTCTTTCAAAAGGGAGTTGAGGAGAGATTCCACCCAGCGGCTTCAGTTCGGTCGAGCGCGGTTGAGAGTCTACCGGGCTGTGAGCAGAATCTCCTTGCCCTTGGCCTTGGATGAGCGAAGGAAGTAAATGGCTCCGTAGGCGCCCCAGATGCCGGAGATGACCAGGGCCAGCACCGGCTCCTTGAAAGTGCCCAGGCCCCAGATCGGGCTGATCAGGTAGAAGGCCATGCAGATCAGGTTGGCCGCCAGGCCGAACCCAGGAATGAGCAGGTGAAGCACCACGTTGTAGTCGGGGCGCTTGTGGTAAGCCACAATGCACAGGAAGCAACTGAGCGCGTAGAGGATGAAGGTGCCGAAGTTGGAGGTGAGCGTGACCGTCAGCAGCGAGTTAGGCAGGCCGGCCAGCGTGTCGTGGGAGGGGTAGCCGAAGTTGGAGAAGATGCCGTGCGGCAGCGCCGCGATGGTGGCATCGGTGGGCGCGCCAGCGTCGCCGAAGACCAGCGTGACGGCGATGACGCCGATGATCGCGGAGATGACGGCCAGGGTCCAAATGGCCTTGCGCGGGGAGAGCGACTTGGCGTGGAGGATGCCGAAGTGCTCGGGCGCCTCGTCGTCCTTGCCCATGGCGTAGGTGACGCGAGCGCCGGTGTTCATACAGGCCAGCGTGGTGCCAATCAGCGCCAGGAAGACGGTGAAGGCCTCAACCAGCATGAAGTACTTGCCGTTGCCCGGGCCAAGCAGCCAGTCGCCGACGATGATCATCATGTCGCCGATGGGCGCCGCCGAGCTGACGGCGTTCTGCATGGTATAACCCGAGTTGAGGAAGTAATTGGCCGCGAAATACTCAAACAGGTAGCAGACCAGGCCCTGTATCAAGAGCGAGGCGATGACGGCAATCGGTATGTGTTTGGTGGGGTTCTTGGCCTCGCCTCCCATCGAGGTTACCGATTCGAAGCCAACCAGAATCAGAATGGCGACGGTGGCCTGGATGAAGATGAACTGAACCTTGTGGACCCCAATCACCGAAGCTGCGTTCTCGTGGGTGAGGAAGTTGCCGCTGGAGTCCGTCGTCGGGTAGGTGATGACATAGGGAACCGGCTTGCCGGCGGCGTCCAGCAATGGCAGTGGATTGCCGCTCGAGTCGCGCATTGTCGAGCCGTCCTTGGCCGTGGCGAACTGGAAGGTGTAGGTTGACATCGACTGGCCGTCATATTGGAAGGCGGTGGGTCCAGTGGAGCCTGCGGGATGGCTGACGCGATAGCCGAGCGCCAGCACGCTGAAGACCACCAGCGCGGAGATTTGAATCACGTTGATGGCGATGTTCACGGCCGTCGATGCGCCCGCGCCCTTGGCGGCGATCCAGGCGACGAAGAAGGAGAACACCACCGCGACCAGCGCCATGAAGACCGGCCCCGGATTCGAGCCGCTCATGACGCCGGGATATAGAAAGCCGACCACGTAACCGACGAAGATGCCCGTAACGGCCACCATCACGCCTGGATAGACCCAGTAGTAGAGGTGCGAGCCCCAGCCGACGATGAACTTGGCGACGCGGGCGTACTTGAAGGCCTTTTCCTTGGAGAGCAAGGCCTGCTCGGCGTAGTAGTAGCTGGAGCCCGTGCCGGGATAGAGCTTGGAGATTTCGGCGTAGGCAACCGCGGTGGCCAGACAGAGCAGCAGGGCGGCGAAGATGCCCAGCCACATGGTTGGCGAGGTGGTTCCGGTGCCCGCCTGGATGACAAAGGTGAGCCACAGGAAGGCGCCGGGGGCGATGAGGGCCATCGCGTTTGCGGTCAGCCCGGTAAGGCCCAGGGTGGCCTGCATCTGAGGTGCATTTTGATCTGCCATGTGCATTCTCCTGATGTATGAAGTTCGTCTGGCTGCTCCCGGCGGCTGGCCGGGGGAATTCTGTGAGTCTCGCCCGTCTCCGATGTGCCGTCCTGACAGTTACGGGAACGATGAAGGAGTTACCTGAAGGCTAGGGCCGCCGCGATAAGGATGAAATGAGGAAACCAAAATGAGTTGCCTGCATTTCCGAAAGGAGAATCGAAGCGTCCGCCGGAGTCTTGAGATAAAGCTCTCCCATTGCCCATCCCGAGACTGTCTCCGGATGGGCTCTCTGGGACCGCGGGTTGGTCTTGCTTAGCGCTTCGGCCTGAAGAAAGCGACGAAGGCAACGTAGATCGCGACGAAAGTGAGGACAACCCCCACAGCGTTCATACCCTAACGCTTCGGCCCGAAGAAGGCGATGAAGGCCACCGTAACCGTTTGTTGCTGGTCCACCATCTGGGTGGCCTGTTTGTGGAAAACATTCTCGTTGGAGAAGTCGCCGCGGTACTCGACCCTGGTCAGCAGGCCTTCAACCCACTTGTATTCGTAAGTTCCGGTGAACTCGTACAGATGCTGCACTGTGCCGGTCTGGAAGCCGTCCGGATCGGTGAAGTATTCAAATCTTCCTGTCAGAGCGGACTTTGGAGTCGCCTGACCGTGCGCGGCGAAGGCCACGCCCTGCCAGGTATTCAGCTTGTTGTTTCCCTGGTCTTCAAGAGCGTCCCGATTGGAGCCGTAGTCGTAGTTGATATAAGCGTTGAACTTGGCGTTGGGCGTCAGCAGCAGCGTCGTGTCGATTAGGTTGCGGACTCCATACGCGGTGTTGTTGTTCTCCGGTCCGACGTAATAATTGACGTCCCAGGTGTACTTGGTCTTGGTATATGCGCTGGTAAAGGCGCCGGTAACTCCCCCATTGTTCTTGGAGACGTTGTTCCAGCCATTGACCAGCTGAAATCCGATCGTCTCGGTCTTCGATACGGGGATCGAGGTGCGCCCGCCGAAGTGCCAGTAGGGTATTGCGTAGGTAAACAGCAGCGAACGGGAGTAGTCCCAGTTATCCTTTGCCTCGATCACTTCCGCGCCGGCCGAAGTGACGAACTTGCCAAAATCCAATTCAAAGCCCTTGGCCTTGGGCGGCTTCAGGCTGAGGAAGGCCTGCTCGATGTAGTTGAGCTGGTCGGCGGAGCTGCTGTTGGTCGGGGCGGCATTGATCAGGTCGTTGGTGCGCCCGTAAATGAAATCGACGTGCGCGCCCACCGGATCGGGATCGTGATTCAAGGTCAGCTTGGCAGCGCTCAGGTTGAACTGGTCGGTCTTGTCGTTGAAGTTGTAGAGATCGTTGATCTGGCCATTGGCGGAGTTGGTTGGCCGGTTGGCATTGAAGCTGTAATAGCCGTCGATGAATCCACTCAGGTCCATGGGGCCGACGCTCCAGGTCGGCGCTGCCGGAGCCGCCGGGGCTGCTGGAGCCGCCGCTGGAGCCTGATCGGCCGCAGGCGCTGTTGCTGGCGGAGCCGGTGTTTGCGCGCCGGCCATGATGGCGATGGCCATTGCGGCTCCGCCCAGAGTTTGCAGGATGCGATTCGGGTTCATTGACATCGGCACTTCTCCTCCAAAAAGAATGTGGTTGTATTAAACAGAATGATTTCAGCCAAAGAGCATGGGTTAGTGGTAACACCTTCTTCAGTGCAATCTCCCTGCCAGCCCGGCCTTCAGAGCCGCGCGGACAAGACTTCCGCATGGGAATCCAGGACGAGGATTCACGTTTCCCTGAGGCGGTCCTGCCGTTTCGTCTTAACTCTAGTAAGCCAAAGATGACATAAAGAAGCCATGATGATTTCAAAAAGATGTCCTTATGTTTCCCTTATGACATTCCTTATATCGATCGGGGTGGGAGGCGCTTGGAGCACGGGGCGCATACAGGAAGCGCCATGAGAAGTCCATTGGAGGCCTGCTAAAATCTCACTACGCCTTCCCCGCGCCGATCGAGCAACGCATCTCTTCAGTGGGATGGCGGCGCCGGCTGCGGTAAGGCGAGCACATTCCATTTGAGACGGTGGCGCGGCGCCGGCAGGATTTCCGGGCACCCCGTCCGAATCGAGAGGATACTAGGCCGATTGGCTGGTAGCTACATTCCCGTGCGTTCTCCCTTCGCCGCCCTGCGCTCGCGCGGCTCAGGGACGCGTGTGCTTCTATTTGTGCTCGAGTGCGCTCTGGGTATCCTGGCTGTCGTTCTTGTGGCTGCACTGGCGCACTGGTCGGGTTGGCTGATGCCGGTGGCGGTTCTGCTTTACCTGCTGATTGTGGTACCAACCGCCCTGCTGTGCGGCTTCTGGCAGGCGGCCATCGTTTCGCTGTCGGCGGTTCTGATGCACGCCTACTTCACAGCGCGGCAGCCTCAACTGCGCGGCCTGCCGAACCCGGCGGACGATCTCGTGAATACCGTCACTCTGCTGGCATTCGTGCTGGTGGCGCTGGTGGTGAGCCGGCTCTCGGCGCGCGTCACCGGGCACGCCAGGGAGGCTGAATCCTGGGGCGGGCAAATGCACGATCTGTACGAGTTCACCCGGCGGACGCTGCAGATGAATCTCCACATGGAGCCGGGACCGCAGTTGGCCGAGCTCGTCCATGAAATCTTCGCGCTGGAGGCGGTAGCGGTCTTCGATGCCGACCTGCACCGTGTGTATCAAGCCGGAATCTGGAACACCGACCCCCAGGAACTGGCGCAGAACGTCTACTATTTCGAGACCTCCGACGACGATCCCGTTACCGGCCTCGGGCGGCGTGTCGTCCGGCTGGGGACGGTGCCGGTAGGCAGCCTGGTGATGCGCGGCGAGACCAGCCCGCTCACCAACAACGCCATCGCGTCGCTGATCGCCATTACCTTCGACCGCTACCGCGCCTTCGCCAACGAAAGCCGTATTGAGACCGAGCGCCGCACCGAACAGCTTCGCGCCACGGTGCTGGATAGCCTGGCCCATGCCTACAAGACGCCGTTGACAGCCATCCGCGCGGCCAGCACGGGTTTGGGAGAGATGGGCCACCTGTCGCCGGGACAGGCGGAGCTGGTGGAACTGATCGATGAGCAGGCCGACGTGCTCAGTGAGCTTACCACCCGCCTGCTCACTACCGCGCGCCTCGATGCCGGCGAGGTCGCCATTCATCGCACCCCGGTCGCCGTTGGATCGCTGATTGAAGAGGTGGTGGACAGCCTCAGGGATCGCCTGGCGAGCATGAAGGTCTCGATCGATCTCGAGGACGAAAGTCTGATCGTCTGCTGCGACCGCCAGATGATGGTCATGCTGCTTACGCAGTATGTTGACAATGCTTGCAAATACTCGATTTTCGGTACTACGATCACCATTCGCGCCGTTCGCTCCAAAGCGGAGGCAATTTTTTCCGTGCATAGCTACGGCGCCGCGATCCCCATGACGGACCGGGAGCGTATCTTCGATCGCTACTACCGTTCCTCGACCTACTCGAACCGCGCCCCCGGCACGGGTATCGGCCTTTCGGTGGCCAAGCGGGTGGCGATGATGCATGGAGGGTATGTCTGGGTCGCCAGCGATGAGATCGAGGGGACCACATTCTTTGCGGCAATCCCAGCCGTAACGCAGAAGGAGTGTTCTTGATGAGCCAACCAGGCTATCGCATTCTTGTCGTCGACGACGAATCGGCCATTCGCAGGGCGCTTAGGCCTCCGCTGGTTGAACTCGGCTTTCAGGTGGCCGACTGCTCGCGCGGCGAGGAGGCGCTGCAGATGATGCGCGCCGCCGTCTACGATGTCGTCCTGCTCGACATCAATATGCCCGGCATCGGCGGCATTGAAACCCTGCGCCGCATTCGCGCCTTTGCCCCCCGCCTGCCCATCCTGATGCTGACGGTCCGCGACCAGGAAGAGGACAAGGTGCAGGCGCTCGACCTGGGCGCCGACGACTATGTCACCAAGCCTTTCAGCACGCGGGAGCTGATTGCGCGCATCCGCGCCGCGATTCGCCGCGTCCGCGCCCCGGCCCGCGCCGAAGACGCGCCCATCGAGATCGGAGAGATTCGCATCGAGCCGGTCAAGCGCACCGTCACCAAACGCGGTGAGCCGCTCCATCTTACCCGCAAGGAATTCGACATTCTCCACTGCCTGATGAGCCGCGCCGGCCGCGTAATCACCTATGCCCGTCTGCTCACCGCGGTGTGGGGAGCCGAAAGCCGCGAAGAGGTGGAATACCTGCGCACCTTCGTCCGCCAGTTGCGCAAGAAGATCGAGGACGATCCTTCCAATCCGATTTACCTGCTGACCGATGTGTACGTGGGCTATCGCTTCGCCGATGCCCAGGCCTTCCAGCAGGAAGAGAGCGCGGAGGCTGACTCGGAAGCGAGCGGGCAGGAACTGGCGCCGGAATAGATCAGTTGCCTTGGTCTTTCAGCACGGGAATCAGCCTGGCTGAATTCTCTACTCGTCGTAATGCAGCAAGCTGAAGACGTCGTACTCAGTAAATCGGCTGCGGCCCTTCAAAAAGTCCAGTTCGACGGCAAAGGCCAGACCGGCGATCTCTCCGCCTAACTGCCTAACCAGCTTCACGGTGGCCTCCATGGTGCCCCCGGTGGCCAGCAGGTCGTCCACCAGAACCACGCGCTGGCCGGGCTGGATCGCGTCCAGGTGAATCTCCAGCGTGTCGGTGCCGTACTCCAGCTCGTAGGTCACGCGGGCCACGGGCGCGGGCAGTTTGCGCGGCTTGCGCACGGGCACAAAGCCCGCGTTCAGCCGGTAAGCCAGCGCCGGACCAAAGATGAATCCCCGCGCCTCGATGCCCAGCACCAGGTCGATTCTGCGCTCGATATAGTGCGCCGCCAGCGCGTCAATCAGCTTGGCAAAGCCGGTTTTGTCCTTCAGCAGGGTCGTAATGTCGTAGAAAAGAATCCCCGGCTTGGGGAAATCCGGCACTGTGCGCACCAGCGCCTTCAGGGCTTCCACGTTGATGGGAGTTGCGGCATCGATCGGATGAAATTCTGCGGGCATTCGTCCGTTCCTTCCTGAACAAGACCTGCACGTGTTTGCGGGAAGTGAACAGGCGCATCCGCGGTTCGGCTTCCCAGTAGATTATAAAGGGTCGCGAACAGGCCGGAAGCGCGACTTCACATCCGGGCCACAATCTTAGCTAATTCGCGCATCTGCTCGGGCTTCATG
>Ga0326727_10014877_pt1 | contig 16835 bp, 21 predicted proteins | sample MB2enrmetagenome_FD_207643 | JGI IMG/M metagenome (GOLD analysis project Ga0326727, IMG submission 207643) | Lab enriched peat soil microbial communities from McLean, Ithaca, NY, United States - MB29MY | ecosystem: Environmental > Terrestrial > Soil > Wetlands > Peat | place: USA: New York...
TCGCGCGATCGGCCGGATGTGGCGCTGGTCCGATGCTGGCCGCCTGCCGGTTGTCGTGGACACCAGTCCGTGCGCGTACAGCCTGCGGACCTGCCGCGAGCATCTCACTCCCGAACACCAGCAACATCTCGACGGCCTGCAGATTCTGGACAGTGTCCGTTTTGCGCACGACATCCTGCTGCCGCGCCTCACCATCACCCACCCGCTCCCCTCGGTCGTCCTGCACCCGGTCTGTTCGCTGATCAAGCTGGGTCTTGTCGCCGAACTGAAATCCATCGCCGCGGCGTGCAGTCAGGAAGCGGTCATCCCGCCAGGCGCCGGCTGTTGCGGGTTCGCCGGCGACCGTGGTTATCTGGCGCCCGAGCTCACCGCGTCGGCAACGCGCCAGGAAGCCGCCGAAGTTCGCGCCGGCAACTTCGACGGTCATTATTCCAGCAGCCGTACGTGCGAAATTGGGCTGACCCGCGCCACCGGCAGCATATATCGCTCTTACCTTTATCTGGTCGAACAGGCCACCCGTCCCTGATTTTGCCGGAACCATGGCGCGAGAACGCTCGTAAACCAGATATGAGCTTGTGGCAGGATTTCCGCTTCGGCTTCCGAACTCTGCTCAAATCGCCCGGATTTGCGCTGACTGCGGCCCTGACGATGGCGCTTGGAATCGGCGTCACTACCGCGATCTTCAGCACCTGCGACGCGATGCTGTGGAGACCGCAGCCGCTGCCCCACATGGACACCCTGATCATGGTGGCCCAGCGGGATCCCAGCGATTCAAACGGCTGGGATTCCATGGCCCCTGCCGACATGGACGAAATCGGACGCGGCACCACGTCGACCGCGAGTCTCACGAGTTGGCAGGGAGGCCTCGCTAACCTGGCCAGCGCCGGCGCCGCGCCCGACCGGGTATTGCAATCGCTGGTCAACGCAAACTTTTTCGATGTCGCTGGTGTCCAGCCGGCGCGCGGGCGCGCTTTCCAGCCGGGCGAGGACCAGCCTGGCCGGGAGCATGAGGTGATTCTGAGCGACAACATCTGGCACAGCCGTTTCGCCGCCGATCCCAACATCGTTGGACGGACCATCCGCCTCGACGACGTTCCCACTACCATCGTCGGCGTGATGCCCCGCAGCTTCGATTTCCCGCTGGCCACCGAGATCTGGACGCCCATGGCTCTCAAGCCCGCGGAGCGCAGCTCACACAGCTTCCGGACTCTGCAGGCGGTGGGGCGGCTCAGACCGGGGCGTACCCTCGAACAGGTTTCCGCCGAAATCAACGGCATCGCCGCCCGGCTGGAGCGGGCTTTCCCCGAGACGAACAAAAACCGCCGCTTCGTGGTGTGGCCGGGAAAGCGCATGTTGATCGACTACGAGACGAGTCAGTACCTTGTCATGCTGCTGGGCTCGGTTTTGTTTGTTCTGCTCATCGCCTGCGCCAACGTGGCCAACCTGCAGTTCGCGCGCGCCACCGGCCGCCTCCGTGAAATCGCGGTGCGCCGGGCGCTGGGCGCCAGCCGCGCGCGGCTCATGCTGCAGCTCATCGTCGAAAGCATTCTGGTATCGCTCTCCGGCGCCGCACTCGGGCTGCTGGTGGCGCAATGGGGCATGAAGATGATTCGCGACGGCATGCCCCCGGAAGTGGAACGCTGGGTTCTTGGATTCAGCGACATTCACCTGGACAGCCGCGCGCTGCTGTTCACGCTGTTCGCGGCGCTGGCCAGCGGAATCCTCGCCGGTCTCGCTCCGGCGTGGCAGTCGTCGAAGACAAGTCTCACCGATGCCCTGCGCGAAGGCGGCCGCGGCGCCTCCGCGGGGAAAGCCCGGCAGCGGCTGCGCAACGTTTTGGTAGGTGGGGAGATTGCAATGGCGGCCGTGCTGCTGGTGGGCGCGGGGTTGATGGTTCGCGGTTTCGGTGCGCTGGTGGACAACGGCAAGGCGCTCGAGCCGGAAACTCTGCTCAGCCTGCGGCTGGCGATCACCGATAACAAGTATCACGAGAAACCGCAGATTGCCGACTACTACCGCCGCGTTCTGGAGAGAATCCAGGCATTGCCAGGAGTTCGCTCGGCCACGGCCGTCAGTGCGTTGCCCTACAGCCAGCACTCGAACGGCATGGACTTCATGATTGAAGGCCGGCCGCTGGTGCCCGGCGATGTGCCCCATGGAATGTATCAGGTCACCAGTCCGGAATGCTTCGACACCCTGCACATTCCTCTGCACGAGGGCCGTCCGCTCAGCGCCGGCGACGGCACATCGGCGCAACCGGTGACGGTAATCAGCCAGCGGATCGCGGATCGCTGGTGGAAAGGCGAATCGCCCATCGGGAAACGCATTCGCGTCGGCGGGAGCGATTCCAAAGACGTGTGGATGACCATCGTCGGAGTCGTCGGAGACATCCCTCACAATGCCCAGGAGCGCGCTCCGCGCCCTGCTTTTTACGTACCCTGGCAGCAGCGGCCGGCACTGTGGATGGACATCGGGATCCGTACCGCCGGCGATCCTCTGCTGGTTGCGCCCGCGGTGACGGCGGCGATCCACTCGGTGGATCCGGACCAGCCCATCACCGAAATGCAGCCGATGACGAAATCGATTCACGACCAGATGATCGGCCTGAACTACATGGCCGCGCTCATGGGCATCTTTGGCGCGCTTGCGCTGCTGCTTTCGGCGATCGGCGTTTACGGTGTGATGGCGTACACCGTATCCGAACAGACGCGCGACATCGGCGTTCGGATGGCCCTCGGCGCCTCGCGCGGCAGCGTGCTGGGAGCTATCTTTCGGCGTGGCCTGCTGGTGACCGCGGTGGGGCTGGCAGTGGGCCTGCCCATCGCCTACGCGCTCGCGCGGTTAATGGCCTCCCTGATCTTTGGAGTAACCGCAACGGATCCGGCGACATTCATCGGAATCCCGCTGACCCTGCTGGCCGCCGTGTCGCTCGCCATCTATATTCCCGCGCGCCGCGCGACCAGGATCGATCCGATCGTCGCGCTCCGCTATGAATGAGGCGGTCCTCCGCTTATCCTGATTACAGGTTCCGGTTATGAAAACACTATCGATGGCCCTTCTGGCCTGCCTGCTCCCGCTCATGTCAGCTCAGACGCAAAACGCCGTTGGCGACTGGCAGGGCACGCTGGACGCAAATGGCACGACGCTGCACGTGGTTGTGCATATCACCGAGGACGGAGGCGGCTTCAAAGCCACGCTCGACAGCCCCGACCAGGGCGCGACGGGAATCCCCGTTGGCTCGGTTTCCGTCGCCGGCTCGGTGCTTAAGTTCGAGGTGCCCACGGTCGGCGGTTCCTATGAAGGGCATTTCTCCGCCGGCGGACAAGCCGTGGACGGAACGTGGTCGCAGGGCGGCATGAGCCTGGCGCTGGTGCTGAAGCGTCAGAGCGCGGCGGCCGGCGGGCCCGCCTCGCCGAAGAAACCGGGCGAACCGGTCTTCCCGGGTGAAGAGACCTGGCAGGGCGCTCTGGACGCCGGAATGGCGACGTTCCATCTGGTCCTGCATCTGGCGAAAGCCGACGATGGCGGGTTGAAGGCCGCCATCGACAGCATCGATCAGAATGCCTACGGCATTACGGTTTCGACCGTGACCGAAAAAGACGGCGTGCTAAAGCTGGAACTTCCCGGCATCAGCGCTTCTTTCGAGGGACACATTGACACCGGCCGCACGAAGATCGATGGGACATGGTCACAGGGTGGACGAGACATGGCGCTGATGTTCACGCGCAGCGGTGCGGCGCCGGCTCTCACCGCGGCTGCGACCCCGACTCCTCCAGTGGAGAAGCCCAGGACACCTCAGCGCATTAACGTCAGCGGTGACGTTCAGGCCGCGCCCAACCCCGTCGTGGGCATCTGGCAGGGGGTGCTCGAAGCAGGAGGCGCGAAGCTGCGGCTACAGCTTCACGTGCTCGCGGCGGACAAGGGCCAGTTTACGGGGAAGCTGGACAGCCTGGACCAGGGCGCTTCCGGCCTCGCCTGCGCGAACATCACGCTCAAGGAAAACGCGTTCCACTTCGATGTGCCCTCCGTGGGCGGTTCCTACGACGGAAAGCTGAACGCCGCCGGCGACGAGATCACGGGTTCGTGGACACAGGGCGGCGCCCCGCTACCGCTGAATTTCAAACGCGGCGACAAACCTACAGCCTGGAAGCGTCCGCAGAATCCCACCGAACCGTATCCGTACAGGACTGAGGAAGTGAGCTACCCGAACGCGAAGGCCGGCATCACGCTGGCGGGCACGCTGACCATCCCGCCCGGGCCGGGGCCATTCCCTGCCGCATTGCTCATCTCCGGATCGGGCCCGAATACGCGCGACGAGTTGGTTGCCGGGCACAGCATTTTTCTGGTGCTGGCCGACAGTCTCGCGCGCAAAGGCATTGTGGTGCTGCGCTTCGACAAGCGCGGCATCGGCAAATCCACGGGCAGCTACGCGAAGGCCACCAGCGCCGATTTCGCCGATGACGCCGAAGCGGGCGTGGCTTTCCTGAAAACACGCAAAGACGTGAACCAGCGCGAGATCGGACTCGTCGGCCACAGCGAAGGCGGAATTATCGCGCCGATGGTGGCCAGCCGCTCGAACGACGTCGCGTGGATCGTTCTGCTGGCCGGCGATGCCGTCAAAGGCGAGGACGTTCTCGTGCTGCAGGGCAAACTGATCGATAAAGCGAGCGGCATGAGCGACGAGAAAGCCGACCAGATTGCCAGTCTGCAGCGCAGGTCGCTGGCGATTATCCACCAGGAGAAGGATGACAGCGTCGCGCGGCAGAAACTTACGGAGCTGTACGACGCCGATCCGGCCGGCAAAGATCTGCCCTCGGCAATGCGCCAGACCAGCATCGGGTTCCTGCTCTCACCGTGGATGCGCTACTTCCTTGACTACGATCCCGCCCCGGCGCTCGAAAAGACGAAGTGCCCGGTGCTCGCGCTGTACGGATCGAAAGACCTGCAGGTGCCGCCATCGCAGAACCTGCCGGTTCTGAAGAAAGCGCTTGCCGAGGGTGGCAACAAGGATTTCCGGGCCGAGGTGATCCCCGATCTGAATCATCTTTTCCAGCACGCGACCACCGGATCGCCCAACGAATACGGCGGAATCGAGGAAACCATGGCGCCGGTTGTGCTCGACGACGTGTCGAGCTGGATTCTGAAACACGCGGCGAGCTAATCGCCAGGCCGGCACTGGCGCTTGCGCCAGAAGCCCATCAGCATGATGCCGATTCCGACTCCGTAGAGGAAGCCAATCGCCGAGTCGCTTATCGCGGACGCGTGACTCAGCGCTCGCCATGCGGAAGCGGCGCTCACGGCCAGCAGGCCAATAGAGAAGAGCACGCTCGGCTTGTTCTGTCGATTCCTGAAAAGCATTTCATTCTCCGTTTAGTCGGTCAGATAATACCAGGCCATCAACGCGAGCTTGACGACGACGAAGGTGAGCGCAACGGCGAGAAGATCCCAGCTCCACACGCGGTTCGCCCAGTAGCGGTACTCGAAGAGGCCGATGGCCGTGATCGCGCAGACGATCCCCGCGATACTGGTGGAACGGCGCCGGTGGGTCAGAAAACGCTCGTCGATCACTTTGCCGAAGATCTTCATCCTGGCGCCTCCAGCGTGAAGATTTGGTCTGTGGAACAGGCGAAGATCCGCGCGAAGGTAAGGGCCAGCGGCAGGCTGGGCACGTAGCGATTGCGCTCGATGGAGTTGATGCTCTGGCGCGAAACACCCACGGCTTTGGCGAGCTGTTCCTGCGTCCATCCGCGTTCCATACGAAGCTCCTTCACCCGGTTGACGACCTGCGAGGGCATGTCAAGCTTGCTTTCCATTATGGAGGCGGGAGAGCAAAACGTCAAGCTCGCTTGCCGGTCAGCTTGAGACAATCAGACCGGGGTGCAAGACAGGGATTCTGACGCCTGTCGACGACAGCGTGGTAGGTTGGTCGCATGACCGCAGCCGACATCGAGTTTCTGAAGCGAAATGAAGGCAAGCAGGTTGAGATGCGCTGCACCGACGGCGTGGTGCTGTTGATCCTCGTGCGCTTCGTCTCGGAATCGGAAGGCTATGTCTGAACCAGACGGTTCCAACCCGCGCGAATTGGAATCTTCATGCCGGGACATGGCCGCCGGCCATGAGCGCGAGAGCGAAGCGCTGGAGTGGTCCGAAGCCACGATTGGCGATATTCCCCCGGACGATTAATGGCCACCGCGATACTGTGGGACCACGACGGGGTCCTCGTCGACACCGAGCGGCTGTACTTCCAGGCCACACGTGACGTGCTGGCCAGCGTGGGCGTGGACCTCACCGCCGAGATGTATCGGCAGTTCTTCCTTACCGAAAGCCGTGGGGCGTGGCATCTCGTCGCAGAACGAGGCATCGCGCCGACGGAGATCGAAAAACTGCGTGCCCTCCGCAACGACCGATACCGCGAAATGCTAACCAGTGGCGACGTCGCCATTCCGGGCGCCCTGGACCTGCTCGAACGGCTGAAATCGCGATATCGAATGGCCGTGGTGACCAGCAGCCACCGCGAACATTTCGACGCCATCCACAATCGAACGCGCCTGCGCGATCTGGTGGAGTTCGTCGTCACGCCCGATGACTACACGCACTACAAACCGCATCCCGAGCCGTATCTGCTGGCGCTGGGGAAGCTGGGCCTGCCCGCAGCCGAGTGCATCGCGATCGAGGATTCCGAGCGCGGGCTTCAATCCGCGCGGGCGGCGGGGATTCGCTGCTGCATCGTCCGCACGGAGCTCACCGAGGGATGCGCCTTCGAGGGCGCGGACCGCTGCTTCGCAAGCCTCGCGGAAGTGGGCGAGTTCCTGCCGGCGTGACCGGCGATTCACGCTTTTGCTATGCTGCAAACATAAGTTGGATTTTCCGACTTTTGCCCCATGACTGCCCTCGTCAAAGTCCATCGTAAAGGGCAGCTGACTCTGCCCACAAAGCTCCGCCGGCTCGCGGGCATCGACGAGGGTGATCTTGTGCAGGCCAGTTTTCAGCGCGGCCGGATCGTCATCACGCCTACGCTCATTATCGATCGCACAAAACTCCAGACGGCTGACGACGAGTGCACACCCGCGCAACGCCGTATCATCGACGCCCGCCTGGCGAAGTCCGAGGCCGACTTCCGAGCCGGGCGCGGCTACGGCCCCTTCGATAGCGCCGACGAAATGATCGCCCACTTGAGGAAACAACTAAGGAAGAGCGCCGCCGCCGCGAAGAAGAAGACCGTCCGCTCGCGATGAGGATTGACTACCTCCCCAGCGCCCGGAAGGCGTTAGAAGAGGCCCCGGAACGAATTCGACGGGCCTTCTTCAAGCAGATCAGGCTTCTCGCCTCGACCTCCACCACCCCTCGCTGCGCGCGAAGCAGTACGATGAATCCCGCGATCTTTGGCAGGCCCGCGTGAGCAAAGTCATTCCACACCCGAAGTAGCCGCAGGCCCTCGTCACCGCCCCATGCGTGCCTTCAGATTCTCGATGTGCGCCAGGTGGTGACCGCAGTGCCAGGCGTATGATCCGAGCGCCCATTCCAGAGTGACCACGCCGATTTCAGGGTGGCGGAATTTGCGCTGGAACTGTTCCGCGGTCATGGCGCGCAGCAGCGTCACCCAGCGGCCGTGCAGGGCTTCGAGCAACTTCAGCGAAGGCTCAATCGGCGACGATTTCGCATCCGGCAATTCCGCCCACAGATTTTCGTGATACGGCTTGATGGTCGGCTCGTCCTCGGTCAGCGCGAGGCGGAAGCGCATGTACGAATTCATGTGGCTGTCGGGGACATGATGGATCACCTGACGAATGGTCCAGCCGCCCGGCCGGTACGGCGTGTCGAGCTGAGCGTCGCTCAACCCTTCGACGGCGGCGCGGTATTTTGCCGGCGCGTTGGCCAGCGTTTCGATCCATTCGCGCCTGTGCTGTTCGGTGATGGTCTCGGGCGGCCGATATCGCCCGACGGGATAACGGAGATCCGGTGCTTCTGCGGTCTGCATCTCTTCATTCTCCTCTCCGGCTCACGGCGCGGGAGCGATTTCGACGCGGCGATTCAGCGCGCGGCCGCTGTCCGTGCTGTTGTCGGCGACGGGCCGCCGCGATTATCACGCATGGGGAGCGCTCAATGTGTCGCCAGGCTCCGTCGCGGGAAGTCGAGTACCTTCGGGATCGCGTCCAGCGACGCCTTCGCATTGCCCTCCGGCGTGCCGCCCATTTCCATCGCCTCGCCGGATAGCGGGTGCCGGACCTTACCCTGCCAGGCAGGAACGATCTCCGGGAGTCCCGCAGTGTGCCCCGCATACGGATAATTCAGGTGCTCCACATCGCAGGCGAAGTGATGGCGCTTCAACCTTCCGACAATTGTGTCCGCCATCGTTGAGGACTCCCAGACGCGGTCGGCATCGCCGGAGGTGAGCAGAACAGGGCCGTGGATTTGCTCCACCCGGATTGCCGCCTGCATTGCTTCCTCGGGAGAGAAACGGCGCACGGGACGCCATGCCAGCGGCTGTCCCCGCCATGTCCACGCCCAGGGCACCGGCGTCGCTCCACAACACGCCGGAAAGCGCACGTCGGAGGGAGAGCACACCATTACGGCTCGGACCTCCGGCGCCATGGACGCCACCTGCAGCGCCAGTTCGGCGCCGCGCGACATGCCCATCACCGCAATTCGATCGGGCGCGATCTCCGGCCAATGAGCCATCCAGTTGAGCGCCGTACCGAAGTATTCGAGCGGAATTCCAGCGAGTTCCCGTGGCAGGTCGTCGTAGCGAAAACAGGCGAGCGCAAGAGCGGCGAATCCGTGTGAGGCCAGCCGCGCCGCGCGGCTCGACACGCCTCCCTCGGAACCGCCGAGAACGAGGACGCCGGGATGTGGACCGCTTCCCCGCGGCAGGAACAGAGCGCCGCGAAGCGCCCCCTCGTGAACGTCGATCTTCTCGACCCCTTCGGCAATGAAGGCCTGTTCGAGGTGCGACGAAGCGATCTATGTGCTCCCGCGCAGCAGGCGCAGCTCGACATTCTGCACGCCGAACTCGTGCGGCGGCCGGTAGCGGAAGATTTTGTGCGATGACGGAGTCATGGACCAGATCAGGCCCGCAACCGACACCTCCCTGTACGAGCCTTTCACGGGCGGCTGCTTCGCCGTGTCGATGGCGCCCTGAGCGTCGGCGACAAAATCGGCCTGTGAGGTCCAGTGCACGCCGTCTCCATCCACCAGTTCGGCGCGCATGGTTGCGCGTTCACCCGGCTGCAACCGGCTCGCTCAAAAGGAGGCGGGCTCGTCCATCATCACGCGGGTGGGTACCGCCTCGATGGTCTGAGCGCAGAGAGCAACGGAGACGATACTGTACGCGAGGGCTCTGAGAAGCATGCCTACAGCGTGAGAACAACCTTGCCCGCGTCGTGCCGGCCGCTCTCGAGCAGCTCAAACGTGCTCTGTATCTCGCCAAGCGGACGCGTGTGCGTCACGATGGGCGCGAAACGCTTCGGATATTCGACAAGCAGGCGCAATGCGGTATCGGAATCGTGATTCGAGCGCCGTACGCTCAGGAACGCCAGTTCTTTCCGGCGCAGCATGTGGTATTCGACGGGCACGCGAACCTCCGAGGGGATGCCAGTGACGATCACGCGTCCCGCATTGCGCGCGGCGTGCAGACTCTGATTGACTGTGTCGTCCTTCGTGGCGCAATCGAAAACCATGTCCACACCGCGGCGGTTCGTGTCGCTCATTACGACGGCGGCGGGATCGGCCTCGCGCGGGTCGAATACCACGTCGGCTCCCACCGCGCGCGCCAGTTCGCGGCGGTGCGCCAGCGGCTCGGAGGCCCACACCCGGCTAATGCCGGTGATCTTCAGAGCGGCAATGGTCAGCAGACCGATGGGCCCTGCGCCCATCACCAGCGCCGTCTCGCCGATCTGCGGCTGCGCCAGCGTCAGCGAGTGCAGCACAACGGCCAGCGGCTCGTGCAGAGTGCCTTCGCTCATCCCGATTGACGGCGGAAGCGGCAGCACGTTGGCCGCGGGCAGATTCACCACCTCGCGAAAGAACCCCGGATCGACGGTGGAGCTCAGGAATCGCAGGTGGGCACAGACGTTGTGGTGCCCGCTGCGGCAGAACTCGCAGTGATAGCAGTAGATGGCGGGCTCCAGAGCCACCGTCGCGCCCGGTTCGATGCCGCTCACGCCCGTGCCTAAGCGGAGAACGGTCCCGATCGGTTCGTGCCCCAGCACCATCGGGTAAGCCGCTTTCACGTCGCCAATCGCGCCCTCGGTGAAATTGTGCAGATCCGACCCGCAGATGCCCACGGTCTTCACCGCCGCCTGGATCTCGCCGGGGCCGGGATCGGAGATGGGCATGTCATCAAATCGAAACGTACGCCGGTCCGCGAGCTGAACGACAATCATTTCCCACAGTCTACACGGGCCGCTCTGCGGTATAATGGCTGCCGGATGTTTGTTTTTCTTCCGCGCCAGCGGATGGAGCGCCCGTCACCGCATCCCCTCTTTGCATTTCCCCTGTCAGGATGAGACTTAGCGTTCAGATTTCCAGCGGAATCGAATCCCTGTTCGGGACGCGAGACGAGAATATCCGCGTGCTGGAGACGGCTCTCAGTCTGCACACGCGGCTGTTGAACGATTGCCTCGAACTCGATGGCGAAGAGTCCGACGTCATCCGCGGCGCAGCAATCCTTGAGGATTACGTGGCGCTGGTGAAAGAGGGCCATCAGTTTCGCAACGGCGATCTGAACAGCTATCTGCGCGTGGTCGCCGAAGACCGCGACGTGACCCTCCGCGCGCTGGTACACAGCGGACGCCAGCGCAATTTCGGCAAGAAGACGCTGGCGCCGAAGACCATCAATCAGCGGCGCTATCTGGAAGCCATCGAGCGCAACGATCTGACCTTCGGGATCGGCCCGGCGGGCACCGGAAAGACGTATCTCGCGGTGGCCATGGCCGTCTCCGCGCTGATGAACAAGAACGTCGGCCGCATCATTCTCACGCGCCCCGCCGTGGAAGCCGGGGAGCGGCTCGGCTTTCTTCCGGGCACGCTGCAGGAAAAAGTCGATCCTTATCTGCGCCCGCTCTACGACGCGCTGTACGACATGCTGGAGAGCGAAAAGGTGGAGAAGCTGCTGGAGCGCAACGTCATTGAAGTGGCCCCCATCGCCTTCATGCGCGGGCGCACCCTCAACGACAGCTTCATTATTCTCGACGAAGCGCAGAACAGCACCGCCGAGCAGATGAAGATGGTAATCACTCGCCAGGGCTTCAATTCGAAGATGGTGGTGAACGGCGACCTTACCCAGATCGATTTGCCCGCTGGCCGGCGCTGCGGGCTGGTGGACGCGGTGGAAGTGCTCAAGGGCGTGGAAGGCATCAGCTTCGTCTACTTCGACGAGCGGGACGTGGTGCGCCACAGCCTGGTGCAGCGTATTGTGAAGGCCTACGAGCGCTATAACGAAGCGCTGGGCATCGGCCGTCAGCTTCCGCTGCGACTGACCGCCGAGCCATCGTTGAACGAGGCCGCCCCGGCCGAACCCGCGCCGGGCGCAGACAAACAGGAATAGATCCGGCAAAGCCATGGCTTCCGAGCGAAGCTCCATCGTCTATCACACTCCCGCACGCGCGTTGCGCCGCCGGCGCTTGCTGGAGTTCGCGCGGCAACTGGAAACCGATGTGGCGGCGGGGCGGCCATTCTGCTGCGTGGTTACCGACGATGACGAGATGCGCGGGCTGAACCGGCAATTCCGCCACAAGGATGACGCCACCGATGTGTTGTCGTTCCCCGCGGCGTGTGGGGCTGCGGCGGCCTCTCAGGCCGCCTCGGTCTCCAGCCTCGGCGAGCTGGCCATCTCTTTCGATCGCGCGCGCGAGCAGGCCGCCGGCTTCGGTCATTCCACAGAGGACGAAGTGCGCGTCCTCATGCTACACGGCGTGCTTCACCTGACCGGCATGGACCACGAGCGCGACAGCGGCGAAATGCGCCGCGCCGAACGGCGTTGGCGGCGGCGGCTCGGCCTGCCGGACGGGTTGATCGAGAGGACCTCGCGATGATCGCCCTCGCTCTGCTCGCCGTGGTTCTGATTTGCGCGCTGCTGTGCCTGGTCACGGTGGTTCAGGTGCTGCACATGGAGGCGGTGCGGCTCCGTCCACGCGAATTGCCGGCGCTCGAGCTGTTCAAGGAAAAACTGCAGGCGCGGATGGGCCTCACCGTGGAACGCGGCGCGCTGGCGTTTTCGCTGATGAAGCACACCCTGCTGCTCGTCCTGGTGATGGTGCTCTTCGCATCCAGCGTGGCCAGTGGCGAAGCGCTTTGGGAGGCTGGTCTGGAAGCGCTGGCCATCGCCTGGGTTCTCATGGTGGTCACCACCTGGGTGATCCCGCACATTCTCTACCGCAAGACGTCCGGCCGATGGCTGATCGCGCTGATGCCGCTCCTGCGCGCCATGGTCTTTCTGGTGAAACCGCTGGTCGCGGTGCTGGGCTTCTTCGAATCCCTGGTGGAGCTGGCGCGGTCCGATCAAGCCGACGCCGAGCCGCCCACCGCGGCCGAGCACATCGACGCGCTCATCTCCGCCGGAGAAGTGGAGGGGATTCTCGAGGAGGAAGACCGCAGGCTGATCGAATCCGTGGTGGCGTTCGGCGACAAGACCGTGCGCGAAGTGATGACGCCGCGTCCGAAGATTGTGGCCATCGCCGCGGACGCTACACTGGAGCAGTTGCGCCAACTGGTGGTCAGCGAACAGTACTCGCGCATCCCGGTCTACGAGGAGAACATCGATCGCATTATCGGCTTCGTGCACGTCCGCGACCTGTTCGAGGCCGGCGCCCAGGATCGCAGGCTCACCGGCATTCGCGATCTGCTCCGGCCCATCAGAGCCGTGCCGGAGACAAAGGCCGTGAACGATCTGTTGCGCGAGATGCAGCAGGAATCCATTCAGATGGTGGTGGTGATCGACGAATACGGCAACACCGCGGGCATCGCCACCATGGAAGATCTGGTGGAGGAGATCCTCGGCGAGATTCACGACGAACATGAGCCCGAGCGCGACGTGCGCGACGAGGGCGGAGGACATTACGTGGTCTCCGGCAGTCTGGATCTGGACCGTTTGCAGGACCTGCTGGATTTCCGGCCCGAGGAAGAAACCGAATCCACTACCGTGGGCGGTTTGGTCACCGAATGGATGGGGCACGTTCCGCACGCGGGCGAGGCCGTGGAGCGCGACGGCATTCGGCTGGAAGTGGTCGCCGGAGACGAATTGCGAGTGGACCAGGTGCGCGTGTCCAGAGCGAGCCAGACCCATGCCTGAGAGAGTATCCTTGTGGGGCAGGTTTTCAACCTGCGGCCGATTTTCAATCGGCCTGCGGAGGCGGGTTACAAACCCCGGCCCAGAGGGCACCCGGGATGCAATCCTGCCCCACTTGCCATGACTCATCGCTCCGGCTTCGTCTCCATCATCGGCCGCCCGAATGCCGGCAAATCCACGTTGCTGAATGCGCTCACCGGAAACAAACTGGCCATTGTCTCCGACAAGCCGCAAACAACCCGCACCGCGATCCAGGGAGTGGTAACCGAGCCTGGCGCGCAGATCGTCTTCATTGATACGCCGGGCATCCACAAATCCGATACGCTGATCAACCGTCGCATGATGGACACCGTGCGCGCCGCGGTGGAGGAACGCGACCTGCTGCTCTTCGTCGCCGACGCAAGCGTCCCCATGAGCGCGGCCGACCGCGATGCCGTCGACCTTGCCCGGAAGATACCCGCGCCGGTTTTTCTGCTTCTCAACAAGATCGACCGTGTCCCCGACAAGCGCGCGCTGCTTCCGTTCATCGAGAACTACAAACAACTGCATGATTTTGCCGAATACTTCCCCATTTCCGCGGAAAAGGGCGACGGACTGGGCGATCTGCGCAAGGCCATTGTGGCGCGGCTCCCGGAAGGGCCGAAATACTTCCCCGACGATTACCTGACCGATCAGCCCGAGCGCTTCATGGCCGCCGAGATCGTGCGCGAGAAAATTTTGGCGGCAACCCGCCAGGAAGTGCCGCACGCCATCGCCGTAATGGTCGAAACGTGGGAGGACAATCCAAAACTGCTGCGCATCGCGGCCACCGTCTACGTCGAGCGGGCCGGCCAGAAGGCCATCGTCATCGGCGCGCGGGGGGCCACGCTGAAGAGCATCGGCAGCGCAGCGCGCCTGGAGCTGGAGGCGACGTTTTCGAAAAAGGTCTTCCTCGAGCTCTTCGTCAAGGTGCGCCCCGGCTGGCGCGAAGATCCGGCATTTCTCAACGCGATCGACTGGCGATCGATGACCGGCGATTCGCCCGCGATAATGGAGTGAACATGCGAATCCTGATGGCAGTTTCGCTTCTGGCGCCTCTCGCCCATGGCGCCGTTTCGATTGCGCCAGCCGATTTCGGAATCGAAGTTGCGTTTGCTGGTGACGGTTTTCAGTCCCCGGAAGCTACGGATGGCGCGATCTACCAAACGATCGTGCAGCGCCTGGCCCAGGACCCCGACACAAGGTACTCCCTTACTATCGAGGTTAGCGTGAGGAACGGTGTGGTGTTGCTGAGCGGCAAGGTCACCAGTCAGAAGATACGGCAGAAAGCGGAGAAACTGACTCACGGCATCAAGGGCGTGAAAGCCGTAAAGAATCAACTCACCGTCCAGAAGAGGTAGTGTTCCGCCATAATGGAGTGATCATGAGGATTCTCGCCACCGTCCTGATTGCGGCCATGTCAACCGGCTACGCATCCATCCCGACAATCCCGATCCAAACCGGCCTCGCGCTGCCGGCCGCAAAAGTGAAGGAGCCGATCACCGACGACTCCATCTCCGACCAGGTCAGAGTTCGCCTGGCCGCCGATGCGGTGGTCAAGGGCGGCAACATCGACGTCGATGTGAAGGACGGCGTCGTGACGCTGAAAGGCGCGGTCCCCAGCGACGAAGCTCGTCACAGGGCCGAGAAGCTTGCCAAACACGTGAAGGGCGTAAAGAGCGTGGTGAATCAGCTCACCATCAAGGAGTAGCGGCGGCTTTCCTGGCGAGGAACCCCGTATCGTACCGCCCGGCGAGGAAATCCGGGTCGTCCAATACGCGCTTGTGCAGCGGAATTGTCGTGTATATTCCTTCCACGACGAACATCTCGAGGGCGCGCTTCATGCGCGCGATCGCTTCGTCCCGGCTTTCGCCGTAAGCAACCAGCTTGGCCACCAGCGAATCGTAATACGGAGGAATCACGCCGTCGGTGTACGCGGCGGTATCCACGCGGATGCCCGGCCCACCCGGCAGACAAAACCCGGTAATTCGCCCCGCCGATGGCGCGAATGTATCGGGATTTTCCGCATTAATCCGGCATTCGATGGCGTGGCCGCGAAATGTCAGAGGATGAGGAAGAATATCCTGCAGCCGGTAGCCGGCGGCGATCAGAATCTGGCTGCGCACGATGTCCACGCCGGTGATGCACTCGGTCACCGGGTGCTCCACCTGGACGCGCGCGTTCACCTCGATGAAATACAGATTCCCCGAGGCGTCCATGACGAACTCCACGGTTCCCGCGTTGGTGTAGCCGATCTGCAGCATGGCCTCACGCAGGGATTCCGACATCCGGCGCCGCATCTCCGGCGTGACTGCCGCGGACGGCGATTCCTCAATCAGCTTCTGGTGCCGGCGCTGGATGGAACACTCGCGCTCGCCCAGCACTTCCACGTCGCCATGCTCGTCCGCCAGAATCTGAAACTCGATGTGCCGCGGGCCGTCCACGAACTTTTCCAGGTACAGATCGCCGCAAGAGAATGCCGCCGCCGCTTCGGCCTGGGCCTGCGCGAACAGCCCCGGCAGATCGGTTTCGGTGCGCACCACGCGCATCCCGCGTCCGCCACCACCCGCTGAAGCCTTCAGCATCACCGGGTACCCGACCGAGGCTGCCGCGACGCAGGCTTCTTCGGCGCTCCCCAAAATGCCCTTCGACCCGGGCACGATGGGCACACCCGAAGCCGCCATCGCCGCCCGCGCGCGCTGCTTCACTCCCATGGCGCGAATCACCTCGGGCTTCGGTCCAATGAAGCGCAGCCCCGACGTCTCGCACACTTCCGCGAAATCGGCATTCTCACTGAGAAACCCGTACCCAGGGTGAACGGCGTCGGCATTGGTGACTTCCGCCGCGCTGATCACCGAAGGAATATCCAGATAACTCCGCGAGCTCCGCGCCGGCCCGATGCAGATGGACTCGTCGGCGAAGCGCACGTGCAGGCTGTTGCGGTCGGCTTCGGAGTACACGGCCACGGTGCGAATTCCCAGGTCCTTGCAGGCGCAGATGACACGAACCGCGATTTCGCCGCGGTTGGCGATGAGGACCTTAGAAAACATACGCGCGGGTCAACGCGGACGCACGCCGAACAGCGCCTCCCCGTACTCCACGGGCCTGCCGTTTTCGGTGAGCTTGCTCATGATGGTGCCGGCAACTTCCGCCTCGATCTCATTCATGAGCTTCATGGATTCGATGATGCAGAGCACCTGGCCGGGTTCCACCGTGTCGCCCACGTTCACAAATGGAGCGGAGCCGGGGGAAGGCGCGTCATAGTAAGTGCCGACAATCGGCGACTTAACGAGGATGGTGTCGGGCGCCGCGGCGATGGCGGCGGTTTCCGTTTCCCTCTGCCCCGCCCCGCCACGCTCGGCAGTGATCGCGGGTGGGCTGGTGGGGTGTGGCAATCCCCCGGGCGCCCCCGCGGGAACCATCACCTGCGGCACCACAACGTCGGTGGTGGTTCCGAAGGTGCGCCGGATGCGCACGCGGTTGTCGCCGCGCTGTACTTCGATCTCCGCGACGCCGCTGTCGACGATGAGCT
>Ga0326727_10014878_pt1 | contig 16834 bp, 13 predicted proteins | sample MB2enrmetagenome_FD_207643 | JGI IMG/M metagenome (GOLD analysis project Ga0326727, IMG submission 207643) | Lab enriched peat soil microbial communities from McLean, Ithaca, NY, United States - MB29MY | ecosystem: Environmental > Terrestrial > Soil > Wetlands > Peat | place: USA: New York...
CGCCTTCCACGCTCTCCAGCAGGAACACTCTCCGGCGGCCGTGAGCCACTCTTAAAAACGCAGCCGCGGGTGTAAGCAGGTCCCCAAGAATATCCTTGTAGACCGGGATGACGGATCCCTTCGCGGCAAGATCCTTTACTTCCGACAATGAAGGCTGAATCATTTCTGTTCTCTGGCGAAACGCCCTATGCAAGGTGCACAAAAAAAAAGCCGCGAACGCCTCGAGTCGTCCACGGCTTCCTCATCCCTAAAGAGTAACCTCAGAGGACTGGTGGCCAACCGACCCGGGCACATTGGGCCGCACGCCACCGATACCAAAACCTCACCTGAAATTTGCCGCTGCTCATCAATCCGCCTTGGAAATCATTTAACTACTATCACAAAGTCTTCCTCTTGCGCAACCGTAGAAAAGCTTCATGGATGTCACGGATTCCCGATGCTCCCTGCAATCCATGGCGGTTTTGTTGTGTGTCGAATTTGCAACCAACACTGCAGACCGGGACGAACGATGCGTCTCCGACTTGGCCGGAAGTGAGAGGATCTACGCAGGTTATGGCTATTTCGTTTGCGACGCAGAAGGTGGTATGGAATTTGCTAGGATAACTGTTTTTTGCAGCATAGCCGAAGGTGAATGGTCTTTTCGATACAGGGATGGGGTTCATGCTTAAATACCAGAGGACATTGCGCGAAGAGATTCAATTTGAGGGAATCGGTCTCCATACGGGGTATTCGGTCAAGCTTACGCTAGTGCCTGCACCACCGGAAACAGGGATCCGGTTCCGTCGCACTGATTTGAAAAACTTTGAAATCGAAGCGGTGCGCAAGTATGTGGCGAAGGTCAGCTACGCCACCACGCTGATGAAGAAAGGGGTCATGATCGCAACCGTCGAGCATCTCCTTTCAGCGCTATACGGTCTGGGCATCGACAACCTGTACCTGGATATCAACTCCCTGGAGGTCCCCATTCTCGACGGCAGTGGCGGTCATTTTGTCGAGGAGATCCATAAAGTTGGGATCGTCGATCAGGAAGCCCTGCGCAAATACATCGTGATTGAAAAACCTATCGAGGTGCGCCATGACAACAAGGTCGCGGGTGTGTACCCGGATTCCGTTCCCAGCGCCACCTATATCATTGATTTCGAACACGAGGCCATCGGGTACCAGGAGATCCGGATTGATCTGGACCCCGAATCCTACTGCCGGGAGGTTGCGAGTGCCCGCACCTTTGGGTTTGTAGCGGACGTCGAGTACCTCAAGAGTCTGGGGCTCATCCGCGGAGGCTCGCTTGAGAACGCTGTGGTGCTCGACTCCTCAGGAATCGTCAACAACCATCTCCGTTTCCCGAATGAATTCGTCCGTCACAAGCTGCTGGACCTACTGGGGGATATTTCACTGGCCGGGTTTCCTATTGTCGGGCACCTTCACGCAGAACGTGCCGGACATGCGATCCACACCGCCCTCGCAGACAAAATTGCGCAACTCCGGAGTCACTACCAGATCCGCACAGCCGTGGAGCTGGAGCCCGCGCTCGTCCAAGCCGCCGTGTAACATTTTTTGGAGTGCTCTTTGGTTTGGGCTCGTCCAAAAACGAATGCGGCAACCAGATGCCGCGATGGCTATCCCCTCCACAAAACAGCCCGGACCGGGGAACCGTCCGCCCCGGCAATCTTTAGCGGCAAACAAATCAGATTGTAGTCTCCGGGCGAAACCTGACCGAGCCGCGCATTTTCCAGGACGACCGTCCCATTTCGAATCAGAGTTTTGTGGGAACGGAGATCCGTGCTGTCGAACGGGTCGATCGATGGAGTATCGATGCCGACGAGCAGCATTCCCTTTCGCGCCAGGAAGGCGGAGGCGTCTTCTTCCAGGTAAACGAAATCCGGGTCGAAAACCTGTTCGGATCGGCTGCTGAAGCGCGTCCGGAACAATACGCGCTCCACGCCCTGCCAGTCCAGCGAAGAGAGATCCGCGGCCTGGATGCACGGCTTCGCTGAGATTTGGATTACACGAGCCGGCCCCATAAAAAATTGGACGGGAATTCCGGCCACGTCATTCCCGGCATGATCCACGTGAAGAGGTGCATCAATGTGCGTCCCGGTATGGGTTCCCATGTGAATTGCCGAGACATTGGACGACTCGCCTTCTGCCATCTGCAGGACCGGGTGCCGCTGGAATTCCGGGTCACCGGGCCAAACGGTAATCCCCTCTTGCAGCGTCTGCGATATGTCGATAATTTCCACGTGCGGTCACCGTTTGCCTCTTCAATCTCATTTTGGAGGCAGAGGCTTGGAGAAGAAGCTGTCCGAAAGATTGTTGTTATAGGTGATCTTCAGAACGAAGGTTTGGGAAGAACGCCGCCCGTTCATTGAACCATCGACTCTCATGGGCGTGTTGACACCCTGGATAACGTGCCACTGGCTGAACTCATCGACGACGCGCACATGAACCCCCCGGCGGTTCACCTCACGATATTCAATCTTCACCGGCAGTTTGGAAATTCGGTCGAAATAGATCGTCGTCTCATCGTTTTCCGGGTCTATCAGTTTGACCATTTCGAGAGTAACATCCTGCCCCTCCCCCGGACCGAGATAAAACAGCTTGTTCTCCGGATTCTTGTATCGGGAATGGAAGATGCAATCGATGTTGTGCTTCACAACATTTGCGAAATCCTTCATCTCCTCCGGCTTGGCTTCCCTCGTCCCCTTCGCCGGCGAGTAAATCCAGCCTTCGTTCTTTTCCAGATTGAAGACCGTGATTTCAAGATCGCTCTTCCTGTTTCCCGATTCGTGACGGCTCTTGTCGGGCAGCTTGCTGTAATCAGTATACTTGATCGGGAGTGAATTCTTCCCCTCACTGTTGAAGGCAAACTCCTGACCTTCGGAGACCATGTCCTTCACTCCCAAATAGGCATCCCCCCCCATTGCTTTGATCGCATCCTGAAACAGCGTTTGGATGGCCTCTTCATCCTGGCTTTGGGCATGCGGAGCAAAGGCGAAAACAATCCAGAAAATCAACAGTGATCTTCTCATAGACATTTCGATATGCCCCAAACAGATCCAACTCAGGAATATCATGCAGGATCCAAGAGGCAGGATACAAGAGGCAGGATGAATGACGGAGCGGCTCTGCGTCTATCCCGCATCTTGTATTTTGTCCCGCCTATCGCGTTCGTAACGCAGCGAGGCAGAGCGGATTCACGAGGGAATTACGAAAGGGACAGGTTCGGCCGCGGCAGCAGGTTGGCTCGATCGGCAATTTCGGGTACCATGTGCTCCCACCCAATCGCCATGAGGTGAACACCGGAGACGCCTTTCATTTCCCTGAACTCATCGATCTGTTCGCAGGCAATCTGGATTCCTTCGTCCGCGGCTTTTTCCTTGGGAACGCCTTCGAGCCGCTCGAGTATCTCATCCGGCACGTCCATTCCCGGAACATCCTTTTGCATGTAGCGGGCCATGCCGACGCTCTTCAGAGGCGTAAGCCCGGCGAGCAGAAATACCTTCTCCAACAATCCCAGGTCCGAGGCACGCCGGACAAACTCGCGGAATTTCGCCATGTTGTAGATGCACTGCGTCTGGATGAAATCCGCGCCCGTCTGAATCTTCTTTGCCAGGCGGCGAACCCTGAACTCAAACGGGTCGGCGAAGGGATTAGCGGCTGCACCGATGAACATCCGTGGAGGCTCGTCAATCTCGTCCCCGCATGCGAATTTGCCTTCATCGCGCATGGTTCTGACCATGTGGATGAGCTGCATCGAGTCGATATCAAACACTCCCTTGGCTTCGGGGTGATCCCCGAATTCCTGATGATCCCCGGACAAGCACACGATGTTCCGGATCCCGTTCGCATACGCAGCCAGGATGTCGCTTTGCATCGCCAGCCGGTTGCGATCGCGGCAGACCATTTGGTAATTCGGCTCCAGTCCTTCCTGGATGGCGATGATGGAAGCGCCCCAACTCGACATCCGGACCATGGCAGTCTGGTTATCGGTGATGTTGACGGCGTCCACGATGCCTCTCAGATACCCGGCCTTCTCGCGGATCTTGGAGGAATTTGCTCCACGAGGTGGCCCCAGCTCACCCGTGAATGCAAAGTGCCCCCCCCGCAGAACGCGTTCCAGGTTGCTGCCCGATTTAAGCATCTCACCTCATTGGAAGCTGCGGATTTCCGCTGATGCCCGCCGAAACAAATCCGTCCGAGTCCGCGTAAATCCGGGGTTAAATCTTTACCCGCCGGCAACCAGCATCATGATGGTGACCTTGTCACCATCGCGAAGTGGTCTGTCCATCTGATTGTGGCGAATCCACTCTTGTTGATTAACGGTCAAACTGAGACTCATGTCCAGCTTTCCGCTTTCGTCGAGCAGAAATTTTTGCACCCTTTCCCCATAGTGCCCTGCCACCTCATGGACCAGGTCGTTGACGGTGGTCCCTGAGAAATCGAAAGTCACCCTCTTGCTGCCGACCATCTTCACAACGTTGGGCAGGCTGAGGAACTCGACGGTTACTTTCATGACTATGCCACCAACGAAGAAGCCTTCTTGTCCGCTGCGCGGAGCCGCTTGGCGGCCTCTCTTCCCTTTTGCAGGCTGACGTCCCCGGCATCGACCAATTTGACCGCCTTGGTGTCACAAAAGCGAACACATTGGGGGTCGCCATCGCAAAGATCGCACTTGATCACTTTGCGGTCGGCGGCCACAAAATGCATCGCTCCAAACGGGCACACCGAAACGCAGGTCCGGCAGCCGATGCATTTGTTGTAATCCACCTCTACGCGCCCCATATCTGCGTTGCGCGTCAGGGCCTTGGCCGGGCAGGCCGTCGCACAGGGCGCATCCTCACATTGCTGGCAGGACAGGGGGACATAAATCCCTTCGGCTTCCCATTTGATGACGCGGATGCGGCTGCGAGTGGGATTGGACACATGGTCGTGCTTCACGGCGCAGACGAGTTCGCAAAGCCTGCACCCGGTGCACTTTTCGTAATCTGTCCTTAAAACTTGGTTGTTCCTGTGCATGGGTATCTCCTTACGCTCCCGCTCTACAGCAGGTGAGAGGGCTCGTTTTCCAGGCCGAGCTTTTTCAGGGTTTCAGGTTTCGGGACGCCGCGCTCGTCGAGGCCCTTGTGTTCGTAGAACTCGTCGACCATTTTGATGAACTTCTGTTTATCGATCTTTCTCCCCACGACCCCGGGCGCCCCTCGCCGTAACGGCTCATCGAAGTACCGGTGATTGAGCATTTCCCCTTTCTTCAGGTCGTAGCGCGTCATGCCCTCACGCAGGTTGAACAGCCTCTCGATCATATTGGCTCGAACGGCTGCTTCCCAAATATGAGTCGGAGAGAAATCCAGCCCGGTGTTGAGCTGGACAACTCTGGACCAGTCTTCGAAATTCGGGTGGGTCGCCCCCAAAAACATCGTGTGGTACTTGCAAATACCCAGCATGTCGACAGCCATATAGCAGTTTTCGTGCCAGAAGACCTGCCAGGGCTTGCCCTCGTAGTGGGTTTGCTCTGAGCTCAAGGGTCCATCGTAGGGGATGGGACTCGAATAGATCTTGCGCAGCACCGGCTCGGGCAGGTGATAGAGGTCGATGGCAGGACGGCTTCTCAGGTGATCGGATCCGCGGGATGCGGTTGCAATGTTCAATGCGAGAGCGGGTGTGCCCCGCTCGTCGGAATGGAGGTTGTGCATTCCCTTGACCTGGACCATGTAGTCAAAGGCATTCTTGCCGATCTTCTCGGCGGCAGGGAGTCCCCCGTCGGCCAGCGTATCCGCCAACCAACCCTTCCTGTAACATATGCGCGTGATCATTTCGATCAGCGCTTCATCATTGCCGAAGCACAGGTCGATTCCGTCGGTCTGCTCGCGCGTCAAGATGCCCTTTTCATACAGTTCCATGGCCCAGGAGATCATGCTGCCCGTCTCCAGGGTATCCATCCCGTACTCATTGACCAGGTAATTGCAGGTCAACACGGTATCCGCGTGCTTGCAGTCCGGCTCGGCGCCGAAGGCTCCCTGGGATGTGTATTCCGGGCCTTCGCTGTATCTTCCCTTGTACGGACCGGAGGGTAGCCTATGTTTGCCCCGGCAGTGAACCTGGCAGGCGAAGCAGGCGGCCATGTGATTGTCGCCTACGGTTTCAAGCGCGATTTCATCAATTCTTTCGGGCTCGAGGTCGTCGGAGTATTCGCACTGGTTGAATTGGAAATTGCGGGTGCGGACGCCTCCCCAGGAGTTGGTCGCGCCCCAAATAAACGGGGTCCCGATCGTCCCCATGGTCTGATTGACTTTGGAACTCGTGATCTGGTCGATAAATCTTTTGTTGTATTCGAGGGCTTCTACAGGATGGGCGATGCTGACGTCCATGGTTCCCCGGACTGCGACCGCCTTGAGATTCTTGGAACCCATGATGCAGCCCATTCCTGTCCTGCCGCCTGAGTTCTTGATTCCGGTCATTACATTCGCCCACCGCACAAGGTTCTCTCCAGCCGGGCCGGTCACCAGGCTTTTGACCTCGGGATCTTGGAGCTCCTCCCGAATCGCCCACTGGGTTTCGGTAACGCTCTTGCCCCAGATGTTCTTGGCGCTCCGGATCTCGATTTCGCCGTTGTGAATGAAAAGATAGACCGGTTTATCGGCTTTGCCTCGGATCACAAGATGATGAAACCCCGCCCAGGCGAGCTCGGGAGCGAAAAAGCCTCCCATGTTGGTGGAACCCAGCATGTTGGTCAGCGCCGACTTGGCCATGACATGGGTGCGCGTGGTGGCCGAGGCACAGGTGGCCGTGAGCAGCCCGCCGGAGATCAAAAGCACATTGTCCGGCCCCAGCGGATCCACCCCTGGCTTGGTGTGGTTGTAAAGCAGGTAAGCGTCCAGCCCTCGACCGCCGATGAACTTGTTCCGGAGTTCCAGCGGAATAGGCTTGATTTCAATCCCGCCTGTCGTCAGATCGATGTAGGCGATTTTACGGTTCAGCGCCATTTTATTTTTCCTCCTCCAGCTTCTTCAAAATTTCCTCAGCCAGGTTCCGGTTGGCTTCCCAAACCGGTCCCCGGATTCTTGGAAAGTCGGGACGTATCCAGTGAACGCGGTATTCCATCCCGCACTCGGGACACTTCACCTGCTGCTGTCCCGGTTCGGGACGGAACCGTCCCATGCAGCTGGGATTATGGCATCTGCATTGCCCGTAGGTTCTCGTTTCTCGCAAGCTCTCCGCGGTTGAAAGCGTCTTCTCGTCGGCCGCCATTTTTCCTCCCTAGCCAAACCTCAGGAATGACCAGCATAGTGAACTTCTATAGGGATGAATATCCAATAGAGTTAGTCCTCGTGTCAACAAGTAAATAGTCAAATGATAGAATTAGCCAATAAAACAAGTCTTTTCCTGTTGACAGCCGCTGGGCTGGGCGTGCTATTGTGGGATATCATTTTGTTCATTAGGATGAACTATAGTGTATCAGGCTCCGACTGTAAAAAAGGCTTTTCAAATCCTTGACATCGTCGCCAGGCGTGATAAGCGCTTGACCCTAAGCGACCTCTCCCGGGAACTGGGCATCAGCAAGAGCACGATGCACGGGATCGCACGGGCTCTTGAGGACATAGGTGCGATCATCCGCGACAAAAAAACCAAGCGTTACACTCTCGGTTTAACTCTTTTGGAATTGGCTCACGCGGTTTACGCCCGGATCGATTTGAAAGACATAGCCCGACCTATCCTGGAAGACCTGATGCGCTCGACGCGACAAACTGTGTTCCTGGGCATCCGCTCCGGAGATCGCGTTTCCATCATCGATATCGTGGAGTCCTCCCAGGATCTCAAAATTACGGCTCATATCGGAGCCAGACTTCCGCTGCTGGTCGGGGCGACCGGCAAAGTCCTCATGGCGTCTCTGGCCGAGGATGAAGCAGCGCAACTGATCCACACTGTCGGGCTCCGGCAAAACACCGAAAACAGCATTACCGATCCGGACCGTTATTTGGAGGAGATCCGCAAGGCTCGCATTGCAGGGTATGCGCTGGACGATGAAGAGTACCTGCAGGGCGTAAGAGCAGTTGCCGCTCCGATCCAGGAGCCGGGAGGACAAGTGTCGGCCATTTGGGTGGTCGGATTCAGCCAGAGCCTGACGGCCGAGAAGATGACGGCGATCGCAGTTGCCACAAAAGACGCCGCCGAATCGATCTCAAGGAAATTCGATCTCCGGCGGCTGGGGAAAGAACAATGATTTATTTCCAGGTGAACGAAAAATGCAACGGGTGCCTGGCATGTGTCCAGAATTGCCCCGCGCGCGCGCTCGAATCCAAAGAATCCGGCGGGGTCCAGACACTCTTTCACAACATGGCACGGTGCGCCCGCTGCGCTACATGCTGGAGATTATGCCCTCAGCGCGCCATCGAGTTCCAGCACATGCTGCAAAACCGCTGGGACGAAGTCGTCGCACATGCGCTTGAGCGCTGTGATGTATGCGGTGAAGTGGTCCACACGGTGCGCCTCAAGGAAAGCCTCGAATCCAGGGTGCGCGACATGGCCGAGCCGCTTTGCACACGTCACAAAATGGAGCGCCAGGCGGGCATGCAGACGGGAAGGCAGCGGCCTGCCCGGGGAGTGGTCCCATGATTGTAGGAGATTTGAAATCGCTCAAGGAAATTGCATCTTCTCTCACCGGCTATCGTAAGGTGATGGTCCTCGGCTGCGGGGGGTGTGTAACGGTATGCAGGTCAGGCGGCGACGCCGAGGCGCACGATTTGGCCGGCCGCCTTTCTCATCCGGAGAATTTCGAGGGAATGCCTCCGGAGCTCGTCGTCAACACGATCGAGAGGCAGTGCGAGAACGATCTTATCCAGTCCTACGTAACCGTTCCGGCAGGGACGGAGGCGATTCTGTCTCTTGCCTGCGGCGCCGGAGTCCAGATTGTTGCCGATGTTTTCGAGCCGCTGCCGGTCATCCCTGCTCTGACCACCACATTCATGGGAGGTGCCGACGAGCCCGGCGTCTGGCGTGAAAAATGTCACGGATGCGGGGACTGTATGCTCGCGTGCACGGCCGGCATCTGCCCGATTGCGCTCTGCGCAAAACATCTGCTCAACGGCCCTTGCGGAGGGTCACGGGCAGGCAATTGCGAAGTGAGCTCCGACCTCCCATGCGCCTGGGCCAGGATCTACGCAAGGCTCGAAAAGCAGGGGAAGCTGCACCTGCTGGACGAATTCAGGGCGCCGCGGGACTGGCGCAAAGCCGGCCACAGGGGTCCCAGAGAGCACCGGCGGCCCGGCATCGAATTAACCTTCGGCCAAAGCTGACCTGAAAACCGTTTAGTCGCCAACTTACACGGATCACGGAGAAAAATCAACTCCAGCGCATTTCTGTAGCGAATCCAGCTCCCGAACGGAATGGAACCAGCGCCGGGTCATAAGCGCCCAGACGATCGGGGAAACCTTCGATCAAGCATATGGGGATGTCCTTGGCGGCCATTGACTTTACGATCGAGGTCTGGACCAGGAAAGCGCTCCCACCTTCCGTCTTTTGTTTGTCATGGAAATGGCTGCGAGACGAGGTTGTTTTGCAGGCTGGATGATGCAGGTGGGACGAAATCGGACCGAGTCTAAAGAGGGATTTCTGCGAGATAGGAGCTGCGTGTTGATGGATTGTGATGCGAAACACGAGGAAGCCTTCCGATCAACACCGGAAGATTCTTGCGGTTTCCAAAAAAAAGACGCCGGGCCCGCCCTGCTTCTTCGGCGAGCCCGGCATCGGAGCTAGAAAGCCAACCGAATCTTCGCTGAGAAGACTCGATGGCCGCCCTTGTAAGGGATATACCCAAAGGCTTCGGTCGTGCTGCCTAGATCAAAGTTCGGGTTGGCCGTCGAGTAGTTGCGGTTGTTATAGCTGGCTGGCAACGTACCCGATGGCGTAGGATGGTTTAACACGTCTTGGGCGTCGATTCGAAATGTGAGGCTCTTCCCCTCCATAATTTCGATACTTTTGCCCGCAGTCATGTCCCAAGTCCACCGGCCAAAGCCGATGAGGGAATTGGTCTGGAAGTCCCCCGGTGTTCCTGGATCTGCATGGGCCAATACGATCGGGCCCGCCACCGGAAGACCGGTTGTTGGATCGATGTGGTCAACCACAGCAAGCGCGTGAACGTTCGTGGCGCAGGAGGATTGCAGCGAGGCGGCAATCTGGCTGCACTGCGGGTCTGTGACCTGCATGTATTTGTTCTGGCCAAAGTAGTAACCCGCCGGAGCGCCGTTGGCCCATGTGACGTGCCCGCTATTCCGCTTAAACAAAGCCGGATTCACAAGGTTCTCCATGGGTCCGCCCCACATTGAATCAGGCGCCCCGGTGTTGGCAAGCGAACCGGGCTGCCCGCTGTAGATCGAGTCTATCCAGCTCAATTGCCAGCCTTCCACAATCTTCTTCACGGTCTTTGAGCTGTCACGGAACAAATATCCGTTCCTTCCAAACGGCAGCGTGTAGGTGCCGTAGGTGGTCCAGTTGTTCGTGCGGTTCGTTGAAAGGAGCCCGTAATCATACGACCGGTCGAGCGGATTCGTCCCGGCTCCATTGTAACCCAGATTCTTGCTCCACGTATAGCTCGACTGGAGGTTGATATTATGCGTTGGCCGCAACGTGACCTGGGCTTGCATCGAATGGTAATTCGCATTGTCGAGGTTGCTTATCCAGTTCGCAGCGGAAAACTGCGGGTTTTGATAGATGAAGTTTTCCGGAGTGCCGCTATAGCGCAGCAGACCGCCCCTGATCGTGGACGAAAGGGGTAGGTATCCATTAGTGGTGGCCAATACGCCTGCCAACGTGGCGTATTGTCCCTCCGCCAGGTCGCTGGCACTATAGAAGGAAGCCCGCAATTGATCGGCTCCTGCTGTCACACCTGGCTGCAGCGTCCCCGGGGCAATGATCTGGTTCAGTAGCGCTGATTCGCCGCCGGCACGCGCCACATTAAAGGCTTGCAGCAGCCCGTTATTGATCCAATTGGGTGAATTAAGAGCATCCGTGCCAATCAGTTTTCGGCTTAACGTTCCGATGTATCGTACATCCACCGTGAGGTTGGTTGTGACATTCCGCGTTAAAGCCATCGTCAAATTCTGAATGTATGGGTCCCGGATGTTGGGATCATACACCTGAAAGGTTTGGCTGCGGTCTGTCACCGGCCTTACTGAAAGCGGCGGGATGGCGCCGGAGATCGTGTTTCCATTCGTAACGATCTGCCCGACAGGAAGAAGTTGCGGCAGCTGGGTCAGATCCATATACCCGTTGTTTGGGAAAGTGGGGTCCCCCGAGAAACTTTCAGGGTAAATGGTGCCCGGCACGTTCGCGATCACAGCCTCGTATCCGCCGTTAGGATCCGAGTTCGCAATCGGAATGTAGGATATCTGATATCCGCCGCGCAGGGTCGTCTTCCCTTTTCCAAACCACGGAAGCTGCCATGCAAAACCGACAGCAGGACCAAAGGCGCCCAGGTCTTTGTTATAGGCGCTCTGGTTGGGATTCGGCGAACCCGGACCGATAAACTGCTGCGTCGTCAGATTGTTTGGATTGAAGACGGGATTCTGCATCCACCCGTTGAATCCTCCCGGCGACCCGCCGAATATGCTCTGCGCTCCGCCTACAAGACCCACCGTCATGCCGCCATCAATAAACGGCACGCCGTAGTACTCCCAGCGCAGGCCGAGGTTCAGTGTCAGGCTCTGGCTTACCTTCCAGTCGTCTTTGAGGAAGACCGACATTTCATGTTGCCGCCCAGGGATGTAGCGCGTGTCCTGACCTGCGGCTGGATTATTCCACGTCTGCGCTGTGGGTGAATTGACAAAGTAAAACTGGCGTATGGTTCCAACAGTGCCTGCCATGTAATCCATCAATTGGAAAAAGCCCCCAGCACTGCCAGCCGCATAGGCGCCGCCGAAGAAGCTAGCGCCGACGAGCCCTGGCACAAGACCTGCATTGGCCCCCAGGGTCGGCTCGATGGCAGCGATGGCTCCTGATTCTCCACCTTGGACGTAGGGGAAGGTGTTGGACGAAAGGGTGAACTGCGCCCATCCGTCCATATCCGCATTCGCATGGGTTAACCTGTACTCCACGCCGCCCTTGAAAGAATGGGCGCCCTTCGTCCAGGTTACACTGTCGGCAAAAGTCCACCGGTAATCATGGTCACCCCACCCGGCCTCGAGGTCCCCGCGGCTGCCGTAAGGTCCGCTTGGGAAGGTCCCTTGAAGTCCTCCAAAAGGAAATGGCGGCGCAAATTCCGCAGAATAAGTGTCAGGACCGAAAAACGTATAGCCGGCTCCCGGACCTATGACGACCGGCTGCCCACTCCAGTTCGGGAAACTCGTGGTGGGCATGAGCGTTTGAAGCAGCGCCCTCTCCTGCGTGGCGTACTGACCATCGGCAGGATCCAAATTGTGGGATGCATTATACGCAAGGCCCATGCGAAATTCGTTGAGAAGTGTGGGCCGCAGGGTGGAGGTGAAAGCGGCCGTGAAGACAATGGGCTTTCGCGTAGTGCTGCCTGGGTAAGCGTCGGGCATCGGCCAACTATTCTCCGCAGCCGAAGCTTGATCCGTTTCATAGTTGAAGGTTCCGCTCAGCCGGTTCTTTTCGCTCACATTGTGATCGAGTTTGAATGTGATCGCTTTACGTCCGTTATCTTCGCCGGTTCCGTAGACGGTGTCTTGGCCCTTGGTCGTGCGGGTCCAGTCAAGGTCCGCGACGTTCAAGCCGTCGCCCCATGAGCCAGCACCACCACCGTAAAAATCGTTTGCCAGCGGCATTATGTTCGTAAACCGTGAAATGTACCCGGTCGCATCATAGGCCTTTCGGTAAGGATCCCAATTGGAACCGGGCACGACCCCGTTAGCGCCGCCGACCGTAAGACTGGGGAACTGGGAGCAATTGATCGGATCTGCCTGCAGCTCGCTCAACGCCGCCGGTGTAAGTTGGCCCAGCACGCTCACGGCGTTAAGACCTTGGATGCTCGGGATGTTTCCCGTGCCTGTGTAAGGCGTGCCGTTTATATTTGTAGCCGGCACCACAGGATTCCCGTTGACATCGACTGAGCTTGTCACATTTGAGTTGACGCCTGTCGTTGTGACCGCCTGCGTGTTGCCGGGGATCCATCCGGAAAAGTACCGGTAAATGCCCTTCCGCGCGCAGTTCGTAAGCACAGGCGCCCTCACGGTCATTCTTTGCCTGACGATCTGCTGGTCCCAAGTCGCGAAAAAGAACGTCTTGTTCTTGATGACCGGGCCCCCGACCGTGATCGTGTAATCGTTGGCATTCCGGTAATTGGGTATGGTGTCCGTTCTATTGTTATTCCATTCGTTCGCATCCATCCCCGTGTTCAAGATGTTCCAGACGCCGGACCCATGAAAAGCATTCGTTCCGGACTTTGTCAGCACCTGTACCTGACCGGCGCCGCGTCCCATTTCCGCATCCACCGGCGACAGGATCAGCTTGAATTCGCCCACCGCATCCGGATTGAGGCGGCCAGGGGAAACAATGCCTGATTCGCCCTGATACCGGGGGTCGCTGACCGTGATGCCGTCACGCGTTATGTTGATGTCCCCGGACGGAATCCCGCCGAATGATTGGGTGGAGGCGCCGAAGACCGAGTCGCCTTCATTTCTTACGACTCCGCCCATCACATTGATGAGATCCATCACATCGTTGTTCATCGTCGGCAACGCGGTCATGGTCTTTTCCTGCAAGACGGTTCCGGTTGACGAGCTCGATTCCAGGATCATATCCTGGGCGCTGCTTTGAACCTCAATTTGAGTTGCCACACCCGCAACCGCCAGCTCAAAGTTCAAGCGGGCCGGACCGCCTAACAGGGCGACATCGGTTTTGGTATTGGATTGAAACCCGGTCATCCCGGCAGTCACTTTGTAGGTGCCCGGTGGGAGACTGCCAAAATTGTAAATGCCGGCACCGTTTGTCGTTGTCGACGCCTTGACACCGGTGGCGTTGTTCACTGCCGTGACCGTTGCACCCGACAATACCGCCTGCGAAGCATCCGTCACCGTCCCGCTCAGCGAACTGGTCGTTTGACCAAAAAGCTGTGCGGATAGCGTCAGAAGCAGTAGCAGTGCCGCAATAATCAGTCATCTTTTATGCGCATGCTCAATTCTTACCTCGTTAAATGTTTCTTGCCGGCAACCCCCGCAGGGTAGGAGATTGTTGTAATTCACATAACCGTGCTTTGGAGTCCCTTCCACGCCAAAGCGTTTTTGGCTAGATTCAATTAAGATTAATCTGAGCTAAGCGTAATGACAAAATGCGCCTTATTGTAGCTCGGATCGATCGGTAGTCAAGAACAATTTTAGACATAATGCAATTGTTCTATCCCTTATGCAAATGTTTTAGCCTCATAGGCTACAATGTGGGCTTCTTGCCAATTTAGGACAAATTGCAAAGCTAAAGGATATTTTGTATCCGACGGCTTCAAAGTCCAAGAGACCCTGCAAAACCTGAAGATTCAGCGGTAGGCCGATAGTGAACCTTCCGCCATGTCAGAAAGGAATGCCTCCGGAGGAATTTGTTCAGGGAGCGCATGCCGGGCGCGAAGGCGCTTTCGCCCCCCGGTTCCCGGTGCTTGCAGATGATTTCGTCATGGGGGGTCGGTGCGGTTGATGAACACGCAGATCTCATCAAAGGCGAAATGCCTCTGTTCGATCAGGTCCAGGGTTTTGAGGAAGCAAAGCCTGGGCTATCGCTGAAGACGTCGGCCTTCAGGGACTCGCAATGGGACGCTTCCCGGCACACCATCCCCTGAACCCGAGGGAATTCGTGATGATGCGGCGATTCCGGGGACACTACCCCCTCTCGATCTTCTGTTGGGATTTCTGCGAGATAAGCGCCAGGTGTTGATGGATTGGGATGCGAAACACGAGGAAACCTTCCGATCAACATCGAAAGATTCTTGCGGTTTCCAAAAAAAAAGACGCCGGGCCCGCCTGCTTCTTCGGCGAGCCCGGCATCGGAGCTAGAAAGCCAACCGAATCTTCGCTGAGAAGACTCGATGGCCTCCCTTGTAAGGGATATACCCAAAGGGTTGGGTGGTGCTGCCTATGTCGAAGACCGGGTCGCTCAGCGAGTAGTTGCGGCTGTTATAGCTGCCTGGCAGGGTTCCCGATACTTGAGGATGGTTTAACGCGTCCTGGGCATCGATTCGGAAAGTGAGGCTCTTGCCCTCAGCAATTTCGATACTTTTGCCGACAGTCGCGTCAAGGTTCCAACGGGGAGGGCCGATGAGGGAATCGGTCTGGAAGTTCCCCGGTGTTCCCGGCTGTGCTGCTTCGAATACGATCGGGCCCGCCACCGGAAGACCGGTTGTGGGATCGATGCTGGCAACCTGGGCAAGCGCGTGAACGTTCGCGGCGCAGGTGGCGGCCAGCGAGGCGGCAACCGCGCTGCACTGCGGGTCTGTGACCTGCATGTATTTGTTCTGGCCAAAGTAGTAACCCGCCGAAGCGCCGTTGGCCCATGTGACGTGCCCGTTTGACGCCTTAAACAAATCCGGCCTCACCAGGTTCTCCATGGGTCCGCCCCACATTGAAAGTACCCCGGTGTTGGCTAGCGAAGCGGGTGTCCCGCTGTAGATGGAGTTTACCCAGCTCAATTGCCATCCTTCCACAATCTTCTTCACGGTCTTTGAGCTGTCACGGAACAGAAGTCCGTTCCTTCCAAGCGGCAGCGTGTAGGTGCCGTAGTTGGTAAAGTTGCTTGTGCGGTTCGAGCCAAGGAGTCCGTAATCATACGACCGATCGAGAGGATTGGTCCCGGCTCCAGTGTAACCCAGATTCCGGCTCCACGTATAGCTCGCCTGCAAGTTGAGATTATGCGTTGGCCGCAACGTGAACTGGGCTTGCATCGAATGGTAATTCGCATTGTCGAGGTTGCTTATCCAGCTCGCAGTGGAAAACTGCGGGTTGGTCCAAATAAAGTTTTCCGGAGTGCCGCTATTGCGCAACACACCGCCCATGATCGTGGACGAAAGGGGAAGGGATCCATTGGTGTTGGCCAATACGCCTGCCAACGCGTTGAATTGTCCCTCCGCCAAGTCAGTGCTAGTCGAGGCATTGGCCCTCAATTGAGCAGCTCCTGATACGACACCTCCCTGCAGCGTCCCCGGCAGAATCAGCTGGTTCAGCAACGTTGATTCGCCGCCAGCACGCGCTATGTTAAAGGCTTGCAGCAGCCCGTTGTTGATCCAATTGGCCGAATTAATAGCATCCGTGCCAATCAGCTTTCGGCTTAAGGTTCCGATGTATCGTACATCCAACGTGATGTTGGATCCGACATTTCGCGTCAAAGCCAACGTCAAATTCTGAATGTACGGGTCCCGGATGTTAGGATCATACACCGACAGGGCTTGGCTGCGGGCCGTCGTAGGCTGTACTGAAAGAGGCGGGATGGCGCCGGAGATCGTGTTTCCATTCGTAAAGATCTGCCCGACAGGAAGAAGTTGCGGCAGCTGGGTCAGATCCATATAACCATTGTTTGGAAAAGTGGGGTCCCCCGAGAAACTTTCACCATAAACGGTGCCGGGCACGTTGCCGATCACACCCCCGTAATCATTCGAGGTCCCAACCGGAATGTAGGATATCTGATATCCGCCGCGCAGGGTCGTCTTCCCTTTTCCAAACCACGGAAGCTGCCATGCAAAACCGACAGCAGGACCAAAGGCGCCCAGGTCTTTGTTATAGGCGCTCTGGCTGGAATTCGGCGAACCCGGACCGATAAACTGCTGCGTCGTCAGATTGTTTGGATTGAAAGCGGGATTTTGCAGCCACGAGCTGAATCCTCCTGCCGACCCTCCGAATATGCTGTC
>Ga0326727_10014879_pt1 | contig 16834 bp, 15 predicted proteins | sample MB2enrmetagenome_FD_207643 | JGI IMG/M metagenome (GOLD analysis project Ga0326727, IMG submission 207643) | Lab enriched peat soil microbial communities from McLean, Ithaca, NY, United States - MB29MY | ecosystem: Environmental > Terrestrial > Soil > Wetlands > Peat | place: USA: New York...
CGATCGTGCCGCCCCGCACGAGGAAACGGCCCCGCTTGAGCTCGACATCGTTGCGGGCGTAGTGGCTCTCCACCAGACGGCGGAGCAGCGCCTGCCGCGACACCGTCTGACCGAGGGCGACCTCCACGACCCCCGAGCGGTAGTCGGCCGGCGAACCGAGGCCGTAGATGCAGCTCACGCTCGCGACGATGAGCACGTCGCGGCGCGTGAGGAGCGCCTGGGTCGCCCGATGTCTCAACTTGTCGATCTCCTCGTTGATCGACGCATCCTTCTCGACGTAGAGGTCGATCTGGGGGACGTACGCCTCGGGCTGGTAGTAGTCGTAGTAGCTCACGAAGTACTCGACGGCGTTGTGCGGGAAGAGGTCCCGGAACTCGCTCACCAATTGGGCGGCGAGGGTCTTGTTCGGCGAGATGATCAGCGTCGGCCGCTGGAGCTCCTGCACGACCTCGGCCATGGTGAAGGTCTTGCCGGAGCCGGTCACCCCGAGGAGGGTCAGGTATCGGTCCCCCGCCTTGAGCCGACGGACCATCTCCTCGATCGCCTTGGGCTGGTCCCCTTGAGGGGTCAGCTCGCTCTCGAGCGAGAAGCGGCGGTCGGCGACGGGAACGGGCGCGGCCTTCGGCGCTTCGGGAACCTTCGGGGGGCGCTTGGAGGGCACGGGGGGCTCACGCTCCTCGCCGGGGCCGGTACCCGACCGGGTCGAGCGTCACCTGACGGAAGCCGAGCCGGGTCAACCCGGCGACCACTTCCGCCCCGAGGGAGGCGTCGAGCCAACGGCCGACCTCGCTCCCGTCCACCTCGACGCGGCACTCTTCGCCGCGGACCCGGACGCGCACCCTTCGGAAGCCGAAGCTCCGGACGAGCTCCTCGGAGAGCTCGATGCGGCGGAGCAGCTCCGGAGAGAGCTCCTCGCCGTGCGTCACTCGGGAGGCGAGGCACGCGTTCGAGGGCCTCTCCCAGTTGGACAACCCGGCGGATCGCGCGGCGTGCCGCACCTCCGCCTTGCCCCACCCGGCCACGACGAGCGGGTGTCGGAAGCCGGCCTCGTCCATCGCCTTCAACCCCGGCCGGTCCTCCCCGAGGTCGTCCAAGTGTACCCCGTCGAGGTACTGGCGGAATCCGCGGGCGTCGCCCCATCGTCGGAGCTCCTTCGTCTCCACGGACCGACAGAAGTAGCAACGATTCGAGGGATTGGACCGGTATTGCGGGAGGAGCAGGGGGTCGACGGGTAGCTCGACGTGCGAGATGCCGATCTCGCGGACCACCCCTCGGGCCGATTCCAGCTCCTCGCGGGCGAGGGAGGGGCCGGTGAGGGTGGCCGCCACCGCTTCTTCCCCCAGAGCGCGATAGGCGAGGAGCGCGACGAGCGCGGAGTCCACCCCGCCGGAGAGCGCCACCACGGTGGGACCCCCACGGCGCAGGTGCTCGAGGATCGCGGCCTCCGACCAGGCGGTCGTTCCCGAGGGCCCGGTGGCGGTCATCGGGGTTCCCATGCGAGATGGGCCTTACCGTTTGCGTGGGTCCCGGGAAAGGGACTTACGCGGGGAGGTCGGTGGGTCCCGCGTGCAGGCGTTCACCCAGGGCGAGCAGGTCGTCGCGCGACTCGAGACCGGCGAGGAGCTCTTCGAGAAGCTCGCAGAGCTGGCGAAGAGCCACGGCGTGAAGGCGGGCGTGGTCGTCCTCGGGATCGGGATGCTCTCCCGGGCGACGCTCGGGTACTGGAACGGACGGGAGTACGCCACCCGGGAACTCCTGCGACCGCACGAGCTCGTGGCGCTCCACGGAACGATCGCCGAGGTCGATGGCGTCCCCTCGCTGCACCTCCACGCCGGACTCGCCGGCCCCGACCATGAGCTCGTCGGGGGCCATCTGATGCGCGGGACCGTCGGGGCGCTCGTGGAGCTGTACGTCCAGAGATTCCCCGGGCACACGTTCGGTCGGCCGCTCGACGAGTCGTTGGGCCTGCGTCGGCTCGACCTCCACCCGGGGCCGTCGCCTCCGGTCTAGGAGCCCGACCGAGCCGGGACGCTTTCAAGCCTCGGGGGCTCCGACGGGGCGATGGGGCGCTCGCTCGAGAAGGAGTTCCCGGGCATCCATCGGGGGCTACTTCAGCAGCTCTCCGATCGGGGCATCCGCGAGCCCACGGAGATCCAGCGGATCGCGCTCCCCCTGCTCCTCGGCCACTCCGAGGACCTCCTTCTCGTGGCTCCGACCGGCACCGGGAAGACCGAGGCGGCGCTCCTCCCGCTCCTCTCCCAGCGCTTGAACGAGCCGACCCCGCCGACCTTCCTGTTGTACATCACTCCGCTCCGCGCCCTCAACCGGGACCTGGAGCAACGGTTCCTCTCGCTCGCCCGGGCCGTCGGCCTCAGCGCGGCCGTTCGGCACGGGGATACCCCCGCCTCCGAGCGCACGCGACAGTCGCGGAAACCGCCGGACGTCCTCCTGACGACCCCCGAGACGCTCCAGATCCTGCTCGTCGGCAAGAATCTCCGCCTCGGACTGAACGGTCTCCGGGCCGTCATCGTCGACGAGGTCCACGAGCTGTTCCCCTCGGACCGAGGCGCGCAGCTCGGCGTCACGTTGGAGCGCCTCGACGCCTACGTGGGGCGCAAGCTCCGCCGGATCGGGCTCTCGGCCACGGTCCGCAACCCCGAGGAGGTCGCCGCGTTCCTCGCCCCGTCCCCCCGCCGGTTCCGGGTGGCGGTGGCGCGGCAGCCCCGCGACATCTCCATCACCGTTCGCACCGGTCAGCCGGAGCTCGCGCGGCTCGGGGAGGCCCTCCGGGGCGAGCTCAAGGCCGATGCCCCGTACCTCGAGGCGCTCCTCGCCGTCGAGGAGGAGCTCCGCGCCCATCGCACCTCCCTCATCTTCGTGAACACCCGCCCGTCCGCCGAGGGGCTCGCGGCTCGACTGACCCGTCTCGCCCCGGAGCTCCCGATCGCCGTCCACCACGGTTCGCTCGCCCGGTCCGTTCGGGAGGAGGCCGAGAGCGCGTTCCGGGAGGGGCGCCTGCGCGGGCTCGTGGCCACGAGCTCGCTCGAGCTCGGGCTCGACATCGGAGCGGTCGACCTCGTCGTGCAGTTCGGCTCCCCCCACCAGGCCTCGCGCCTGCTCCAGCGGGCCGGACGCTCCGGCCACCGGGTCGACCGCAAGGTGGAGGCGGTGCTCCTCGCCCTCGACGACGAAGACCTCGAGGAGGCCGCCGTGCTCGCCCGGAGGGCGCTCGCCGGGGAGATCGAACCGACGGTCTGGCGCACGCGCAACCGGCTCGCCCTCGCCCAGCAGGTGCTCGCCTCCCTCCGGGCCGAGGGGAGCGCCGAGCTCCGCCCGCTGTTCGAGGAGCTCCGGGGCGCCGCGGCCGCGCGCGACCTGACCGGCGAGGAGTGGGAGGAGCTCGTCGGGTACCTCGAGACGCTCGGGAACCTGAGGCGGGAGGGGGAGCACCTCTCCCCGACCCGGGGGACGCTCACCCGGTTCTACGCGACCCTCTCGCTCATCCCCGAACAGAAGACCTATCGCTTGAGGGATATCGCGACCCGGAAGCCGATCGGCAGCCTCGACGAGCGGTTCGTCATCACCCAGATCCTCTCGGAGCCGGACCTCATCTTCCTCCTGTACGGGCGGACCTGGCGCGTCGTCGAGTTCCGGGAGGAGGAGTTGCTCGTCGAGGCCGTCTCGGAGATCGGGCAGGAGCCCCGTTGGGTGGGGGAGGACCTTCCGGTCCCGTTCGAGGTCGCCCAGGAGGTCGGCCACCTGCGGCGGACCGGCGAGCTCGCCCCGTATCCGCTCACGGCGCCGGCCAGAGAGCGCCTCGCGCGACGGTTGACCCAAGCCCGCGAGCTCGGCGCGGCCGACGACCGGGCGATGACGGTCACCGTCTCCGGCCGCGTCGTGACGATCGGGGCCTGCTTCGGGAGCCGGACGAACTCCACGCTCGCCCTCGCCTACGCCGGGGCGCTCACGGCGCGTCTCGGGGCCCGGGTGGAGATCCTCGGCACCGAGCCGACCTGGATCCTCCTCGGGCTCCCGGTGGCGCTCCCCCCCGAGAACCTGATGGAGTCGCTCCATCTGCCTTCCGAGGAGCTGGAGGGGCTCGTCGAGCGCCTGCTCCCCGGAACGCCCGAGTACCGGTACGTCTTCCTCACCGTGGCCCGGAAGTTCGGCGTCGTGCCGGTCGGCTCCGACCCGCGATCGCTCCGGGACCTGGAGCCGCTCATCAACGCGTCCGAGCGCTCTCCGCTCGGCGAGGAAGCCCTCGAGAAGACGCTCCACGACCGGTTCGACCTGCCTCATGCCCGGCAGGTGCTCGCCGACCTCGCCGGGGGCCGGCTCGAGCTCCGGGTGACCGCGTCCAACCCGTTGAGCGACCTGCCCGTGAGCCGTCTTCGATGGCGGGAGCTGCCCGACCGCCCTCCCCCGACGCTCTTGAAGGCCGTCGGCGACCGTCTGAAGCAGGAGCCGCTGACGCTCGTCTGCCTGCGTTGCGGCTTCCGCCGCACCGTCACGCCCGACCGTTTCCGCCGGGACGGCGGAGCGAACTGTCGGGTCTGTCACGGCGCCCTCTCCGGCGTGCTCTCCCCCCGGCGCACGGAAGAGGTGGACCGCGTCGCGGCCTACGCGAAGAAGAAATGGAAGGGGCACGGCTCCGCGCGTCGCCCCAGCGCCACCCTGGAACCGCTCGTGAGGTCCGCCTACACCTCCGCCGAGCTCCTCGCCCATTTCGGGGAGCGCGCGCTCCTCGCCTTGGCCGCCCGGGGGGTCGGGCCGGACACGGCGCGTCGCATCCTCGCCCGGCCCTACCGGAGCGACGAGGAGTTCCTTCTCGAGGTCCTGAAGGCCGAGCGGAAGTACGCTCGTACCCGGGCGTTCTGGGAGTAGGTCGGCGCGGGGTCCGTGCGCTCAGGCGAGGTCGGAGAGCCGGCGCGCGACCTCCAGGACGGCCGCCCTCGGGGCGTCGGTCCGGAACGCGCTCGCCCGCACGTGGGTCCGCCCGGCGCGATAGCCCTCCTTCCGGAGCGCTTCGAGGAAGAGCCGGATCGAGGGCGGGCGGGAGACCCCGGCGTCTCGAGCGACGAGGTTCGGCTCGAAGTAGAACGGTGCGTCGACCTCGCTCTCCTCGAGGAACCGCTCGAGGAGCGTCCCGAGCTCCTTCGGCCGGCTCGCGCTCGGAGGTGCTCTCAGGTCCCGCAGGAAGGAACGGTCGAACAGCGGACCGACCCACATCGGCCCGAACGGTCCGTCCCCCGCGAGCGGGGGGCCGAGGTACCCGGCCCCGCCCATCACGTCGACCGGAAGCTCGCGGGGCCGCGAGGAGATGAGGGCGTAGACCCGGATGTGATGGTCGAGCACGTACGCCACGAGGGGGTCGAACCCGCGACCTCCATCCCGCGCGACCTGGGCCAGGTACCGCATCAGGATGCGCAGGCCACCTTCGGGCCCGAGGCGCCCCCGGACCGGCCGGGCCCCATACCGGCGCTCGCACGCCGCGGCCTGCACGCCGGCGAGCACCGGCATGTCCGTCGCCGTGACGGCCAGGAGCCCCTCGGGGGCCAGGGCGGCGAACGCGGCCGGGAGGAACGGTAGGGGGCTCCCGAACGGGTCGAGGTCCACGTAGTCGAACGGGGGCTCCGGGACCGGTCGCACGGCGTCCCACTCCCGGACCCGGGCTCCCCGGTCGGCGAACCTTCCCGCGTTCTCCTCGAGCACCCGAAAGGCTTCGGGGTTCGCTTCGGTGAGCCACAGCTCCGCGAGCGCCGGGCTCTCGTTCAGGACGCGGAGGCCCCGGACCCCCGTGGCGGAGAGCATCTCCCATCCGCGGAGCGGACGACCCCGACGTCGGGCCTGGGCGGCCAACACCGCGACGCCCAGGTCCCGGTCGAGCGCCATCGCCGCGTTGTAGAACACCGCGCGTCGCTTGGCCGGACCTCGTTCGGACGGCGAAGCGGGGAGCGAAAGTTCCGTGCCTCCCTCGCGGGAGAGCGTCGAGAGCGTCAGTGCGCCTGTCCCGTGAGGAGCTTGACGATCTTGAAGGCGAGGAGGTTCTTGTTGACCGGCGTCACCTCGAGCAGCCGGAGCTCGTCCCTCCGGCGAATGTCTTGGAGGAGGGGGTTGCGCGACTTCTTGTGGAGGGTCATGACGATGGACTTGCTGGTGTCGAGCGTCTCGACGACGCTCTGCGTGAACGCCTCGCTCTCCACCTCCATCTTGCCGACCTCGTCGATGACGATCACGTCGGCGTCCTCGCGGGCCATCTTGAGGGCCTGGACCCCGAGCCCCTCGAGCGCCGCGAGGTTGATGCCGTACCGGCCGGAACGGACCCGGCTCTTCATCGTCTCGTGGGCGAACACCTCGTGCTCCTTGGTGAGCCAGTTGGTGATCTGGAACCCGGTGCGATGGTGCTTCTCCTCGATCGGCTCGGTCACCATCCCGCCGACGCGCACCCCCTCCTGCTCCAGGAGCTGGATGATCCGCAGCAAGGTCTGGGTCTTTCCAGAGCCCGGTAGACCGGTAATGCCGATCTTGACCGGTGCGGCGGGACGACGTGGCACAGTGCAAGAACTCCGCTTTCCCTCAAGGGCCCGCAACGATAAGAAGGTTCTCGCCCGCACCGGCCCTCGTGGCGAACCGGTCGCGAACCGCCGCGGTTCCCGAGGAGTACGCCCTCGTCTATCCGCCCCGGGAGGACACCCGGCTCCTCGAGCCCCTCGCCCGACTCGCCCGGGGCACCGTTCTGGAGGTCGGCTGCGGGCAGGGGCTTTTGGCGCGGAGCGCCGCGCGGGCGGGCTGTCGGGTGGTCGCGACGGACCTGAACCCGTACGCCCTTCGGGCCGCACGTCACGAGGCCCGGCGGGAGGGGGTCCCGCTCGAGGTCGTCCGGACGGACCTCGCCCGCGGGCTACGCCGGTTCGACGTCGTGCTCAGCAACCCTCCCTACCTGCCCACGCCCGTGGAGCTCCGGGACCCCGACCGCTTGCAGAACCTCGCCCTGGATGGAGGACCCGACGGCTTGAAGGTCGCCGCACGGCTCCTCGCGGAACTCCCGCTCCACCTCCGTCCCAGCGGGAGCGCCTACGTCCTCTTTTCGTCGCTTCAAGCGCCGGCGCGACGCGCTCGGCTGGCGCGCGCGTGGCGCCGCCGGGGGGGAAGCTGGAGCATCGCGGCGGCCCGCGAGCTCGTCGGGGAGAAGCTCGAGGTCGTCCGTCTGACCGCGCCGAGAGCCCGGGTCAGGAACGCCGCTCGAGGTAGCGGGCGAGCGCTTCGAAGAATCGCTGTCCGTCCCCGAACCCTTCGGCGTCGCCCCGGCGGGTCCAATCGGGGTGCAGCGCCCGGAAGAACGCGCGCTCGGGGTGGGGCATCAGGCCGAAAACGTTCCCCTCGCGGTTCGTGAGCCCGGCGACGTTGTACGGGGAGCCGTTCGGGTTCCACGGATAGCCCGCGACCTCGCCGTGCGGGTCGACCCATCGGAAGAGCAGCTGGCCCTCCTCGGCGAGCTGCCGGGCGCGCGCCTCCGGGTCCCCCGCCAGCAGCAGCTTGCCCTCCGCGTGGCCCGAGGGGGTGAGGAGGACGGTCCCCGGGGGAACGTCGGCGAACGGGGGGAACCCCCCGCCCTCCCATCGCACGAAGGTGGGGCGGCACTCGTAGCGCCCGGAATCGTTCGACATGAGCACCGCCTGGGGCTCGCCGAGGCGACCGCCGGGGTACCCCGGCAAGAGGCCGAGCTCCGTGAGGGTCTGGAAGCCGTTGCAGATGCCGCCGACGAGGTGGCCGGAGCGGACGAACTCCTCGACCTCGGGCCCGATCGCGCTACGGATCCGGGACGCCAGGATCGCCCCGGCGCGGACGTAATCGCCGGCCGAGAACCCCCCGGGGATGAGGAGCATCTGATAGTCGGCCAGTCGCCGGCGGTCTCGGGCGGGGATGTCCCGACCCTCGAGCTGCTTCAAGTGCACGACCTCGGGATTCAGCCCGACGGTCCGGAGCGCGACGTGCAGCTCGGAATCGTTGTTGGTCCCTTCGATGGCGAGGATCGCCACGCGCACTCGGTCCCGGCGCACGCCCGGGCGAGGGGTTCCGGGGATTAAACGGTGGCGTGACGGCTAGCGCGAGAGCACCGGAAGGTGGTCCCCCGCGGGGGTCGTCAGGGGCGCGTCCTCCTCGGGAAGGGGGGCGGGCGAGGGAGTGACGGCCCCGGTGTAGAAGGGACGCCTTCGACGCACGGCGACCTCGAAGAGCCGCTGAAGCTCGGCGTCATCCTTCGCCCGAAGGGCGGGCTTGAGGTCGAGGAGGCCCTCGTTGGTCATGAGGCAGCCCTTGAGGAGGCCGTTGGAGGTGAGCCGCAGCCGGTGGCACGCCATGCAGAACTCGGGGTTGCCGACCGGCTGGACCACCTCGACCGTGGCCTCCCGGCCCTGCGATTCGAAGGTGTACCGGGGGCGGTCGTGGAGCCGGTTGCGCTCCACCTGGAAGGCGAGCAGGGCCGCCTCCTCGGTCAGGCGCCCGAGCTCGGAGTGCAGGGCGCGGAAGACGCGCGGGTCGACGCGGCCCTGGACCGGCTCGAACTCGATGACCTGCAGCCATGCCCCGACCTCCTGGGAGAACCGGAGCAATCCCTCGACCGCCGCGGGGGTATCGGTCGCCCCGTGGAGGGCGACGACGTTGAGCTTGATCGGTCTTAGGCCCGCGGCTCCCGCCGCGCGGATCCCCCGGACGACGCGGTGGAGGCCGTCCACCCCGGTGAGGCGCTGGTAGGTGGCCCCGTCGAGGCTGGGAAGGCTGATGTTCACCCGGTCGAGGCCGGCCGCGCGGAGCGGGGCGGCGAGCTCCTCGAGCAGGAGCCCGTTGGTCGTCATCGAGACCTCCCGGACCCAAGGTCGGATCGCGGCGACCAGCTCGGCAAGGTCGCTCCGGAGCGTCGGTTCTCCTCCGGTGAGCTTCACCCGGTCCACGCCGATCCGGGTCGCGGCGCGGACCACCCGGAGGATCTCCTCGACGCTCAGCTCCTCCCTCGCCGCCGGCTGCCCCTCCATGTGGCAGAAGACGCAGCGGAGGTTGCACCGCTGGGTCAGGGAGATGCGGAGGTCGGAGACCTCCCGGCCGTACCGGTCCTGCACAGACCTACCACTCCCGGACCCGAGATAGAGTTTCTCCCGAACTCCCCGTTACCCGGGGAGCGGCGCGACCGGGGGGATGAGCAGGTGGACCTTGAGCGGGTCCCCTCGACGGAACGACCGGGTCCCGGGAGGGAGCATGGCGAACCCGTTCGCGGGGGTGAGGCTCGTGATCGCGGAGGAGCCCTTGAAGGTCGTCCAGGCCCGGCCGCCTTGGATCCGCAACGGCAGAACCGTCGAGAACGTGCTCGGGTTCACGGGGCAGGCCTCGGCGAGGCGGACCGAGAGGGGGACCGTTCCCGGTCCGGAGAAGTGGCCGAGCTTGCGGAGGACCGGGCGGAGGAGCCAGAAGCAGTTCGCGAGACAGGAGGTCGGGTGACCCGGTAGGCCGATCACGAGTCGGGAGCCCACGGAGGTGGCGAGAGTGGGCTTGCCCGGCCTCACGGAGATCCCGTGGAACAGCAATCGGCCGAGACGGGGGAAGATGGCCGGCAGGAAGTCGTGCTCGCCGACGGAGCTCCCCCCGGTCACCAGCACGAGGTCGTGGGCGCGGAGCGCCCGTCGAACGGTCCGCTCGATGGCGACCGGGTCGTCCGGCACGGGGGGGAACGGATGCGGCTCCGCCCCGGAGGAGGAGAGGAACGCGGAGAGGAGCGTGTTGTTGGATTCGTAGATCTGGCCCGCTCCCAGGGGAGAGCCCGGGGAGACGAGCTCGTTGCCGTTCGGTACGATCGCGACGGAAGGTCGTCGGTAGACCGTGACCTCGCGAAAGCCGGCCGCCGCCAGGGCCCCGAGCCCGGCGGGCGTGACGAGCGCGTTCTGGGCCATCAGCGCCGCCCCACGAGGGAAATCCTCTCCCGGTCGGGCGATGCGATCTCCGGCCCGGACCGGGTGGTCGACGATGAGTCGGTCCCCGTGGAGCCGGGCCTCTTCGAAGATGAGCACCGAGTCCGTTCCCCGCGGGACCGGCGCCCCCGTCGCGATCGCGATCGCTTCGCCGGAGCGGAGCGGGCGGGGGAACGCCTGCTCGGCGAACAGCTCGCCCACCACCCGGAGCTGGGCCGGGCGGGAGGCGGTGGCGGCGCGAGTGTCGCGCGAGGCGAGGGCGTACCCATCCCACGTCGCGCGGGCGAAGGAGGGAACGTCCCGGGGGGCGCGGTGGGTCCGAGCGGCGACGCGCCCGACGGAACCGTCCAACGGGAGCCTCTCCGCCTCGGTGATGGGATGCGCCGCCGCGAGCAGTCGCTCGACCGCTATCGTCGGGGAGGTCAGCTTGCCGAACGGACGCATCTTCATGGGGAACCGGGTCGAGGGCGGGAGCGGGAGGCTCCCCGCGGGGAGCGAGCCTCCGTGGCTTGACGCATCCAGCTCTGCGCCACGCGGGTCCCTTCCACGATCGCGTCTCGGAGCGCCCGTCCCTCGAAGAAGGCGGCGTAGAAGCCTCCCCGGAAGGAATCCCCCGCGCCCGTGACCTGGACGGGGCCCCGGAGCTCGGGGACCGGTACCCGGAGCGTCTCCGCCCGGGTGTAGGCGACGACCCCCTTCGCGCCGCGGGTCATGATCACGACGGGGACCGTCGGAAGGAGCTCCTCGGGTCGCTTCAACTTTAGGAGCCTTAGGATGTCCCGGACCTCGAGCTCGTTGCCGAACAGCATTTCGCTCCCTCGGAGAAGCTCCCGGAGCTGGCAGGCGGGCCAACGGTAGTGGATCTCCTGCGCCGGGTCCACCGCGACCCGCAGACCTCGCGCCCGGGCCGCTTCCTTCAACTTGAGCTGCCAGGTCGGCGGACCCGTGGTGAGGTGGAGCCACTGGCCCGAGGCGAGGAGCTCCTCCGGTACGAAGGCGTCCTCCGCCGAGTCCATGGGGCCCTGATGGATGAACGTCACCTGGTGGCCGTGGGCGTCCTCGATGATGTAGCAGGTGGGGGAGATGGAGTCCGGGACGCGCTCGAGGCCGCTCAGGTCGATCGCGTCGCGGCGGAGCTCCGCCACGAACGCCTCGGGAAAGTCGAGGCCGACCCGGGACACGAGCCCGGTCCGCACCCCGGAACGCGAGGCGATCCGGGCCAGCGTCGCCGCGGTCCCACCGAGGATCGTCCTTTGGCCGACGAGCGGGACGGTCCGGTCCGGCGCCGGGAGCTCCTCGACCCGAAGGATGCGGTCGATGTTCGTGTGCCCAGCGACGATGAGGTCGAGACGAGGTTCCTCCCGGACAAGGGGCGTCGCCACGCTCCTCCGAAGGGGACCGGAACATAGGATTACCGCCCGGCCCCGGACCCCCCTGGGGTCGGGGGAGGTTAGATAGGGGAGGGAAATCCGGGGGACCTCATGATCGTAGAGGGCGCCCTCATCGACCTCGAGGGCACCCGGCGGGGGTACGTCCGCCTGAAAGAGGGGGTCGTCCTCGAGACCGGGTCGATCGGCACCGACTCCACCCGGGGGCGGGAACGACGGGTGCGGGGCATCGTCCTGCCCCGGGCGGTGAACACTCACACCCACCTCGGGGATGCCGCGTTCCCCCGGGAGCCCCCTCCCGGCCCGGTCTCCCGGATCGTCGCTCCGCCGAACGGCATCAAGTTCCGCATCCTCTCCGAACGGTCGCCGGCGGAGAAGCGATCGGCGATGCGAAGTTCGCTGCGACGGATGTCCGCGGAAGGCACCGGGGCCGTCGTGGACTTTCGCGAGGAGGGCCTTGCGGGGGCCCGTCTCCTCCGGAGCGCCGCCCGGGGGACCGATGTGGAGGTGGTGCTCCTCGGACGCCCGCTGACCCGGCCGGTCGACCGCCGCGAGCTCTCGGAGCTCCTGGGGGTCGCCGACGGTGTCGGACTCAGCTCGGCCCGGGAGGAGGAGCGTTCGACCCGAGAGACGATCGCCCGCGCCTGCCGCGCCCGCCACAAGCGCTACGCCCTGCACGCGAGCGAGGTCGTCCGGGAACCGGTCGAAGACTACCTCCGGCCAAGACCGGACCTGCTCGTCCACATGCTGCGGGCCACCGAGGAGGACCTGCGCATCGTCGCGGAATCGGGGGTCCCCATCGCCGTCTGCCCCCGTTCGAACGCGCTGTTCGGCCTGAAGCCGGACCTCGCCCGCCTGGAGCGCCTGGGGGCGACCGTCCTGCTCGGAACGGACAACGCCATGTTCAGCGCGCCCTCGATCTTCCGCGAGCTCGAGTTCGCCTATGCGAGCCAGCGCCTCCGCCGGCGTCCGGTCTCGCCGACCATGCTGGTGAGGGCGGCTTTCCTCGCGCCGTGGGTCTGGCTCGGTCGGCCCGAGCGAGCCCGAATTTCCGAAGAGAACCCGCACCCGCCGCTCGTCCTCCGGCTGCCGGACGAGGACCCGGAGTACCAGGTGGTGACCCGGGCGGCCGAACACCTTATGATTCCCGCGGCCAGCGGCTCCCGTTGGACCGGACCGACCGATGAAGAGTGAGGAGCTGTTCGCCCTTCTCCGGCGTCGGGGGGTCCTATGGCCCTCGGCAGAGATCTACGGGGGGGCCCAAGGGCTTTACGACTACGGCCCGCTCGGTGCCGCGCTCAAGCGACGGATCGAGGAAGCCTGGCAGAGTTGGTTCCTCGGGCTGTCGGACGACTACTACCGGATCGAGCCGGCCGAGATACTTCCGGAGGCGGTCTGGCGAGCGAGCGGCCACCTCGAGAACTTCACCGACCCCGAGGTGACCTGCGAGAACTGCCACCGCGCCTTCCGGGCCGACACGGTGCTCGAGAAGCTCCGGCCGGAGGGAGTGGACGGGCTCTCCACGGCCCAGATCGGGGCGATCTTGACCGAGTGCGCCGTGAAGTGCCCTTCCTGCGGCCAGGCGAAGCTCGCGATGCCGGCCCCCTTCAACATGATGTTCCGGGTGGACTGGGGGGTCACCGGCGGGGAGCGCGCCTACCTGCAACCCGAGACGGCCCAGGCGAGCTACCTCGCCTTTCCCCGGATGTGGGACGTCGGGCGACGGGCGCTGCCCCTCGGGATCGCCGTCATCGGGCATGCCTACCGCAACGAGATCGCCCCTCGCCAGGTCCTGTTCCGGATGCGGGCGTTCACCCAGGCGGAGCTCCAGATCTTCTTCGACCCGACGAGCTTCCCGCTGCCGTTCGCTTCGGTCGCCGAGGAGCCCCTCCCCGTCCTCCGGGCCTCCGACCGCGAGCGGGGGGAGCTCGAGACCCGTTCCGTCCCGGCGCGCTCCCTCGTGGAGTCGGGAGGGCTTCCCGAGTTCTACGTCTACCACCTTTTGCAGACCCTGCGCTTCTACCGGGACGTCCTCGGGTTCGACCCGGCATCGATCCGGCTGTACGAGAAGTCCGAGAAGGAGCGGGCCTTCTACAACCGCATCCAGTTCGACGTCGAGGTCCGACTCGAGAGCCTCGGCGGGTACAAGGAGCTCGGGGCGGTCCACTACCGGGGGGATTACGACCTGGGCCGGCACGGCCAGGGGTCCGGTAAGGACCTGAGCGTCGTCCCGGCCTCGGGCGGCCGGGTCCTTCCCCACGTCCTCGAGCTCACCTTCGGGGTCGACCGCAACCTGTGGGCGCTCGCCGACCAAGGGCTCGTGGTCGAGGGCGAGCGGACCGCCTGGCACCTACCCCCGTACCTCGCGCCGGTGCCGGTCGCGGTGTTCCCGCTCCTCCGCAAGGAGCACGGGGCCGAGGCCGACCGGCTCGTCGAGCTCCTCCGCGAGGCGGGGGTCCCCGCCGTCACCGACGGGGCCGGCTCCATCGGCAAACGGTACGCCCGGATGGATGAAGCCGGAACGCCGTTCTGCCTCACCGTGGACGGCGAGACCGTCGACCCTCATCACCCGAACCACGGGACGGTCACGTTGCGGGAGCGGGATTCCCGCGCCCAGGTCCGGCTGAGCCCCGCGGCGGCCATCGACCGGATACGGCCGATGCTGCGGCCGCCCCGACCCCGCCTTCCGGCGAGCGCTTGAGTCGGCCGGCCCGCCCCCGTTCGCCTCGGGGGAACGCCTATATGGAACACCCCGCATCCGCCCCTATATGCCGGCCGGTGGAGAGGCACCGCCTCCGGTTCCCTCGCATGCGAACGTCGTGGCCGCGCGCGAGAGCCGTTGGCTCGGCCAGGAGTACGCCGACATCACCAAGCTCCGGGAGCTGGCGGCGAAGCACGACCATCTCGCGAGCCGGTTCACCTCGCGGCAGGCGCGCGTCCTCGTCAAGATCGAGAAGCTGAGGCACGTCGCCACGATCCTGCGCGAGAAGGCCGACCAGGTCCGGGGCCGGATCCCGGAGTTCCAGCAGCACATCGACCAGAACAACCGGCAGATCCAGGCGACCGCCGAGCGCACCAAGGGGATCATCATCGGATCGGACGTGACCGCCCTCCACTACCGGAACCAGAAGTTCCAGCAGAAGATCGTCGACCTCAAGGACAAGGCGCAAAAGTACGAGCACCGGGCGGCGATCAAGACCCAGAAGGCCGCCGAGCTCAAGGTGAAGGCCGACGATTTCCTCGAGCACGCCCGCGCCGAGGCGCTGGAGGCCCAGTCCTACCGGGACCGGGCCGACCGCCTCCAGAAGGCGACCGAGGGCCAGCTCGCCGCCGCGCAGGTCGCAGCGGCCTCCGCTTCCGCTCCCACGGACCCGGCGCACCGGCTATGAAGCTCATCGTCACCGTCGGGATGCCGGGCTCGGGCAAGGACGAGCTCGTCGAGGTCGCGCGGCAGATGGGCCTCGCTACGCTCAAGATGGGCGACCTCGTCCGGGAGGAGACCCGACGCCGGGGCCTCCCGCTCTCCAACGCGAACGTCGCCCGGATCGCGAGCGAGGAGCGAGAGAAGCACGGGCCGGGCATCTGGGCGCAACGGGCGCTGCCGAAGCTCACCGAGACCCGCATGCTCGTCGACGGGTGCCGCTCGGACGCCGAGGTGGGCATCTTCCGCCACAACTTCGGGGACTTCTACCTGCTCGGGATCTTCTCCTCGCCCGAGGCCCGTCACGACCGGATCATCGAACGCAGCCGGGGGGATGACGCCTCGAACCTCCAGGACCTCTACGACCGGGACCGGCGCGAGCTCAAGTGGGGGATCGGCAACGCCTTCGCGCTCGCCGATGGGATGCTGATCAACGAGGGCACCCTCGAGGAGTTCCGGCGGCAGGTCCGCTCCAAGCTCGAGGAGATCCTCCGGCGCACCGACTGAGACGACCCGTGTCTCGCACCGTCCTGTTGATGCGGCACGGACAGGGCGGGCCCGAACACCCCTCGGACCCCGAGCTCTCCGCCTCCGGCCGGGCTGAGGTCGTGAGCGCCGCCCGACAGCTCTGGCTGTCCGCCGCTCGGCCCGCGTTCATCGCCCACAGCCCGCTCCGCCGGGCCGTCGAGTCCGCTCGGCTCCTCGCGAGCGCGTGGGACACCCCTCCCGCGGTCGAGGCGTGGCCCGAGCTCGCTCCGGACGGCGTGCTGCTCGAGCTGTTCCTGCGCGTCGATGCTCGCCTCCCCGCCGGCCAGACGGGGCTTCTTCTCGGCCACGCTCCGGTGCTCCAGGCGTTCTTCGGCTCGGCGCTCTTCTCCGCTCCCGAGCCCCGTCCGTGGAGGACCGCGGAGCTCCGACGACTCCACTTCCCGGGACCGGTGCGGGTCGGGGGCGGCGAGACGGCGCGCGAGCCCCTCTAGGTGCCCGCCGACGGGCCCTGGAGCGTCCGAAGGAGACGGGGAACCCGTTCCCGGTCGACGACCGCCGCGGTGGGGGGGCTCTCCCGGGCGAGCCGTTCGAGCTCGCGCGCGGTCTGGGCCTCCCGCTGCTCGACCAGCCGCCGGCTCTCGCGGCCGCGGTTCAGGTCGGCGTCCCAGCGGAGGACGAAGTCGTCGGCGTTCTCGCCCCGGGGGGGCGAGCGCAACAGTCGACGCTCCCGCAAGGTGCGTCGCACGAGCTCGAGGTAACCGATCGTGTCGCCGAACATGTTGGCGTACTCCTCCTCGGAGGGGTCCACCGGGGCCACCCGGACCGCGTGGGTCCCGGCCCACTCGATGGCGGTGACGAACGACGGGTTCGGCACGCGCACCTCGCCGTACCGACCGAGCTCCCGGATCTCGACCGCCTCGGTGGAGAGGAGCGGAACGAGGGGCTCGGCGGCCTGGTCCACGAAGTGGTCGGTGAGGCTCCGAGACTCCTCCGCCGAGACACCGAGGCCGATCACCTGCGGCCGCATCTGCTGCAGGGCGCCTCGGAGCGCCTCCGCCTCGAGAACGAGGCCGCGCACCACTCCGAACACCACGAGGCCCGGGTGCCCGGGAACTTCCGTTCGGATCACTGACCTTCCCGCTCGCTCAGCAGGTCGACGAGCTCCTCCCGGTCCCGGTGGCGGTGGAGCTCGTGGAGCGTGATGATGGGCAGACCCTCGATCGATTCCCGGTGCGTCGCGTCGCGGGTGACGAACATCGAGTGGCCCTCGATGACCCGGGCGAGCGCTTGGAGGATCTCCGCCCGGTTGAGGGCGGTGCGCATCGAGCCGACGGAGGTGAGCAGGATCTCCTCCTCCCCTTTGTCGTCGGACTGGGTGAAGGCGTCGAACGGGCAGCGCAGCGTGATCACGACCTTGAAGCCGAGACTGTCCAGCTGGTGGAAGACGTCGTCGCGGAGGAGGTCGCCCGTGCGCGGCGGGCTCTGATGAGCGGCCCGCTTCGCCTCCGCCGGCGCGGTGGGCTCTTCGGCCGAGCGAGCCCGACGCTTCGCCTCCGGGCTCGCGCGGGGAGGGAGGA
>Ga0326727_10014880_pt1 | contig 16833 bp, 14 predicted proteins | sample MB2enrmetagenome_FD_207643 | JGI IMG/M metagenome (GOLD analysis project Ga0326727, IMG submission 207643) | Lab enriched peat soil microbial communities from McLean, Ithaca, NY, United States - MB29MY | ecosystem: Environmental > Terrestrial > Soil > Wetlands > Peat | place: USA: New York...
TTGAACGAGGGGGATGTTTCACGTGAAACATCCCCTGCCTCTTGCCGCCCGGGCCGCGGCTGTACGGCCCGCCCTGCCTATGCCGCGTGCCTCCTCCCCACCCTCTTCCAGTGCTCCGCAAAGAGCGAGACCAGCTCGCGGTTGAACGCGGGTATGTCTTTCGGGCTGCGGCTGCTCACCCAGTTGCGATCGCGCACTACCTCCTTGTCCTCCCACTCGGCGCCGGCGTTTATCAGGTCGTCCCGGATCGTATGGTAGCTCGTGAGCCGCCTGCCCTTGACGAGACGGGCAGAGACGAGGAGCCACGGGCCGTGGCAGATGACCGCGATCGGCCTGCCGGATGCGTCTATCTCGGCAACGATCTCCTGCGCCTTTTTCTCTACGCGCAAAGCGTCCGCGTTGAGCGCCCCGCCCGGAAGCAGGACCGCGTCGAACCAGGACGAATCGGCCTCGTCGAGCGTCCGGTCAACGGGGAACTTGTCCGCCCCCTCGCGGTGGCGGACCCCCTGGACCGTGCCGCCGTGGGGCGCTACGAGCAGCGTCTCCGCCCCTGCCTCCTGGAGCGCCTTCCTGGGCTCCGTCATCTCTACCTGCTCGAAATCGTCGGTCAAAAGAATGGCCACCCTCATGCCGTCGAGCACTTTATCCGCCATACTACCTCCTTCGCCGCACCCCGGCGCCGCCTAATATCCGGTCCTTATGGCGATCCACGAACGACCGCGGCGGCCCGGACCCTGCGGGCAATGGCTGAATCGTGTACTATTAAAAGTTAGGGCGTGAAAAGGGTTTGTCAACTTGTTGATTCCCTGTACCTCGCTGCGCGGACATTATGAGCCTCCGGCGATAAAAGCCTTTTTGCGGGTCCTTTCATCCCCACTCTTTTCCAGGCGCATTTACCAATACCACCTCAAGGGAGGGGAGACGCCTCCCTGAACACCTATTGCGGAGCGCGTTTCCCCTCCCCGCAGACCTTCAGCTCTAAATGCGCCCGGCCTCCCTTTCCGCCGCTTGACTTTGTCCGGGCCGTCGGAATAAGCTCTTTCGATGAAAGACCTTTCCGTCGGCATGTTCGATTCGGGCATCGGGGGCCTTACCGTCCTCAAGGAGGTGCGAAAGCTCCTGCCCAGCGAGCACATCGTTTACCTGGGCGATACGGCGAGGGTGCCCTACGGCAACAGGTCGGCCGCCGCCGTCACCCGTTATTCCCTGGAGAACGCGCGTTTCCTCCTGTCCAGGGGCATAAAGATGCTCGTCGTCGCGTGCAACACGTCGAGCGCCGTGGCGCTGCCCGTCCTGAAAAGGCGGCTGTCCATCCCCGTAGTCGGCGTCATCGAGCCGCCTTCGAGGGAGGCGGTGGCAAGGACGCGCAAAAAAAGGATAGGGGTGATCGGCACGAGGGCGACGATAGCGAGCCGCGCCTACGAGCGGACCATCAGGCGGCTCGACCCGTCCGCCGAGGTGGTCTCCAGGGCCTGCCCCCTTTTCGTGCCTATCGTGGAAGAGGGGCTTGAGGCAGACGCGATCGCAAGGCTCGCGGTAGATAAATACCTCAATGATCTCAGACGCTTATCAATAGATGTCCTTGTCATGGGGTGCACCCATTACCCCATCCTGGAGCCCAGGATCCGGGAGCTCCTCGGGGATGCCGTCTACATCGTCAACACGGGCAGGGAGACGGCAGGCGAGGTGCGCGAGGTCCTAGAGAAGCACGGCTGTCTCAGGACCTCCGGCAGGGGCGGGTGCGATTATTTCGTGACCGACGCCCCGGACAAGCTTTCCGACCTCGGCAGCCGCGTCCTCGGCGAGCCCCTGAAAAAGGTGCGGCTCGCCAGGCTTGAGACGACGCCCGCCCCCACTCCGGCATGATCGCCCATGTAGCGCTGCCGCTCCCCATCGACAAATTCTTCTCCTATGCAGTTCCGGAGTTGCTCGCGCCTTTTGCGCGCCCGCTGGCGCGCGTCAGGGTGCCCTTTCACAACCGCTCCGTGGTCGGCTATATCATCGCCATGGAGGACGGCGAGGATGCGGGCCTGAAAGATGTCCAGGGGCTTGTCGATTGCGTGCCCCTCATCGACGGGGCCTGCTATGACCTGTGCAAATGGGCCTCCCTCTATTACGCTGTCCCCATCGGCCTCGCGCTCAAGTACGCCCTTTCCTCTGCGATAAGCGTCGAAAAATACTGCCTCGTCAGGACGAGCGACCCGGCGCTGGCCTACCTCGACGGTCTTACCCTCAAAAAGGCGTGCGCCACGACAGGCAGGCTGCGCGTCCTCGATTACCTGAACAGGTCGCTGATCGACCTCGCCGACCCCTTCACGGGCAAGGCAATGGAAAGGGCGGCTGCGCCCGGACCCGCATCAGGCAGTGCGCCCAGGCCCGCGCTCTTCATCGCAGGCGTCGAGGAGCGCCTTGACCTCTATACGTCCCTCATCGGCGAAGAGCTGGACCGGGGCAGGAGCGTCCTCATGCTCCTGCCCGATTACCGGGCGTCCGGCGCCTTTTTTTCCCGCGCCTTCGCCAGGAGCTTTCCGGGGGCCGTCTTCTGGTACGGCAGCTCCGCGCCGGGGAAGCGGAAGGCCGAAACCTACTTCAGGGCGAGGGCCGAAGGGGCGCGTCTCATACTGGGGAACAAGAGCTGCGTCTTTTTGCCGGTTGCAGTCAACGGGCTGATCATCATAGAGAGGCCCGAGGAGGATGAGTACCGCAATGAGGAGGCATTCAGGTTCAACGCAGTGCGCCTTGCGCTCAAACGCGCGGAGATCGAGGGCGTCCGCTGCGTCGTCGGAAGCGCCGCCCCGCCCGTAGAGATAGTAAAATGGGCTTCTGAGGGCGCCTTCGATGTCACGGAAGGAAAACCGCTCGATATGCCGCGTGTCGTCTCCTCGGTCGGGGGCGGCGAGCGGGAAGGCGGGGCGCTCCTGCCGGAAGATGTAGTCAGCGCCATAGAGGAGACCCTTGGGCAGGGCGGGTCTGTCGCGGTCCACGTCCCCAGGCGCTCCTATGCCTCCAGCCTCTCCTGCGCGGCCTGCGGCCGGCCGCTTGCCTGCCCTGCCTGCGGCGCAGGCGCCCTCGCCTACCAGAGGCAGACGGAGAGTCTCGCGTGCGGCGTTTGCAAAAGGACTTTCCCCTACGAAGAGCGCTGTCCGGAATGCGGCTCCGACCTCATCAAGTTCTTCGAAGTGGGCGCGGAGTACCTGGAGGCCCGCATAAAAGAGGCCTTCCCGTCAGCGGCAGTCTCCAGGGTCACTGGCGAGGCAGACAGGCCGAGGGACGCAGGGGCGCACGCCACCACGGGCGGAAGGATCGTCGTGGGGACGAACATCCTCTCGAAGCTCTACGGGCTCGACGCTGAGCTTCTCATTCTGTATGGATGGGAGGATTTCCTGCGGATCGGCGGATACAGGGCGAGGGAGCGGATGTTCCAGCTCCTTGCAAACCTCCGCGACGCCCTGCGGCCAGGCAAGCTCCTTTTCCATATGCGCAAAGACGCCTTCGACCCTGCCCTCTTCCTCGACGCGCGCCGCCTCTACGCGGACGAGCTGGAGAAGCGGCGGGCCGCCGCTTTCCCCCCGTTCGTGCGCTTCTTCGCCGTCAATATCCTGAGGCGCAACAAGGAGGCGGGGGAGCGCGTGATCCGCGCGATAGAAGACCTGGCGCGGGAGGCGCAGCTCGACCGCCAGATGCTCGGGCCTATCCAGGTGAAGGGGCAGTACGGATGGAAGGTGATATTGAAGGGCGACGGGGAGACGCTGTCACCGCTGCTTTCCTCGCTCTACCGCCTGCCCGGCGTACATATCGAGGCGGACCCGCTGTCGGTGTAGGCGCGCCAGGGCGGGCTGAGAGAGCGACAGCGGAAGAAGCTAAACCAGTGCTCTTTGCGGCTGGACTCGCGCCTCTGGCGGAATCGCGCCATGCAGCGCCCTGCTCGTCTTGCGGCCTCCGATGTACGTTCAGTACGATCTCCGGCCAGCAAGACTCACAGTGCATCTGCCTATCATCGATTCCTGGAGGCGCTCCTCCACGCCGCGACCGCCGCAATCGTATAGAGCGCATCCATAAGGCGGCGGTAAGAGCGGGCTGTACTAGTCCATGGGGTGGGATACCAAGTCTACAGTTCGGACTTCGACCTGTCGGACGGTATCGGCTCGCGTAGTAATGTCTTCCGGAAAGCGCGCAACAACATGTTTTTCTTGACATACAAGGTTAATGGCGGTAATGATTAACAAACAGGCCGTTGGCTGGTGACCAAGGCAAGGCAGGGAAAGCATGCGCGCCCGTTACTCTTACCGGTATTGGGATTATTACCAAATGTGGCAATGTCAATTACGTCCCCTTTGCCCGCCCCAGAATACAATAAAGTCCGTACCTAACTTGCAAAGATGGGCCGAATATGGTCGATAGCCAGATTCCTATTGCGCACAGTGAGGCAATATCCCTCAGTTTTTTTCCGCTTCTCGACGATAACTTTGACTTCAGCATATACAGGCTCGAAGCCCGAGGAGAACGTAAAGATGAACTTCCGGATACCGCCATTCGGCATTCGTTGCCCATATCCACCACAGACGGCGAAGAACGAAAAGACTACTGGGTAACACTCTATCCATGCGCGGGTTTCGAGGAATTCCGTTGCAAGTCGGACTATAATCAATATGTCTCACGGCAGTTTCTACATGCGAAATTGATACAGTCCTGTCGAGCAACAGATCCAAGGATAGACGCTGAAGAAGACGCCAAGCTGGTCAAGAAAAGAGTCTTATTCAAGATTCAGGCCCATTACGAGGGCGACGAGATCGTGTGGCTTCAAGCCCACTTTCTTAAGTCAGCAAAGAAGTTTGGCTTCTTAGCCGACTTCTGGTTTAGAAAAAAGCCGAACACCCCCTTTACTCGCCGTGTTCAGCAACTGAGCCTTAGCCTTGATAAGGGCAATCGGGAAAATAAGAACTTTTATTCTGATCGTTACGATAAGCTTCAGCAATTCATCACTGCTAACTTTGATAAGGTTTTTCCTCTTTCGAACGAGCATCAAAAAATCGAAGTTGTCAGAAAGCTGGTGCAATTGCAGGCTGGATCGCTTGACAAAAAAACCTATGTCTTCCGCAACGGAATACACGATTCCCAGTTCATCGGGATACGACGGCATCTCCCCCTAACCACTTTGTCGGGAGAGCCGACGATTTTTTTTGTTTACAGGCCTCCTGACCGCCCACTGTCAGTTGATTTGTATAAGGCTTTGCGGGGAGAGAAGTTTCCCAACGTATTTCCAGGTACGGAAAAGATGTTCGGTTTTGCTATTGGACCAGGCAACATCAAGGGTATCGCGGTCTCTGATTTTAAGGAAGAAGAGATGGCCCGAGTGGCTGATATTATCCTGAAGAATGAGCTTGGTCCAGTATTGGCCCTAATCATCGCTCCCTGGAAAAACGAGGAGGAAGAGGATAGCGAGGAGTATTTCCGAGCAAAGCACATCTTCGTCGGCAGAGGAATACCGTCTCAAGTTGTCAGGGTTGACACATTAGGAAAGGACTACCGCCTGCAGTGGTCCACCTCCAACATCGCTCTTCAGTGCTTTGCAAAATTGGGGGGAAAGCCCTGGAAGGTCCGGCCGAGGAACGAACGGTGCTTGATCATAGGCGTAGGTCAGTCGCATAGGGAGGACGACGTGGGCGGCACTCGCATTATTAGGCGGTATTATGCGTACTCTGTACTCACTGAGTCTAGCGGACTGTTCAAAGAACTGCGCGTGCTGGGCAGAGCCGAGGACTCCACAAGTTATCTGGCCCAATTAAAGAATAGTGTAAGTAATATTGTCAGAGATAATGAGGATTTATTTGACCGGTTCGTCATTCATGCCACGTATAAGATACGGATCGACGAACTAAAGTCCATCCAAGAGGTTTTTGAGAACATTCACAACAAAGATAACAAACAATTTGTGGTCTTGAGAATAAATGAGAATAATGACTATTTCGGATACAGTGTGGCCAATAACAGCTTAGTTCCGTTTGAAAGCACATATGCCCCTTTGGCGTGGGATGAATTCCTAGTATGGTTTGACGGCCTTCAGTATCATAATCCTAAAGTCGCTCGTCGGTACGCTCGGCCGCTAGATATTTCCTTTTATTATTCGAGCACCGACTTGACGCAAGCTGATCGACTTAATTATCTTCAAGACGCTTTGAATCTTTCTGGAGCAAATTGGAGGGGGTTCAATGCGAAGAGTATGCCTGTTTCGATCTACTACGCTCAACTCATCGCCCGCTTCATAAACAAATTCGATCAGTTGGGATTGCCAGAAATAGAGATAGAGAATCTGACTCCTTGGTTCTTATAGGGATAAGCCCATGAGTCTCCGTAAGGAAAACAATGTTTTGGTGCTGTTGGGAGCCGGGGCTAGCTTTGAAGCAGGAATCCCAACGTCGCCAATGATGATTAAGAAGCTGGAGTCTCTCTTGGATCAGGGCGGAAAGTGGGAGGATTTCAGAGAGCTGTATCATTTTGTGAAGAGCGCCATTTACTTTGGCGACGGTATATCGGGCAAGTTTGAACCCCATGTCAATTACAATATAGAGCGCTTAGTCAACATACTGTCAGAAATCAACCGTAAAGTAGAGCATCCTCTGTATCCATTTATCGCCACGTGGAATACTAAACTGATAGAACTCGGAGGGATGGGGTTCGAAAACGTCCGCGACTTTAAACAGCACATATTGCAGGAACTCCAGAACGATTGGGTTCTTTTGGACAACTACAGCAAGTCTGACTATTATGGCGGATTGTTTGATTTTCGAAAGGATTTTCAGCATCCCTTGCGGGTTTTTTCGCTGAACTATGATTTGTGCGTTGAAAGGAATCGAGAATCCGCGACCATCGAACGAGGGTTCGGGGAAAGCCGGACTTGGCATTGGAGGAATTTTGACTATCCGGAGCAGGAACAGCCAGACATTTTTCTTTATAAACTGCACGGGTCTATAGATTGGCTCCGGGACGACAATGAGAATCTGACATATACTGACGAGCCGGCAAAAATCAAACCAGATCGCCTTGGGATCATTTTTGGCACCGACTACAAACTTCAGTACATAGATCCGTTTCTTTTTTTTGCTTACCAATTCAGGCAATGGACACTGGAGGCGAAACTAATCATCGCTATTGGCTATGGTTTTGGGGACGAACACATTAACGCCATCCTGGGCCAGGCCCTCAAGAGCAGTTCAAATCCAGATGAAAGAAGGCTCCTCGCCGTGGCACCGTTCGAGAAAGAGAACGACGAAACTTCTGCGATGTCTCATGTTTCCGAGATCTTACGCGTCCCGAGGAGACAACAGATTGTTGTCAGAAGAATCGGAGCGGGGGAATTCATGAGCCACGAGATGACGATTGACGGAGTGGCCAAGTGCTTCCCGGATGGAGAAGATGTATTTCAGGAGATCAAGTGAATGGCCGGATTGGGCGAAGAGGATATGGTCCTCCTTACGCTCGTGGCACTATCAGTTTACGAGCGGTAATGATGGGGGAATACCTACTGTCTGCGGCAAGGCTTTGCAGGTGAACTACAGTTTCCCACCTAGACTACCAAGACCATCGAATCCACCCGGAAATCTTTACTGAGGAAATCAACGTCTTAATATCCCACCCTACGATAGAGTACAGCCCGCTCTTACCGCCGCCTTATGGATGCGCTTTATACGATTGCGGCGGTCGCGGCCTTGGAGGAGCGCCTCCAGGAATCGGGAGGTGTGGATGCCATGTAAGACGTGTTGGCCGGAGATCGTACATACGTACATCGGAGGCCACACGTCGAGCAGGGCGCCGCAGATCGCGATTCCGCCAGAGGCGCGAGTCCAGCCGCACAAAGCATTGGTTTAGCTTTTTTGCCTCCACGCCTTCCGCGTCGGGCGCTAGTCCCTCACCTGTGCCGTCTCGACTTGAAGTCGTATAGGCCGAGATCGCGCAAGCGTGCAATGCCCACGAAGAACGTGTCCCTGTTGATGGCGAGGCGCTCCATGATCGTCTTCGCGTCCGGCGCCTCCGCGCCGGGGCCGCGCTCGCCGTCAAGCTTCATCAGGTAAAGATAGAGGCGGTATTCGGCGGCTGTCAGCTTCGAGTCGATCAGGTAATCGGTGATGATCCGCATCTCGCCGGCCGCCTTGTCCGCGCCGTCCTGCTTGATCTCCTCCGGGACGTGCTCGACGCCGATGGCCGACTCTTCGCACATGATGTAGGCCCGCTCGAGCACGGACTCAAGCTGCCTGATGTTCCCCGGCCACGAATAGGCCATCATGGCCTGCAGGGCCTCGGTCGAGACGGTCTTCTTCGAGCCGTGGGCGTCGTTCAGTTTTTTCAGGAAATGCTCGATCAGAATCGGGATGTCCGTCTTCTTGTCCCGCAGCGGCGGGATCGTAAAGGCGATCACGTTCAGCCGGTAGTAAAGGTCCTGGCGGAAACGCCCCCTGGCGATCTCGTCTTCGAGCTTTTTGTTCGTGGCAGCGATGAGGCGCACGTCGAGCTTCAGGGTCGCCTTTCCGCCTACGCGCCTGACCTCCCTCTCCTGGATCGCCCTTAATATCTTCGCCTGCATGGCAAGCGTGAGGTCGCCTACCTCGTCCAGGAAAAGGGTGCTCCCGTTCGCCTGCTCGAAAAGACCCGTGTGCATCGTAAAGGCGCCGGTGAACGCGCCCTTCTCGTAGCCGAAAAGCTCGCTCTCCAGGAGCGACTCCGGTATGGAGGCGCAGTTTATAGCAAAAAAGTGGTGGTGCTTCCTTGAGCTGTTGAAATGGATGCTCTTGGCGAAAAGCTCCTTGCCCGTGCCGCTCTCCCCGTAAATGAGGACCGTCGAGTCGGTGGGCGCCACCTTCCTCACGATGGCGAAGAGGGCCGCCATGCTCCCGTGGTCGCCTATGATGTTGTCCAGGTGGAACTTGTCGAAGAGCTGGTCCTTGAGCATCAGGTTGTCTTTGAGCAGCCTCACCTGGTTGGCCGCGTTGTTCATCACGAGGAGGAGAGGGTCTTTTTCGAGGGGTTTCTCCAGGTAATGGAAGGCGCCCAGCTTGGTCGCCTCTATCGCCGAGGAGATGGAGCCGTAGGCGGTCATGATGACCACGTGGCACGGGTGGTTGCAGCGCTTCACCTCTTTCAGGATCTCCGTGCCCTCGATGTCGGGCAGGCGCAAGTCCGTCAGGACGCAGTCGAAGGAGCCGTTCTTGACAAGCTCCAGGGCCTTCTTGCCCGTGTCTACGTCCTCGACATAAAAGCCGTCCTTTGCGAGGATCGTCTTGACGATGCCCCGCTGGTTCGCGTCGTCCTCGACTACGAGTATCGTCCCCTTAGGAGACCGCATCGGCCGGCACCCTTATCGTCACCACTGTTTTCTCTCCGGGCTTGCTCTCAGCGGATATCGCCCCCCCGTGCTCTTCGACGAGCCGCTTCGTGATCGTAAGCCCTACGCCTATCCCCAGCTTCTTCGTCGAGTAGTACGGCTCGAATATCCTGTCGATCTCTCCATCCACGCCGTGTCCGTCGTCAGCGACCGATATGCACGCAGCGCCGTCCCTGAGCGCGCACGTGACTATGATGCTGCCCTTGTCCTCGATCGCCTGGGCGGAGTTCACGATCAGGTTCATCACGCACATCCGCATATACTCCCTGTCGCAGTAAATGCGCATCGTCTTGTCAGGGCAGCGGGTGACCACCTCGATGCCGTCCCGCACCTTGTCGCGCACCATGAAGAGGGCATCCTGCATGAGCGTCTCGGCGCTCACCCACCCCTTATGGAGCGTGATCGGCTTCCCCATGAAAAGAAAATTGTTTATCAGCTCGTTGACGCGGTAGAGCTCCCTCTTGAGGTCGTCGAGGAGGCCGGATATGTCGTCCTGCGCAGAGATGCCGTCTTCCGCGAGCCTCTCCTTTATGTGGCCTATCGAGAGAGACAGGAAGTTGAGGGGGTTGCGCACCTCGTGGGCTATGCCGGAGGCAAGCTGCCCGATCATCGACAACTGCTCCGTTTTTTTGAGCTTCTCTTCGAGCTCTTTCCGCTCCGCCAGCTTCTCCACCATCTCGTTGAAGCTCCTCACCAGCACTCCTATCTCGTCCTTACGGTCCTTCTCCTGTATCTTGACGAGCTTTCCTTCGGCCACTTTCTTTGCCGCCCTTGCGATCTTCTTGATGGGGTCCGTATACTGGTCGGCGAGGATAAGGGAGACGACGATGCCTATGCCGAAGGCAAAGAGGGTGCTCAGTATTCTCTTTAGGTGGTTCTTCCTCTGGAGGTATTTGTAGTCGTCGAGGATCATGCTGATGTGGATATAGCCCAGGTTCTGCCCCTTTATCGACACGGGCATGATGACGTTGTAGAGACGCTGGCCTTCCTTCCTGCCTTCCTCGCCCAGTCTCGCCGTGATGATGAGGTCCTTTTTTCCCGGCGCCTTGTCCTGCCCCGCCATCTTCGGACTTTCCCTGGTGCCGACCTTCCTCGGGTTGGAGCTCGCTATCACCTGCGCGTCGTCGCTTACTATCGATATCTCCCTTATGCCCTTCCGGTTGAGGAGGTTGACGTAGCTCTTGAGCCTCTGGTCGCTGTCCCCCCGGTATGTCATCTCTTCGACGCTTATCTGGATCGCCTTGGTGATGTCGTCGATGTCGTGCGTCACCTTGTCGATGATCATCTCCTCGCTTCTTATGGAGATGATTGTGAGGGAGCTTACCGAGATGAGGAGCACGAAAAGGAGAATCAGGAGGAGCTGCGTGCGCAGCGAGAGGCGCCGGAAGATGCTGTTCGTGCGCCTCAGGTTCCTGAAGGCGTCAAAAACCTTTTTCCAGGCCATTTTCGCCCTCTCAGTTATAATCTCTTGCTGCGCCACCGGCAGGACCCCCCTGGAAGCCTCCGTCCTTTCCGCCTCCCGGCGCTATCGGGCGGCGGCCCTCACTCCAGCAGGCAAACGGCGTAGGCCTCGATCCCTTCTTTGCGCCCTGCAAACCCCATGCCCTCCGTCGTCTTGCCCTTTACGCTCACACGGCCGGCATCGACCGACATGATGCGGGCGATGCTCGCCCGCATCGCCTCCCTGTAAGGGTGTATCCTGGGCGCCTCGCAGACGACGACCGCGTCGACGTTGACGACCTCGAAGCCCTTTTGCCGCGCGATCTCCACCGAGCGCGCGAGGATGGCGGAGCTTGCGATCCCCTCTATAGCCCTGTCCGTGTTCGGGAAATGGACGCCTATGTCCTCCGCGCCCGCCGCGCCCAGCACCGCGTCGCTGATCGCGTGGAGGAGGACGTCGCCGTCGGAGTGGCCCAGGAGCCCCCTGTCATGCTCGATGTGAAGCCCCCCCAGGAAAAGGCGCCTGCCCTCGACAAAGGCGTGGGCGTCGTAGCCGATTCCGACCCTCATGCATTTCCCTTGATCTGCGCGAGGATGCCCCTGGCGATGACCAGGTCTTCCGGTGTCGTTATCTTGATGTTGTAAGGCGAGCCTTCGATCACCTTGACCTTCTTGCCCAGGTACTCTATGAAGGACGCGTCGTCGTAGCCGCAGAGCTTCTTCCCCATGCCTTCCCTGTACGCCTTCGTTATCAGGTCGTACTTGAAGGTCTGGGGCGTCTGGATTTGCCAGAGGGAGTCCCTTTCGAGGGTCTTCATCACGAAGCCCTCCTTCGAGATCACCTTGATCGTGTCCCGCGCGGGTATGGCCGGGATGATCGCGTCGAACATCTCCATAAGGAATATCGATTTCTCGATGAAAGCGGGCGACACGAAGGGCCTGGCAGCGTCGTGGATAACGACTACGTCGCAGGCCTCATCGATCGCTTCCAGCCCGTTCCTCACCGAATCCTGCCTCAAGCGGCCCCCGATGACTACCTTGAGTATCTTGTTGAACCGGTAAGTCTCAAGTATCTCCTCCTGCACGAGGGGCAGGTCCTTGTGGTTGACGACGAGGTATATCCCGTCCACGGGCCTGCATTCCTGGAAGACCTGGAGGGTATGCGCGAGGATGGGCCTGCTGTCGAGGTGGAGGAACTGCTTGCTCGTCGGCGACCCCATGCGCTTGCCAGCGCCGCCGGCAAGGACTATGGCGAGGGTCCTCATGCTACCTCACGCGCTCTTCGTAATTGTAGTCTTCGGGATAATCGATCTCCTTCTCCGCCAGCTCTTTCAGCCTTCCGAAGATCATCCGGCCGGACGCCGTCTGCAGGAGGCTCGTCACCACCACATCAACCGTCTTGCCTATCGCTTTCCTCGACTCGTCCACGACCACCATCGTCCCGTCGTCGAGGTAGCCTATACCCTGCCCCTGCTCCTTGCCTTCCTTGACGATCCTGATGCTCAACTGCTCGCCGGGCAGGATCACGGGACGTAATGCTGCGGCGAGCTCGTTCATGTTGAGCACCCTGATGCCCTGTAATTCCGCGACCTTATTAAGGTTATAATCGTTAGTCACGATCTTCCCCTGGAGGCTTTTGGCCAGGGCTATCAGCTTCGAATCGACCTCTTTGACCTTGGGGAAGTCGATATCGACGATCTTTACCTTTACATGGGTCTGCTTCTGCAGCCTGTGGAGGATATCGAGGCCCCGCCTGCCGCGTATCTTCCTGACGGGGTCCTGGAGGTCCGCTATGTGCTGGATCTCGTAAAGGACGAACTGGGGGATGACGAAGACCCCCTCGATGAAGCCCGCCTCGCACACATCTGCGATCCTGCCGTCTATGATCGCGCTCGAGTCGAGTATCTTGTTCCCTTCGCTTCCTTCCACGCTGCCGAAGAGGGGGAACTTCGACAGGTCGAGGGTGTGGCTCTTTTTCTCCCCGATGCGGAAGCCCAGGTATCCCATGACGACATAGAGGAGGACGTAAATCGGCAGCGTAATGGGGACGTCCTTCGCGTGGGTCAGGAGGAGCTTAGATATGAAAAGGTTCGCCACGAAGAGGCCGATAATAATGCCCAAGAGGCTGCCTACGATGATCTTGAGGGGTATCTCCTTCAGCTTCTCTTCGAGCTTGATGACGAGGTATCCCAGGACGAGGCCGGCCGCGGCCCCGATCAGGCCATAAAAAGGATTGGGGAAGATGTCGTTTACGATGAAATAGCCGGTAACGGCCGTTACCGCTATAAAGACAAGCTGTACGATAATGGCCAACTAGCCTAACCTTTTGGCGCGTCCGCGAATATGCTCTCGATATCTGTTACTATCTCTTCTTCGTTCTTGCTCAGGGCGATGGACAGCTCTTTCTTGATGAGGTTTCGTGCAGTCTCGAACATCTTCCTTTCGCCGAAAGAGAGCTCCTTCCACATCCTCAGGCTGTAAAGCTCCCTGAGGACCATGGCGATCTCGAAGATGGAGCCGCTCTTGATCCGCTCCATATACTCCTTGTACCGCCTGTTCCACGGAGAGGTGTCATGGATAAAGTTCCGGTCCTTCAATATCTCGAAGACCTTCAACACCTGCTCGGGATCGATCACGTAGCGGAGGCCGGCGTGCTGGGCGCTCTCGACAGGTATCATGATCGTCATGTCGGAGTCCAGGATGCGCATGATGTAGAAAGCCTGCCTCGTGCCCGAGATCACCTTCTCCTCTATCGACTCGATTTTCCCCACCCCATGACCAGGATACACCGCCACTTCTCCAACTTTTAGCATTTGACCTCCAATCACGGGCTGATCCCGTCTTCCCAACTATTATACCAGGTTAGAGAATCAAATTCAATAACCGGACGTTGTCGCGCCCGTTTCCGCCGGAGCGCAAAACACCGACCGGCTAAAGCGCAAGCAGCCGGGGTTTTGCGCCTGTTCATCCTTTGCGGCTCGCCGCAGGGAGGCTACCACTATGCGCTGGTTGACAAAATCCGGACCCGTGCTTACGCTTCCCAAAGAGGCGCGCCGAAGCCCAACCGCTTCCGCGCACGCCTCATCCTAACGACAAACAGGGGGGGCACATGGCGGTCAGGGGCATCTACGTCTGCGCACTCGCGGCGCTTGCGTCCACAATCGGCATTGCGGGCTGCACGAAGGGAGGGGAGGCAAGGCTGTCGCGCGGGCAGGAGAGCGTAGCGAGGTGCCTTTTGCCCGCGAAGGCTGAAGCGAGAACGAGCAACTTCCTCATCGAGCTGAGCGAGCTCAAGGTTACGATGAAGGTCGATGCGTCCTCAAGGACGATCACCCAGACGCCGCGCCTCCAGGGACGCTACAAGATCACGAACGTGTCGCCCGGGGCAGTCGAGGTCCAGGGGGCGATCATCGAGTATATCGACGCCGAAGGCAACCCCATCGCCTTCGACGCAGGGGAGCAGATCGTAAAGGCCCTGAAGCTCGCCCAGGTCCTTCAGCCCGGGGAGGTCTCCGACAGGGTGCTCGACCTCACCATCCCGAAGGCAGCCGTGAAAGACCTGGCGGGCATCGGCATCGACCTCGTCTACGTGCCTTCCGTTCTGAAGAGGGAGACCCTCACCCTTTCGGAGAGGATCGAATAGGCCATGTGACAGGGTGACAGGGCCGCAAAAAGGCGTCCCCCTCACCCATACCTCGATATCCTGTACTTCTTCATCAGCGCATAGAGCCTGGGCCTGGACAGCCCGGATATCCTGCAAGCCTCCCTTATGTTGCTCCCTGCTATGCTCATCAGGTCTTCCAGGTACTGCCTCTCTGCCTCCTGCAGGGCAGACTCCCTGAACCCCCTAAGCGGGGGCAGCGGGGAGGAAGGGGCGCTTTCCTTGACAGGCAGGTGGGTCTCTTTGGTAACAGAGGCCCTTGCCAGGCTCACCCTTATATGGGTAGGCAGGTGTTTGGGGAAGAGGGTAGGCTCGTGCCTTGCCATGGTCAGCGCCCTCTCTATGGCGTTGACTATCTCCCTTACATTGCCCGGCCAGTCATAGGCGGACAGGGAATCCAGAAACTCCGGGGCGAACCCCTTCGTCCCTATCCCGTATCTCTCGGAGAGCTTTGCCATGTGGTACATGACGAGCTCCCTTATGTCTTCTTTCCTATCCCTTAAGGGCGGCAAGTCTATGACGAAGGTCTGGAGGCGGAAGAGCAAGTCCCTCCTGAAGCGGTGGGCCTCCACCATCTCGTCTAAGTTCCTGTTGGTGGCAGCCACTAATCTGAAGTCCGACCCTATCTCCTTCTTCGAGCCTACGGGCCTGAAGCTGTGCTCCTGGAGGACCCTTAAGAAGGCCTTCTGTATGATGGGGGGCAGCTCCCCCACTTCATCTAAGAAGAGGGTGCCCCCATGGGCCTGCCTGACAAGGCCGTCCTGGTCCTTGTCCGCCCCCGTGAATGCCCCCTTCTCGTACCCGAAGAGGGTGCTCTCTACTAGGGTCTTGGGTAAAGCGGTGCAGTCCACAACGACGAAGTTCCTGTTTGCCCTGGGGGAGTTCTCGTGGATGGCCCTGGCGAAGAGCTCCTTGCCTGTCCCCGTCTCCCCTATGATGAGGACCGAGGCGTCCGAGTTGGCTGCCTGGGCGAGGATGTCGAAGCAGCTTCTCATCCTGGGGGACGAGCCTATGATGCCCTCCCACTTCAGGGCCACGGCAGGCTTCCTTGCCCTCTTCTCTTCCCTGTACTGGAGGGCCCTTAAGAAGGGCAGCATCATCTCCTTGATCGAAGAGGGCTTCTCTATGTAGTCCCATGCGCCGTTCTTGATGGCAAGCTCTGCTCCGTCGGGGTCTCCGTAGCCCGTCATTATGATTACTTCTGGAGGGGAGCTTATCTCCCTTATCCTGGGCAGGACATCGAGACCTGAGCCGTCTGGCATCCTGATGTCTAAAAAGACTATATCGTAGCTGCCTTCCGATATCTGCCTCATCCCTTCCGATAAGGTATGGGCGGATACGGCGTCGTGGCCGGTCCTGTGCACCATGCTTGAGAGCATGTCGCACATGACCACGTCGTCGTCGATGATCATTACGTGGGCCATGGCTTGGGCTTCAGGATTTCTTGCCGTTATTTGTGGTACACTTACTGCCGAACAGGAATCACTATTATTGTATAGCAGTACGGCGCTTCTTACAACGGAATTTTGCGGTGATCATAATCACCCATTTTGCGGGTGATTATGATCATTAACTTTGCGGCCGTTTTGCGGACGGCGCACAAGCGGGCGCCTGCCGGGCCGCGCGAGGGGCGCCGGACGAGGCGGAGGGGCGAGTGAGGGGCAGTAATGAAAAGCGGCTCGTATGGGCGATGGTCGTCACGTTCGTCGTGCTTTTCGCCGAGCTTATCGGCGGCCTCGTCGCGAACAGCCTCGCCCTCCTGGGCGACGCGGGCCACGTGCTCACCGACGTCCTTGCCCTTGCCTTAAGCCTGATCGCCGTCTACGTGGGGAAGCGCCCCTCCGACTACAGGGCGACATACGGCTACCAGCGGATCGGCATACTGGCGGCCCTCATAAACGGCTCGACCCTGGTGGTCATCTCCCTTTTTATCTTCGTCGAGACCTATAGGCGCTTCTTCGCCCCTCCGGAGGTCAACTCGGACCTGATGCTCATTGTGGCCTTCGCGGGCCTTATCGGGAACTTTGTCATGGCGCGGCTTCTCAGGGGCAACCACGCGGACCTCAACATGAAAAGCGCCCGCCTCCACGTGATAGGCGACATCCTCACCTCCGCTGGCGTCATCATAGCCGCGGTCGTGATCCGCGTGACGGGCTGGCGCCTCGCTGACCCTATCGCAGGCGCGATTGTCGGCATAATAATCATTTACGGCGGCGGGCGGGTCATCAAGGAGGCCCTCTGGGTATTCCTTGAGCTTTCCCCCCTGGGCTTCCACGCGGAGGAGATCTCGAAGACGATCTGCGGGATCTCGCACGTCCTCGGCGTGCACGACGTGCACGTCTGGTCCATAGGCCAC
>Ga0326727_10014882_pt1 | contig 16832 bp, 11 predicted proteins | sample MB2enrmetagenome_FD_207643 | JGI IMG/M metagenome (GOLD analysis project Ga0326727, IMG submission 207643) | Lab enriched peat soil microbial communities from McLean, Ithaca, NY, United States - MB29MY | ecosystem: Environmental > Terrestrial > Soil > Wetlands > Peat | place: USA: New York...
GGTCCCATGTTTTGCCGACAAGCGTCACCAGGCTGGTACCGGCGTCGAGCAATGCCTTCAAGCAGGTGTCCTCGCACGCGGCGGCCCCTTTGCGTCGCGTCATGCCGAAGGCAGCGACCTTCGTATGTCGCAGCGATATTTCGCGAACCTTCTGGAAGTACTCAAAATCCTTGGGGTTGGATAACGGGTAGCCGCCTTCGATGAAATCGACGCCGAGGTCGTCCAGGCGGCGCGTGATCGCCAGCTTGTCTGCAAGAGAAAAGCTGATTCCCTCGCCCTGGCTGCCATCGCGCAGCGTGGTGTCGTAGACGAAAACGCGAGCCATGATCGGACCCCACAACGAACAAGCCCTGAAGCCGTTGGCTCCAGGGCCGGGACATTTCAACCGCGTGTTTCGGCTGTTGACCCGGCTAAACCGGGCAAATAATCACTCGAGCCGCGCTGCGGACGGGCGGCTTGCGAGCAGCAATTGCCGGGGTCGCCGAAGTCACTTTCACTCACCTCGATAACCTGCAACTTACCTGCCACAGTTTAGCACGAGACTCGTCCGACGGTCCACTGCGTTACCCGCGTCTTATCTCCGGGACGGTCCGACCCTAGGATTGGGGATAGAGAAGGGAACTCGTCTTCGGGAGAACCCGGCCCGGCCGGGCATTGCATGGCGGAGCCACACGACCCTTACGCGGCACTTCGCGTTGCCGATTACCGTCGTCTGATTACATGCGGCATTCTTGGCAGTATTGCAAATCGAATGCAAATCGTTGCACTCGGTTGGGAACTCTATGAGCGCACCCACCAGGCAGCTGCGCTCGGCTACGTCGGCCTCGTGGAATTCCTGCCGGTTCTATTCCTGTCGTTGCCGGCTGGTCACGCCGTTGACCGCTTCGATCGAAAATCCATTGTGACGCGTGCACTGCTGTTGAGTGCCATCGCTTCGACAATTTTAGCCGTAATTTCGGTGAAACAGGGGCCGATTCCGCTCATCTACGTCTGCATCGCCTTTATCGGCGTGGCGCAGGCATTCACCGCGCCCGCCCGTTGGTCGTTGTTGCCGTCGGTCGTTCCAGATGAGCTGCTGCCGAGCGCGATCACATGGAGCAGCTCGAGCTGGCAAATTGCCGCTGTTGTCGGGCCGGCACTGGGAGGTTTGGTCTTGTGGGCGTCGGGCGAGGCGGCGTTCGTTTACCTATTGGCGGCGCTCTCGGCCGTGGCGAGTGCGGCGCTCATCATTCGGATTCGGCCCCGGCCGCTCGAGCGGGTCGCTGAAGAAATCACGCTCAAGTCGCTTTTCGCCGGATTGCGTTTCGTGTTCAACACCGACCTGTTACTCGCCGCCATCACCCTCGACTTGTTCGCGGTGCTCCTGGGCGGTGCGACGGCTCTGTTGCCGATTTTCGCGAAAGACATCCTCGATGTCGGCCCGGCCTGGCTCGGCTGGCTGAGGGCCGCACCCTCGCTGGGAGCGCTGTTAATGGCGGTCGTGTTAGCGCACCGTCCGCCCTTGCGACATGCCGGGCCGTCGCTGCTCTGGGCTGTTGCCGGATTTGGAGCGGCAACCGTGGTCTTCGGCTTTTCGAAGAATGTATGGTTGTCCTTCGCGATGTTGGCACTGACGGGGGCGTTGGACCAGATCAGCATCGTCGTGCGCGGCACGCTCGGGCAGGTGCTGACGCCGGATTCGATGCGCGGCCGAGTTGGCGCAGTAAACGCGATTTTCATCGGATCGTCGAACGAACTCGGCGATTTCGAATCCGGAATGACCGCCCAGTGGTTTGGACCGGTGGCATCGGTCGTGGGCGGCGGCATCGGATCGATTGTTGTCGTGCTCGCGGTGATGGCGCGCTGGCCCGGGATCATGCGCCTGGGATCGCTATCAAAGCTGCTGGTTTCAGTTGAAGTGCCGGCCGCCGCTGCCGAGCAAGCCAACGGCACGCCCGCTGCGGTAATCCGAGCTGACGTTATCGCGCAACAGCCTCCCGCACCGTCAGACTCGTTGGACCAATCCGCGGCCCCGGGCCGCGGAGATTGAATCGTGTGGAGCCGAAATGGCAAAGCGCATGCCCCGGCCTGCCAGCCGCTCCAGGACAAGTGTCAATCAGGAAGTGCCGTCGCTTTACGAGCGCATCGGCGCTGAAAGGGTGGAGCGCTTGGTGGCAGCGTTCTACGCGCGCGTGGACCGAGATCCCGTGCTCCGGCCGCTGTACGGGAAGACGCTCACTTGCGCGATCCGTGGCCTGACTGACTTCATGACGACCTGGCTGGGCGGCCCCCCTGCCTACGAACTTCATCGTGCGCGTCTCCGCCGCCGACATTCGCCTTTCGCAATCGACGCCCGGGCGCGAGATGCCTGGCTTACCCACATGAAGGCAGCCGTGCAAGAGGTGGGAATCCCCGCCGCCGAGGCGCGCGTGCTCCTGGCACACCTCGAATTCGGTGCCAGGGCGCTCGTGAACACCGGCGAATCGTCGAAAAGACTGCCGTGTCCGCTCGGAAACGCGCGGTTCGATCCTCGGCTGGCAGAACATTGGAATCGCATGGCGGACGTCGAAGACCTCTTCGATGCCATCTCGCGCGGCGACCTCGCGCTCCTGCGATCAATGCTGCCAAAGCGTCTGGTGCCCCACGCGGAACTCATGAGCCATGTCCTCACCGAATGGCTGGATCCCGCGGGCCGTATGGATCGGCGCTACGGTCGCCGGTCCAAGCAGGTGAAGCCACTCGAAGTGATCGAGTTCCTGCTCTTGCATGCCGATCTCGACGTCAACCCTGTTGCAGGGGATGAACAGGGTCGCTATCGCCACCTACTGTCTATGATCGAAACGTATGCGGGTGTGTCTCGGATCATCGAAGTAGAAGCGCCTCTCCGCACCGACTTGCGGGCGGCGACGCGAGACCGATTCATCGCCGAGATTGAGCAAGATCGGTCGAGCGTGCGGCTCTTGGGTTCGCGCGGCCAGACTCTGCTCCACGATGCCGCGATGGCTGGCGAGGTCGAGTTTGCGGCGGTGCTAGTTCGTTCGGGGGCCGATCCCGACGCCAACGAGCCTGAAGGACACACGCCCCTTTATCGCGCCTCGACAGGCGACGTGGCGCGAGTCCTCCTCACGGCCGGCGCCAGCGTCGATGTAACGAGCGGTCCAACTCGGGGAACGCCACTGCATCAAGCCGCGCGCCGGGGCTGCGCTTCGGTGGCAGCGGCATTGCTCGACCATGGCGCAAACATTGACGCACGTGATAGCAAGGGCCAAACTCCGCTACGCCGCGCCGTCAACTGTCGAAAAATCCAACTCGTCGAGCTTCTCGTTCAACGCGGAGCCAATCGACATGCCGAGGACAACCGCGCGGTGACTCCGCTTGATGCGGCGAACACCGCTGAATTGAAACGGGCTTTGGCCGGTGGATGACCTTGAAGTACTGCTAGCGCAGTCGGCCGGAGCATTCGGACCTAGCAAGCCAAATCACTTCAATAGTCCTAGGGACCTACCGCGCACCAGTTTAGTTCAGCGCCGTTTCTGCCGCACGCGACTTTCCCTTCGCCTGTTTATGACGCATGATTTGGCTGACGGACACGTGCCGGGTGGACCAGGCGTTACCGTGGAGGGTAGTGGGTGCAGGTGCTGATCGCGGAAGACGAACCGGCCACGCGGCGGTTATTGGAAGCCACTCTGCAGCGCTGGGGCTACACCGTTTGCGTCACGTGCGACGGTACGGCTGCGTGGCAGGCTCTCGAGGCCCCAGAAGGCCCGCGACTGGCGATCATCGACGGCCAGATGCCCGGGATGGACGGCGTCGAAGTCTGTCGACGCGTCCGATCCCTGCCAGCCGATCGCTACATCTACTGCATTCTGCTGACCTCGCGTTCGGGCAAAGAAGAAGTTGCTCGCGGCCTCGAAAGCGGTGCCGACGATTACCTGCGGAAGCCATTCGAGCCGGTCGAGCTGCGCGCGCGCCTCCGGGTCGGTTCGCGGACGATCGCTCTGCACGCAGAGCTGATCGCCGCGCGTGAAGCGCTGCGCGTACAAGCGACCCGCGACGCGCTGACCGGGGTTCTCAACCGAGGCGCTGTGCTCGATGCCTTGGCGCGCGAGGTCGGGCGCTCCACGCGCATGGGCCAAGCTGTCGGATTGTTGCTGGCGGACGTCGATTTCTTCAAGCGAGTCAACGACACCTTCGGCCACGCGGCCGGCGACGCCGTCCTGTGCGAAGTGACCAGGAGGCTGGGCGAGGGTGTGCGCCCGTACGATCTCGTCGGACGGCTGGGCGGCGAGGAGTTTCTGGTCGTTCTGCCCGATTGCGATGCAGCTGAGACTTTCCAGTTGGGCGAACGCTTACGTACGCGAATTGGATCAGCTCCGATCTCCTTTGAGGGTGAGCCCATCTCCGTAACCGTCAGCATCGGGGCGGCCGTTTGCGTGCCGGACGCACCGAGCACTTCCGAAGCGCTCATTCATGCTGCCGATGTTGCCCTCTATCGCGCCAAGCGGGCCGGCCGGGATCGCGTCGAAGCCGCGATGCCGATTCCCGTGTAAGAGACGGATAGAAACAAGTCGCGTGCTAGCTCGCTCCAGCATTTCGCATCAACACGTGGCGAATGAAGGTTTCTAGATTTCTTAATCTTTTACTTGACAACTCAGCCGTGCAAATCTAACATCCGAGCCTTGGGGCACCCCTTTCCTCTCTATTCGTGCGTGCAGCGAAACTCATCGCCCACCGGAGCAACCCACTATGCATCGGATTCCCGTGCGCCGTCCCGGGTTTTCGTTGATCGAGCTACTTGTCGTCATCGCCATCCTGGCCATTATGTTCGGCCTATTGTTGCCTGCCGTTCAGAGAGTGCGCGAGGCCGCCGCTCGGGCCCAGTGCATGAACAACGAGAAGCAGATCGGTCTCGCTTTTCACAGCTACGCAACCGCACATGACAGCCGCTTCGCGCCGGCCGTGGAGTGCCCGGTTTCTACCGTGAGTATCTTTTTCTTGCTGCTGCCTTATCTCGAACAAGGCTCGATTTCGAAGCTGGTCTACGAAACCGACGAAGCCACGCACTTTCCATTGAGTTGGCAGACAAACATTGTCGGTTTTCCGACGTCCGACGGTCACTATTACCTCGATAGCTACGGAAATGTGCCGCAGTTTTATTGCCCTTCCGATCCATCTTTGGCGTCTTTGTGCACGTCGAACATCAGTTACGGTTTTAACTATCCGCTGCTGGGCACGATCAATCCCGGTCCGGGCTACTACGACGGTTATCCGGCCACTTACAACTGGCTCAGCCCGTTCTCGTTCAAGAACTTCCCGGATGGCGCTTCGAATACCGTACTGACCGCCGAAATGCGCAGTCCCTACACATCCTGGACCTATCCGATGGCGTATCCGTTCCCAACCTACGCGATGTTCGGCTACATCTATCCGGACTCGGCGCACGGCGGCTACGACCTGTGGCACGAACAAGATCAGTATGCGCTGCTTCCGCCGATTCTTGGCCCGGCTGCAGCAGATCCCGGCCGTCCCTGGACGCCTCACATCGGCGGGATGGTTACTGGCATGGCTGACGGCAGTATCCGTGTCACGAGCCCGGGAATCACCAACGAAACGTGGTTGGCGGTCGTTCTGCCCAATGATGGCGCGACCCCCGGGCCGGATTGGTGAAAACGTCCACATCGCTTCGATTCTGTTGGTGCTCGCTGGAGTAATTCGTATGCGATCACAATTCGCGGTCGCTTCGGTATGCTTGCTCGCACTAGCCGGCTGCCAGAAAGAAGAAGCGCCAGTCAAGTTCCATCCAGCGCCTCCACCGCCCGCTCATGTTCGGGATAGCGTCGAAGGCCATATTCGCTATCACGGAAGCGGCCTTCCCAGCGGTTACGTTCAGCTTTACGACGAATCCGGCACGAAGGTCGTAACCGGTCCGGTAATGATGGGCGGCACCTATACCGTGTGGGATCCGCCGCACGGCAAGGTGAAAGTCGCCGTCACGACCCGCTTGCCCGAGGGACTCTCGAAAGCGCCGCCACCCACGTCTCGGCCCGGCGTCATAATCCCCACCCGCTACGCGGACCCGGATACGTCCGGTCTCACGTTCACCGTCAAAGGCGGGAAACAGACCTTCGATATCTATTTAGAAGATTGATCGGCTCCGGTCGGCGTGCCTCTGCTCCCCCCAAATGGGGTGGGGAACCAAGCCACCTTCCTCCCCTTTCCCCTCCGGGGAGCGGAACCAAGCCATCTGCATCTGCGACTCTTAACACCGCTCGGTGCGTTTCAAAAAAAAGAATATACAGCGCCAGGCCTCTCACGCATTTTTTGTCGCCGCGACCGGAGACGCGGTTAAAACGCTGTGTTGCTGATTGGTCACGGACGCGGCGCATCGTCAGCAATGATCGTTGACAAAGGACTCAAATGCGGATGGACGAATGTACCAACACCCACCGATTCAACCGATTGAAGGACTAAGGAACACAACACTCCAGCCAACGCGCCGGCGGGCACCAGCATGGGGCCAGCTTGAAATGGCGGTCGAGGTACCAGTTGAAGGAGTGGTCGTAGAACAGGTCGCGCGGATAGGTCGCGGGCGGCCGGGCGATTTCGGGATCGATCAGACCGGCGGCGACGCACGATTCGGTCACAAGCTCCGAGCAGAAGTAGCAGTCGCGTACGCCGTGCGGTTTACCGATGAACCAGGTCCGGATCGGACCTCGACTCCGCAACAGAGTGACTTGTCCCATAAGCCGCCAGGTCGCGAACGGCTTGCCGTTCTGGGCTTCCACGAATGCCGTCAAGCGCGCGGACTCCTCTTCAGTCAGCGGCACCGCGCGACGGCGAATCCAGACCTTGTCGCCGGCTGCAACGTGAGCGTGCATGTGCTCGATCGGGTCCATCACTTCGATCTGCACCGAATTGAACGGTCCCGCCTCGATCAGTCCCATCCGCCCGTCGCTACGCCTAAAGATGATGCCGGAATGATGTACACCCGCGCCGCCGGCGAGCCAATGGCCGCAGATGGCCCAGATTGCCTGGTCGGTCGACAGGAAGATATCGCCCGGTTGGGGTACGTACGGCTCCGTCGGTCCACGAAGCTGATTGTCGATGGTGAATGCGGGCTGGCAAAGGAAAGAAGCCGGTTGCCCGTCGTCGTGACCGCACGTCGCACACGCCAGAAGCAGGGTCAGCGCATAGGCTGGCATCGCAAACCTCATCCATGAGGAGTGGAGAGATGGCCGTCTCCTCTTACTATCCGCCCGGATGTGATGTCGCCTTGATCGGGAATGACCGCTCCGCGGCGCAGGTGCACTCGATTGACACGACCCTGTCAAACGTATTGCGGTTGCCGCGCCTCTTGAGAGGAATGGCAGCGCGTCAGATAATCTGCGAGACGGGACGATTTTGATTCAACTTTTCGAGATCGACACATGCTGATCGCGCATCGCCGTAAATCACGCCTTGGGGGATGGCTGCCACTGGTCGCCTTCCTGGTGCTGCTGCCGAGCGGCTGCGGCCGGCCCGACCAGCGCGTCGTGCTCTACTGCGCTCAAGATCAAGAATTCGCCGAGCCCCATTTCGCGGAGTTCATGAAACGAACGGGCCTCCCCATTGCGCCGAAGTACGATACGGAAGCGAAGAAGACAGTCGGACTGTTGACCGAGCTGATCAATGAGCAGCATCGCCAGCGCTGCGACGTATTCTGGAACAACGAGCCGATCGGCACCGTCCGTCTGCGCAAGCTCGGTCTACTCGAGCCTTACGACAGCAAAGCAGCCGCCGCCTATCCGGCGTCGGCGAAGGCGCCCGATCACACCTGGTACGCATTTGCCCGGCGAGCCCGAATACTTCTTGTGAACACGAAACTGGTCCAGCCTGGCGATCGGCCGACCAGTCTTCTCGACCTTGCTGATCCGCGTTGGAAAGGCCGCATCGCCATGGCGGTGCCGCTCTATGGAACGACGGCCTCGCAGGCGTCGTGCCTGTGCGATGTCCTGGGTCCGGCCAAGGCCAAGGAGTATTACAAATCGCTCAAGGCGAATGGAGTCCATCTCGCGCCCGGGAACAAGCAGGTGGCAGAGTGGGTCGGGCAGGGGCACTCGCCGGCCGGCAGCCCGGTGGTCTTGGGCGTCACGGATACTGACGATGCGATGGGAGAAGTTCAGGCAGGCAACCCCGTGGCGATCATCTTCCCGGATCAAAATGCTGCAAAGGACAGCCGCATGGGCACGCTGTTTCTGCCGAATACGTTGTGCATCATCAAGGGCTGTCCGAACCCGGAGGGCGCGCGAAAGCTGGTCGACTTCCTATTGAGTCCGGAGATCGAAAAGGCGTTGGCGGAAGGGGAGAGTCATCAGCTACCGCTCAATCCGGAGGTGAAAACAAAACTGCCGGACGCGCTCGCCGCTGCAAAGGATGCTAAAGAGATGCAAGTAGACTGGGATGCGGCCGCCGAGCACTGGGAGGAGATGCAGTCTTTTCTTGTCGAGACAGGATTTGCCGGTCAGTAGCCAGAAAGTAGACGGCCGGGGACGCAAAGTCGCCCGGCCGTCTCGGGTTCATTCATCATTCGAGATCGCGGATCACTGTCTCGGAGTGCGTGATCCAGATTCCATTCTCCTGGTACGTCACGTTGCTGAACGAGCGTAGGACCTTGCAGATTTCCAACAAGGTGAGCGTCTGCTTCAAGACGTCGCCATCGGTACCCGGGGGGAACGCCGGCGGCTTGGCGGTGGAGATGGCTAGCTCGAGCCAGGGAGTCGCAGTGTCAACGAGAGCGGGCCAATTAAAGTACATCGCGGAAGCAACCGGCTTGCCCTTCATTTCCGCCAACGGACCGCCGTCCAATTTCAACGGCGTTTCTTTCAGCAGTCGCTCGGTATGCGAACGCGACAACGTCAACACGAGCAAATCCTTGGAGAGCCCCACCATGGGCAGGAATTGCGCATCGATGCCGACCTCGGGCGGTATGGGATAGAAGGCGAGTAGCCCGCCAAGGCCATCCTCGATGTTCGGCTCGGGCATTTTGATATCGGGTATTTCGCCCTTGGCGAGTTCACTGGCCACCCCCAGCGAGTCGTTGATCAAGGTGTAGAGTTCCTTCATCGCTTGCTTGAACTTGCCTTCGTCGCTGATGCCCATAAGGAATCCAATTTCCGGGAGAGGCATAGCCTTCGGCGTGGTTGGGGCTGCGACATGCCAGTGCTTGCTCTTCCATTTCGCATCGAGAACGAAGCCGATCTGGCCGTCTTGCAAGGCCGGGAGCAGCAAATCGCCCGTGATCCGGTCGAGGCGCTGGAGGAGAGGAACGACCTTGCCTTTGATCGTCTTGTAAAGTTCTTTCTGATCGTCATCGAGCTTGGTCAGGACCGCTTCCTCAACGTGCTCGTAGATGACCGGAATGCGTTTCGAGAAGGACTTGTACGCATCGGGATCCGACTTCGAGCGCGCCGCGTAGAAGAAAATCGGCTGCCCGCCGGCGTGCTCCAGCAGGCTGAGCGGCTTTGAGCTGTCCAAACCATAGGAGGGGAAGTTTGTGTAGTCGTAATCGTAGGCTTCGGTGCCGCGCGGAGTCATGAACGAGAACGAGACGCTGGCGCCCGCCTCGGGCACGATCTTGGCCAACCCGTCGGACATGCTGTCCAGGTCGGCGCGAATCTTTTTGACGCTCGCCTCGGGCAAGTCGGCCGCTTTGAGAAGCTCGCCGAGTTTCGTGGTAATGTCCTTGTAATCGCTCGCCTTGGGCAACAAAGCGGTCTTGAGGGCTTTGCTCGTGTAGCCGATGGATGTCAGCGGCTTGTCAGCGAACTTTTCGAGGGCCTTGAACTCAGGCAACTCACTCAGGTGCTTACCTTCGCCGCCGATCACCGCGAGGTGGTCAGCCGTTTGGCCGATCGCCAGGACGACGTATCCGCGGTGAACGCCGATGCTGATGGATAAGGTGAGACTCTTCAGTTTTTTCAGGAGCGGATCGAATTCGCCATCCTTCTCTTCGTAATCCTTGATGTGGAGCTGATCCCACGGCACCGCCGAAGTATCCACCGTCAGGTTGAGCACGCTGGAGTCGCCGATCTTTACCCGACTGAAACCCTTGCCGATGAAAGGCGGTGCGAAACCGATGACGGACTTGACCAGTCCTTCCAAGCGTTTGATCTGAGCTTCGACCTTGTTCGAGTCCTTGACCTTGAAGCCGATTATCAGGTCCGGCACTCGAATTAATTTCTCGTTTCGCGCGAGGACTTGTAGCGCCACGCGTGCCATTAGCTCGGCAGGATTTTTGCCACGGTTCTCGGGATTGAGCTGTGAAAGCGCCGGCCCGAAGCGAACTGCGCTGGCCACTTCCATGAATAGGTCGATGAAATCAACCCAACCGGAGCTGCCATAGACAAAAATCTCATCGGAGTACGCGTCTGCAAGAACTTGCAGGAGTTCCTGATTTTCCGGCAGCTTGAGCATGTTCACGAACATGGCAAACTGCGGATCGGGATTCGCAAGCTGTTTATCGATTTGCTCCTTCGCGAACTTGGCGATGGGCATGTTCATCAACTTTGCCCAGGCCTTGCTTTTGAGAATGATGTCGATCTGCTCGCGGTTGCGGAGCATCGAGCTGTAGAAGGCCGTGTCGGCTGGCAGTTGCTTGAACGCCGCGGCTGGCAGCTCGGCGCGCACGGGTGCGGCCAGCACCAGCATGGCAATGACGACCGCTCGGGGCGCCAGGCTCTTCAGGTGGCGAATCATCCAGGAATCTCCCATTAACGAAAGCTCGGTGGTGTCCTGTTCCTGACAAACGGAGCGTCATTCTAGCCCGCCGCGGGTCGCAAGCACAACGAAACACCGTGAATTAACGAAAGAAAAATGCAACCTGCGAAGTCGCGAAATGAAACGGCGACAGCTGGCGATGCTGCCTTGCACTGCTGAAGCGGAACTGCCATCCGCGTGTACGACCCTCAACTCAATCGTGACGCGCTATGCCTCATATCGGAGCAGCAGGTCTCCCGCCTCGACTTGAGTGCCTGCTTGTACGAGAACTTCGGCGATCGTCGCTGTGCGTTCGGCGTAGACGGTTGTCTCCATCTTCATCGCTTCCAGCGCGAACAGCTTTTGGCCTGCCGCGACATGCTCGCCAGGTTCCACGGCTACGCGGGCAACCAGGCCCGGCATGGGTGCGCCGACCTGCAGCGGATTGCCGGCTTCGGCCTTGCGGCGGGCGACCACTTCGGAGGCAAGCGATTTGTCGGCGACCACAACCTCTCGAGGTTGCCCGTTCAGTTCGAAAAATACCGTGCGAGAACCGTCGATGTGGGGCTCGCCAACGGTCAGAAACTTGAGAATGAGCGTCTTTCCGGGCTCGATGTCGATGCTCGTCTCTTCACCCGGCTCCATGCCGTAGAAGAAAACTGTCGTGGGTAGCACGCTCGTATCGGAGTACTTGGCCTCATGGGCAGCGAGATCCGTGAAGACACGCGGGTAGAGCAGGTAGGTCACCAGCTCGCGATCGTCGATCCGTCGTCCGATCTGAGCCTCGACCTTGGTGCGTGTCGCTGCGAAATCCGCCGGCGGCAGGCTGGCGCCCGGTCGGCCCTGAATCGGTTTGCGATCGCGCAAGATGCGTCGTTGCAGATCGGGCGGAAATCCGCCCGGCGGTTCGCCAAGGCGTCCTTCGAAGAATTCGATCACCGACTCGGGGAAAGCGAGCTCGCGCGTTCCGGATATGAGGTCGGCGGGTCGCACGTTGTTCCCGACCATGAACAGGGCCATATCGCCGACTACCTTCGAAGTCGGCGTCACTTTGACGATATCGCCGAAGAGTCGATTGACCTCCGCGTACATGCGGCAGACTTCGCGCCAGCGGTGGCCGAGCCCCAGCGCTTCCGCCTGTCGGTACAAGTTCGTGTACTGTCCACCCGGCATCTCCGTCTCGTAGACGTCGCCCTGGGGCGCGATCTGTCCGGTCTCGAACGGGTGGTACAGCCTTCGAACAGCTTCCCAGTAGTCGGCCACGGCCTGCATCGCATCGAAATCGAGGCCGGGGTCGCGCGGCTGCAAGCGCAGCGACTCGGCGACGGCGTACATGCTGGGCTGGCTGGTCATTCCGGACATCGGCGCCATGGCGCAGTCGACGATGGAAACGCCCTCATCCGACGCGAGCAGGTACGCCGCCACCTGCCCGCCGGCACAGTCATGTGTGTGGAAATGGACCGGCAGACCGACTTCCTCGCGAAGCGTTCGAACCAGCACCCGAGCCGCGAACGGTTTGCACAGGCCGGCCATGTCCTTGATCGCCAAGATGTGCGCGCCGCGCTTTTCCAGCTCCTTGGCCAGCGTAACGTAGTACTTCAGGTCGTATTTCGAGCGATTCGGATCGAGGATGTCGCCCGTGTAGCAGATCGCCGCTTCGCAAATTGCTCCGGTCGTATGGACGGCGTCGATGGCGAGTTGCAGGTTGGGCAGTCCGTTCAAGGCGTCAAAAATCCGGAAGACATCGATGCCGGCGTCGGCCGACTCTTTGACGAAGGAATAGACGACGTTGTCCGGGTAATTCGTATAGCCGACAGCGCTCGCCGAGCGAAGCAGCATCTGGAAGAGAATGTTCGGCACACGCTCGCGCAGATCGACCAGCCGCTCCCAGGGCGATTCCTTAAGGAAGCGCATCGAAGTATCAAACGTGGCGCCGCCCCACATCTCCAGCGAGAACAGGCTGGCCAGGCGGGCAGCATAGAACGGCGCGATGCGAAGCATGTCGTAACTTCGCATCCGAGTTGCCAGCAACGATTGGTGGGCGTCCCGGAACGTCGTGTCGGTCAAGAGGAGGCGTTTTTCGCCGCGCAACCAGCCGGCGAACTTCTCCGGCCCCAGCTCCTTCAAAACATCGCGCGTGCCGCGGGGCAGGTCGGTCGCGTGTTGGCCGGGCTTGGGCGGCAGCTCCGGTATCTCGGGCAAAGTCGAAGCCGGCCGGCGTTTACCCTCGGGCACGTGCGGATTGCCGTTGACGATCACATCGGCGATGTACGACAGCAGTTTTGTGGCACGGTCCTGGCGCGGGGTGAACTGGAAGAGTTCCCGAGTTTCATCAATGAATCGCGTCGTGCACCGCCCCGCGCGAAACCCCGGATGATCCAACAGATTCAAAAGAAACGGGATATTCGTTTTGACTCCGCGTACGCGGAATTCGTGCAGGCTGCGCAGCATGCGGCGGAGTGTGTCCTCCCAACGGAGTGCGTGGGCGGTGACCTTCACGAGCATCGAATCGTAATAAGGCGTTATGACCGCTCCGGTAAACGCAGATCCGGCGTCGAGGCGAATGCCCATGCCGCTCGCCGAGCGATAATTGCTCAATTTGCCGTAATCCGGCAGGAAGTTATTCGATGGATCTTCCGTGGTGACGCGGCACTGCAGCGCATAGCCTCTTGTCGTCACGGCAGACTGAACGCCGAGGCCGATATCGGGATCGGACAACGGCCGACCTTCGGCGACCAGCAATTGGCTTTTGACGACGTCAAAGCCGGTCACTTCTTCGGTGACGGTGTGCTCAACCTGGATACGCGGATTCACCTCGATGAAGTAGAAATCCTCGCGATCGTCGTCGACGAGGAACTCAACGGTTCCGGCGTTGTTGAGACGCACTGCTCGACCGACAGCGAGCGCCGCTTCGAGAATTCTCTTGCGCAGATTCGGATCGAGCACCGGCGCCGGAGCAATTTCGACCATCTTCTGGTGCCGGCGCTGGACCGAGCAGTCGCGCTCGAAAAGGTGGACGAGGCCGCCGTGGTTGTCACCGATGAGTTGAACTTCGATGTGGCGAGCGCGCGGGATGTATTTCTCGAGGAAGACATCCGGAATGCCGAACGCAGTGCCGGCCTCGCGACGAGCTTGTTCGAGCGCCTCGCCAAGTTTATCGCCGCTGAGCGCAACCCGCATGCCGCGGCCGCCGCCCCCCATGGCTGCCTTGACGATCACCGGGTAACCGAGGGCGCTTGCCTGGCGATGCGCTTCCGCGTCATCCGAAACTGCTTTTTCGGTGCCGGGGAGAATGGGTACGCCGGCCTGATTGGCGATGTGCCGGGCAGTGACCTTATCGCCGAGTTGCTCGAGAATCTCGGTCCGCGGGCCAACAAACGTCAGGCCGCTCGCTCGTACGGCGCGGGCGAAAGCTGGATTCTCGGAGAGAAAGCCGTAGCCCGGATGGATGGCATCGACGTGGCTGCGTTCGGCCAGCGCAACAATGCCCGGAATGTCGAGGTAAGCCCGAATCGGCTCACCACGCCTGCCAATGTGATACGCCTCGTCCGCTTTGAAACGGTGCAGCGCGAAGCGATCTTCGTGGGAGTAGATGGCGACCGTACGAATGCCGAGTTCGGATGCCGTCCGGAAAACGCGAATTGCGATCTCGCTGCGATTGGCGACGAGGAGTTTTCGGATGGGGCGCGGCGCTGCCGGCGATTCCTCCGACATGTTCTGCTGATCTCTCTTTGCTGTAAAGCGATACAGGGGCTTGGGTTTAACGCTCCGGTTCACGCGAGCACAAGGATTACTAGACCGTTGTATCCTAGCTGCTGCGTGCTAACCTGGCCAAGGGACGCGCAAGTTTCGCTTTGTTAAGCGTCCTCAAGCATAAGCCCGGATGCATTGTTCTCTGCGAGCCAGCAATGGATCGGAGCGGCTGACACCGGGCACACGAACGCGACGCCCGCCCTGGAGCGAATGATGTCGGGCATAACCATTAACTGTCCGCACTGTGACGCGCTACTTCGCACCTCCGGCCCGCCAATGCCGAAGGGCATGCTTCGTTGTCCTCAATGCAGCCAACATTTCCTACCCTCTGAACAGGCGGAGACGCCCGCGACTGCTCAGCCAGCTCGATCCGCCACGATGAAGGCGGGCTTGCTCGCTTTCGGGCTGTTGGCAAGCGCGGTTTTGCTGGTCGCCAGCGGCATCGCCCTCTCCGTTGCCCGCCAGAGTGAAAAACGCGAAACGCGGCCTGCCGATCGGCCGTCGAACGACGATCGGATTGCTGAGCTACAGAAAAAGCTAGACGAGCAACGAGCCGAACTGCAGCGCGAGCGGTCGCGGCATGAGACAGCGATCCGCGATTTGGAATCGAGACTCCGGTCGCAAAGCGAGCGGAAAGCCGATCCCCCGCTGTCTGTTCAATTCGTCGTTCCACCCGCTGCGCCGCCTCCTTCAGCGCCGTCGCCTGACGAAGCCGCGAACAAGCGACTCCGCGGCGACTACGAGGCTCGCATGGATGCCGCAAGGGCATCGATGGTGATGGAACGGTACGCGGATGCGCTCGCTCAGTATCAGTCCGCCTTACGCTTGTATCCGAACGATGTCGCCGCTGCCCGCGGCGTACGTGACGCGGAAGATCGATTGCAGACGGTGCAGGATCGAAGCAACCGGCGCGCCTCGGCTGCCGCGGCACTCATCGACAAGGCACGTAGTGCGTTGAAATCCAAGCACTATGACGAGGCCTTGGCAGCGGCCAACGAGGCCTTGAGCGTCGCACCGGGTGATACGGAAGCCAAGCAGATTCAGCGCGACGCTGCCACGGCGCGTCGGAACGCAAAGGCAGCCGTTGCCGATATCGTATCGCAGGCAGATGTCGCTCGTGCTTCAGGCCGGTACGAGGAGGCATCCTCGCTCTATTCACAAGCTCTTCAGATGTCGCCGGCCGACACCGCGGCTCTGCAAGGCAAGCAACTGGCGGATCAGGCAGCTCTTGGAATCCAAGCCGGCTTGACGGCGTACTACCGGTACATGGCAGTCGGCACGTTGGCCATGCAGAATTTGCAATTCGTGGACGCAGCGGCTGCGTTCACCGAAGCATTACGACTCGTGCCAGGCGACCTCGCCGCTGCACGCGGGCTGCGCGATGCACAAGTAGCCGTCAATGGAGTGGTCGCTGGTCAGGCTAACTTCTATCGCCAACTTCAGGCTGGATACGCAGCTTTGCAAAGCCAAAATCCTGCTGCGGCGAGCACGGCCTTCCAGGCGGCGTTGCGCCTGTCGCCGAACAACCCGCTTGCGAGCGTCGGCTTGCAGCAGGCTCAGATGATGAAAAAGTGAGCAATTCAGGGACTGCAAAGAGATTATCGGAAAAGAAGGGACAGAATCCTCTATACTTTGAGGCCATTGAGCTTGGCCACGCGTTCCAGGTCGCTTAAAAGATCCGTAGCCGTCTCATACCGATCCTCGGGCCGTTTGTTCAGCAGCTTCAGGACAATTCCCTGGCACTGGTCGGGAATCGACATTTGGAATTTCTTCGGAGGCACCGGAGCATCGTTACGGATGCGATTGATCTTCTCGACAAGCGTCGCACCATCGAACGGAGGTCTTCCGGTCAGCACGGCATACACGAGGGCGCCGAGACCGTAGAGGTCGCAGCGGCCGTCCACGTCTGTCGTCCCACGTGTTCGTTCGGGCGCCATGTAGCGGAGATCGCCGAGAATCTCGCCAGGTCGTGTGATTTGCTCCGCCAGGTGGCCTTCCAGCGCCTTTGCCAACATCAAGTCGCCAAGCTTGGTCACCTTATCGCTGCTCTGGATTAGCACATTCCGCGGTGTGAGGTTGCGGTGGATGATGCCCTGGCGATGGGCATACTCCAGTGCCCGAGCCAGGTGAACGGCGACATGAAATGCAATGCGCCAGTCGAGCATTCCCGCCACGCCGATGCGCGTGATCACCTGTTCGAGGCTCTCACCTTCGACGAACTCCATCGCCATCCAGCAATAGGGACCGGTCTTGCCCGCGCCGCGGAAAGCGACGAGGTTCGGATGCTTCAGCGGTACCAACGTCTTCACGGTGCGGACGAATCGCCGGATTTCGGAATTACTCGTGGAGCCCGGCCACAACACCTT
>Ga0326727_10014883_pt1 | contig 16831 bp, 13 predicted proteins | sample MB2enrmetagenome_FD_207643 | JGI IMG/M metagenome (GOLD analysis project Ga0326727, IMG submission 207643) | Lab enriched peat soil microbial communities from McLean, Ithaca, NY, United States - MB29MY | ecosystem: Environmental > Terrestrial > Soil > Wetlands > Peat | place: USA: New York...
CGCACACCTTGTTCGGGCAAGGGACGGGCGAAATCGAGGGCCTCTCCATTCCAGATCACTTGTGGTTCGCCGTCACCCTGCAGGACGTCGCCGCGCTCTCGCAGTTCGGACAAGATCTCGCTGACTACGCTATCGAGGGCTTCGGAATCATCAATATCGACGTTGTAGTGAGTTTCGCCTTTTAAGGTGTCGAAATACATCTGATACTTGGGCATGGCGACCTCCTCGTTCGGCGCTCAGCCGTGCGCGGCACGGGCAGAAGTGGCTGCGACGTGCGCACGGGGTGAAACGTATATCTTCAGTTTGTTTGGCAGATCCGAAACCACCCAGCCGCAATGGATGCACTGGCCGTTCCCGTAGTCCCAGCAGGCGGTGCATTCGGCGCGACCGCACTTGCCACAAGCGCGCAAGTTCGCTTCCGCGGCCGGAGTCAGACAGACCTGACAGCGGCCATATTCAACGCGAGGGCCGAATTGTTTATCCCACCAACGGGCGTCCGGCGTGAAGACGGGCACACGATTAGTTTCACACAGACGGCAGCGGTAGTGGTCGAAATCCCAGCAGTTCTGATCGCAGACCGTCAGGCCGCAGCGGGGGCACTCCAAGGCCAGATTACCGGCAAGCCGCCGGTTGCAGAGCCCGCATCGCTTCGCATAACGCCGCTGGTAAATTGCGATACCCGCGGACGTGAGCAGCGCAAACGCGGGAGCGAGCGCAATCCAAGGAGAGGCGGGCCGCTTGCTCAAGAGCCGCAGCAGCGTGCCTCCAAGACTGGCACACAGGGCAAGCCCGATGGAAGGCCACCACGCTTCAACTCTCGCGAGAAATAAGCCCGGCAAGAGAAAGACAAGAAACCCGATCGCAACTGCAACCAGCACCGCGACGATTACAGGCGCAAATGCCGCAGCAAGCTGTACGAACAACAGCAAGACGCCACAGAATACAAACACAGTCCACAAGGGCAGCTTCATTGGGCACCAGAGACAAATTCCACCGAATGCAGATGATGTTCCGGCAAACCCAATTGGGCGAGTGTGAAACTCGCCCACGGGCCGCCGTATTCCAAACTTCGGACCGATTGTTGATCAGCAATTCTGTGCGATTGGCAGGCTGGACAAGCCCCTTTCTTGCGAATCAGAGCAATTCGCAACATCGGGTGCCAGGAATGCCCGCAATCGAGACATTTTGCCCCAGTGCAGAGCGGCCAATCGAGAACCAGGGCCGAACGAGGAGCGTTGGTTTGTTGGGCTGATTCCAATAAACGGGCAACCGTCATTTGCGTGGGCAGTTCGGGACTGCCGATGAGTGCTCCGTGCCAATCGTGAAATGGGCATCCATCGCTCAGAGGCACCCGAACTCTGTCGAGGTGCATGGGTTCATCAATCGTGATTTCGATCGAAATGGATTGGCGCGGTCCACCCCGCTGATTAGCAATCAGCGACCGAAGCCCAAATTCGACCTGCATAGCGCCAACGACAGCGGCCATAGTAGGTGTGCTCGGAAACACTCGGTCAGGGATTGGGAGAGCGTCGGCGGCACAAGAGTGAGCCTCCGCGTCCCAGGCCGTAAGCAGCTGGCGACGTCGCTGAGACGTTAACCGGCACCCGAAGCACGCGGCAGACTTGCCTGCAAAGAAAGTAACGCGGCCGTGCGAGTAGTTCTGTGTCCCAAGAGCCGCATCAACAACGGGAAGATCCAGTTTTGTGGAAATGTAAGCGATTTCGAGGCGCGAGAGGTCGCTGTCCACGCAAGAGAAGATCATGTCCGCCAGAGAAATGTCATGGAATCCCACATCAGCGATTTCCCAAGGGATGGGGACGATCTCGACTGCGGGAAAGAGTGGCCGGCCGACCTCGGCCAATGCCTCAGCTTTGTTGCGGCCCAGCAAATCTTGACAGCGAAAAAGGATAGAGCGAGTCAGGTTAGTTGGGTCAACGACGTCGGGGTCCACGACCGTAATCCGTCCGGTACCAAGGAGCCCGAGAGTCTGAAAGACCTGGTTACCCAGCGCCCCAGCACCGACCAGAACAGCGTGGAGGTTTTGCATTCGCTCCTGGTGGAAAATCGTTTTCGCAAGTCTGGAATGGTTTGGCATGGAACCTGGTGTGGTCGTGAGCGTACCACTATACGGGTGAGTATATGTCCGCCCCAACCGCTTGACAAGCCATGACCTACCGAGTAGCATCCACACAGCGAGCCGAGCATCTCAGGTCACCTAGGTCATTTCAAAATAGGTATTTACGGGCGTCCCGGCCGCTCGAGCCATGGGCCTCTCTAGAAGCTTGTACTCCACGACACTGGTTGGTGCAACTGCAGGTCTGTGTTCATGGGGGGTGCTCGAACTGATAACGCCATTCCTGCCTCAACAACAAACAGCCTGGTTTGTGGATGTAGTGTCACTTGGCGTCCTAGGGGCTGTCCTTGGCGCTATGAGCGCTGGCTATAGCGGGCGTCTTTTTGGCGATCCTGTGTCCACAAGGTGGGTTCTCACCGGGGCCGGCATCGGGGTTCTAAGCGGCATTGTGGCGGGTGCGATCCAGATTCCGATCACAGCGAATCTCGCTGATGAGGCGCCACTTATCACACGAGTGCTGGCTTGGGTTCTGGGCGGCTCCCTCATCGGTCTTGGTTTGGGGCTTCTTTGGGTAAGGCTGAATCGTTTCCGTGGCCCATACGCATTTGTCGGTGGGCTGGCGGGAGGCGCAATCGGGGGTTTGTTGTTCGCCGGGTTTGGTCGGATCATACCTGATTTTGCACATGCCCTGGCTTTCATGTTCGCCGGCGCCGGGGTATGTTGCGGCATGGCCCTCGCTCCCATCCTGTTGCTTCAGGGTGGTCTTGAATTTGTGAGCAGCGGTGACGCGCGCGCACAAAGCAAATTGCACGAGTCAGGCTGGGAGTTGGAGCAGGCCAAGTCCTACGTGATTGGCAGCCAAAGCTCTGGGCCACAGGTCACGGCGCTCTCAGCCGAAAATGAGATCTTTATTCCTGATCAGGCGATCGCTGCCAGGCACGCCGTTCTTTTCGGCCGGCAGGGGCGTTTCTACATTGCGCGACACCCGGAGACTTCTGGACAGGCGGGGCTTGGGAAATACGTCTTGCGGGTTCGTGGCAAAACAGTAGCCGCGAGTCAGGAATTGCGGGATGCTGATGACATCCTGATCGGGCGTACCGCACTGAGATTCGTTTCCAGGCCTCTGGCAGGGTCCAGGTAGAGAAAGTCCGAGCGAGACGTGAGTTCTGAGCGGAAATGCGGGCAGTTTTGCTCGATGACCGTAGCGATCACCGCGCGAATCTTCAGCGGCATCGCATGTGCGGCGCTGATGGTGAGCTTTGCGTCAGCACAAAACCCGCCGGCCTCAAGCTTAAGATTCACGCAAAATGTGAAACTGTTGGACTGTGAACCGGTAACACGCGTTCCATGTTTCCGTATCGGATTCAGTGCGCTCGCGCCAGACGGAACTCCAGCGCGCATTCCCGCCCTCACGCCCTCGCAGATGGCTTACAACCTGACCGTAGACTTGGGTGAGAGGACGGTGAAGCCATTCTTCGTAAGTTTGCCGTCCGAGACATCGGCTCCGGCAGTGACGCGTCTGACGCTCTTTCTGATTGACACCAGCGGCAGTATGAACCGGCAGCTCCCGAACGGCGAAACGCGTTTTCGTGCCGCGAAGGCGGCGATTTCCCGCTTTCTGCAGGATTTTGAAAACGGCGTGGACCGCGTAGCGGTCGTTGGCTTCGAAAGCCATGGAGTTGTGAGGGCAATTCGTTCCGCTCGATTTGCCACTTCCCGCGGCGATGCTCAGAGCGAAGTGGATGTGTTAGCTGAGCCTAGACCCCACAACAACACGGGACTTTATTCCGCGGTGGACGTTGGGACTGACGTACTTCGCGAGCAGATCAAAACACTGCCGGGGGCCCATGAAGCGCTGCTCTTTCTTCTCACTGACGGCGATAACGATGTTCAGGAATCCCGTGGGGATGATCGCGACCTGTTGAGTGGAGCATCTGGGCTGCGAATCGTCGTGCAGGAGGTTCGGGACAACCCTGACATTCGGGTTATTGCGGTAGGAATTGGCAGCCCAAAAGAAGTGAACCAGGATGCGCTCTCGCAGATCAGCAGTAAGTTCACGATGATCACCGATGCTGACGCTCTGATGCGCGCGTTCAAGCATCCAGCGCCAACGATGCAAGCGAAAGATATCGTGGCGACGTTTGCCGCTCCCTGGCCGGACCGCGCGTCTCTTGCAGCGAGAACCATACATTTGCGCGTGCAGATGAAGTTGCCGACCGGGGAAGAATTCAACAGCGATGAGCTCACTTGGACTGCGCCGGAGGTCGGCCAACCTGTGTTCGATGGACGGTGCGATGCACGGGAAGGTCAAGTGCTGCTGGGGTCCAGCCTGGAGAGTGGCAAGACATTTTGGAGGAGTGTTTTCCGGCCGGTACTGGTTTTTGCCGTGTGGGGCGCCGTGCTTTTGATTCTCTGGTTCTGGGTTCCGCCATTGATCTGGGGCCAGGAATATGCAGGCGTGATATCGGAAAGCGATCGTGCTCGTTGGGAAGAAGGGGCAACCGCGCGACATGCAAGCCCACCCGGGGGTGGTACAGCTCCGGCAGGTTTCGAGAGAGGGCGCGGTGGTGTTGCTGAATCCCGGCAGGAGACAGCAAGGCGCCTAGAGCACCATCCAACCGCGAAACCGGATGGTCGGAAATAATGCAGCAGCTTGCGTAGTTTTGCAGAACGTGCCAAAGGAGCAAAACGATGCCAGTCGTGAAAGTGATTCGCAAAGGGATATCCGCTTCGGTCCGGAAAGTACCTACCTCAACCGCCGCTGCCATGATACCCATGACGCTCGACCGAGTGGGGAAGGAGGCGGCTACCGAGAACGAGGATCCCACGAAGGTGGAGTCGCTACAGGACAGCTTCGAGAAATTCAAGCCCAAACTCTCGTTCAAAGGCAACGCCGGTCCGGAAGAGACGGAGTTTCGTGTCGATGTGGAGTTCCGGAGCCTGAAGGATTTTGACCCGGAAAACCTGCAAAAGCGTCAGGAGACTCGAAACGCAGACGGCGAGGTGGGGTACTTGCGGAATGACCTCGCCGACCTCAAGTCAAGCATCGACTTGGTGTATAGGTTGAAAGACCGCTGGAAGCTGCCTACCGTGCGTCGTTCATGGAGCAATCCCGAGCAGCGGAAAGAAATCATCGAAGCCCTCGGACGTTTGCGATCGGAATTGGAGAAGGTGGCCGGCAAAGGAGGTAAAAGCTAATGGCGGAACCAACAGCAACCGCAGTAAAAACGACCGCTGAGATTCTCGGCAAGAGTGCGGCGAAGGATTTGCTGCAAGAGATTTTTGCGGACCTGCATCCGGGCTTTACGGATGAGACGCGCAGTCTGGACAGTATTTTTACGGCTCAGTCCGCCTCGGAGTTCCTCAGTCAACTGACCGATTTCGAGAAAGTTCTCTCCGTGAGCGATGCCTACGAAACTACGGTGAAGAAGCTGCAGGGCCAAATTGACAAGGCTGAGGCCATTCGAGACTTCGTTCTGGCGCAGATCTTCGAACAGATTCGGCCTCTGGAGCGCACGTACCGGCAGGTGGCTATGTTTTTCGAAAACAGCAAAGTCGCAGACGGGAAAGTGCGTAAACCTGTGGAGCTGTACATCCTTAACGCCGACCCTAAGGCGATGAAGGATGCCTTCAGCATGAGTGTCGCGGCGATCGAGAATTTCTGCCGGAAACGCAACGACAACTTCAATTTTCGGGACGACATCTGCAACCTGGTCGTGCCGGGTTACATTCCACAGTCGGTGCGGGAGAAGTTGGAAGATGTCGCCAGTACGTGGGGCATGTTGCTAGTCACGGACATTGACGACGAAAAGTCGTTCAAGAACGTGGAGCGAAATTTCCTTCCCGGCGGCAAGTACGAGTTCATGAAGCGCCCTGAGGAACGCGCGGCGGCAGATGTGGTGACCATGGGGTATTTGCAGTTGCGGCCGAAGCACTGGTTCGAAAAGAACATTGATGCTGGTGACGATCTCTACGGACCGCCGTCTCTCGTTTTTGCTGGAGCAATCGCGCGCAGCGATGAAGGCCAGGGGCTTGCGCAGGGGCCGGTCGGTTCACGCTTCGGTCAGATTGCTGGAAGTGAGAAGGCGCGCATCGAGCCGCTGATCGGCGAGATGGAGCACCTGAGCATGGAACGCCAACTCGTTCCCGTGATCCGCGACGCGGAAAATCATCTCTGTTTCTTTGGCTGTCGTACCCAGGCTGAAGATCCCAGCGGTGTGTTGAAGTTCTTCACGTCTTACCGGATCGTTCGATTCCTGGAGCGGTGCTGCCGCCACTATCTCCTGCAGGTCGCGGGACAGGTGCTGACACGTGACTTCATGGACGAATCGATTGAGAAGCCACTGAAGCAGCTTCTGGACCAGCAGGTGGAGGAGGGGACGATTACCGGCTACGAGTTGTTCGTGGATAAAGACTCGAGTAAACGCATGCAGGGAATCTGCGACATCACACTAAGCGTCTCACCGACCGGGCCTGCGGAAACATTCGTGTTGAAGATTGACGTTCCCGAATTCAAGAAGCAAGGAGACGAGAAGACCTGAACGCTGCGCAGTGGCTGTGCGCGCGGCCGTTCTTTTTACTGGTTGCGCCGCTGCGCTGTCCGCAACGAAGTGGGCATATAGGGGAGGCGATCCAGGTATTGGTACCTACGTCCGGCCGACTGTGAAGTCTCGGGCCACAAGCAGAACCTGGGCCGGACCGCGGTCTGCACGATATTCCAAAGATACGGGGGAAAACATGGCATCACCGTTCCGGAGCACAATTACGATTGACGGCAACAGATTTGACGCGATTTCCACATCCGTTTCATTCAGCACTACCAAGGATCGCGCGGGAATGCCCGAGATGGGCAGCCTCGCGACCGCAATCCGGGTGTGGGTCGATTTTCACGACGACACCAATATGCCGCATGCGACGTTGCGAAAGCTATTTGAGCTGAGCAACGTCGTGACGCGCGATAAGGTGAAGGACATCAAGATTGAGTTTTGGAAGGATGAATCCAAACAAGATGCCCTTTGCAGCTACACCTTCAAGGGCTGGATCAGCCGCTTTGAGACCAGCAATCCTATCGTGAGCGCAGAAGAGCGCGGTCCACAGGTTAACCACCTCCTTTATCTGGAGCTGGAACCTGTCTTGAATCAGCAGAACTTTAAAGAGATCAAGATGAGCAATTAGCGGGGTGCGTCAACCCTATGTCGTTCCTGGCATTCCCACTGCGTCTCGAAGGTGGGTTCCTCAATCGCTGTCCTCAAGTGAATGCGATTCTCTCTCTGGTGAGCATTATGGCGAAGACGCCGCACGGGAGTTGGATCGGCAGCCGCCATTTTGGGATGCGCGAGTTCTTTGAGGACGCCCAAGCGCAACCCTCGCTTCCCTCACACGCAATTCAAGAACTTAATCTGGCACTGCAGGATCTCGACATTCTCGATTATCGCGTGCAGGAGATCGTGAAGGAATCGCGAACCCAAGCGGAAACGGACTCTTACGTTTGCAGGATCGTGTCCACATCGGAAGACGGGCAAGCTTATTCATTGCGCCTTGTCCAGGACTGAATTCTTATGGCTTCCTCAAGAGCGACGACCGCTGAGATTTATAAGAAGTTGCGGGACGATTTCGCGCGTCGGCTTAAGGACTATGGTGTTTCATCCGAGGTCACCGACCCGGTGCTGGCCGTCCTTTTCCGCACCATCGCGGGCCAGCTGGAAGCTCAGCATTCTGAATTCGAGCTTAGGCAGGCCTCACTTTTAGACGAACTCATCGCGGGGCTCGGCATTGAGGGACGAAGAGCGCACCCTGCACAGACCATCGTGCGCTTCTTTCCGGATGGCGGAACGCAGCTCGTGGAAGCGGGAACGGAGCTGCTTGGGCAGACGCATACCGGGGACCGAATTGCGTTCGCCACGAACGTCTCCGTGCAGGTTTCACCCGCCGATATTTGCCTGGGAGCCACCTACCAGGATGGCCGGCTGCAACTGATGTCCAGCATAGAGTTGCCTGATTCATTCCAGTCACGTGGTTCGTTCGATCCGGTTCGTGTGAACCTGGGCCCCAATCCTGCCATTTTCCTGGCCATCGAGAATCTCGATGCCGCGCATCTGAGCCAGCACGGTTTCTTTTTCGAACTCAGCCCTGACGCAGCTCTCCTGCGCGCCGCTTTGCTTGACGAACCGTGGTGTCTCGCCGGAACCGAGGGTGAATTTGGCACCGCAGGCATTCTTCGCCCGCATCGAGGGAATGCCGGCGTGCGGTTGCTCGAATGGCTCGTTCCTGAATCATCGGCTGATTCTGACCAGAAGCACACAATGGAAGTAGCCACTCTGCCCGATGGTTTTTATGCGGGACGCGTGTTTGTATTCCCCGTTGTACCGTCTGCGCGACGCTTCACTTGTCGATTCCCCCGGGCCATGGAAGGCGCACTGAATAAGATGCTTGGCCAGGGCGCCGTGCAGTTGACCGAGAGAAAGTGTGCTTGGCTACGCATATCACTGCCGCGCCAGATCCGGAATCTGCACACAGCGATCACGGGAATCTCACTCCATGCCGTGAGCGCGTCCAATGTCGAATGTGCGAATGACACGGTTTATTTCGAAAAACACGGCACTTCGATTCCGGCGAGCCGTGAAGCGGGGACGTCACACCATTTGGTTGCTCCGCTTTCGATTTCCGGAGAAAGGGGCACGGCCTACCTTCCCGAATTGGCTCCGTCGCCCGATCTGGGAGCGGGACGCTACACCATCCGGAACGGATGCATCCATTTGCGGCCCGCACGTCACGCGGACGGTCACCTCGACTCTTCCGTCAACCTTCGACTCTGGGTGACGCGCGGTTCTGCGGGAAACCCCGTTGGCGCCGGTCAGATCCATTCGTTTTTGAAGAAGACGGGCCTGCACACATTGCGCGTCAACAGCGTTACGGCTGCAGCCGGTGGCACGGACGGCGAAAGCTTGCAGGAAACGCAGGCACGGTTTGCGGAAGCGCTCCTATCGAGGGACCGCGTGGTGACCAAGGCAGATCTTCTCGGCGCTATCCGGGCGTTCGACCGGCGCATTCAGGTCGTGGATATCTCTTCGGGAGTTGAACGAACGAGCCAAGGCCTGCAGCGGGTACAACAAGTTCGTTTGGCGGTGGCCAACGATGATTTTTTCGATCCGGACCAGGAACTGCGCGTTCTTCTCGATGAGCTCAAAAGCCATTTGGAGGATCGCCTTTTGTACGATACGCGACTCAACATTGAGCTGGACAGAAAATGATGCGCGAAGCTACCTCTCGCATGCCGGATTTCTGTGACTCCTCGCACAGCTTCCATCACACGGTGGATTCGGCGCTCGACGTGCTTTCAGAGTTGGGCATTTCTCCCGGCAGGATCACCATCCGCATGGCCGGTCGCGGTTGGCAGCCGTTTTGGGTCGTAGAGCAGTCTCCAGCCCCTGGCGAATTACTTGGTCCGGACACGGTCATCGTGCTTCACATTGCCGGCTTGGGTCTCTTCCATTCCTTGCCCGTAGGCATGTGGGACCGCGGCAGGGACGCCGAACTTGGGACGAAAGAGATTGTCGACCTTTTCGACGATCCCTTGCAGAAGACCGCACGATGGATTCGCGTGGGCGAGAGGCTCTTCGATCTTCGCCCGGATCTCATCGATGCGTGCTCGCGTTGGATTTCATTGTTTGGTCTGAATCCGGAAGACTGGCCGCCGCAGAGCCGTTACAGGCTCGCGGCGCTTCTGCCAAATCTCCATCGCTTGGCAGGCAAGAAAGAGGGCATACAGCTCACGCTGCACCTGCTGCTTGGCCTGCCGTTGCAGGAGGTCTGCAGACAGCCCTCGTTCAGTTGTTTGGAAGGTGATGATCTTTCCTTGCTCGGCTGTAAGGCCAGCCGCTTGGGCGTCGATGCTGTCGCGGGCGACCGAGTCGAGGATTTGGAATGTTTGGTCCTGGTCATAGGCCCGGTGCCGCTCCGGACCTATCTCCGGTTTCATCAGGAAGACCATTCTCGGTTGCTGGCGGCCGCTCTCAACCTGTGCCTGCCTTGCTACCAGAAACATCGCGTATCTTGGTCCGTTCTTGATCCTACGCGGGCGCCCAGGCTGGGATTCGAAAACGAGAATGCCAGGTTGGGGATCAATTCCCACCTGGGGTCGGGCATTGGTGCACCGGTGATCGTTACGTCAGGAGAATGTTCCGATGTGCCTGTGTGGCAGGGACAATCGAAATATTCGGGGGGGTTCCATGAAGAACCATGATCTTGACCTGAACTCGGTCAATTGGGAACACGGGATGTTGCTTACCCCGGACCATTTTGTTCGCCAGGAACGCTATTTCGATTCGGGCCTGCTCTGGGTTTTGCGCTATGCGACGAACTCGTACGGATTGGTCGGTGGAGGGCCCCGGCTGCCCGAGGATGAACGCGGGGCCGTCCGTCATGATCCGATTGTGGTGGTCGAACAAGGTGAGGAGGGCGTGCGGATCTCGGTCACGCAATGCCGGGGAATAACGCCGGCCGGCTGCATCATCGAGGTGGATCCCGAGCATCCCGTCCATGCGCAGTTTCCTAAGGCCACTCTCGAAGGCGTTGCTGAAACGCCCGTATACATTGTCTGCGAGCCTCATCAGAAGGACGTTACGGAAGGCCCATCCGATGAATTCAATCCGCAAATGAAAACCAGTCGGCGGCCCGCGTATCGCCTGCAATTACAAATCCCCGCAGAGAGTGTGCCATACAGTATTTCCGTCGCGCGCATTATACGGCCTCCCTATGGCGCTAGTTACGAGAAGGATTCCCAGTACATTCCTGCCTGCACTTCGCTGGTGAGCTACAGCGAGCTGACAGCGGCGTGGCGCAAGATCCTTGAGGCGGTGACTTCTCTCGCGGAGCGTTACACCGAGCTCTATCGCGCAATGCAAGAGTTTGTCGTACTGTTCCGCGAGCGCGGGATTGAAACAGACCTGGACATCGAAACGATGAGTTTTGTGAGCCGCATGGTCGCAGCGGTCCAGGAGTGCCTCTACGAAATCCTCGATCCTGTACAGTCTCCGCAGAATTTCTTTTCGCACTTGCGGCGGTTCATTTACGGAGCTGCCGTCTATTTGGATTTGACGCCGGCGGCGCGGCAGTACTTTGAAATGTTGAAGGAGACCGGCGAGACGGAGTTCATCCCCCTTCTTGAACAACAGAAGAGAATCCTTCAGACCACGGGCAAGCGGCGCGTCGACGAAGATCTCCGTGTCGAAGTTCGCTCGGTACTGCAATCGCTCGCTGCGCAGAGCCGTCTGGAGCGGGCGCTCGAAGGCAAGTACGTTGATTTCCGCATCAGTGCCGCACTGGAGGCCATGAACTTCGTCTTCGATCGTGGAGGCAAGGTTCTCTACAAGCTTGCCGCTAAGCCTTCCCGTGTGCAGGGTTTGGCGGATGAGATGACCCTGACGTTCAGCCAGCTCCGGCTCGAGGGCCGCGACAAGTACCGCCTCATTCTCGTCAGCGAGCCGGAGGCCTCATTCGAGAAAGGCAGTCGCCTCACCGCCGAAATCCGCTTGAACGAAGGCTCTGGTTTCAAGCGTGCTCCCATCATTTTGACAACCGAGGCGAAATTTTCTGACCAGCGCAATTTTGAATTCGATTTTGATGCGCCGGACGTACCCACAATCATGGACCTGCGCGTCACGGTTCAGGCCCATCATCCCATCCACACGGCCTTGCTCTTTGTGCGCCACCGTTTCTATGCCAGCAAACTACAAGAAAAGGAGGCGCAGCCGCTCCAGCCCCGAGCAGGCCGTGAGGAAGATACACTCGCGGTGCCCTCCCCAAACCGCCAAACACAACCGCCCGAGGAAACAAAGCAACCAGCATCGTGGGATGAACCGAATCGGCCCGATTCCCCCCTGCAATCGGGCACTCCCTCTCAACGGCGCAGGCGATTGGAGTAACAAAAATGGCCATCGACTTGGATAAGCTTTCCAGTGGAATGGAAGAGGCCCTCGAACGGGCGCGGCTTCTGGCAGAACAGCGCCATCAGGCACAGATTACTCCGCTGCACATGCTCTACGTTTTGCTGGACACGGATAGCGTGCTTTCCAGTACCTTGGAGCGCGCCGGAATGGCGACGAGCGTTCTTCTGGACTCCTTCACTTCCAAACTGAACAAACTTGAGAGGGACCAGAGGCTTGAGGCCGGCAAACGACCGGTGGCCTCGCGTTCGTTGCGCGACTTGATCGAGAAGGCCTTTTTAAAGATGGAAGCCCGCGGCGCTGAAATGGCGGAGCCCGTGGATTTTCTCCTGGCAGCGATAGAGTTCAGCGACCCTGCGCTGAAGCAGGAACTTCAGGGCGCCGGCCTCACCGAGGCCACCGTGGCAAAGGCCGCGGAAGTGCGGGCGGCGGCTGGAGAGACCCTCGGCGAAAAGAAGACGCCCTCGGGACCGAAGATCGGCGGCAATATTCTACTGCGCTTCGGCCACGATCTAACCGCTGCTGCCGCGGCTGGTGAACTCATGCCCGTAATTGGGCGCGACGAAGAAGTCCGCCGCGTCGTTCAGACACTCCTGCGCAAGACGAAAAACAATCCGGTCCTCGTTGGCGATCCCGGAACCGGCAAGACGGCTGTGGCAGAAGGACTGGCGTTGCGAATCGCCGCAGGCGACGTCCCGGACTCTCTTAAGAAATGTAAAGTGATTTCTCTCGACCTCACGTCAATGGTTGCGGGTGCAAAATACCGCGGTGAATTCGAAGAGCGCCTTAAGGGAGTGGTGGAAGAGGTTCGTGCACGCAAGGGAGAAATCATACTTTTCCTGGACGAAATTCACACTTTGGTTGGCGCCGGCGGCAGCGAAGGCGGCATGGATGCCGCGAACATATTGAAGCCCGCTCTTGCCCGCGGGGAATTGCGGTGCGTCGGCGCCACCACGTTTGACGAGTATCGTGAACGCATCGAAAAGGACGGCGCCCTGGCCCGGCGGTTCGAAGTCGTCGTCGTGAAGGAACCTACGGAAGAAACCATGCTCGTGATCCTGCGTGGCGTTCGTGACCGCTACGAAGCGTTCCACGGTGTCAAGCTCTCCGACGATTCGCTGCAGGCGGCGATCAAGCTTTCCCGGCGATATATCCGTGACCGCTTTCTCCCGGACAAGGCAATTGACATCATTGATGAGGCCGCAGCCCGCCTTCGCATGCAGAAAGAGTCAAAGCCTAACGCCGTGGACCAACAGGAACGGCTGCTGCTTCGCAAAGAAGCGGAGTTGAAGAGCCTGGAGGAAAGCCGCTCTGCGAGCCAGAAGCAGGTCCTGGAGGCGCTACGCAAGGAGATTGCGGAGCTCAAGCCGAAAGTGACCGACCTGGTCACACGGTGGAAGGAGCAGCGCGATACTTCGGAGAGCCTGCAGAAGACCAGGCAAGCTATTCAGGAGCAGAACGTCCAGCTTAAAGCCGCTGAGGCGCGCGGAGATGTTGCCAAGGCGGCGGAGATTCGTTACGGCTCCTTGAAATACCTCGAACAGCAGCGCGAGGACCAGGAAAAGAAGCTCGCTACCTTCACTGCCGACACAAAAATGGTTCCGGAGGAGGTTCTCGCCGAACATGTCGCGGAAGTTGTGGCGGAACGCGCCGGAGTACCCATACAACGCATGCTCGAGAGCGAAAAGGAGAGGCTGTTGAAACTCGAGGAGCGCATTGGCTCGCGCGTGTTTGGACAGGATGACGCTGTCCATGCCGTTTCCGAGGCAGCTCGCCGGATGCGTGCCGACCTCCAGGTAGGCCGTAAACCCAATTCGTTTCTGTTTGTCGGACCTACCGGTGTCGGAAAAACAGAGCTGGCAAAGGCGCTTGCCGAAGCACTTTTTGACGATGAGCATGCGTTGATTCGCATTGACATGGGCGAGTACAAGGACAGCTCCTCGGCCGCTGGATTGATCGGCTCGCGGCCCGGACTGGTCGGCTCGGACGAAGGCGGTTTTCTGACTGAGCAGGTGAGGCGGTCTCCATACTCCATCGTGCTCTTCGATGAGGTGGAAAAGGGTCACCCGGAGATTTTGGATCTCCTGCTCGGCGTGCTGGATGAAGGGCGCCTTACCGACGCCAAGGGCAGATTCTGCGATTTCTCAAACACCATGGTTCTCTTCACATCCAATCTGGGTGTCCGCGAAGCAATGGAGGCCACCGAGGACCTGGACAAGCGCAAAGAGATCATCATGGAAGTTGTAAAGGCCAGCTTGCGGCCTGAGCTCTACAACCGCATTTCACAGGTAGTCGCGTTCAATTCCTTGACGCAAGCGCAGCTCGAGCGCATCGTCAGTACGCAAATCGCCCAGCTTCGTAAGAAGCTCGAAGAAGAACGCATGATCGGTCTTGAGGTTATGCCTGAAGCATTGGCGTACTTGGCGAAAGAATCCTACGATCCTGCCTACGGCGCAAGGCCTGTGGGGAGAACCATGCAGCAGTTGGTTCTCGCGCCGTTGGCCACGGCCATTCTTGCGGGAGACGTGGCCGCAAAGCAAACGTTGCGAATTTCCTACGATCCGAACGAAGGATTGATCTTTTCCGCGGAGGAAGCCCGTGTTTCCGTTGCATAACCATCGCATTTTCCGGTTCTTCGGCCAGGGTACATGGCAAGGCGTAACTATACTGGGCTGCGTCATACTCATCGCGGCGTCGTTTCTCTTTGCAGGAGACACCAGCCGGGCGACGATCGATGCGCAGGGCGGCTGGATCCAATTGTTCGACGGGAAAACGCTTTTTGGCTGGACGAGCGGGGGTGGCGGCCAGTGGCGGGTTGTAAACGACTCGATTACAGCAGATGCCGGTGAAAGCGGTTATCTGCGCACAAATACAGTCTTCGCAGATTTCATTCTGCGCTGTGACTTTCGCCTCCGCTCCGAAGGCGAAAGCGGCATCCTTCTGCGTTCGGACGCGAAAGGCAATCCCGCTGGCTCGGGCTATAAACTCCAGATCGACAACCGTGACGCGAGTTTCCCAACGGGAAGTCTGGCCGGTTATCTGAAGGCATCCAAGGTCCAGGCTGCTCCCGGGGCGTGGCACACTTATGAGGTCGAAGTGACCGGCGATCATTTTCGCATCAAGCTGGATGGCACACCGACGGTAGACGGGAACGCGCACAAGAACAAGCTGGGTGCCATTGCTCTGCAATTTGTAAAAGGGAATCCCGTGGAGTTCCGTAACATCCAACTCAAGCCGCTCAGTCTGCAGCCGATTTTCAATGGGCAAAATCTGTTTGGCTGGAAGATCGTCAACCCGACCGGCGCGAATGCCGAGAAGCGCGGCAAAATCAGTTCGATGTTGCTGGGCCAAAGCGGGCCGGACTGGACGGTCGAAGGCGGCGCGATTCACGTAAAGAAGGGACCCAGCCAACTCGAAAACGGTTCGCTATATGACGATTTCATCTTGCAGCTCGCCATTCGAGCGAATGGCAAAGGACGTCATCCCCAAGGCGGTGTGCTCTTTCGCGGAGAGCAAGGTGGCTTCTCCACAGGCTATAGAGTCCAGGTCGACAACACATTCCCCGGTAAGGACCGCGACAAGCCCTCCAACTACGGGAGTGGTGGTCTCTTCGGCATTCAGCCGGCGCGCCGCGTTGTTAGCGATGACGATCGCTACTTTTTCGAGACTCTTATCGTCCGCGGCCACCACATCTCGGTGTGGGTAAATGGTTACCCCGTTTCCGACTTCGAAGACACACGGCCCGAAGGCCCTGACGCCCTGCTCCAGTCGCGCAATGGTGCGGGTACCATCAGTTTGCTTTCGGCGGATGACCACAGCAGCCTGGATTTCAATGATATACGTGCCATTGGTCTCTCGCGAGCCGGGGTCACTGCGGGAACTCCCGCGCCCGCACCGATTCCCGGTGGTATGCCGGGGAGTGGCGCTGCCGGTGTTCACCAGAAAGAGATCGCCGAGCTCATTGACCGTGCAGTCCACTCCAGCGATCCGCAGGAGCAGGTAACGCTCTACAGTCGAATCCTCGAACTCGATCCGAATAACATGGTCGCTTACAACGGCCGAAAGGATGCCCAGGACAAACTGGACGCGCTACAAGCGCAGCAGTCGCAGCAGCAGCAAAAGCAACAGCAGGAACAGACGCTGTCCCAGCAGAATGCGGCCGCCAAGCGCGATGCGCTGCAACAGGCAGAGACAGCGTTCCTTTCCGGCGACATCCGCGATGCAAGATCTCACCTGAATATCGCCAAGAAGATTGATCCCACCGACCCCGATGTGCAGCACCTGGACGCGCTAATCGCGCGGCAGGAGACACTGTGGCTTATTAAAATCATTGCAGTGATTGTACTGGGCGTTTTGGTTGTGGCTGGGATTGTAATGCTTTTCCTTCGCCAGCGTGGGCCGAAACAACCGTATCTCGAGATCGTTGATGGCCCAGAGAAGGGCAAGCGCTACTTGATCAATCAGGAAGTGCTTCACCTCGGTGCCGTCGCGCAGGAAGGTGGCAACCACAACGAGGTAGTCATCTCGGATCCGCTGCGCAGTGTCTCAGCGTTCCACTGCGAAGTTCGCCAACACGAAGGAAGGTTGTACCTTCTGGATTGCGACAGCGCGAATGGCACTTTCCTCAACGGGCGCCGGATTCACCCGAGGCAGCCAGTGCTTCTGAAGAAGGGCGGGCGACTGCGCTTGGCCGAAGGCTGCACGCTCCGGCTGGTCTTTTCGCCAATGAAGAAAAGCTAGCTGCGTTTTTTTCAGGCCTCGAACAACCTAGCAGGGCACCTGCCACTCGGCATGCGAGCTGTCCGTAAGCCTG
>Ga0326727_10014884_pt1 | contig 16831 bp, 13 predicted proteins | sample MB2enrmetagenome_FD_207643 | JGI IMG/M metagenome (GOLD analysis project Ga0326727, IMG submission 207643) | Lab enriched peat soil microbial communities from McLean, Ithaca, NY, United States - MB29MY | ecosystem: Environmental > Terrestrial > Soil > Wetlands > Peat | place: USA: New York...
CACGCCACCGCCGCTCGGCACCGGGTGTTCGTGGAGCTTGCGAGCGGCATCCGGACGATCCACCAGCCCCCAGCGACGGAAGAGATTGCGGATGACCGGGGTCAGCAGCAGAGAGAGCAGGAACGCCGCTATTCCGACTGCAATCAGGGAGTACACAGAATTCCTTTCACGCTATGCGGATTTTGGGATTGGCTCGAACGAAAAGGCCCCTCATCACTGGGAGGCCGGCTTTGTAAGTCTATTGGTTGACCAGGACCTCATCTGAGATGGCGGGGTCAATTTGGAGGTTCTGCTTTCCCTTAGAGATCCGATTCTTGTCCACCAGCATCCCTATCACGCCGGTCGGAGATTGGCTGTGGACCTCGATGGTACTGCCCCCGTCTAGTTCGTTGTTTCTGATCACCATTCCGATTACGGCGCTCGGCGCGACAGACGCCGCCTTGATCAAAGACGGGCCAGCCGCAGGCGTGCCGTTGGGACCGAAGTGGTAATTCCACCCCTCGCGGACATGGTTGCCGAGAAGTTGGACGTTCAGTTGGGGCGAAACTCCGCCGGCGTACCGATGTGCGAGAGTGTGGAATCCACCTGCGTTCCATTCGTCGTTGTTCGCGACAATGTGCTCTACCGCCGTTCCGTAGAATTGAATTGCCACCCCGGCGTTGCTGAAGTGGTTGTGGTAGAAAGTGTAGTGCAATTGCATAGGGACTATTGTGATTTTAGAGGTCGCATCTGGGGCAATGCTGAATGCGTCGGATAGCTCGACCTGCTGGCCCGACCAGCTCTTTACGGTTCTCCACTGCCCGACACCGTGGCCGGCAATGATGGCCACCAACGCTCCGCTCCAGTGGTCGTTCCACCTGTCGGTTCCCCAATTTGGAGCGTCTTGGAGGAGCAGGGTTTGACCCGGAGACTGTACCGCGGGTCCAAAGTATGCGCCACCGCCGCCGTCAGAAGTAAAGGCTTCGGCGTCAAAACCCATGATCTCAGAGCACGTGTTGTTCGCCGTATAAATATCGCGAGACCCTTCAGACCACGCGGGTGAATATGACCCGCCGGAAGCGAGCAAACTCTCTCCCCGAATCGTATTGTCCTCGATTAGGACGCCGTCCGAGGCTCCGAAGTTATACCAGCCGACCATTCCATTGTGTAATTTGTTGCGCCGCACAATTCCTCCGCGTGCGCCATAGAGATACAAAGAACGGCTGCTACCGAGCACGTCACAATCTTCAATTATCAGATCCGGTCCACTCAGGCGGATCGTTTCGTAGCCGCCTCCCGAACGGTTCATCAATTGCATAAGCCGGCGAGCGGCCAACTCCGGTGCAAGGTGGCCCCGAAATGAGCTGCCGCGAATGAACAGGTTGCCTAACCTGATGTGGCCCGACGCTTCGGGTTTACCGCTCATGTCGGAAGAGACGATGGCGTTGTGGTTTCCGCAGAAAATCGCCAGATTCGCCAAGCCAAAATGGTGCTGGCCACTCACCCAGGCGGGCGGCGCTGGGTCAACATTCGGGAAATAAAGCGCGGTCCGAGTGGGAGATTCGCCAACGAGATACGCATTTGGCGGAATCTCGAGGGGCTGGGACAAGAAGTAATAGCCCGCCGGGATTTTCAATACCGCCCCGCCCAGAGCCGCTGCTTTCAGGAGGGCGGATTTGAATGCCGGCGAATTATCAAAGTTGGGGTCTCCCTTAGCGCCAAAGTCCGCCACATTAAGATCCGCCAGGTGCGTTTCGGCCGCCGCCTCTATTTGGATCGGACGGGGTGCGCCGGCGACAGCGCTGCCGCCCGTCGGAGATCCAACTTCAAGCGAGTAGGGTCCTGGGGCCAGGTCGCGCGGAAGAGTGGCCGCGAGTTCGTACGACCCGTCATTCGTGGCCTTCAGGCCGATAATCTTTCCGGATCGCGAAGTAAGGCGAATTTCTCCGGCTACCCCCCCGTATGTCAAGCACCGGCCAAATAGCCTCAACCGCGCTCCCGCGGAAGCTGAGTCCACCTCGACGCGACCTTCGATTTCGGGGTTCGTGCTCGGAGACTCAGCCAGCGTCCACCACACGTCCGGAAGGTTCACTCTTGCGTACACGGGTGCCTCGCGAGGCTGATCCACGCGGAATCCGTAAACACCGTCCCCCCCGAGGTCGGGGAACACGAACATGATACTGCTCTCGGTTACTTTCAACGGCGTTACCCGAATCCCGTTTGCGGAAATGAAGGAGCGCCAGTCACCGGCGGTGTGTTCGATATTCGCGACGTTAAGGGCTATCTGTCGCGGTTGCGGGAAGTAGCCGGTCGCAAGCACCGTTTCGCCAGGACGTACCGGACCGGACACCCAGAATATGGCGCTCTCGGCCATGGCAGTCCCCGCGCAACCGATGTAGCAGGCGATTGCGGTGATTGATGTCAGTCTCATTGGGGGACACCCGGTTGCTCAGGCCGTGGTTTGTTTTACCCTGGGCTCCTGGATTCTTCCTGGCTTCCGCGCACGCGCCACCATACTCTTCCACAAGAACGGGAGCCGCCCTGCCCCGTGAAACTCCGGGTCAATGAATCCCGCCTCGGCAAGGAGCATCAGGTGCCCGCCCTGGTCGCCGCCGGGTTGATTTCTGCGCCCGTCTATCATGGACCGCGCTTCGTCGGGCGTAATCTGTCTCTCGCAGATGGCTGCCGTTACTAGGAGGTTTAATAAAGTTGGGCACCTGGCTTTTCCGCCTCAACATAAACACTTTCGGACTCTCTCTCCAGAAGATCCAGTGGTTTATAATCAAGAATTCTTGTCTGACCAACAGGCATCACATCCGCCTTAGTAAAACCATGTTTCTGTAGAAGTGCCGACAGTGACTTGCCATCGTACATCCATTGATGATGACGCGTTCCTACTAACAACAGACTTAGCCTTTGGGTAAGTGATCTTGGACGAGACATGCAGAGATGCGTCGCTTCGATGAGGGCGTCAGCATCACCGCACTTATCGTATTGTGCAATTAGCTTCTTAATGTCCGGAACGGCAATTCTGATAATGGCACAGGGACGCAGTACGCGAAATGCCTCTCTGAGAAATGCTCCGACCTCGTTCTTGTCTAGGTGCTCCAGCATGTGTGAGGCGTAAAGCACATCGACAGATTCGTTTTGGATGGGCAGTCCCTTGGTGGCGTCTCCATACTCAATGCCGTTTTCACGAGCAAATCGCATGAATTGCCCCTGAGAACTTTCGAGAAATCCCAGTTTCTGTAGCAGATCCGGCAAAAGAGGTATCTTTGAAATGCGAAGGCTCAGGGAATTGTCGAAATTTCTCCACCCTTGCGTTGGTGACTGTCCACAGCCGATATTGATTCGTAATCCCATCGTAAAACCCACTCGGTTCCGTTATACGGCGTTGTCAGGATTAGCCTCCGTCTCGCCAGGAGGTACCGCTGTTAGCGGTAGCGACCCCGGCGGAGCCGATGAACCACGCGATCGCAGTAATCGATATAAGCCTCATTTGCGGCGACATGGTCGTTCGGGCCGTGGCTTGTTCTGCAGTGGGCTGCTGGATCTCCCCGGCTTCCGTGCGCGCACCACCATACTCTTCCACAAGAACGGGAGCCGCCCCGCGCCGTGAAACTCTGGACTAATGAATCCCACCTCGGCAAGAAGGCATTGAATTGTTTTCCAGGACCAGAATTTGATATGCCCGCAATCCCAAAGCGCCGTACAGTGCCGATCCATGGTTCCCGTAACCGCCAAGACGACGTTCTTGAGATACCCGTTATAAGGCGTCGTCAGGATCAGTATGCCCCCGTTCTTTAAAAGCCGGAAGGCGCTCTGCGTCAGATCTCGCGGAGCATACAGATGCTCGACAACCTCTGCTGAGACGATGGCATCGAAGGAACCCTCGCCGAAATGTTCTACCAGTTCCGGCCCCACCGCCATCTTATGAAAGACAATCTCCGGGTAAGACGCCTTCGCGTGAGCAATGCCAGACTCCGACAAATCCACGCCAGTCACGTCCCATCCACGCTTCGCCCACGCCGCCGTCAGCGAACCGTTCCCGCAGCCGATGTCGAGCACCCGCGCTCCCTCAGGTAGAACCGACAGCCCACGTTCAATCGCGGGACACAAGTATCCGTGATTTACGTTCGCCGCCCCGCTTTCGTATGGGTACTCTTGATACATCTGATGCATCGCTGTCCCGCCCGCGGCCGGGGAGGGCCGGGCTTCCCTCACCGCTTCGCAGCCTGTGGCCGCAGGGGGATCGCCGTTCTAGTTCTTAGTTCGTACAACTTCGAGCGCACGTTCGAAATGTACTGCATCCGAATCTGGCTCGCGATCAGCCCCGGCATGCCTTCCAAAACACCGAGGCACACGAAGTAGTGGTAAACGAACCACAGCCACGACTCAAATGGGATCCGTATGGCAAACTTTTTCAGAAATCTTCGGCGTTCCTGTGAGTTGCCGAACAATCTGGGCTTGATCGTCAATTTGCCCCACCGATTGCTGTCCAAGTACATCTGCCGCACGTGCGCTTCCCATGTCGAATACCGGTTATGCTTATCGAGGTAAGCCGTCAGGCCTTTGAAATCCTCATGGATCAGAGGCGTGCGAAGCCTCCCTACCGTTCCAACGACCATCACTCTCTCATGCACTTCCATGTCGAGGCCCTCGGAGGGGCCGTCAAACAGTTCCTCGAAGCGCGCCTTGTCTGCCCGGAGTAACGCCACCGCCCGATGTGAGAATCCTCCGAAACGCAAGCGCCTGCCAAGAAAATGAAATCCCTTTTGGATCAGATACCCGTCGCGCGCCGCAGGGCCGCCGATGGCTTCCCGGATTTCGTCCCACAGAGCCGGCGGCACCACCTCGTCCGCATCCAGCATCAGAACCCATTCGGTAGTTAGTGGAATGGTGTTCAGGGCCCACTGTCGCTTCTTCGGATACCCGCCGCAATAATCGAACGTGAAAACCTCTGCGTTCGCAGCCAATGCGATGTTCACCGTCCGATCGGTGCTTCGGGAATCAACCACAAGGATGCGCTCCGCTTGGTGGATCGAAGCCAGGCACCTCGCCAGGTTGGCTTCCTCGTTCTTGGTGGCCACGATAGCCGTTACAGAGGGTGTCTTCATTCGACCGGAAGTTCGATGCGGTCGCGGTCTACCATGGCGTCCGTCAGAATGCGCGCCGGGAGCGCTGCTTTATAATCTCGCTTCCACACGAGGTAGGGTCCCAGTGCCAATGCATCCAACTCACTCCCCAGGAAGGTCTCGACGGCAATCCTTGGCGATCCGACAATAGGGTACCCATGAAGATTGAAGCTTGTATTGAGTAACGCCCCCACGCCGGTATGGCGCTTGAACGCGCGTATGATGTCGCGGTAGCCAGGGTTCAGTGCGTCGACCACCTGGGGACGCACGGTCTTGTCGAACGGGTGCGTGCCAGCTACGATCTCCTCGCCGGCCGGCTGATTCGTATCGTACGCGTCGATCATGTAAAATGGTAGACTTTTCGAGTGACCATCTACTGCGGGATCGTAGCCGCACATGTACCTGGCTGCGTCTTCCTCCAGAATTGAGGCGGCAAACGGCATCCAGAAGTCGCGATGCTTGATGGCAAAGTTGAGTTTGCGGATGATGCCCATATCGCGCGGGTCGGCCAGAATACTGCGATTCCCCAACGCCCGCGGCCCCCACTCTTCCGCTCCCGCGAAGCGAGCTACTATTCGCTTGCTCGCCAGCAGTTGAGCGATCTCCTCTGCCGGATCCCCCATGCGGCGGTATTCCACCTTGGAGTTGCCCTCTACAGCGGCTAGGCATTCATCGTCGGAGAACCGCAGCCCAAGAAACATGTCCGTCTGCGGCCGGACCCTGGGCTCGACACCGCGCAGATTGCAGAGCCGAAGGTATCCCAGGATTGCGGCGCCCACGCTGGACCCGCCGTCGTCGCTGGCAGGGTACACATAGAGCTTGTCAACCTCGGGAAGTTCGCGGATGAGTTTGTTCGTCTTGACGTTTAAGAAGGCGCCGCCGCAACAAACCAGATTCCGCAGGCCAGTGGCCGCAACGGCGTTCTGCGCCCATTGCACAACAAGCTCTTCAAACACGAGTTGGCAGGCCGCCGCGACATTGTCGAAGCGCTGCCCGCGCAACCGAGTGTGCAGCAAATCGCGCATGCGCCCGTGACTCCGTCCCGCGGAGTTCCGGAATTCCAGGCCCTCCACGCGGAATAGACCGCGCAACTGATTGATGCAATACCCGGCTTGTCCGTAGGGGGCCATCCCCATCACTTTGTACTCGTGCTCGTAAGGGCGAAGGCCCAAGTGGGCCGTGATGTTCGAGTACAGTTCGGCGGGCACGCTATGGAACTTCGGTGTGCGGGCGATAAGCGTCATGCCCTGCCCGCTTCCTTTCCACACGGTCGCGCACAGTCCATCCCCCGCGCCATCCAACGTCAAGACTAGCGCATCAGCCATCCAGGGCCGATTGTAGTAGGCGCACGCCGCGTGGCTGTCGTGGTGGCCTACAGTGATGCTCTCGGCAAGGACGCCAAGCGATTTCAGAAACTCGTGGAGATCCTGCCGTCGCCTGAGCCGCCCGAGTATCCGCTGGCCTAGGGCGGTGCTCCACTGGTAACGCCCCAAGGAGCCGGCGAAATGAAGCAGCGAGTAGATTCGCTTTGCCTCCCGGGTCGGGTTGGTCGTTCGGATACGGCATCCGATGGCGGTTAGGTCTACTTGGTGAGGGGATATTCCCGACCGCCGGAACAGTTCCCGAATTGACTCTCGCGGAACGCCGGCGTAGTTCTTCTGATTGGTCCGGCGCTCCTCGGCACTAGCGAGAACAACTTGTCCCTCGCGCACCAGGCAGGCGCTGGCATCGTGTCCGTCGTGAATTCCTAGAACGATCATAGGGTGTTGGTTGTGCGCACGCTGGCTGGGCAAATAAGGGGGCAAGCCTCCGCCGCCTGCGCCCGGAAGCCACCCCGGGCGATGAGGGCCCTTGCGCATCCGCGAACCCGGACGCTAAGTGGGCTGGGTAACGGACTCATGCTGCGAATCGCTCATAAACATGCTGCCAAGGAGCTCAGCCCACCTTTCGGCAACGGCACCCATCTTATACTCAACGATCGACTTGGCGTCTGAAGCGATGACCTGTCTTCGATATTCCTCGTCGCAAAGGCGCGTTTGGAAGAATTCCACCCACTGCTCCTCATCCAGTGGTAGGACCCTTCCATGAGGCTCCAAACACTCCGCCGAATACACCTGATCAGAGACGACCACTGGACATCCATGCGCCATTGCTTCGAACATCGCGATCCCGAAGTTCTCATGCGCAGAGGGGAGAGCGAACCAGCGGGCACTCCGAAGGAGCCACTCTTTCGTTGCTCCCGCAACAAAGTCCAAAAAGACGCACTGATCCCGGACGTGTAGCTCATCAGCAAGCTTCTCAACCTGCTGCCGGTGACCCCTGGCGGAGGGACCCGCAATAACCAGCTTCCAGTCCCTCTCCGCCATGGCTCGCGCCCACGCCCGGATGAGGAGCGGAATGTTCTTGCAAGGATGGATTCGGCCCAGGAATAGCAAGAAGTTGTGGCCTTCGAGCTGAGGGACAACGCCCGACCCAGATGGGCCAAGCGACTCGGGCAACGTAACTCCGTAGGGCGCCACCACCTTGGCCGGCCAATTGAACTGAAACACGTTTCTTGCTTGCTCCATCTCCCGCCCGGTGGTGAACAGCGAACAGCGCGCACGCTGGAAAATCTGCCGCTCAAAGAGAGCCCAATAGGCGACCTTCTTTATGTGCTTCCATTTTCCCTGCTCTAGCACGGACCAGGGTTCCAGCATCCCGTGCGGAAAGACGCCGTATGGAACTCCCGACTTCCAGCACGCCTTGGCCGCCGCGAGCGTAGGGAAGAGCCACATGCCATGCAAGATCAAGCAGTCAAAGCGTTCGATATTCTTCCGCAGCCACTGGCTTAACCCGGGCGCGTAGCCATACCGGTTCGGAACCCCAAACGGGATACTGTGAATGAGACTGGGGTCCAGGATGTTATCCGGGACGCGAACCTCCCCGACACTGAGCACTTCGCTCCAGACACCATGCGCTTTACTGGCAGCCGACAGATCCAGCACCGCACGAATCGGTCCGCCATGCCGCTGGTCGAGCGCGCCGATGACATGTAGCACCTTCATAGCGAAGAGAAATCGCGCTGGGCGCGGCTGATCGTTGCAGAGTTCAGGAAGCGGCCTTCCAGCCCGTTCCCCCAAGCGAAAGCCAGCCGGACACGCCTAGCCACGCCAAACTCCCGCGGCCCGCCACGCCTCGACCGTCTCCAGAAAAGTACTCGCAACGCGATCCGGTGTGAATCGAGCACTCACAATCCGGGAATGGCGCCCATGCCGGATGGCGCATGCGGGATCCGCCGCATATACCTTCATCGCGGCCGCAAGCTGTTGGACCGATTCAGACTCGACGACGAACCCGTTGAAGCCTGGCTCAATGAGATCGTGTGCAGCGCCACAACTGGCTGTTGCGATGAGGGCCACTCCTTCGGCCGCAGCCTCACTGAGCACAACGCCCCACCCGTCAAACCTGCTCGGCAGGACAAATGCCGTGGCTGATCGTATCAACCCGCGCACCTCACCGACGGGAACCGGGCCCGTGAAGACAGTATGCCCGGAAATGCCCAGCCGTTCAGACATCTCCTTGTACAGACCTTTGGAACGGTCGGCTCCGGCCACAACCAACCGAGCCGACGGATAGCACCGCGCCACATTCCGAAATGCGTGGAGCAACACATCTATGCCTTTTCGGCGACAAAGCTGCCCTACGTACACGTAGGTGGGTGGACCGGCCTCGCAGCCACGGCACTCATTTGACGCCTCAGTCGACGGCTCGACCACGTAAGGCAGTGACGCGATTCGGAAACGGCGAATGCCCCACCGTCGGAAGTCGTCCATCGCCATGTGTCCCGTTCCGAATGCACCAAGAGCGTGACGGTTCACGTACCGCCCGTACCAGTATCTAAGAGCTGATCCTGCCAATCTCTTCCACCCCCGGCTGCTCGGTTCGCTCCAATGGACCCATTCCACCCCGCTGCTGCTCAAGCGACGCACAAGCGATCTCAGGAATCTCGTCCGGCCGCCGGGCACAACATGGACACGGTCCCTCCAGTCGGCAATGTTTTCCACCAAATCGACACCGGGATTTAGGAACGACTCCGCCTCAAGCAAGTCACAGCGATCTACCGACTTCCAGCCCTGGGCGCGCCTCTCTGGAGAGACTTCGCCGAAATATACGACGCGTGTGTCACTGCCCAACCGCCGCAAGGCGCCGTGAAAGGCGCTTTGATAGTGATTCGGGACCACCGTCCAGATAGCGATCTTCATATCCCGGGTTTCAGCTTCAGAATCGCGCCCGGAAGCCAGGGGATCACTCCGCCTGGAGGCCGAGAGACACGCACTCCGAGGCCGAGCGTGCGTGTGACAACAAGTATGCCCCAAAGAGCGGCAGCACTCACCAGCCACAGAGTATTTGACATGGTCAAATCGCCTCTCTGCTGAGAAACGATAAAAAACAGAAGAGTCGGACACAATATGCGCAGCGCCCGAAGACGCCCTTCCCTCAGAAGCCGCTCATAAAGCCCGATTAGGATGCCAAACAAGAGCTCTACTCCAACGGCGCCGGCATAGCCGAAATTCGCATATCCCTCTCCAAGAACGTGCGCGGACAGCGACAGGTGATTCTTGCCCATCATATGCGGGCTGAATTCCGTAGAGCCTATGCCACGCCACTGTAGCCCAACAAAATAGCTGTGAGCCGGGGGACGATCAGGCCAAAGAACTCGTGGAACCGGAAGCAGAGAACCCAGCGTCAGCCCATACAAATACGGGTAAACCCGCGGGGTAGTATCCACTACGAATGCCATGACGGCGGTTGTATCCTGGGCCTGCCGATTGCGTAGCGATACTTCCATCTCGTATAGGAGCGGCGTGTGATTGTCGATGGACCAGGAGAGAGCCCGCGTCCCCATCAATATGAGCCAACCACACACTGCCACCACCATCAGCTTTGCCACGACGCCAGCAGTCGCCTTAACGGTCGGGCTCTGAGGACGCCAGGCGAACAACAGACCCAAGCACGCAGGAAGAAGGGCCGCGCCCGTGTCCTTCCGGCTCACGTCGGCTAAGCCCACCAAAAGTCCCAATAAAAGCACGGCCGCAGTAACAACCCTCACTCCTGGGCGCTGAACATTTTGCCCACGCCACGCCAGCGCAAGACACATACTCACAGGCGTGCAGGCGAAAAGGAATCCCGTATACCACTCGTAGGATACGCCGAGGCTGCCCGTGATCTGGTTCCGGTAGATGAACCGTGCGGCAGCGCCGGCAACTGCGATCAGCAGAATTATCGAGAGCGGCGGAATCGCGAGGCGCGTCTCCCGCCAGCGTTGCCCCTTGCCGACAGTAAGCACAATGCCTAGCAGCACAGCTCGGTAGCCCACGATGATCAAAACGCCAGTGCGTGCAATCGACTCGGCGTCAATGCCCGGACTGAATGTTTCCGGCCGAAAGAACACGTTCATTGCGAACGGCAACTGACCAAACACAACATAGCCGACGAGCCCCCACAATACAGGCGACAACGCGTTGGTTCTAAGCGCGTGTGTCTCAATCAGCAGCAAGACGACCATCGTCAGCACATCAACGACACACATGGCCGCAACAATAACCAAACCGTGCGTTACAACCAGCACGCACATCAGAGCAAGCTCTACGCGCAGCAACTGGACAAGGAGGCGATATCTCACTGCTCGATTCTCTCCACTAGCTTGCGGCTCTGGGATTCATAGTTAAGGCGGCTCTGGAACAACGCCAGCGCGCTTTGCTGCATCGCGCGGAGATCGCCCGACCGCTCCGCAAGCTCCTCAACGCTCAATCGAATCGCAGCGACACTGTTGTCGGCCGCCAGAATGCCTACCGAAGATGCCCCAATTGCGGTACGAATGCCGGGAACATTCGATCCAAGAATGGCAAGCCCCGCTGAAAGATACTCGAATAGCTTGCACGGCGAACAGTATACCTGATTCACACTGTCCGGACGATAAAATACGAGGCCCACATCGTAGCCACGCAGAATCGTGGCCGCGTCCCCATAAGGCGCCACTCCGCGGTAGTGGCACCGCCGCGCGCCGTCGCTAGCCAGCGTCGCGCGAAATGTGTCCTCATATCGGGAATCGATGGGTCCCCACAGATCAAGAATCACGTCGCGGCTGCACTGCTCAGTTGCGCTGAGCACCTCGGGTATGCACGTCTTTGGCCCGATATGCCCAAAATAGACCATCCTCACGGCGCCGGCCTCCGCCTTAGCCTCGACCGCGACGGTGCTGCGCCTGGGGCAGTTATAAACCGCCGTGGGCACGTACCTTAACCCATAGTCGCGTTGCATCAACTCCGCCCGATGCGGCTCGGCGGCGAATAGCTCCGCCGCGAATCGGACCAGATGGCGCTCAAGCCCGACGGCTATCCTCGCCTGTATGCTGAGACGTGAAAGGTCTTCGGCCGAACGTCCGTTGTATTCTGCCTGGTAATACACGATGGCTGAGCCGCGGGTTAGCCGTACGATAACGGCGATAAGATAGGAATTCCAATTAAATGCAACACAGACATCCGGTGCGTTGGAAAGCACATCGGTAAGAACATAGACGCCATAGCGAACGCCCAGTGCGAGCTTGCGGACGACACCAGACAGTTTCGAATACCGGACGCGCGATATCCTGAAATTTGGCAATGGCTGCTCATCTTCCAAATCACTCGGTCTCCCGATGCCGATGGCGCGGACCGAATGTCCGCGCTCGACGAGAACCGCGGCCAAATTAAGTATGGGCGGATCGTACGTCAGCCAACTGTAGCTGAGTAAAAGCACTTTTTTCATAGTGTCGCTAAAACGGGACCAACTAGTGGATGGCTGTTCCAGGGTGCGGGAGGCCGGTTATGCTGACCCTGGGTGCCCAGGCAGAATATTGGCGTAGGCACTCCCATTGGCTGTTACGTCATTAATGGGAGAGGCGATGGCGAAGGTACACCCCCTGCCACGCGGTATGGGCGATGTATGCGCCGAGCATCGAGCCTGCTAAGCCGAGGGCAAGGTGTGCGGGAATAAAGCGGTAGCAACCCGCAAGGAGCACCGCAGCCCACATGCCATTGAACGCGAAGCCGGCCCAGGCGGATCCGGCGCTGAGTATGGCTGTTCCCACGACACCATTGATGCAACTTATAGCGGCTGTGGCCGCTGACAAAACCAGCACGAGCCAGCCCTGTTGGAAGCCGCGCCCATACAGTCGCATAATCTGCGGGGCGCCCAGCGCGACCGGCAAGGCAATGGCCGTCGCGGCAGCGGCGGTCAGGATTAGATTCCATCGAAGGGCCTTACCGTACCGCGACACGTCTTTCCCGCCGTTGAGATTAGAAAGGATGGGCAGCGCAAACTGGGCGATGACGCCGGGTATGAAGCCGATGGCGTTTCTCCACTGGCTTGCGGCGGTGTACATGCCCATCTCCGCATACCCGCCCGGCTGGTTCACAAGCATCGTGTTCGCGGCCCACACGACTGGACCGGCCAGCGCCCCGCTGAGAAACGCCGGCGTTGAAAAGGTCCAGAGGACCCTCCACTCCCGCCAGGCATGGGAGAACTGGGGGCGGATTCCCAGGGCCGCACAGTGCTGTCGCAGCGAGAATTGGTTCAAGAAGCACGTGACGGCTGCCGTGGCGGCCAGGGCACCGATGGCGCCGGGAAGTCGCCAGAGAAACACGGCGGCGACGGTGACGGGAAATGTCATCAGGCCCCGCAGCAAGTTGTTGCGGGCAATCGTTCGGAAAGCCTCAAACCCCGCAAGGGCGCCAGTTTGGGCCCCGTTGAATGCGTTGAAAAACAAGAGGACACTGGCGATGCGTAGTTCGGCCGCCAACGCCGGGGCGTTCAAGGTTTTTGCAGCAAGGAATCGTGCATATGCCACCAAGCCGACGGTGAGCAGTCCCCCCGATATGACGGCAACAACGCTTCCGAGTGCAATGATCCGCCCAGCGCGCTCCGGATCGAGAGTCCGAAACTCGGCGACATATTTCGTCGCCGTGACACCAAGTCCTAGACCCGCGAACACGCCGAGCATGCCGACGGTGCTCTGGATCATGCCGTACTCGCCAAACTGCTGCCGGCCCAGTAGTCGGGCTGTAACGACGGATGCGGCCAGATTCGAGCCTTGCCATACGATCGCCCCAAAGAGGGACCACACAGCGCCTCTGGCGAAGCGGCCACGAAGCGAATCGGCCGCCCATATGCCGCTGATTGCCCTGGTAGCGCCGTTCCACGATCTGATCTCCGTGGGTATCAAGAGCAACGTGCTAGCCCCTGGACAACTTGCTGGTTGCCTATAAGCTTATGACCCAATTCCGTTTGTCGCACCTACGCCTTCGACGGCTTGTAATACTTCGAATAATATTTCCCGTAGTAGCCATAGTAATAGTAACGGTCACTCATGTCCTTGCGCACTTCATTCAGCGCCACACCAACTACATTGGCCTTCACTCTCTTCAGGCTGCTGAGCACGCTGCTGACCGCGTTCCGGTTGGTCTGGCCCGCCAAAGTCATGACCACCACTCCATCCACCACCGCGGCCATCTGGAGGGGCTCGGCGAAGCCCAGGAGCGGGGGCGAGTCGACGATGATGAGGTCGTATTCCGGATCGGCTTCGGCGAACAGTTTCTCCAGCGTGCCGCCGAGGCGGTCGGCGGCGCTGCGGGAGGCTGGGCCGGCGGTGAGAATGTCCAGGTCCGGGAATTCCATACATTTCTGCAGCACCTCGCGCCAGCCGGCTTCGCCCTTGATTACCGTGGATAGTCCCCGATCATTGTCTACGTCGAGCCGCTGGTGAATTCCGGGGCGGCGGAGGTCGGCGTCAATCAGGAGGGTCTTCCGCTTCTGCTGGCTGTGTACGATGGCCAGGCGCACGGCGGCGGTGGTCTTTCCCTCGCGAGGCGTGGCGGAGGTGATGAGCAGGCTGCGGGGGCGGCGGCCGAGATCGGAAAGCAGGATGGAATCGCGCAGCGTCCGGATGGCTTCCTCAAACGCCGCCTCCTGCGAGTTGTGCCCGCCGTATTTGACGAGGACGGTAGACCCGCTGGCCGTCATGCGAATACGAAGCAGGCGGCTTCGCCAATGCTTCACCACTGGGAGTGAACCCAGGACCTCGGTCTTCAGAGTGCGCTGGATGTCCTCCGGGTCGCGGACGGTGTTGTCAAGGACGTCCGCCAGGACGGCCAGGCTGACGCCGAGCAGCGTGGAAAAGAAGAATGCCAGGATGGCGTTCATCCGCACGTTCGGGAAAACCGGGTAGAGGACCGGGCGGGCGGAATCGGCCAGGCGGATGGAACTGTTCTGGAAGCTGGAGTTGATGCCGGCTTCCTTGATTTTGCGAACCAACTCTTCGTAGAGACCCTTGTCGCTGTCGGCTTCCTGTTTGAGGGCTTTGTACTCGAAGGAGTGCGCGTTGAGGTGGTCGAACTCGGCCTTGGTCTCGCCTACCGCGCTCGCCAACATGGACTCCCGGTTGGCGGCTTGCTTGTAATCCAGGCTGACGCGATTCACAATGTTCGCCTTCAAGTCTTCGAGTTGGCGCTCCAGCTCGGCGACTTGAGAGTGCGCCTTTTTGTACTCGGGGTGGCCGGGGCCATACTGGGCCGCGACGGTGGCGAACTTTTCGCGGGCCTCATCCAGGTGGTCGGCGAGCCGCCGGAGCTGGTCGCCCTGGGTGGAGGCCTGGGCGGCATCCATGGAACCGCTTTTGACGGAATTGAAGGCGGCCTGCTTGGCGACGCGGTCGCCCTGGGCGGTGGTGTATTCGGTGTTGAGCTGGAGCAGGCGGGCGGAGAGGATGCTGGTCTTTTCCTCGGGGTTGATGACGCTGAGATCTTTTTCGAACTGCGCGAGGGCGGACGAGGATTTCTCCATCTTGGCCCTCAACTCTTCGATCTGCTTCTCCATGAAGGCGGAGAGGCCGGCGGTGGCACGGAAACGGATGTCGTAGGTGTGCTGGATGTAGCTCTCGGCAACGGCGTTGGCGACATCGGAGGCCAGTTCCGGGTCGGTGGACCGGTAGCTGATGAGCAGCAGGTAGGTGTTGGGCGGGCGCGTGACCTTGAGGCCGCCGAGGGAGACGGGAGCGTTGGCGGAGCGCGCGCTGGGGATCGCGGGTTGGCCCGTGCGGGCGTCGGTTTCTGTTACGTCGAGCTTGAAGTGCTGGGCAACAGGGCGGAGGACGGAGTCGGACTGAATGATTCTGATCTGCGTGGCAAGGAACTGGTCGGCGTCGTAGAGGTCGGCACCCCTTGCAGCATCCTGACCGACGATGCCGGCGGGAGCTTGGCGGTCGATGTCGATGGTAGCGGTGGATTGGTAGATAGGGGTCAGGCGCGAAGACACCACCACGGTGCAGATCACCGAGACCAGTACGAAGGCAAGAATCCTCCACTTATGGCGCTTGAGGATCCACAGATAGTGGGCGAGAGGGACGACGGCTTCTTCCGGCTCGGGCTGAGCGTAGGCGTACGGCGGGTAGATCGTGATGGGGTCGGGGACCGCGGGTACATGGCCGTTGCCGTTACTGGCCGGAGCGGGAAGTGCGCGAAGTTCTTTTTCTTCAGGCATGGGGTTGACCTTTTGGCGCCTTTAGTGTCTCTATATCACGCCGTGGTTTTAGTGCACTGCTCCGTATATGAGCGCAGTGGATCCCGCGCCGGTGCCGAACCCGACGATGGCCTCGATGGCCCTCACGCCGATGCGCTTGCCTCTGTTATCAGGGATGTAGAAGATGTCATTGGCGATGAGCGGGACGTCCGGGGATTTGCGCTGCAAGATCTTGTCAAGCTGCACGGGGATTTCGTTCTTGTTGCCGTTGGCTTCGCGGCGGTAGATGAAGGCGTTCTTGTTGGCGAACGGCGCCAGCCCTTCGGTGAGCGCCAGCATTTGCAGGACGGTGGTTTCGGAACCATTCTGGACCGGGTAGGCGCCGGGCTTCATGATGTTGCCGACCACGTAGATTTTGCTGACCTCGGGGACACGAACCTCTTCGCCGCCGGTGAGCTTGATATTGACTGCCGGATCGGCCTCGTTGATCAGGTTGCGGACGGTGATGCGGCGGGTCAGCATGACGGTAGTGCCGTCGGGGCCGGGCTGGGAGCGGCTGACGAGAACTTCGGGGCCGGCGTTTTCGCTGAGGCCTTGGGCGCGAGCGATGGCTTCCAGCAACGAGATGGGGCCTTCGGCCTGGAACACCAGCGGCATCTTAACCGCTCCCGAGACGCTGATGGGACGGCTATGATATTCCGCGATGGTCACGGTGACGAAGGGGTCGACCAGGATCTGCTCTTCGCGGAGCGCCTTGGCGATAGCGGTTTCGAGATCGGCCGGGAAGAGGCCTTCCGCCTTGATGAGTTGCTTCAGCATCGGCAGGCGGATCATGCCATCGGTGCCGATGCGGATGGTGCGGCTAAGCTCAGGGGCATCGTAGACGGAGACGGCGATGAGGTCATTAGGTCCAACCGCCTGGGCGGGCAGATTCGCCCCCTGCTCGGGGATGGTGGCGGCGCGGTTGGGCTGCTGCTGTTGGGCCAGAGCGGCTACCGCGAAAACTATTGTTGAGAGTAACAAACGCATGACAGCACCTTAACTTTCAGACTGAATGCGGCCGTTCTTGGAATTCGAAAGCGCATCGCTCAAGCGCGAGACATAAAGTTCGAGCATGGCCAGGCGGCGTTCGACGGAGAGGAGCTTATCGTTGAAGGTAAAGGAGACGCCGGAATCGGACGCCG
>Ga0326727_10014885_pt1 | contig 16828 bp, 13 predicted proteins | sample MB2enrmetagenome_FD_207643 | JGI IMG/M metagenome (GOLD analysis project Ga0326727, IMG submission 207643) | Lab enriched peat soil microbial communities from McLean, Ithaca, NY, United States - MB29MY | ecosystem: Environmental > Terrestrial > Soil > Wetlands > Peat | place: USA: New York...
TCCGCTGGTCGTGCAATACGGGCTTTATGTCTGGCGCGCGCTGCATGGCGATCTGGGTACCTCACTGGCAACCCATGACAGCGTGATGGACGAGTTCCTCACGTATTTTCCTGCAACGATCGAGCTGGCGACCAGCGCGATGCTGCTGGCGATCGTGCTGGGGGTGCCCGCCGGGATCGTTGCCGCGCTGCGCCGCGGCAGCACCACTGACTACTCGGTGATGGGTCTGGCGTTGGCCGGCTATTCGATGCCGATCTTCTGGTGGGCGATTCTGCTGATCTTATTGTTCTCGGTGACACTGGGGATCACGCCGGTCAGTGGGCGGATCGATATCGCCTATGACATCCCGCCGGTCAGCGGCTTCATGCTGTTCGACAGTCTTGTGTCCAACGATAGCGGCGCGTTCCGCTCGGCATTGTCGCATCTGGTGCTGCCGGCGGTGGCGCTGGGAACCATTCCGCTCGCGGTGATCGCGCGCATGACGCGGTCCGCCATGCTCGAGGTGCTGAACGAGGACTATGTGCGCACCGCGCGCGCCAAAGGGTTGTCGCCGCTGCGGGTGGTGGGGCTGCATGCACTGCGCAACGCGCTGATCCCGGTGATCACAGTCGTCGGCCTGCAGGTTGGCAGTCTGTTCGGCGGCGCGGTGCTGACAGAAACGATTTTCGCCTGGCCTGGTGTTGGCAGTTGGCTGATCCACGGCATTCAACGTCGCGACTATCCGGTGCTGCAGGGCGGCATCCTGATGGTCGCCGCGATCGTTATTCTGGTGAACCTGACGGTGGACATCCTGTCGAGCGTGGTCAATCCACGGATGCGACACCGCGGATGAGCGCCACCCTCGCCGCCTCGGACTCGCGCTTCGCCGATCTGCGCCGGCATTTCCTCGCCAGCCGCGGCGGCGTGATCGGCGCCGTTCTCATAACGATCCTGATCCTGGCTGCGGTTTTCGCACCCTTGCTGGCCGCGCACGGGCCGGACGCACAGATGCGCCAGGCGATCCTGCACCCGCCGGACGGGTTCGGCGGCACCTATCCGCTCGGCACCGACGATGTCGGGCGCGACGTGTTCGCCCGCCTGCTGTTTGGCGCACGGCTGTCGCTGTCGATCGGCGCCGTCGTGGTCGCGCTGGCCTTCGTGGTGGGCACGCTGCTCGGCCTGATCGCCGGCTTTGCCGGTGGCGCGATCGATGCGCTGGTGATGCGACTGATGGACATCATGCTCGCCCTGCCCACGTTGCTGCTGGCGATCGCCGTGGTCGCCGTGCTGGGGCCGGGACTGTCTAACGCCATGCTGGCGGTGGCGATCGTGCAACTGCCCGGCTTCGTTCGCCTCACCCGCGCCGCGGTGCTGATCGAGCTCGGCAAGGACTACGTCGCGGCCTCCCGCATGGCGGGTGCCGGGCGGCCGCGGCTGATGTTCCTGACCGTGCTGCCGAACTGCCTGGCGCCACTGATCGTGCAGGCCAGCCTGGGATTTTCCAGCGCCATCCTCGACACCGCCGCGCTCGGCTTCCTCGGTCTCGGCGCGCAGCCGCCAACGCCCGAGTGGGGCACCATGCTGGCCGATGCGCTGCAATTCGTGCAAAGCGCCTGGTGGGTCGTTACGTTTCCGGGCATCGCTATCCTGCTGACCGTGCTCGGCTTCAACCTGGTCGGCGACGGCCTGCGCGATGCGCTCGATCCGCGACTGAAACGTGCATGAGCCTGCTGGAAATCCGCAACCTGAACGTCACCTTCCCGACCGCCGGCGGCACGCTGCACGCGGTGGAGGCGCTGGACCTTGATGTCGCCGACAGCGAGGTGCTGGGCGTTGTCGGCGAATCCGGCTCCGGCAAGTCGGTCGCGATGCTCGCGGTGATGGGGCTGATCCGCCCGCCGGGCCACGCCAGCGCCGATGTGCTGCGCTTCGACAACATCGACCTGCTGACGCTAACGCCGCGCGCCCGCCGCGCCCTGGTCGGCAAGGACATGGCGATGATCTTCCAGGAGCCGATGACCAGCCTCAATCCGTGCTTCACCATTGGCTGGCAGATCGCCGAGACGCTGCGCGTGCATCTGCGCCTGTCCCGCGCCGCCGCCCGCACGCGCGCCATCGCGCTGCTGCGCCGGGTGGGCATTCCGGCCCCGGAACAGCGCCTCGGCGCGTTTCCGCACCAATTGTCCGGCGGGATGAACCAGCGCGTGATGATCGCGATGGCGATCGCCTGCAATCCGCGCCTGCTCATTGCCGATGAGCCGACCACGGCGCTCGATGTGACGATCCAGAAACAGATCCTCGACCTGCTGACCGAATTGCAGCGCGAGAACGGCATGGCGCTGGCGCTGATCACGCACGACATGGGGGTGATCGCGCAGACCGCGCATCGCGTGCAGGTGATGTATGCCGGAGAGGCAATGGAAACCCGCCCTGCCGCCGCGCTGCTGAATACGCCGGCGCATCCTTACACCGAGGCCCTGCTCGCTGCGCTGCCGGAACGTGCCGACGCGCGCCGCCGGCTGGCGACCATTCCGGGTGTGGTGCCTGGCGTGAGCGACCGGCCAGGTGGGTGCCTGTTTGCGCCGCGCTGCAGCTACGCCTTCGATCGCTGCGCCGATCGCCCGCCGCTGGTGGCATGCGATGACGGCGTGGTGCGTTGTTACGCGCCGCGATGAACACGGTGCCAGGCGCCGGGACGACGCTGCTGAGCGCCGAGCACCTGACCCGCGTCTATCCGGTCCGCGTCGGGTTGCGGCGGCGCAAGGCGGACCTGTTCGCCGTCAGCGACGTGTCCTTTACCATCGCCCCGGCAAGCACGCTCGCCGTCGTTGGCGAAAGCGGCTGCGGCAAGTCCACTCTCGCGCGCATGGTCACGCTGCTGGAACGTCCCACCAGCGGCACGATCATCCTCGACGGCAAACCGGCCGATCCCGCCGACGGGGCCACGCGCCGGGCGGTGCAGATGGTGTTCCAGGACCCCTATGGCTCGCTCAATCCGCGTCGTTCCGTGGCCGAGATCCTGCAGGAACCGCTGACCATCGCCGGCACCGACGTGGCGGCGCGGCGGGAGACAGCGCTGGCGATGATGGCGCGCGTTGGGCTGCGGCCCGACCAGGCGGGACGCTACCCGCACATGTTCTCCGGTGGCCAGCGCCAGCGCATCGCGATCGCGCGCGCGCTCATGTTACGGCCACGCATCGTCGTCGCCGATGAGCCGGTGTCCGCGCTGGACGTTTCGGTGCGCGCGCAGGTGCTCAATCTGCTGCTCGACCTGCAGGATGAGTTCGGCCAGGCCTATCTGTTCATCAGCCACGACCTGTCGGTGGTGCGCCATATCGCCGACGCGGTGATGGTGATGTATCTCGGCCGCGTCGTGGAGCAGGCGCCGCGCCAGGCGTTGTTCGATAGACCGCGTCACCCGTACACGCGCGCGCTGCTGGCCGCGACGCCGGGATTGCGCGGCGTGCATGTGACGGAGCCGGTGCGCGGCGAGCCGCCATCGCCGCTCGCGCCGCCGAGCGGTTGCGCCTACCATACGCGCTGTCCGCATGCGACGGAGCGCTGCCGCCACGAACGTCCACTCCTGCGCGCGTTGGATATGGGCCAGGTCGCCTGTCATAACGCCGAGGCGATCGGTTGAGCGCCACCAAACGTTACGGAGACGGCCATGCATGCGATGGTGCTGAGGCAGCTTCGGACCGCGCTTGAATGGACCGAACTGCCGGATCGGCATCCCGGCCCGAACGAGATCCGCGTGAAGGTCGCCGCCTGCGGGGTGTGCCGCACCGATCTGCATGTCGTCGACGGCGAGCTGGCCAACCCGCACGTGCCGATCATTCCGGGTCACGAGATTGTCGGGCGGATCGATGCGATCGGCGCCGGCGTCACGGGCCTGCAACATGGCCAGCGTGTCGGCATCCCGTGGCTCGGTCACACCTGCGGCGTCTGTCCTTACTGCACCGCGCAGCGGGAAAATTTGTGTGATGATCCGCTGTTCACCGGCTACACGCGCGACGGTGGATTCGCCACCGCGACCATCACCGATGCGCGCTACGCCTTCCCGCTTGGCGAGGCCGGCGATGATGTGGCGCTGGCGCCGCTGCTCTGTGCCGGCCTGATCGGCTGGCGTTCGCTGGTGATCGCGGGCGAGGCCAAGCGGCTGGGCCTGTTCGGTTTCGGCGCGGCGGCGCATATCCTGGCGCAGGTCGCCGTGTGGCAAGACCGTGAAGTCCACGCGTTCACGCGACCGGGCGACGACGCAAGTCAAGCCTTCGCGCGCGAGCTTGGTGCGACATGGGCTGGCGGGTCGGACGAAGCGCCGCCGAAGTTGCTCGATGCCGCCATAATCTTTGCGCCAGTGGGCTCGCTGGTGCCGGCGGCTTTGCAAGCGGTGCGCAAGGGTGGTTGCGTCGTCTGCGCGGGTATCCATATGAGCGACATGCCGAGCTTCCCGTATCGCCTGTTATGGGAGGAACGGCGACTTGTGTCGGTTGCCAACCTTACGCGCCAGGACGGTATCGATTTTCTTCGCCTGGCACCGGAGATCGGCATCGTCACCCGGACCACGCGCTATCCGTTACGGGAGGCGAACCAGGCCTTGGCGGATCTTCGTGCTGGCCGGTTCGACGGTGCGGCGGTCCTGGTGCCCTGAGAGCAGACAAAACGGGAGACGCATATGTCCGACGCCCCACCGACCGGCCCGCTGTCGCCCGACCTACTGGCGAAAATGGACGCCTATTGGCGCGCCGCCAACTACCTGTCGGTCGGGCAGATCTACCTGCAGGATAACCCGCTGCTGGAGGTGCCGCTGACGCTGGAACATATCAAGAAGCGCCTGCTGGGCCATTTCGGCACGACGCCCGGACTGAACTTCCTTTATGTGCATTTGAACCGGTTGATCACCGAACATGACCTGGACATGATCTTCATCACCGGCCCGGGTCATGGCGGTCCAGGGCTGGTGGCGCAGACCTATCTGGAAGGCTCATACACCGAGCGTTATGCGCCGATCGAACGGGACCGCAACGGTTTGCACCGGCTGTTCCGCCAGTTCTCCTGGCCGTACGGCGTGCCCAGCCATGTCTCGCCGGAAACCCCGGGCTCGATCCACGAAGGCGGGGAGCTCGGCTATTCCCTGGCGCACGCCTACGGCGCCGCGTTCGACAATCCGGACCTGATCGTTGCCTGTGTGGTCGGCGACGGGGAGGCGGAGACCGGCGCCCTGGCGACAAGCTGGCATTCCAACAAGTTCCTCAACCCGGTGCGCGACGGCGCGGTGCTGCCGATCCTGCACCTCAATGGCTACAAGATCGCCAACCCGACCATCCTGGCACGCATCAGCCGCGACGAACTGACCGAACTGCTGCGCGGCTACGGCTACGATCCGTTGTTCGTCGAGGGCAACGATCCGGCAGTGGTGCACCAGGCCCTGGCCGGCACACTCGATACGGTACTGGCACGGATCCGCCGCATCCAGCGCACCGCGCGCGAACGCGGCGAGACCGCAGATATGGAACGACCGCGCTGGCCGATGATCGTGTTCCGCACGCCGAAAGGCTGGACCGGGCCGAAATTCGTCGACGGCAAACCGGTCGAGGGAACCTGGCGCGCGCATCAGGTGCCGATCGCGGATTTCAAGAACCCCGATCATCTGAAGCTGCTGGAGGACTGGCTGCGCAGCTACCGGCCGGACGAATTGTTCGACGCGCACGGCAAGTTCCGCGACGAGTTTGCCGCCCTGGCGCCGACCGGGCATCGCCGCATGGGGTCCAACCCGCACGCCAATGGCGGCGAGCTGTTGCAGCCGCTGTCGATGCCGCATTTCCAGAATTACGCCGTGCAGGTGGACACGCCGGGGTGCGTGGAAGCGGAGTCGACGCGGGTGCTGGGTGGCTTTCTGCGCGACGTGATGAAGCTCAATCTCGACAAGCAGAACTTCCGGCTGTTCGGCCCGGACGAGACGGCATCGAACCGGTTGGAGGCCGTTATCGGGGTTACCGGCAAGGCCTGGATGGCCGAGGTGCTTAAGGTCGACGTTGATCTCAGCGTCACCGGCCGCGTCATGGAGGTGTTGAGCGAACACATGTGCGAGGGCTGGCTGGAGGGTTACCTTCTCACCGGCCGGCACGGGTTGTTCAGTTGCTACGAGGCGTTCATCCACATCATCGATTCGATGTTCAATCAGCATGCGAAATGGCTGAAGGCATGCCGGACGATCACCTGGCGCAAGCCGATCGCGTCGCTGAACTATCTGCTGACCTCGCATGTCTGGCGGCAGGATCATAACGGGTTTTCGCATCAGGACCCCGGGTTCATCGATCATGTGGCGAACAAGAAGGCCGACATCGTGCGGATCTATCTGCCGCCTGACGCGAACTGCCTGCTGTCGGTGGCCGATCATTGCTTGCGCAGCCGGAACTACATCAACCTGATCGTTGCCGGCAAGCAGCCCGAGTTCCAGTGGCTCGACATCGACGCCGCGGTCCGCCATTGCACCGCCGGCGCGGGTATCTGGCAATGGGCGAGCAATGGGGCGGATGATCCCGACGTGGTGATGGCGTGCGCCGGGGATGTGCCGACGCTGGAGACGTTGGCCGCGGTCACGCTGTTGCGCGAGTATGTGCCCGATATTCGCATCCGCGTTATCAACGTGGTGGATCTGATGGTGCTGGAGCCGCAGTCGGAGCATCCGCACGGCCTTGAGGATCAGGATTTCGACGATCTGTTCACCACCGACAAGCCGGTGGTGTTCGCCTATCACGGCTATCCGGCGATGATCCACAAGCTGACCTACCGGCGGCACAACCACGCCAACATCCACGTGCGCGGCTACAAAGAGGAAGGCACCACGACGACGCCGTTCGACATGGTGGTGCTGAACAATCTGGATCGGTATCAATTGGCGCTGGACGCGATAAAGCGGATCCCACGGCTGCGCGATCAGGTCGAGACCGCAACGGCGCGCTATTGGACCACGATGGAGCGCCACAAGCTGTATATCAGCGAGCACGGTCAGGACATGCCGGAGGTGCAGAACTGGCGATGGACCGGCTGACCCAGCGGCTGGGCGGAGGCCTATTTGTTGCCGTTACGTACCCGGTCCCATGCGTCGGCGAGGTCGCGGGACGCCTTCTGAAAGCCCGCCTTCGCATTGTCCCACCCGTCCGCGGTCGCGGTCCTTACCTTTTCCGCCTGCACCTGGGCATTCGCCCAGGCCCGATTGAGATTTTCCTGCGCGTCACTGCTGACCCGCTGGCCTTTGGTTTTCACCGCGTCACCCAAGTCGTGCAGTTTCTGTTGCCAGTCGTGCATGTCGTTTTGGGTCTGGCGCGTGTAGGACTCCCGGTCGGAGTTCGACGTGCTGCTGGCGGGCGGCGGCGGCGGAGGTGCTGACTGGGCGGCTGTACCGGTTGGCAAACCAGGCAACGCAAGCGGTGCGATCAGGACCACGGCTGTGAGGATCTTCATGATGACGTTCCCCTATGTCTAACTTCCGATCTTCGGCGAATGTCAGGCTGCCACGACGGCCACCCTACCGCGACCGGGCCGATTATGCCTATGGTCATGCAACGGACCCGCTGCGCTCCCGGCGACTGCACATTCAAATTGGGCGACCCAAGATGAAGCGATCACTTTGTGGCGAGGCCGCGTGAATTCCTGGCCGCATGTTCGGCAGGCGCCAGGCTGCGGGCCACGTGTCGCGTTATTCTTGCCTTGATCGAGGAGCGGCTGCATGACGAATGACGTTCTGGTGTTCCGCAAAAAGGATTTCTCCATCGCCACCGCCAATGCCAGCGACGAGGTCAAGGCGCATGCAAGCATGTTGACCGGCGGCAACGACAATAAGGGATTCGCCAAGAGAGTACGGAAATTCGTTCTGCGATCGGCTGCCGCATGAAAGCGACCCGCGCGCCGATGACCCTTGCGGTCGATGTTGGCGGGACGGGCGTCAAGGCCTCGGTCCTCGACGCTGCCGGAAAGATGTGCGTGCCGCGGGTGCGGGTGCCGACGCCTGATCCGTGCCGCCCCGATATTCTGTTGCAGGCGATTGCAGATCTGGTGGCGCAATTGCCTGCGTTCGATCGCATCTCGATCGGGTTTCCCGGGGTGATTCGCGACGGCAAAACCATCACGGCCCCGCATTTTGACGAGGGCGAGTGGCGCAACTTTCCGCTGGCGCAGGCCGCTTCCCGCCGCTTTGGCAAACCGGCCCGGCTGCTGAACGATGCGGAGGTGCAAGGGCTGGGCATTATCGCCGGTCAGGGGACCGGTCGAGGGCTGGAGGTGGTGCTGACACTTGGCACCGGGGTGGGCAGCGCGGTGTTTCACGACGGTGTGCTGGCGCCGCATCTGGAACTGTCGGTGCATCCGATCGGTCGCGGCAAGAAGACCTACAACGATTACGTGGGCGAACTGGCGCGCCATGAGGTTAGCGCACGGAAATGGAACCGCCGCGTGCGGAAAGTGATCGCGATCGTCGACTTGCTGTTGCATTACGACGTGTTGTATCTGGGTGGCGGCAATGCGGCCAAACTCGATGCGGATCTGCCGGGCAATGTGCGGATTGCATCGAATGACACCGGCATCACCGGGGGCATCCATTTGTGGGATGCCACCTTCGACGCCCATAAAACGAGCTGACTTTAGCGCAGCAGGTCGGCGACCTGGTCCATGTCGCGTTGCATTTGCGCGATCATCCAGTCGCGGATCGCCAGCACCACCTCGCGCACCGGCTTGGCGCGCGGGGCGAACAGGTGATAGTCGCGGCCGGTGCGCACCCGGCGTTCCGAGGCTGTCATCAACTTGCCCTCGCCGAGGGCGCGCGCGACAACGGTGATCCAGCCTAGCGCGATGCCCTCGCCGTTCATTGCGCCCTGCAGCACCACGGCGTAGTCGGTGAATTCAAGCCAGATCGCGCGCCGCGAGCGTCGTCGTGTCAGGCCGCCCCAGAACATATCCCAGTCCAGCAACGGATCGGCGAGGTGCAGCAGCACGTGGCCATTGGCCTGCAACGGTGCCTCCAGCGTGCCGTGGGTTGCCGCGTAGGCGGGGCTGCACACCGGCATCACGACCTCGGGCGCGAACCGCCAACTGTGATAGTCGGCGTCGTGCTCGGAGGCATTCATGCGCATTGCCAGGTCCACGTTGCCAGGCGTGCCGCGTAACGTTCCGGAAATCAATTGGAACCGCAGATCGACTTCGGGGAATGCGCGGTGGAAGTCGCTGAGGCGCGGGATCAACCAATGCGTGACGAAGGCGGTCGACAGCGACAGTTCCACCACGTGCTTGCGTGTGCGTTCCGCGATCAGTTCGCGAATCGCAACCTCGACCTTCTGCAATCCCTCGGTCAGCGCGCGGAACAGGAACTGGCCTTCCGGGGTCATTTCCATGCCGATCGGACTGCGGCTGAACAATGCGACGCCGAGATGGCGTTCGAGCTGTGCGATGTTGCGGCTGACGGAGGGTTGGGTGAGATTGAACTCGCGTGCCGCTGCGCTGCATGTGCCGGATCGCGCCGCTGCCTCAAAGATCAGCAGGGCGCGCGGCGAGGGGATGAGTTTGCCGAGGCCGGGCATACGTTGAGCGTATAGCCCCCCTTTGCATTGTCAAGCTGACCGGGACCCAGCGGCTGTGTGACAGTCATGCGCCACAGTGCGTGAAACCGGCAGGGGGATGCGATGGACGAGCTCACCAGGGGTGCCGACGGCATTATACGCGCGATGCTGCGTCGCGGGGCGACACGTCGCCAGGCGTTGGGTTGGCTGGGCGGGGCGGGCATGGGGCTGGCGACTGCCGGCGGGGTGCTTATGCGGGCCGGGCAGGCGCTGGCGGACGCGCCGAAGCGCGGTGGCAGCATTCGCGTCGCGGGATTTTCGTCGTCGACCGCCGACACGGTGGATCCTGCGCGGCAGACGCTGTCGACGGATTATTCGCGCTGCACGATGTTCTACAATGGGCTGACGCGGTTGGATGAATCGCTGACGCCGCAACCCGAGCTGGCCGAAACGATCACTGACGACAAGGCCACGGTGTGGACGTTCAAGTTGCGCCAGGGTGTGACGTTTCATGACGGCAAGCCACTGACCTCGGCCGACGTGGTGTATTCGTTGCTGCGTCACAAGGACCCGAAAGTGGCCTCGATCGCCAAGACGCTGGCGGCGCAGATGCAGGAGGTGAAGGCGACCGGCCCGAATGAGGTGCAGGTCACGCTGTCGGCGCCAAACGCGGATTTCCCTGTCGTTCTGGGGACGTTCCATTTTCTGATCATCAAGGATGGGTCAACGGACTTCACCACGGCGATCGGCACCGGGCCGTACGAGTGCAAGGAGTTCACGCCGGGTGTGCGGTCGATCGCGGTGCGCAACGAGCAGTATTGGAAGCCGGGCAAGCCGTATCTGGACCAGATCGAGTTCTTCGGCATCCCCGACGAGACGGCGCGGGTGAACGCGCTGCTGTCGGGCGACATCCAGGTGGCCGGCGGCATCAGTGCGCGCGCGACGCGGCAGATCAAGGCGGCCGAGGGCTTCGAGGTGTTCGAGACGAAGTCGGGCGGTTACACCGACCTCGTGATCCGCCAGGACGCCGAGCCGACGAAGAACCCGGACCTGACGATGGCGCTGAAATACCTGTTCGATCGCGAACAGATGCGCACGGCGATCTTCCGCGGCTATGCCGTGCTGGGCAACGACCAGCCGGTGGACCCGAGCAACCGGTTCTGGTGCAAGGACATTCCGCAGCGGGCGTTCGACCTCGACAAGGCGAAGTTTCATTTCCAGAAGTCGGGGATCGGCACGACGCCGCTGCCGATCGTTGCGTCGCCGGCGGCCTCGTCCTCGGTGGAGATGGCGGTGCTGATGCAGGACGCGGCGCAGAAGGTCGGCCTGACCCTGGACATCAAGCGTGTGCCGGCGGATGGCTACTGGGCGAATTCCTGGATGAAGGTGCCGCTGGGTTTCGGCAACATCAATCCGCGGCCGAGTGCGGATATCCTGCTGTCGCTGTTCTTCAAGTCCGACGCGCCGTGGAACGAGAGTGGGTGGAAGAATCCGCAGTTCGATCAGTTGCTGCTGGCGGCGCGGTCGGAGACGGATCTGCCCAAGCGCAAGCAGATGTATTGCGACATGCAGAGTCTGGTGCACGACGGATGCGGCATAGGCATTCCGCTGTTCATTTCTATTCTGGATGCGCACAGCAGCAAGGTGAAGGGGCTGCGGCCGATCCCGACCGGTGGACTGATGGGCTACAACTTCGCCGAGAGCATCTGGCTGGATGCCTGACCCACACGCGTCATGAATGCGATAATGGCCCGACTGGTCGTGACTCGGGTCGCGGTCAGTCTGTTGACCTTGTGGATCGTTTCGATTCTGGTGTTTGGCGCCACCGAGCTGCTGCCGGGCGACGTCGCGGAGGCGGTGTTGGGGCAGGCGGCGACGCCCGATGCGGTGGCCGGGCTGCGGGCGGCACTGCATCTCGATCAGCCCGGATGGCTGCGCTACCTGATCTGGCTTGGCGGGTTGCTGCACGGTGATCCGGGGCGGTCGCTGGTCAATCATCTGCCGGTGGCGCAACTGATCGGCAACCGACTGCCGAATTCGCTGCTGCTGGCGGCGCTGACCGCGGCGTTCTCGGTGCCGCTGGCGCTGACGATCGGCATCACCGCGGCGGTGAAGCGGGGATCGCTATATGACCGGACCACAAGCCTGTTCGCCGTCGCCGTCGTTTCGGTGCCGGAGTTCCTGGTCGCGACGCTGGCGGTGCTGATATTCGCGGTGAAACTGCATTGGCTCCCGGCGCTGTCATCGGTGCGCGATGTGCACTCGGTCGAGCAGTTGTTGCGCAGTTTCGCGATGCCCGTGGTGTCGCTCAGCTTCGTCGTCATGGCGCAGATGGCGCGCATGAGCCGCGCGGCACTGATCGGCACGCTGGATTCGTCTTACGTCGAAATAGCGCGGCTGAAGGGGGCGCGGCCGGCGCGCGTCGTGCTGCGCCATGCGTTGCCCAATGCGCTGGGGCCGATTGTCAACGCGGTGGCGCTGAGCCTGTCGTTCCTGCTCGGCGGGGTCATTATTATTGAAACGATATTCAACTATCCCGGCCTGGCGAAGCTGATGGTGGATGCGGTGTCGACGCGCGACATGCCGGTGGTGCAGGCCTGCGCGATGATATTCTGCGCGGCCTATCTGCTGCTGACGACGCTGGCGGACATCGCGGCCATTCTATCCAACCCGCGGTTGCGCACGCGATGAGTGGGGCGGTCGCGTCCATGCGTTGGCGGCTGCCGCTGATTGGCGCGCTGGGTGCGGTCGTGCTGGTGTTCTGGCTGGCGGTCGCAGTGCTGGCGCCGTGGATCGCGCCGTACCCGGCGGGCCACGTGGTTGATCCGGACGGGCTTGGGCCGATGAGCTGGGCGTATCCGCTGGGGACGGATTATCTCGGTCGCGATATGTTGAGCCGCGTGCTGCTGGGCGCGCGGATCACCGTTGGCGTATCGCTCGTCGCGACGTTGCTGGCGTGCCTTGCGGGGGTGACGCTGGCGCTGTTTGCGGCGGCGCGGGGCGGCTGGCTGGATGCAGTGCTGAGCCGCGTTCTGGACGCGCTGATTTCCGTGCCCAGTCTGTTGTTCGGTTTGGTCGTCGTCGCATCCCTGGGCGCATCGATGGGCGTGCTGATCGGCACGGCGGCGGTGATCTACGCACCAGGTGCGTATCGGACCGCGCGCGCACTGGCGGTGAATATCAACGCGCTGGATTTCGTTACCGTTGCGCGAGCGCGCGGCGAGGGCACGTTCTTCATCATGCGCGAGGAGATCCTGCCCAACATGCTGCTGCCGGTGCTGACCGATTTCGGTTTGCGCTTCGTCTATGTCGTATTGTTGCTGAGCGGTCTGTCGTTCCTGGGCCTGGGCATCCAACCGCCCTATGCCGACTGGGGTTCGTTGGTGCGGGAGAACCTGGAGGGGCTGGTGGACGGCTCCCCCGCGGTGATCATGCCGGCGATCGCGATTGCGACGCTGACCATCGCGGTCAATCTGATCATCGATAATCTGCCGACGCGCGGCGGTGCGAGTCATGAACGCTGATCGCGCCCCGCTGGTGAAAATTGCCAACCTTTGCGTGACGGCGCGGGGTTCGGCTGGGGAAACGCTGATCGTCAACGATGTCAGCTTCGAGATCGCGCGCGGTGAGGTGGTGGCGCTGATCGGTGAGTCCGGCTCGGGCAAGACCACGATCGCGCTGTCGTTGATGGGGTATGCGCGCCCTGGGTGCCAGATCGCAGGCGGTTCGATCAGCGTCGGCGGCACCGACGTTCGGGCTTTGTCGGCGTCCGGATTGACCCGCTTCCGCGGTCGCCAGGTGAGTTATATCGCGCAGAGTGCCGCCGCCGCGTTCAACCCGTTTCAGCGCGTCATGGCGCAGGTGATCGAAAGCGCGCGCATTCATGGCCTGATGACGCGGGCAGCGGCCGAGGCAAAAGCGATCGCACTGTTCCGCGCGTTGGCGTTGCCGGACCCGGAACGTGTTGGTCGCCGCTTTCCGCACCAGGTCTCCGGCGGGCAGCTGCAACGCCTGATGGCGGCGATGGCGCTGATCACCGATCCTGAATTGGTGATCATGGACGAACCGACGACAGCGCTGGATGTGACCACGCAGATCGAGGTGCTGCGGGCGTTCAAGTCGGTGGTAAAGCGCCAGCACACCACGGCGCTGTATGTCTCGCATGATCTCGCGGTGGTGGCGCAGATCGCCGACCGCATCATCGTGTTGCGCGACGGCGCGGTTCAGGAGGTCGGTGGCACCGGGCGCATCCTGAGTGCGCCGACGAAGGCGTATACACAAAGCCTGCTGGCGGCGGCTGATCCAGCGGCCCATGCCGCGCCGTCGGCGTCCCCGCTGGCGGCCGAGCCACCGCTGCTGCGAGTGCAGGGATTGATCGCGGGTTATGGTGGAACGACGTCCGAGGGGCTGCCCTATCTGCCGGTGTTGCATGATGTGGATTGCATCATCCAGCCGGGGTCCGTGCTGGGCGTGATTGGTGAATCGGGGTCGGGCAAAAGCACGTTGGCACGGGTGGTTGCTGGCCTGTTGCCGGCCGCACGTGGAACGATCGCGCTGGATGGTGAGGTATTGCCGGCCGACGCCGCGCAGCGCACCCGGGAACAGCTTCGCCGCATCCAGATCGTGTTCCAGAGTGCTGACGTGGCGCTGAATCCGGCGCATCGCGTTGCGCGCATCCTGGCGCGGCCGTTGCGGTTCTATCACGGGCTGTCCGGCGACGCGTCGCGCCGTGTGCATGAACTGCTCGACATGGTGCGGCTGTCGCCTGCCATGGCCGATCGTTACCCGACCGAGCTGTCAGGCGGACAGAAGCAGCGGATCAACCTGGCGCGGGCGCTGGCTGCGGAACCGCGGCTGATCTTGTGCGATGAAGTGACCTCGGCGCTGGACACGGTGGTGGGGGCGGCGATTCTCGATCTGCTGGCGGAACTTCGCCGTGAGCTAGGTCTGGCCTACATGTTTATCAGCCATGACCTGTCCACTGTGCGGGCGATCTGCGATGAGGTGATGATCCTGTATGCTGGGCAGGCGGTGGAGTATGGCGATCGCAGCGCGTTGCTGACGCCGCCACGGCATCCCTATACCGATCTGCTGATCTCGTCGGTGCCGGAGCTTCGACCGGGCTGGCTGGACGACATCAGCCAATCGCATCTGGCCGAGGTCTCGGGCAGTGGCGCGGCGCGGTCCGCGACCGCGCGCTGCGCCTTTGTCAATCGTTGCGCCATGCGTCTGGACCGCGTGTGCGAGACGCAAGTCCCGCCCGTGCAGCATCTGGCGAAGGGCACCGCGATCCGGTGTCATCGCACGGAGAACGATCTGCGGATCGCGCAAACCATCGATGTCGCAAGTCCGGCCGCCACCATCTATCAACGTGCCACATGAAGGGGCCATCATGAACGTCGTCACGCATCCGAACCAGACCGGCGAAACCGGCACCCGCAAGAGCGACCCGTTGCTGCAACCGCTGCGCATCAAGAACGTGCTGTTCCGTAATCGGATCATGAGCACCAGCCATGCGTCGACGCTGGACGATGGCGGCATCCCGAAGGAGCGTTACCAGCGCTACCATGAGGAGAAGGCCAAGGGCGGCATTGCGCTGACGATGTTCGGTGGATCGTCGATGGTGTCGCGCGATTCAAGCTGGGGTGGCGGGCAGATCGATGTCTCGGGCGACGAGGTCATTCCGTACCTGCAGGAATTTTCCGCGCGGGTTCATGGCCATGGCGCGGCGATCATGTGCCAGATCTCGCATCTGGGGCGGCGCGCCGATGCGATGGGGTGGAACTGGCTGCCGACGGTCGGGCCGTCGCCGATCCGCGAGACGCGGCATCGCAATTTCCCACGTGAGATGGACGCGCATGACATCGCGCGGATCGTCAAGGAGTACGCGGTGGCGGCGAAGCGCTGCCAGGAGGGCGGGCTGGACGGTGTCGAAACGGTTACCGGCGGGCATTTGATCGGGCAGTTCCTGTCGCCGCGCACCAATCGCCGCACCGATGCGTTCGGCGGGTCGATCGAGAACCGCGCGCGCTTTGGGCTGATAGTGCACGAGGCGATCCGCAAGGCGGTTGGCGACAACTGGCTGGTAGGCATCCGTTTCGTTGTCGACGAGGACACCGAGGACGGCATCGATTTCGATGAGTGTCTGCGCCTGGCTCGGATTTTTGAGCGCGAGGGCCAGATCGATTTCTTCAACGCGATCTTCGGTCGGATGGACACCGACCTGGCGCTGGCTGAGCACAACATGCCGGGGATGTCGCAACCGGTGGCGCCTTTCCTGGCGAAGGTCGGGGCGTTCAAGCGTGAGATCAAGCTGCCGGTGTTCCATGCGGCGCGCATCCAGGACATCGCCACGGCGCGCTATGCGATCGCCGAGGGCTTGCTGGACATGGTGGCGATGACACGCGCGCACATGGCCGATCCGCAGATCGTCAATAAGCTGCTGCGTGGCGAGGAGGAGCGGATTCGTCCTTGCGTTGGCGCATCGTATTGCATGTACAAGAAGGTCGCCTGCCTGCACAATCCGGCGACCGGGCGTGAAGACCGGTTGCCGCAGATTGTGCAGCGTGGCGCGGTGCCGGGCCGCAAGATCGTTGTCGTTGGTGGTGGCCCAGCCGGGCTGGAGGCGGCGCGCGTCAGTGCCGAGCGTGGGCATTCCGTGGTGCTGTTTGAGGCGGGTGCGAAGTTGGGTGGGCAGATGCTGACCGCGGTGCGCGCGACATGGCGGCGGGATCTGATCGCCATAGTCGATTGGCGCGTGGCGGAACTGGAACGATTGGGCGTGGATGTGCGGTTGAATCGCTATGCCGAGGCGGCCGACGTTCTGGCAGAGCGGCCGAGCGCGGTCATCATCGCGACGGGTGGCGTGCCGGACACCGATTGGCTGGACGGGGCGGAGCATTGCACCACGGTATGGGACATGCTGGTCGATGCCTCCCAGGCGAAAGATGACGTGCTGGTCTATGACGGTACGGGGCGGCACCAGGCGGTGTCGTGCGCCCTGCATCTGGCCGAGCTGGGGCGGGAGGTGCAGTTTGTTACGATCGACGAGTATGTCGGCATGGAGATGGAATATCCGTCGCGTACGATCTACCGCAAGCGCTTCGCGGAGAACGGCGTGCGCGTCACCACCGATAACACACTGCAACGGGTGCGGCAGAGCGGCAATCGGCTGGTGGCAACGTTCCGCCATGAGCTGACCGGGGCGACGATGGAGCTGGCGGCCTCGCAGGTGGTGATTGAGCATGGCACGGTGCCGATGACGGAGCTGTTCGAGGCGCTGCGGGCGGGCTCGG
>Ga0326727_10014886_pt1 | contig 16826 bp, 14 predicted proteins | sample MB2enrmetagenome_FD_207643 | JGI IMG/M metagenome (GOLD analysis project Ga0326727, IMG submission 207643) | Lab enriched peat soil microbial communities from McLean, Ithaca, NY, United States - MB29MY | ecosystem: Environmental > Terrestrial > Soil > Wetlands > Peat | place: USA: New York...
TCTCGGCATGGGCGCGGGGATCGGAGCCGCGGCCGGGGCGCTCGGGGGATTGGCCGGCGTGCTGATGACGCGCGGCCCCGATGCCATGCTGGATAAGGGCAGCACGGTGGAAATGGTCCTCGATCGCGATCTGAAGTTCACACGAGATGAACTGTCCGTTCATCGTGATCGCTGATTCGGTCCCGACGTGTGTAGTACCCTAAAGATTCACGACTTGCCCTCGTGGCGGAACTGGCAGACGCGCATGGTTCAGGTCCATGTGCCCGCAAGGGCGTGGGGATTCGACTTCCTCCGAGGGCACCACTTTCCTTTCTAGCTGATCCGCAAGCAGACGAACTTCTCGGATTCTCCGAGAATCTGAATGCGCGCCGGTGTAGCCGCACTCTGTAGCTTTCCAAACGACGGCTTATCGATCACCACGGTCGCGTTGCGCTCCTGCACCAGCACCGTGATATCGGTAATCAGCCTGGTGTAACGCGCGGAGTACCACAGTAGCTGGTTCTGCGTATCGTAGCCCAGTTCTCCGTTCGTAAAAAGCAGGATGCGTTCAGAAGGCTCGCTATTGCGTTCTGCAACCGGCGCCAACGTTCTCATGTCCATTCCGCGCTCTTTCGCCGGAAACACCGCGGTAAACAAGGCCACCAGGAATAGCGCTCCGCAAGCCGCCCAAAATGCCGTCGCGCGCCGAAAGGGCCGCAGCAACCGATTTACCCCACTTCCCGAAATGATGGCCATAGCGGGGAACGCTGGGATCAGATAACGGGCATACTTTGTCGAGGCCACGCTCAGTGGCGCAATCAGGCAGAGACACCACAGGACGGGAAACCATTGGCGGGCCCGAACTTCAACCACCCCGCCAACGAGAAGCAATGGCAGCCACGGCCAGTAAAACCGTAGGATCGTCCAGCCATATTCGAACCAGTTCGAAGCACCGGCCACCTTCCCGGCTACAAATGCCAGGTGTTCCGGTCGGGGTGGAAATCCAAACCACGCCAAAGGCAGGCCCACTGCGATCACGAACATCGCCAGGAACCCGATCGATAACATCACCCGATACCGTTTCGTCAACAGCAGATGCGCAACCATCACTCCCAGCGGGAAAACGCCGATAACGGATCGCGTCAAAATGCCGGCGGCAACCGCAATACCCGCCGCAAGGAAGCACCAGCGCTGGCGCAACCCTCTCACATAAAGATAGAGAGCCAGCGTCACAAAGAAAGTGAACGGCACGTCCGTCATGGCGTGGGTGGCGTACTTCACAAACAACTGAGTTGTGGTCAAAACGAACATCGCAACCGCTGCCAGCCACAAATCGGCTGTGAGTTCCGAAACCAGCAGATACAACACCACTATGGTTGCCCATCCGGCCAAAGCGGAAGGAAGCTTCGCGGCATAGTCGTTCACGCCGAACACGCGCAGGGAAGCGGCTTCCATCCATATGAAGACCGGGGGATACTCGAAGTTGGGCGATCCGTTGAAATGCACCGTCCACCAATCGCCCGTCCGCAGCATTTCCTTGCCTTCGTGTGCGTAAAGGGCGTCGTCATATCCGCTAAGCCCGCCCCTATTCAGGTTCGGGAACAGTAACGCGGCAGCCAGCGCGGTCACGATCAGGAAGTGTGAGATGCTGAATTCCTTGGACACTGTAGGGGCGCTTCGGTCGGAACTGTCGCTGGTGATGTTCGCCACGGCTTTCTTCGCTATCGGATTTGTCTCCATCGTGCTCTGGACTGTTAAGTCCCGCGATCCCCTCCTGCTCTGGCTGGGTACGTTCTCAGGTCTCTATGGGCTGCGAGTCTTCATCACCGATGACTTGGTAATCGCCGCGATACCCGGCGGCGCCTGGGCCTTTAGCCATGCAGCAGCCATTATCACGTACTCCATTCCCATCCCTTTGGTGCTCTTCCTGCGCGCGTTAATCGGCACCGGCTGGAGGAATTCGCTGAACATCTGGCTTTGGATGCAAATCGTTTTTGCCCCTCTCGCGATCGCCGTGGGCGTGCTCGGCGGCCATTTAGACGTCACCGAAACCGGGAACAAAGTCATGATTCTCGCCGGATCGACCCTGTTGCTCGTCCATTTGTTCTTCTTCTATCGCGGGAAACCGGCCACCATCGTGAAATGGGCGTTCATCGTGCTCGTCGCGTGCGTGATGGCAAGGAATATCGGCTTCGAAGCTCTCGGGAAATTAATAGAACCAGTGGGTTTCCTATTCTTCGTCTGCGCCCTCGGCTACACGACGGCGCTGCGCACTGTCAGTCGCGAACAGAAATTGATCCAGGTGGAGCAGGAACTCGCCACCGCCCGAAGAATCCAGACCTTCATCTTGCCGAAAACCGTACCGCAAATGGGCGGTCTTGAAATCGCCACGCGTTACGTTCCCATGACAGCCGTTGCGGGTGATCTTTACGATTTTTTACAAATCGATCCGTACCGGGTAACGATTGTAGTCGCCGACGTTTCCGGGCATGGCGTACCCGCCGCGCTCATCGCTTCCATGCTGAAGGTTGGGATCGCGGCGGAACGTCAAAACGCCTCCGATCCGGCGGCGATTCTCACGGGCTTAAACGCTATGCTGCGGGGTATGCTCGACGGTCAGTTCGTGACCGCGGCCTGTGCCTTCATCGATCTGGAGGCGCATACACTCACCTACTCCGCCGCAGGCCATCCGCCCGCTCTTTTGGCGCGCGGAGATACTTCCGAAGTCTTGGAACTTGCTGAAAATGGACTATTTCTTGGTCCGTTCCCCAAAGCCTCCTACTCCAACCGAACGGTTCCGTTCACGCCCGGGGACAAGCTACTGCTGTACACCGACGGCATCCCCGAGGCGACACTTTCGAGCGGACAGCCGTTCGGCGACGAAGCTCTGAAACGGTTCATGATTGAGCATCGCCTGAGCAGCGTTTCCCTCTTCGCCGACAACCTCATCCAGGCGGCGTCCGGTCCCGTTCAAGAGGATGATCTGACGCTCGTGATCGCTGAAGGGACGTAAATGTTCCTGCGTGAGGGAAAGTACCCAATTTAAGCCGCTGTAACCCCCGACGTGATAAGCTTCTTGCGATCAGAGGTAATACATGAAACAAACCAGAAACTTCATCTTAGCTGCGATGGCGCTTTGCGCACCGCGCTGCACGCAACAATATCCATCACTTCATTCGCCCCTTCGGTGGCTTCTCCCCAGCCAATGGGGACCATAGTCACCTGGAACGCGACCGCGACCGACACGAACGCAGGTTTGGTCACGTTCCAGTACAGCGTCGCGTTCCAGACCGGGACGTACGGCATCGCACAAGATTTTTACCCCGGCACCCTGGCCTCCGGCGTCTGGACCGCGCCTTCCTATTCCTGGGCCACCATCGGCCATGAAGGGAATTACCATATCCAAATCACCGCCAAGAACTTCACCACCGGCGAAACAGCCGTGGAGTCGGCTTCTTTCGGTCTGAAAGCCCTTAGCAACGGCAAGAACTTCGTCGTCACATCGACTGCGAATCCGCTAGTCGCGATCGCCAGCGGACCCGGTTGCCCGACCGGCAGATTTTTCCAGGTTACGATTCTAAAGGTCGGCGGAAAGACCACCAGCAAGACGAATGAGATTGCCTGCAGTCCCTCGCACACATCCAACGTCTACGCCGCGGGGATGCTGCCCTCTACTTCGTACACCATCAATTACCAGGTGATCACGGGCACCACGGTCACGCCGGGTACGACTCCAGTGACCTTCACTACCGGTCCTCTTCCCACCGGCACCACGTTCCCGACATTTACCGTGATCACGCCTGCCGGATCGCAGATCGATACCGCGGATCAAACGGTACTGCACGGATTCCTGGCTTTCGGCGCCAGCACGCAATTCCTTCCAGTCGCAACCGACCGCAGCGGCAATGTTCTCTGGTACTACAGCTCCTTCGACCCGGCGCACTCGGCTCTTTTGACCCGCCCGCTGACCGGAGGCGACATGCTCACGATTCAAACCGGGAACGCGTGGAACCCCAATATTCTGTCGGGCGGTCAATTCATGCGGAAGATCGACCTGGCCGGCAACATCATTCAGGAAACCAATATCGGTGTGTTGCAGCAGGAACTTCTGGCTAAGGGCGCGACTGACTTCGGGCCTTGCGGCGCGGTGCCGATTCCGGCTCCCGTCGGAGCCGCTTGCATGGGCACGACCCACCATGATGTGATCCAACTTCCCAATGGCGGTTACGCCATGCTCGTGGATATCGAGAAGATTTTCGCCCCCGGCACGCAGGGCAACACCACGGGTCTCAATGTCGATATCATCGGCGATGGGATTGTGGTCCTCAACTCAAACCTCCAGGTAGTTTGGTACTTCGACACGTTTCAGCATGACAGCGGCGCGCCGCAACTGGATATCACCCGCCCTGCCGTGCTCGGGGAAACCTGCGCCCAGGGCCAAGGCGGATGCCCCACCCTCTATCTCGCGGGAACCTCTGGCGTAACACCCCTGGCGAATGACTGGCTGCACTCCAATTGCCTCTACTACGATGCCGCCGACGGCAACATCATCTTCTCGTCCCGCCATCAGGATTGGGTGATGAAGGTCGACTACAGCAACGGCACGGGCAATGGCAACATCCTGTGGCGCCTTGGCAATGAAGGCGACTTCACGTTCAACAACGTTTATAACGATCCGTGGCCGTGGTTCTCGCACCAGCACGATGTTGCGTATGAAAATACGACAACGGGCCTGATGGACATGTACGATAACGGCAACACCCGCGTTTCGCCTCCGCCACTAGGCCTGGGCAGCGGCAACAGCCGCGGTTACGCAATTACGGTTGACGAGACGGCCAAGACCGTAACACCGGTCCTGAGCCAAGACCTCGGTTATTACGGATTCGCCCTGGGCAGCGCGCAGTTGCTGTCCAACGGCAACTACTTCTTCCAACCCGGAGTCGTCGCGCCCAACAGCGACAGCTATTCGCTGGAGTTGTTCCCGACCACCACGCCCGACGCCACAATCATCTATGACCTGCAGGCTCCCACTTCCTACAGAAGCTGGGAGATGCCGAACCTGTACACGCCGCCTCCCAGCTAGGCCGGCAGTCCGTTTGAGCTTTCAGGGGCGGGGATGGAAACATCCTCGCCCCTTTTCTTTTATGCTCTTCCCTTTTTATAGGCCTGCATCACTTCCGCAATCTTCCCTTGCATCACAACTTCCCCTGAATCCAGCCAGATGCCGCGATCGCAAAGTTCCTGAATGAGAACCGCGCTGTGAGAGACGCAGATGAAGGTGCAGCCCTTCTGGCGGATCTCGCGGATGCGGGCCAGGCACTTGGCCGTGAACGCTTGATCGCCGACGGCCAACACTTCATCCACAATCAGGATCTCCGGCTCGACATTCACGGCAATCGAGAAGGCGAGCCGCATTCCCATTCCAGTCGAGTAAGTACGTAACGGCTCATCGATGAAATCGCGAATTCCGGAGAAGTCGATGATCTCCTCCTGCCTGGCCCGTGCCTCTTTCTCGGAGAACCCCATTAGCGCGGCATTCAGAAGAAGGTTTTCGCGCCCAGTCAAATCGGGATGAAAGCCGGCTCCCAGGGCGAGCAGCGCCGCCACGCGGCCCTTTACCGTGATCGATCCACGGGTGGGTTCCGCGAGCCCGCTGATCAGGCAGAGCAAGGTGCTCTTCCCTGCCCCGTTGGGCCCTACGATCGCGAGGCTCTCCCCCTCGGCCACCGAGAAGGAGACGTTGCGCAAAGCCACAAATTCCTGCGCGCTCCGGCCTTTAATTGTGTTCACCAGCCGGTCGCGCAGCAGGAGACTGCCGCCGTGCATCCGGAAGGTACGCCAGACGTTGTCGCACTCGATAATCATGTTAAAGGTGTTGATAGAAATTCTTTTGCAGCTTCTGGAAAATCAGGTGACCCACCGCGATGGTCAGCACGGATACCAAGGCCAGTTTGGTCATCAGGATTCGCGACGGGGCCTGATCCTCGAGAAGAATATTTCGCATGGCGAGAACGATGGCCGCCACGGGATTGAATTGATAAAGGTCTCGATACCGGGAAGGAATCACTTTGAAATCGTAGAAGATCGGCACCAGCCAGAATAAGACTGTGCTCGCCGACTCCACGAAGTACCGCGTGTCCTTCACAAACACATTGAGCGCGGAGAAGATCATGGCGAGTCCGCATACGAACCCGATCTCAAGAATCCACACCACAATTAACCAAAACCACTGAAAGCTGGGATGAATGCCGAAAATCAAGGCCATCCCAACCAGCATCACCAGCTGAATGAACAGGTGAGGAACGCTGGATAACACCGTCGAGATGGGGATCACCTCGCGCGGAAAAGAAACTCGCTTGATCAACGGGATGTTCCCAACAATGGAAACCGTTCCATTCGACCAAGCGAGGGAGAAGAAATTAAACGGAATAATGCCACATAGAACAAAGACGGGGAACTTAGGCGTCGTCGATGGATAGATCACGGTAAACACAAAAGTGAGCACCGCCATCATCACTAGAGGATTCAAAAGCGACCAGAATACGCCCAGGGACATATTCCGGTAGCGAATTCGGAAATCCTTCAGGATGAGTTGCTTGTATAAGAAGCGGACATCGCCGCGCCACCCCATAATTGTGAAGTTTCAGTTTAGCTTAGCAACGTAACGCGGACGCGTTTCCCGAGGCCCGCGTTCTTCGAGCGAGCCATCGTTGCAGCGCGCGGTGGCCCGAATGACGCAAGACCGAACCAAAGCAATACACTAACAAGATCGGTGATGAGGGCGGAGAAATCGACGAGGGGCTTCGGCTGGCGCGTTTACGGCTTGGGCGTGCTGGCGGTGGGCCTGGCCTGCGTGGCGTTTGGGGACTTCGACTCGGGGCAGGCAGTGCCCCAGCACTTTCCCGCACGCACCGCGCTGGCCTATGCGGCCGGAGCATACATGATCCTGTCGGCAGCGGCTGTCGAGTGGCGATGGACCGTGGCCTGGGGCGCTGCGGCGCTCACCTTTTACTACGGACTCTTTGTCGTCATCCTGATGGATGGCCGCATGTTGCTCACCGATTACGCCGTCTTCGGCACCTACGAAAACCTGGCCATTCAGACCGCGATCGGCGTGGGCGCGCTGATCACTTACGCCAACACCGCCAGGCTGGATGCTTCACTCGCCGCACGCGTGACCCGGGTGGGCCAGTTGCTGTTTGGGGTTTGTGCCCTGGTGTTCGGCGGAGCACATTTTGTTTATATGAACCTTACCGCCCCGCTGGTTCCCAAATGGCTGCCGCCTACGCAGGAGTTCTGGGGCTACGCGACAGGGGTTTGCTTCCTGGCGGCGGGCGTGGCGATCGTGACCGGTGTGCAGGCTCGCCTCGCCGCCATCCTCATGACAGTCATGCTCTCGTCATTCGCCTTGCTGGTTCACGAGCGGATGCTTCTGGCCGATCACGCGAGCCACTTCAACTGGACCGAGAGCGCCGAGAATCTCGCCGCGATCGGCGCCGCCTGGGTGGTGGCGGACTCCCTGGCTCCGCGACGCGCGGCGCGCCAGTGATCATGACGCCACTCAACGACGGCTACGAATGTCCCAGCACGGCATGCGGCTGATACGGCTCCGCCAGCGCCTTCAATTCCGCTTCATCCAGCTTCAGTTCCAATGCCTTTACCGCGTCCTCTAAATGGCTCATCTTGCTCGCGCCAATGATGGGAGCGGTGACTCCGGGTTGCGCCAGAATCCACGCCAAGGCAATCTGCGCGTTATTTACCCCGCGCTTTTCGGCGATCTCACTTACACGATCGACGACCGCGAAATCGGACGGCGTGTAATAAAGATCCTGCGCGTACTTATCCGTCTTGGCCCGCAACGTTTCGCCAAAGTCTTCTTTGCTCCGGCTACCCGCCAGGAAACCGCGCGCCAGCGGACTCCACGGAATCATGCCGATCCCCTCTTCGCGGCACAACGGATTCATCTCCCGTTCCTCCTCGCGATAGATCAGGTTGTAGTGATTCTGCATCGTGACGAAACGCGAAAGGCCGCGTCTCTGCGACGTATAAAGCATCTTGGCGAACTGCCACGCGAACATAGACGACGCACCGATGTACAGGGCCTTGCCGGACTTCACCACGTCATCCAGCGCCTCCAGGGTCTCCTCGATCGGCGTCTCGTAGTCGAAGCGGTGAATCTGGTAAAGGTCCACATAGTTGGTGCCTAAACGCTGCAGGCTTTCATCGATCGCGTGGGCGATGTGCTTTCGGGAAAGTCCGCGCTGATTCGGATCATCCCCCATGGGATTGAACACTTTCGTCGCGATCACCACGCGATCGCGCGAAGGTCCGAACTCCTTCAAGGCCCGCCCCAATATCTCTTCGCTCACGCCCAGCGAATACATATCCGCGGTATCGAAGAAGTTAATCCCCAGTTCAATGGCGCGCTTGATGAACGGGCGGCTTTCCTCTTCTTCCAAAACCCATTCGCGCCACTTCTTAGAACCATATGTCATCGTCCCTAAGCAGAGGCGGGACACCTTTAGTCCGGTCGAGCCGAGATTTACATATTGCATGCCCTACCATCTTAAGGCGAAAGTTAAAACTTCACCGCGAAGTCACTCTTCAGTAACGCCAAATTCATCAATCTCTAACAGTCCACGGCTATCCTTCTTAAGTTACCGTCTTCCCGATGGGTCGGCTGTCCTTCTTAACCACAGGGGAGTTGTGGCTCTTTGCCGACTCAGGATGTCCGCCCCGTACACGTTTTGAGGCCCATCCCGGTAAGAGTCTTCAGAATGAAATTTTAGAGGAGTTTGAATGACATTCAGTCAACGAAAGGCTTGGTTGCGGGGAGGGTTGCGAAGTCTCGCGCCGTGCCTGCTGATCACGACATCGCTTTACGCCCAGCAGGCCAGTGAGACCGTACCCACCCAGCCAATCAGCACCACAGACGACATCGCAACACTCAAGAAACAAATGGTGGAGCAGCAGAAGCAACTCGAACAGTTGCGGGCCGCATTGCAAAAACAGCAGGAATTGATCGATAAGGCAACCAAGCAGGCTGAGGAAGCCGCCGCCCGGCGCGTGGTTCCCGCAGCTTCCCTCGGCGAAGTCGCCAGCACCACGCCCATTCTGCCCATGCCCGCCGTTGCAAACCCCGTAATCAACCCGCAAACGGCAAACGCGGCTCAAGTGGGCCAACCTGGTCCAAGGGAGGAATCGCCTCTCGGTTTTAGAATCGGTGGAACCACTTTCTCGCCGCTCGGCTTTGTCGACTTCATCAGCATTACCCACTCGACAGATGCCGGCGGTGGTATCGGCACCGGCTTCGGCGGCATTCCGTTCTCCAACACCACGGCGGGCGGCTTAGGGGAAACCCACTTCAGCATGCAGAACTCACGCCTTGGACTAAAGGTGGATTCGAACTACCTGGGCTATCAGGTACTCGGTTATGTGGAGACCGACTTCCTTGGCGCCGCACCCACCAATCCATTCGTTACCAGCAACTCCGATACGCTTCGCATGCGCCTCTTCTTCGTGGACTTGAAGAAGGATGCGTTTGAGTTCACCGGCGGCCAGACCTGGTCGCTGATGACGCCAAACCGAACCGCCATCGGCGTGCTGCCCTCCGAGATCTTCTACTCGCAGAATATAGACACCAATTACCAAAACGGCTTGATCTGGGCGCGTCAGGCTGGCGTTCGTTTCACATGGAACCCCAACTCAAACTTCCACTGGGCCGTTGCCCTGGAGAATCCGGAACAGTACTCCGGCGCGGCTGTGACCTATCCCAAGAACCTGGCAACCCTTGCCACCACCGAGTTGGATAACAACGCGGGCGGCGTGGCGATTCCGAACCTGTTCCCCGATGTAATCTCCAAGATCGCTCTGGATGGCGGAAGCCCTGGCCACAAAGCGCACCTGGAACTGACCGGCCTTCTGACCACAGTGAGAACGTTCAACTCCTTGACCTCCGGTCCGGGCGCCGATACGCACTTTTCCAAGGTTGGGGGCGGTGGAGAAATCAACTTCAACTTCGAGCTCACCAAGCAGTTCCGATTCCTGTCCAATAACTTCTACAGCGATGGCGGCGGCCGCTACATCGGCACTGGCCTTGCTCCGGATGCCATCATGTACGCCAACGGATCTCCCTCGCTGGTGCACTCCGCTTCCACCGTGGATGGACTCGAAATGCAGCTCAGCCCCAAGACGCTCGTTTATGCGTACTACGGCGGAGTCTACATCGGGAAAGATATCGCTTTCGATCAGGACAACAAAACTCTGATCGGTTACGGTGTCAACAATCAGCTGTCCGCGAACCGGGACATCCAGGAAGCCACTTTTGGCATTCAGAACAATTTCTGGAAGAACCCGCAATACGGCGCGCTGATGCTGGCGTTCCAATACTCTTACCTGACACGCAATCCGTGGTCCGTCACAACCGTCGGCGCGCCGACAAGCGCCAATATGAACCTCGGTTACGTCGACCTGCGCTACACCCTTCCCTAGGTCTTCCCCTTCGTGAAGGCGCTGATCAGTACTTACGGGGCAGCGCCTTCACCTTCACTTAAACCCGCAGTAGCCAATTTGTAACAGTTCAATGCCAGTCTTAAGAGAGGAAATACGTCGAATGAAACGACAGATACTTGTAGGTTCGGCTTTGTTCGCCAGCCTTTGCGGGACACTCGCTTTTGCCGAGACGCGTATCAACGCGGCCGGCGCCACGTTCCCCTACCCCATTTACAGCAAGTGGTTTAGCGAATTCAAAGCCGAAAAGGGCGTAGAGATCAACTACCAATCCATCGGGTCCGGTGGAGGCATTTCTCAGCTTACCCAGGGAACGGTCGATTTTGGTGCGTCCGACCGGCCGCTCACCGATGCCGAAATCGGCAAGATGAAGTCCAAGCCGGTGATCTTCGCAACCGTGCTTGGCGGCATTGTTCCCACATACAATGTGGCGGGCATCACCAAAGACATGAAGTTTACGGGCGAGGCACTGGCGGGCATCTTCCTCGGCGCCATCACGAAGTGGAATGATCCGGCTCTGAAAGCGGCCAATCCGGGCGTCAATCTGCCGAATGCTGATATTGTAGTCGTGCACCGTTCGGACGGAAGCGGCACCAGCTTTGTGTTTACCGATTACCTTTCGAAGGTGAGTCCGGAATGGAAGAGCAAGGTGGGCGCGAACCAATCCCCCAACTGGCCGGTGGGACTGGCCGCTAAGGGTAACGAAGGTGTCGCGGGTCTGGTGAAACAGACTCCGGGGTCGATTGGATACGTGGAATTGAACTACGCAGTGCAGAATAAGATGGCTTACGGTGAAATGAAAAATGCGGCCGGCAAGTTCCTCAAGGCTGATTTGGCCAGCGTGACGGCGGCCGGTGCGACAGCCAAGACGCTTCCCGCTTCCATCACAAACGCGGCGGGCGCGAATGCCTACCCGATTTCGACGTTCACCTATTTGCTGATTCCGAGCAAGATCGATGACGCGGCCAAACGCACCGCGATCACAGATTTCCTCAAGTGGATGCTGGCGAAAGGCCAGACCTACAGCGAGGGCCTCGATTACGCGAAGCTGCCGGCATCCATTGTCGCGCAGGAGCAGAAGCAGATCGCCGAGATTCAATAGATTCCTATGCCAAGCTCCGTTGCTGTTTCCGTACCCCCAGCCACCGGAGCAAAGGCAACATTCTTTTCGCGGCTAAAGGGAGGCGACCAGGTAGCGTATTTGATTACGCTCTTGTTCGCCTCCATCGTTTTGTTGATCGCGGTGCTTATCGTTTTTGTGCTTTGGCAGGAATCGACGATAGCCCGCCACAAGTTCGGTTTGGGATTCTTCACTTCCTCGGCATGGGATCACAACGAGGATAACTACGGCGCGCTGCCCTTCATTTACGGCACGCTGCTGACTTCTTTCCTGGCGCTGCTTTTCGCCGTGCCGCTGGGTGTGGGCGCCGCCATTTTTCTGGCGGAACTGGCTCCGCCGAAGATCTCGAATGCACTCACCTTTATGGTTGAATTGCTGGCCGCGGTACCCAGCGTCATTTATGGACTGCTGGCCATCTTCACCCTGGTGCCCTTGCTGCGTGATTACGTCGAACCGGCGCTGAAAGCCACTCTCGGGTTTACGCCTCTTTTCAGCGGGGCCGCTTACGGGGTGGGCTATCTGGCTGCCGGCGCGGTCCTCGCCATCATGACATTCCCATTCATCATTTCGGTGTCGCGGGAGGCGCTGCTGGATGTTCCGCGCGAGCAGAGAGAAGCCGCATTAGCCTTGGGCGCGACTCGCTGGGAAGCCACGTGGCAGGCGGTAGTGCCGTTCGCCAAGCTGGGCATCATGGGATCCATTTTCCTCGGTTTGGCGCGCGCGCTTGGAGAAACCATGGCAGTTACAATGGTGATTGGCAACGTTCCAAGAATCAGCGCGTCCCTGCTGTCATCCGGGTATACGATTGCTTCCGTGATCGCCAACGAATTCGCCGAGGCCAGCAGCGATATATTCCGCGAGTCCCTTATCTTTCTGGCTTTGGTCCTTTTCCTGCTAACGATAGTGATTAACGGAGCCGCGCGCCTCTTGATTATTGCCACTACTCGCAAGGGTTCCACTTAGAATGTCGCGACTCGCCTGGAGAAACTTTGTCAACAACGTCATGCTTTCGCTGACGGCGGTTTGTACGTTCCTTACTGTGTCGACGCTGTTCCTGATTCTCGGATACCTGGTCTATAACGGCGGCAAGTCGCTCGACTGGAATTTCTTTACGCAGCTGCCGAAAGGTCCCGGAGAAGTGGGTGGCGGCATGGCGAATGCGATTGTAGGAACCGCGAAGCTGGTTGGCCTGGCGTCGGTAATCGGAATCCCCATTGGATTCATCGCCGGGATCTATCTTTCGGAATTCGGCGGAATCACCTTTCCTTTCATCATTCGTTATATAGCGGATCTACTGAACGGCGTTCCTTCCATCGTGGTGGGAATCTTCGCTTACGCCGTGGTCGTTTTACCGCTGAAGCATTTTTCGGCGTGGGCGGGCTCGGTAGCGCTGGCGGTAATGCTGATCCCGGTGGTGGTGCGCAACACTGAGCAATTCCTGCAAAGCGTGCCGCAGAGCCTCCGGGAAGGCGCTCTTTCGTTGGGCGCAAGTAAATGGCGCACGATTGTCACCGTGGTCGTACCGGCTTCGATCAGCGGCATCCTGACCGGCATTATTCTCGGCGTGGCTCGCATCGCGGGCGAAACCGCGCCGCTCATTTTTACCAGTTTTGGAAATCAGTTCTGGAGCAGCGGCTTCAACGAGCCCACATCGTCGCTGCCCGTCATGGTCTACAACTACGCTATCTCGCCCTACGACGACTGGCATCGTCAAGCCTGGGCCGCCGGATTAGTGCTGCTCGCGCTGGTTCTGGTTTCGAATATCTTGGCCCGTGGGATTCTGGCCCGTGGTGTTGCGGCCAACAGGGGATGAGCGTGGACAAGGAGAAAATGGCAACCGCACCTCAACGGAATATCAGCATGGCAAGCATGGAAACACTTCATTCCGCCGGCGCGCAGCAGACCGGCTTGGCTACGAAAATCGAAGCCCGGAATCTAAACTTCTATTACGGAACCTACAAAGCGCTCTCGGAGATTTCACTCGCGGTGGCGCCCAACAGCGTTACGGCGCTCATTGGCCCATCCGGCTGCGGCAAGAGCACGTTTCTGCGCACGTTAAACCGCATTAGCGAGACCATCAAGAACACGCGCGTGGAAGGCGAAGTCCTGCTGGACGGCGTCAGCATTATGGATTCCGACGTGACGGCCTTGCGGCGCCGGGTAGGAATGGTTTTCCAGCGGCCCAACCCGTTTCCGAAATCGATCTTCGATAATATCGCCTACGGCCCTCGCATCAACGGCATGAAGGGCAAGATGGATGAACTGGTGGAAAACGCGCTGCGTCGCGGCGCGCTGTGGGAAGAAGTCAAAGACAAATTAAACAAGTCCGCCTATGCTCTGTCGGGCGGCCAGCAGCAGCGCCTGTGCATCGCGCGCGCCATGGCCGTGGAGCCGGAAGTGATCCTCATGGATGAGCCGTGCTCGGCGCTGGACCCTATCGCCACTGCGAAGATTGAAGAGCTGATCTTCAACATCAAGAGCCAGACCACGGTTGTGATTGTCACGCATAACATGCAGCAGGCGGCCCGCATCGCGGACAAGACCGGTTTCTTCCTGATGGGGAAGATGATTGAGTTCGGACCCACCGACGTTATCTTTAAGAACCCTTCGAAAAAAGAGACCGAGGATTACATCACGGGGCGGTTCGGATAATGGGTACCCCGATTCGCAGCCGTCCGTTTGATGTCGAACTGGATCAACTGAAGAACATGCTGCTCGAAATGGGAGCGCTGGTGGCGTCTTCGGTTCATCGCAGCATTCTGGCGCAGACCGAGCGCAGCGAAGATCTGGCGCATCAGGTGCTGCGCGATGAGTCGCGCATCGATCTGGCGGAGATCCAAATCGACGATTTCGCCACCAAGCTGATCGCGACCCAGCAGCCCGTGGCGCGCGATATGCGTCTCATTGTAGCCACCATCAAGATCAACACGGAACTGGAGCGCATGGGCGACCTGGCGGTGAACATCACGGAGCGCTCGCTGGCTACGATGCACCTGGGGCGGCTGGAAGACGGCCTTTATTCCGATATCGCCGAGCTCGCCTCGCTGGTGGAGCATATGGTGCTCAGCGTCCTCGATGCGTTCGTGAAGCAGGATGCCGAAGCGGCGCGGAACCTCATGGCCTCGGACGACGCAGTGGACCGGCTGCGTTCCAAGATCGGCAACAAGCTGGTTCAGTTGATGCAGTCGAACCCGGAACTGATCCCCCGCGCCCTCAATCTGATGTTCAACTCACGCAGCCTGGAGCGCATTGCCGATCACACCACCAACATTGCCGAAGAAGTGATCTTCCTGGTGAACGGCACCGACGTGAGGCACCGATTCAACGCGTCTCGGGAAATCGAAGGGCTAGGCGCTCCGGTGCTGGATCCGCAGACCAGCTAGACGGCGATTTCGACGGGATACCGTTCTTGTTGATTATAAGAACTGCCTAGCGCCAGCCCTGTTGCATCTCCGCAAGCACGTTCGACCCGGGACACAATTTCTCATAGGGCACCTTAGTCAGCGCGTGTGCCGGAGTGTGATTCAGTTCGTGCAATTCCGGCGTAGCTTCATTCACATAAAGCAAGCCAGTCACGATCTTGCCCGTGCCTGCATGCTCTTCCAGATATCGGGAAACCGCCGTACGATCGGTGGGATCATACCCCTGCGGCGTCTGCTTGAACTTCACTACGCTGCCATCGTGCAGCGTGACGGCGATCTCCCCGGCCGTTCCGATTTCAGCCAGAATCTCGCGAGCAGGCGGAATAAAATCTGTCTCCGTGGCTTGAATCTGGTGCTGCCGCGTGTAGAGATAGCTTTTCGTGGAGCCGGTATGGTCGTTGAAAGTCACGCACGGTGAAATGACATCCACCAGGGCGAAGCCGCGATGCTCGATGGCGGCCTTCAGGATGGGCACCAACTGCTCCTTATCGCCCGAAAACCCGCGCGCCAGAAACGTCGCACCCAGGCTCAGCCCCAGCAACATCGGATCAATCGGCGACATCTGGTTAGCTTCCCCGCGCTTGCTCTTCGAACCCACGTCGGCGGATGCGGAGAACTGTCCTTTCGTTAATCCATAAACGCCGTTGTTCTCGATCAAATACACCATGCGCAAGTTCCTGCGGATGGCATGGCACAAATGCCCGAGCCCAATCGAAAGCGAATCGCCATCGCCCGAAACGCCGATATAAAGCAGTTCCCGGTTGGCCGCATTTGCTCCGGTCGCAATGGGCGGCATGCGTCCATGCGCGGAGTTAAAGCCGTGGGCTCCGTTCACGAAATACGCAGGCGTCTTCGAGGAACAGCCGATGCCGCTCATCTTGGCCAGCATGTGCGGCTCAATGGAGAGCTCCCAAAGCGCGCGTACGATGGCGGCGGTAACGGAATCATGACCGCATCCCGCGCACAGCGTGGACATGGCGCCTTCATAATCGCGCTGCTTTAAGCCAATCCTGTTAACTCGCGCGCTCGGATGACCTACTCTTGGTTTGGCAATGGATGGCATCGATTATTTCCTCACTCGCGCGCCCACCGTAACCGGCATCTGATCCATCTGCGTCACCACCTGCTCCACGACATGCCGCGCGCTGAGCGGGAAGCCGCCATATACCAAAACCGATCGCAGCTTGTCTTTGGAAACCGCTGTTTCCAGCAGGAGCATCGATTTCAATTGCGCGTCCCGGTTTTGCTCGACAATGAAATTGGTCTCATGCCCGTTCAGGAACGCCTCTATCTCAGGTCCAAACGGGAACGCACGGACACGCATGAAGTCTGCGCGGATGCCGCGCCGCGCCAAGATCTCAACTGCCTCGCGCACCGCCGCGTCGCAACCGCCCAGCGTCACGATGCCCACCTCGGCGCCGCGCCCCTCTATAACGGCCGGGGGCACAAACGAAGCCGCGGCGCGATGCTTCTTCAGCAACCGATCCAGAACTTCCTGATACTCGGCCGGAGTCTCAGTGTAATTGCCGAACTTGTTATGACCCGAACCGCGCGTGAAATAGGCAGCCTTGGGGTGCACGCCGGGCAAGGTTCGAGGCGCCACCTGGGTTCCGTTTTCCGCCATATAACGTTCAAACCTGGGGAGCGCTTCAATCTCATCGCGGCTCAACACGCGGCCACGATTGGGACGATAGGCATCGTCCCACTTCAGTTCGGGAATCACCCAATCATTCATTCCGATATCCAGATCGGAAACCATAATCACGGGTGTCTGAAACTGCTCCGCCAAGTCGAAT
>Ga0326727_10014888_pt1 | contig 16824 bp, 15 predicted proteins | sample MB2enrmetagenome_FD_207643 | JGI IMG/M metagenome (GOLD analysis project Ga0326727, IMG submission 207643) | Lab enriched peat soil microbial communities from McLean, Ithaca, NY, United States - MB29MY | ecosystem: Environmental > Terrestrial > Soil > Wetlands > Peat | place: USA: New York...
CGCTCCCGAAACGGAGCGCCTTTTTTTATTTATAAATTTAACCGATTATTATTTTTTATGGACTAGTTCAAAAGCTTTATCAGTTATATCAATACATCCGGTAACGAAAACTGTTTTATCAAGTGCGGTTTTAATGCCCATTTTCCATGCTGCAGCCGTGGTTGCTTTAACGATGTCATCTTGTATTGCAAGTGTTTAATATTGACTGTCTATAGAATTGTAAATTTTCGGATGTGTGCAGACTTCATAGTATTTTTTTGATATTTTCCCGGTAACATTCAGCACGTCCGGTTTTACTTTATGAATTACCGCTTCCCGAATGACAATGCGTTGATAATTGCCGTTTGCCATGGGAACTTTGCCCATATAGAATTTTACACCATCATCATTTTCTGAAGGATATATGAATATTTGCAGGTTAATCTCCCTGGTGAGCTTGTTGAATCCGTCTTCGTTGAGTTCAATTCCGTTGACATTGTAGCGATAAGTAGAATCTTCTGCCCCGGTTTCAGTGATTTCTTCCGATTCATTTTCAAAAACAAATAAATTAAACACATCATTTTGACTTTTAAATATTTTCCGAAGTAATTTATCGCAACTGGATAAACGGTCTGCCTGATTAATAGCCGGAGAAATCATGATTCTGGAATCGCCGTCGAATAAAAAGGCAGGCGGGCCCTGGCTGTAGCAGATTCCAATTCCCAGTTCCAGCACGGGAAGATTATTTTCCTTGTTCTTCTCGTTGTAGCTGTGAACAATTTGCAAAATTCTAATCGCCAATCCGCATGCTCGCGCGACGCTGTAATTTCCCTGTATGGTGTCTTCAGTTTCGAAAATGGATAAAATAATCGCATCTCCTTCAATAAACACTTTGGATGCTCCGTATTCGGAAAGAACAGCAGAAATAGGATCAAAAAAATTCAGGCTGAAATATGACGCTGGGTTAAGTCCCATTTTCCTCATCATGTGGTTTATGGTCATGGAACCGCGTATATCCGCCTTAATGATGACGTGATTGGCAATGGGTTTTTCCTCTTTGACCCGTTCATCCGGCAGCAGAAATTCAAAAAGCGAGTGATTTTCCCGTGACAATAAAATAATTTTTTCTTCCGTAATGAGATTGATGGAGTCCATCGCATCCTTGATAATACGAAAAATGTACATATCTCTATGATATTTAGAAAATATTTTGAGAAACATAATCAAATATTGTTTCTTTTCTTTAGTGTTGGCGCCGTTGATCCGCTTGACGATTTGCAGAAGGGGTTCAAGAGAGAATTCATTGCCATAAAGAGATTTTAAACGTTTTTTCTGATTTCTCATGGAGATTCTTTCCCAGAAATTAACCAGAAATCCCCTTACCTGCCTTGGCGGCATTGGCGGGCAGTAATTTTCGTATACAGGTTTCATTTCAAAATCGGCTACGATCAGTCGAATAAGATGGGATTTTTTAAATTTACGGTAAAAAAGATTAAGTAAAAATTTCTGAGCTTCTATTCGTTTTTTTATCTTTTTTTGAACATCTTTTGCTTCTTTCTGCTTTTTTGCTTTTTCGTATTGTTCTTGCGAATCGAAATAGTCGAACATCCGGTCAATGTTATCAGGATTCATTATTAATGAATCGAACACGTAATTTTCAGCATTAAAAATACCGTTAACTTCCTGAAGCTTTCTTTCACCCGCGTCCTCATTGTCATCCCTGGAACATTCGCTTTTTAAATCAATTTGGCTAAGCAATTCATATATGATCAGTCTGATACTCTGGTAGTTATCAATATCTTCAGATCTCTGTCCCATGAGCACGTATTCTTCAATAAGAAAAAAATCATCATTGGGATTATTTGTATGGAATATGGGGTTTGCAAGATAATGACTCGGCAGAATATCATGGGGGACGAAATGAGTCTCTCTCATCTCCCTTAATTTTCTTGTATTAACGTCAGCCAGTAATTCAAACAGTTCCTTCCCCACAAGGCGAACGATTTGAGCATAATGAAGCTTTACTTCGGATAGTTTGTCTTTAATTAAGAAAACGTCATTTTGATCATGTTTCGCGGATAGTTGATAAAATTTAATCAGAGGTTCGATTTGCCCCACCATAATTTTGTACTGGGATTTGATTTCCTCCAAAAACAATTTTACAATGGCTATTTGCGCCAGAAAATCAATCTGAACTTCAGAGGCGGTTTTAGCTTTGTTGATGCCGTCAAGCAGAATGTCATTTAAAATGCGTTTCAAAGCATCTTTTTCAATTTCACAAAATTCTCTTTTATAGTCTTTAAAAAATACTTCCGTCCCGCTGTTTTTTACCATTAAAAGAAACGTCGTCTTTTTTAAAGAACTATATACCTGAGGGCTGATATGGACATCCAAATGAATGTTGTCCACGCCTAAAGCGAGTCTATTCAGGGAACAATAAGCCCTGTAGTTCTTGACGCCCAGATTTTTAATAATTGGCGGTTGTTTAAAAGTACTTAGCATTGTGTCCTTTATTAAATTGATAAACGCTCTATATGAGTAAGAATTTCGCTCATCAATATAATACGGATAAAAAATACGTTAATTGTTTCCGGCAATCAATACAGCCTCGAATCAGCGGCACACTCCGCGACTTTTAGTTAATTCTAAAGCTTTGCAGAATCCCAATGAGCAAGCTTTTTGCACGTCGCTGCAGCCTTGTTTATTGTTGCCATGCATGAAATAAGCAAGCCCCCGATTGTTATAGGCATTAGCATTATTGGGCGCTAGTTTGATTGCCTTGTTAAAATCTTCGATAGCCAACTGATAATTCTTCAGCTTGTTGTAATTAATTCCCCTGCTGTTGTATGCTTCGGCGAAATCCGGTTTTAAGCGGATGGTTTCATTGTAATCATCAATAGCTTGCTTATACTCGCCAATGTTGCCGTAAATATTTCCACGATTATTATAGGCTAAAACGAAATCCGGCTTCAGACGAATGGCTGTGCTAAAATCATCAATGGCCGGCTGATTCTGACCAAGATTTTTGTAAGCGGCGCCCCGCTGGTTGTAAGTTTCCGCATTATTAGGCTGCAATTTAATAGCTTTGCTGAGATATTCAATTGCCTTCTGGGGATCCGTATATTGTTTTCCGTCCCATAAAAGGTTTGCGTCGTTAATCAAATCCTCCGGCTTTTCATTCATTTTTGAACAGGAACAAATAAATGCTAAGATTATCAGTATGGAAATAATGGCTTTTTGCATAAGACCCCCCGTTTATAATTTTTATACTTACGCTTTACTATCATAATTATTGAGAAAATTTAATAAAAATTTGCTCTTAATTTGTCCGTCGAAAGTTCTGAATTAGAACTTATTAAAGTCTGCTGCGCATAAACGGTCATGATGAATAAACTGTTTTTGAAAATTCGCATTGAAATATTTAATCAGTAATTTTACTTCAAATGCAAGAAATACTGCGCGGGATGGATATTGAGTTGAGCCGACGGAATTCCCCGGACAATATTTAAACGGTCCGAATCGTTCTTTATATTCTGGTCCGCCAGATAAAGCATTTCCCCGCGTTGCAAAACGCCGTTGCCATCCTCCTTGAGAAGCAAAACAAGCGGCAGGCTGCGTTCGGTTTCTTCGGGATAATCCATTACCAGGCCGATATTGCCGTTGCTAAGTTCTACAACGGAACCGATTGGATAAATCCCCATCATGTGAATAAATCGCTTCAACAGAATCTTATCAAAACGTTTCCCCGCTTCCTCCCACATTTTTCTAAGCACGTCATCAGACGTGAAAGGCTTTGGCCGGTAAACCCTCTCATGAGTCATCGCTTCATAGACGTCGGCTATATGAATAATCTTTCCCGTAAGGCTTAAATGGCCGGTAAACATGGTTCGCGGGTAGCCGGTCATATCCATATTCAGATGGTGCTCAAACGGACCGAGGATAATTCTCGATCTCAAAGACGGCGTGGCTTTCAGCATTAGAATTTTTCTGACACCCATGACGGGGTGCGCCTTCAACAAATCCCATTCTCCATCACTCAGATCTCCGTGCTTGAAGATAATCTCCCTGGGCACGTCCACCTTTCCCAGATCGTGAAAAAGACCGCAAATGGTCAAATGCTCAAGGGACGTATCCGATAATTCTATATGCCTTCCCAGGCAGGCCGCCAAAAGAGCAACATTGACTGAATGGGCATATACATAATCATCATATTCCTCGAGGGTTGCCAACCCGATCATCAAGGTCGGATCATCCTTGACCATATCCACGATATTTTGGGCAACGCGTCTGCTCTTGCGTACCCCCACCATACCCTGGGAAACTTTATTGGCTACCTCTCTTACCGCTTCGATCGCAAGAAAATAATTTTTCCGTGCGTTTTCATAACGTTTTTCTTCCGGGCTATCGCCGCCGGCTATCGCGTCCGGTGTTACCCGTTCGAACTCTACCCACGAACAATTCTTCTCCAGCAGCTTTTGTTCCAGCCAATGATAGGGATCATCATGCCTTACCGCATCATTGAACAGACGTGAAAATGTTATGATATTTTCGGGAGAAACATCACGCGACGACTTTAAAAAAGTTGCACTGCCGATGCCTCGATTTGAAAAAAACTCCACCAGGTTGTAAGTTATAACTGCCGCATCTCTGCGATATCGAAGTTTTTCTCCTCCAAGATGAAAACGGCTCCGGTAAAGAAGGAGGGTGATATCTCCACTGACAGTCAACTCGTTAAGTATATTCTGAAATGAACTGACACACGTTTGGACGAGTTGATTGTTATCATCATACATGCGGACAGTATTAATCATGAGATACAGGGCTCTTAAAAAATCATACCCGAATCGCTCCGCAATCGACTGTTTTTCAGACATGATTATGGTTCTCCTTTATATTTTTGGAAAAATTCTATTCCTGCTCTGTGCGCGATCATGCGCAGGCCGGGATGAAAGCTTCGGCCTGCCGCCTCGATAATTTGCTGCGCTTCCGGTATTTTTAAAGCAACCAGCGCCAAAGCGGCGCCTTCACGATGCGCCGATTTTTTAAATCCGGCAAGCCACTTGCGGTGCAGCAGAATCTTACTAAGGAAAGGCACTGACCTCAGTGATCCGCATTTTCCCAGCGTCAGGAAACACTCCTTAATGAATTCTGTTTGTGTAGCGCCGAATTTCTTGCTCTGTAGATATTGCATCAGAAGATCTTCAGCGATCTCGTTTCTGGTTTGGCTCATTTGTGTCAAGATCAGCCGGCGCACCGAGATATCCGGGTCTTCGATGAACTCAAATATCGTCGATATCTGATCGCTGTGCGTTTTTCCAATCACCTTGAGCGCCAGACGCCGTACGGATGCGGACGAATGTCTGGCCAGCTTCATCAGATATTTTAATGGCTTATCCCCCTCCAGCCTGGACAGGACATGAACAAGCTTCTCGGATATTCTATTATCCGGATTTTTGATCAGATCATCCAGGCAGGACATGTCCTTATTGATGAGAGAAACAATTGTATTCTCCGTTATTTGTTCCAATTGAGACGGCTGCCCAAAGAGCAGAAGATGCATTAGGGTTTCGACGGATTCCGGACCAACGTGCTGCAAAATCCGTTCGATTGTTTCAATCTGCTGTGCGTTTAGACTGCTCCAAATATTCTTCAGCGGTTTCAGGCATTTTGAATCGGAAGAGATGTCCTTATAGAAGGACTCGATCAACGGTTTTTCCCAGGGCTCGCGCATCCGTCCGCTATCCAGAATCTTGCGCACCCCGTCGAGAATGATAAGGGCGGCGTCGAAATCATTGCGTGCAAAGGTGACTTCAAATTCTTCCAATAAAACTTCAAGGACAATATTAAAGTCTTTCTTTTCCTGATGCTGCAGGAACATGTCCAGCAACATATTCAGATGTTCCGTGGCAGACGAGCCCTCCTCGCGGGAGACCATTTCCTGCAATTCGATTTGTTCCCTGGGGGTCAGCACAAAAGATTCCCCGTCAAGAATAATGGCGCCGGATGGTGCCGTATCAATGGCAGGGCCACCCGGCGACACCGGTTTGTCTTCGGTTATGGTTACGGTTATGGTTTCATTTGTGCGGGGCATTGTGTCCGGTTTGGATAGGATATCGATTTTATCCGCCTTATGTTCTGAAAAAAATTCATCCGGATCTCCCGCTTGCCCTGAAATAAAATCGTCGGCTTTATATAGCACATGGTCAAAGTGGGATTCCCAGAAGGCTGTTACGATGTCTCCCTCCGGTTCCGTCGTCAATACCGAATATCTGTTGATAAGGGATAATACTTCCCTGATTTCTTCCAGTTCTATTCCTTCAATGAATTCCAGCCACCGTATACCGTCCCGGAAAAGTGTGAAAGGCAATGTTCCTTCTTCGGATGGTCCGGCATGAACCTCCACGCCCTGACAAGTTACGCGATCTCTTTCAAATTCAATTTTTACATCGCCATATTGACGAATGAAAGCTTCCAGCGTTTCGTGAAACTGCCTGATGGAATTAATGCTGATGCTGTGGCCTTTAGGATACAAAGACACATTTTTGCCCGCCAGCAAAAGATAGGCGAACAATTTTTTAGTGTCATCTGAAATACTGTCACGGACTTTCATTATCACACCGCTTTTGGGGAATAGCTTATTCTTCTATAATCTGCAGCACCGGATTTGATTGATAAGAAATTCTTTTTGTGTAAAAAAGTATAGGAAATACGATCCTGTCTGTCAAGAAAATCATGGCCGCAAGACCAAAGGCGCAAATTGCGTTTACGAAAGATTGAGATGCCGGATATTCGTCGATGGCGGCAATTGTTGTATGATAAAAAGAAATCCAGCATAGGCGATACCAAAATTCAGGAAAAAACATCTAAAAATATTTTTACATCGCTTGAGTATAATATCCTATTTGTCTATAAGTGATAAATTGCAAAATAGCGATGAAGGCCAATATAACCATAATCGCATTAAAAATCATTCACTCGATGAACATGAACCTTTTTATCCTTCATAACGCAATATATACGCCATATGTAATAATCATATCAGTAATTTTTTGAACATATTGAATTTATCTTGTAAAATCAACGACAAATATTTATTAAATACCTGTTAAATAAAATGAATAAAAACATCATTCATGAGAGTAGTGGGGGTTTTCACCAAAACGTTGTGTATTTCACGGACTTATCCGAAACATTTCCTACATATTAAATTAGAATTCGCAAGCGAGCTCTCCGTAAACGGGCGAATGCTGAAGCATAAAGTTTCTTAAAAAGCGAAGATTATCCGCGGCAAGGCATGGAGAGCTTCAACCCAATAATCGTTTGACACCGTATCTCATATGGTGTATGTATTCTTTTAAAAGTATGTATTGTTTTCAGGAGTATGTATTGGTATGGCAAAGAAAATAACGATAAGCGTTCCGGATGAGCTTTATGAAAAAATGACAGAATGGAAATCATCCTTCAATTTCTCGAAAGTATTTCAAAACACCATTTCCGGAATGATCCGGAGAAAAGAAGAATTGACATTCAAAATCAGAAAAGAAATCGATTTCTCCTCCATCGTGGATCGCCTCAAGAAAGAGAAAATCGATTATGAATTTAATATCATGGAATGGGGGAAAAAAGACGGAGTTGAATGGTGCAAAACCGCCCATTACGATGAACTTCAGTATGCCCTCGCTTTGAGGGTGGCTTCTTATAAAGATCCTGACCAGGATGAAGAACTGGGCGATTATTTTTCCGATATGTTCGAAAAATATAAAAAGCGGATAGCGGTAACGGGTAAAAAAGCACAGGATGCCTTGAATGGTTTTTCCGAAAAATACCTGAAAGGGTGGAAAGAAGGGGTCGAATTGTTCTGGAACGAGGTGAAGGACAAACTTTAACCCAAACGCCGGCATGAAACCAAACAGCCATTTACGTGAGGTGTGATATGGAATTAGGAAACGCGCCCAAAGAAATTTTTGAAAAATACTGGCAGAGATACCAAAATGACCGGCAAAGGTTTTCCAACAATGTCAGGTCATTTGTTGAAAAAAATGAAGACTGGATATCCCGTACAGGTTACCAGCCTTATAAATGGCTTTTTATTTTACCTTTATTAATTACGACCACGGTTATATTCGGCATTCTTGCCATCATCACGTCGCTGCTGTTTACACCACGCACAGGCGGCATTTTCGGCGTGATTTGGGCAAGGATCAACAGTTTTTTCACTCCGATGACCGTTAATGTTGTCGGTGCCAAAAATATAGACCCCGCCACTTCCTATGTCATTGTATCCAATCACCAGAGTATGTATGACATCTATGTTCTGTACGGCTGGCTGGGCGTGGATTTCAAGTGGGTTATGAAGAAGGAACTGGGAAATGTTCCAGTGCTGGGTCTAGCCTGCAAAATCCTCGGACATATTTTTATCGATAGATCCGATACGAAAAGCGCTGTTGAAACCATCAATGCCGCCAAAACAAAAATTGTCAACGGCACCTGCGTTCTTTTCTTCCCGGAAGGCACACGAAGCGGTGATGGAAAAATGGGGCAGTTCAAGAAAGGTGCTTTCAAATTTGCGATCGATTTCGGAAAACCTATTCTTCCTGTAACAATCAACGGCACAAGAAATATTCTGCCGAAAAAAAGTCTCGATTTAATGCCCGGCGGTGCGACCATGATTATTCATGAACCGATTTCCGTAAACGGTTACAACGAAGAAAATATGAACATCCTTATGGACAGGACAAAAATGGTCATTGGCGCGTCGCTGGATTGAAATGAAATGCGCTCCCTATTTTTTTGTAGCATTGTTCCGGGAGTCAAGACTTTTTCAAGGATAATAAGCTAGCCGTATTAAACTAAACCGTCTATTGGAAATCAAGATTTACAGACAAAAAAAATGGGTTAGAATTTCTCCTAACCCATTGATTTTGTATTGGTAGCGGGGAGAGGATTCGAACCTCTGACCTTTGGGTTATGAGCCCCATAAATAGCATTTTACCTCATTTTACCACTTTTTACCATTATTGACTTATGCTATTGAATATTAAAGGTAATTATATGTATTATTTTTTCTTGACGTACTGCGCTTTATCTGTATATTGACCGTGAAGGTTGGAAATAGGGTTGGAATTTTGCCTTTGGGTTTTCCTTTGGGCTTTTGTAATATGGGTTGGAATTTAATAAGGAGATCGGATCATGAAACGATTTAAAACACAATATCCAGGAGTTTTTTACCGAGAAACAAAACGGATCGGTGGCAACGGTAGTGAAAAAGTATTTTATGTTGTTTTCAAAAAAAATGGGAAAGTTTATGAGGAAAAAGCTGGCCGTCAATATGTTGATGATATGACGGCGTCGCGAGCAGCATTTATTCGAGGAGAACTCATCGAAGGCAAGAGGAAATCGCGCCAGAAAAAAAAAGAAGAGAAAAAGGTAATAGAAGATCGATGGACTATTGAGAAGTTATGGAATGCATACAAAAAAAATCATCCTTTCCTAAAGGGACTCGTTCAGGACGAATGTAGATTTAAGAAATATATTGAGCCGAGCCTTGGTGAAAAAGAACCTTTCGAACTTGTCCCCTTGGATGTTGATCGCATTCGGATCAAACTCATAAAGACAATGAAACCTGCAACCGTCAGAAACGTCTTAGAACTTCTTAGACGAATCATCAATCACGCCGCCAAGAAACGATTATGTAAAATACCCGATTTCAAGATTGAAATGCCAGAAGTAAATAATATCAAGACGGAAGATTTGAGCGCTGATCAGTTGAATGCTTTGCTTAAAGCAATAGATGAATCCACCTGCCGCACGGCGGCCAACTTAATGAGTATGGTTTTATTTACCGGTATGCGTAGAGGAGAACTTTTTCACTTGAAGTGGACAGATGTGGACTTTGAAAAATCGTTCATCCATATTGTAAATCCGAAAGGTGGAAAGAATGAAAAAATCCCGCTCAATGAGGCCGCACGATCCGTTCTTGAATCAATTAACAAGACCTCTGAATATGTTTTCCCAAACGAAAGCGGTGAATGTCTTACTGACATTGCAAAAACAGTCAATCTAATCAAGAAGACTGCCGGGCTGCCGAATGACTTCAGACCACTTCATGGACTTCGACATTTCTATGCGGCAACCTTAGCCTCATCTGGCCAAGTAGATATGTACACCTTACAAAAGCTATTAACTCACAAATCACCAATGATGACTCAACGATATGCTCACCTTAGGGATGAGGCTTTACGGAGCGCATCAAATTTGGCGGGGCAACTCATAAAAATTCAAAAGCAAAAAATGACGCAGACATAGCATGACAAGTCAAGATTTCATAAAGTGTAATTATGTTTTTTATTTTCCCTTCACTTTTTCTTTTCATACTCATATTGTCCTGCTATAATTCCACTATAGAAATATTCAAAAAGAGAAAACTTGAAAAATGTATTGACAGCTCCGTATAAAATATATACACATATCTACAAATGATAAGATATTATACGGAAATGAGATGAACGCTAAAACACAAAGTCTTATAGACTTTCTCAGGAACATTGGAGGGATTGCACGTTTTTCGCAAATTTTAAAAGCTGGCTTTCATCCCGATTCGCTTGCCGTTCTTACGAAGGCCGGAAAAGTCGAAAGGATTGGTCGCGGACTTTACAGGCTTGCCGATTTTATTCCCGGTTCTCATCCTGATCTTGTTGCAGCATCTCTGCAAGCTCCCCGAGGTGTTGTTTGTCTTCTTTCTGCTCTTGCATTTCACGAGGCGACAAACGAGATTCCCAAACATGTGGATATAGCCATCCCGCGCAATACGCATGCTAATAGAATCAAATATCCCCCTGTGAGATTTTACCGGTTTTCCCCTCAAGTCTGGGAAGCCGGAATCGGGGAGCATCAGATAGAAGGGCGTATAATTCGAGTTTACGGTCTTGCTAAAACAATTGCCGATTGCTTCAAATTCAGAAATAAAATAGGTGCTAATGTAGTGCGGGATGCCCTCAAAATAGCAATAAATGAAAAAAATATCAAACCTAAAGAGATCATGCAGTATGCAAAGATTTGCCGCGTTGATAGCATCATAAAGCCCACTCTGGAAGCTATGATATGAAGAAGAATGTTATAAACATTCAGGCTTCTGTTCGTGCCCAGCTTCAAAATAAGGCGAAACAAACTAATCGCCCTTTTGCGGAAATTCTCCAATATTACGGGATGGAAAGATTTCTATATCGGTTCAGCAAATCCCAATATGCGCGTCAATTTATTCTTAAAGGCGCGCTCATGTTTACGGCGTGGAATATAACTCAGCGACGGACAACCCTCGATATTGATTTCCTGGCGCGTTTTGATAATCAGGTAAGCAGTATTGAGAAAGTCATAAAAGATATTTGTAAAGTCATGGTTGAGTCTGACGGCCTTGTCTTTGACCCTGAAACGGTAAGAGGGCAGCGGATAAAAGAAGATGCTGATTACGAAGGAGTTCGCGTAAAGTTTGTTGGCTTTTTAGAGCGTGCACGCATACCGATGCAGATCGATATTGGCTTTGGCGATATTGTTTATCCACGACCGAAAATGTTTAACTATCCTGTAATACTGAATTTGCCGAAACCTCATCTGAAGGGGTACCCTTTGGAAAGTGTGGTCAGCGAGAAATTTGAAGCTATAGTAAAGTTGGGGTTATTGAACAGCAGGATGAAAGACTTTTATGATATTTGGCTTATGATGCGCCAGTTTGATTTTGATGGAATGAACCTTGCGGTAGCATTGAAGAAAACATTCGAACATCGTAAAACGGAACTTCCATATGGACGGCCACTTTTTGCTGAAGAAATTTATGACGATAAATCTGATCGCCAAATTCTTTGGAATGCTTTTTTGATAAAAGGCGATATAAATCACGCACCGGATAAATTGTATGAAACTGCCAAAGCAATGGAGAAGTTTCTTATTAAGCCCCTTGATGCAATTTATAAAGGACGTGAGTTTAAAAAAACATGGAAAGCTGCGGGGCCATGGAAATAAAAAACATCGGTCATGAGCTTTTTATCTTTCTTCCAACATTTTTGATACTTTTTCTATAGCAATGTCCTTCGTTCGAATCTCATTAATCAACATGAGTTCATAGCGGGAAAGACTTTCTATTCCCATAGTCCGCTGGAGTTCGAGTTGAAAAATTTCAGCTTCGGTCGGTTCAAACAACTTCGTGAATGTGGTTTCTTCATCAATTAGATACTTAATGTCTGCTATTGAAAGCGAATTCCACTCGCGTATTTTATCGAAAACATCCCTCGATAATTCTTTTTGAGCAAAGGATATGACAGATTTATTTTCCTGAGATATCTTTGTCAATTTCACGATGGGGCTGGGATAATCAGCTGACAGATTAAAGATGTCTTTTTCTTTTTTCCGTCTAAACAGAAAAATATTATTATGATCATCCTTTATTAGGATTGCGTATATCAATGGCAATCCTATATTAGAAAATCTTTTTAATTCAGGAAAAGGAGCGATAAGAGTAATCATACGGAGTTGTTTGTTGAGTTTCGATAATAAATATAATGGTTCGAGATTATCAAAGATAAGACCATCCGGCATAAACATTTTTATTAAACGGCCGTTGCTTCTGAACGGATACAATGAAGTATCATCTATATACTCAGGATTTATATATAGCGCCCTGGCCATCATCTTTAAAGTTTCTTTGGAAAGACTTGCCTGCCCTTTTTCAAACTGCTGCAATGATTGATAGGCAATTTTCGCACTCGCTGAAACTTCAGGCTGAGTTTTTCCGATTAATTCCCTAACTAATTTAAATAGTTTCCCTACAGATAAATTATCCATAAAATATTCCTTGACACATGTATAATACCTGCTATATATCAATATATATTAGTAAACACAGGTTATGTGCTGGTATTAAATATACATGAACTGAAAATAAAAAGCAAGGAGAAAAAAGCGATGGAAAAATTATTAATTACAGAAGCTGAGGCTTCCAAACTTTTAAGCGTTTCTCTTCCGACATTGCGCAATGATCGCCACTGTTCCCGTGGGTGCAGGTACGTTAAAATAGTCAAAACCGGTAACGGGCGTGGAAGTATCAGATATAGGATGGCTGACATTATTGAGTATATCGAAAAAAATACAATAAAGCTGAAAGAATAATACCAGAGGCGGACAATGAGACCGATTATCAGCGTTATCAATAATAAAGGCGGCACAGCGAAAACTACAACAGTAATCAATACCGGAGAAGCATTATCAAGGCTTGGGAAAAGGGTTCTAATCATCGATATGGATAATCAGTGCAATGCAACTGACATCCTGCAGGATGGTATTGGAAGACCGATTGTCAAAAGCCTGTATGATGTATTAGATCCCCGGAGTGGCGACGGGGGCACCGATATAGAAAGCTGCATATACCCGGCCGTCAAGAATGGGCTGCATTTTATACCCAATATTCCTGATTCCGCTATTCTCGGTCCCAGGATTATCTTGGGAGGCGAAGCCACCCTCTTTCTGCTGCGGGAACGTGTGCGCAATTATGCCTTGAATAATTTCGATTTCACGTTCATTGATTGTCCCCCCAACCTTGATGTATTCGTTATTGCGGCGATGATCGCATCTGATCTTGTAATAGTTTCAACCATGGCGGGTAGTAAATTTTCGCTTAACGGCCTCGTGAAAACAAAATCCTTTATAGATGATATAGGCGACCGCTATAACCCTGATCTCAAATTTTTAAAACTCCTGATCACCATGGTGGACAGCCGTACATCAATCTGTAAAACGGTCGTTAATGCCATACGGAAGACTTTTTTGGAAGACGAAGTCTTCTGTCAGACCATTCCGATGAACACCGATTTTCAGAAAGCGGAAGTCTTTAATCAATCTATTTTTGGTTACAGAACCGGTGCTCCAGGCGCCGGCGCATATATGAATGTTGCCGAAGAAATCATCAATACAATAAAAAGTAAAAACGACACATCCTTAACCCCTGATTAAGGAAAATCATTTATGCAGACTAAAAGTTCAACCGGAAAATCCAACATTATGGGCAGGCTTGTTGACGAAATGGTTACGAACGTATCCGGCCAGTTTCGTGGAGTCGACTTTCCCCCTGAACAGACAAAAGAACACTCAGAGAAACAGACACTCGGTAGGACAGACAAAAGAACAGACAGTCGGACAGACAGTCGGACAGACAGTCAGTCAGTCGGACAGTCAAACAGACACACAGAAGATCACACAAAAGGACACACAGAAGAACAGACAGTCAAACAGGCAAAAGGACAATCAAAAGGACAGTCAGAAGAACACACAGAAGAACAGTCTGCAAAACGGGATTCCTCCGCAACTCACGTTTTAACTATGTTGGACAGGTCAGATCCTCGTTTTGCTCATTTTACGGAAAGACAAAGCGCCGTCCTGGCTTTTATGATCCATAGCAAGGATAAGTATATTACACTCGATTATATTGCTTATGCCACTGGCCTGACATTTGCCTCAGTCCGCACGGTCATCAGAGCTCTTCGCCAATACAACTGCGTTTTAAATACAGGCCGTCTCCGGCACCTCAATACACAATATCTTTATTACGAACTCGACGAGATTCGCTGTGAACAATTTTGGAAAGAAAAAGGTATTTTCTATGATTTCAGCAGACCGTTGAAATGGGACAAGAATGGTATGAATCGGTCTGCGGACACAAAATCCGTACAGACAAAAGGACACACAGAAGGACAGTCAGAAGAACACACAGAAGAACAGACACTCGGTCGGACAGACAGTCGGACAGACATATATAGTAGTAGTATTAGTATATATAATAATAAACTACTACTAACTAAAGTCGCAGAAATTTTTGCAACGCATCCGGATTTTGCATTTTGGGTGGAAGAAAAGCTTAAGCCTGATACCGTGCTCAGATGGATAGAGGAATTCAGCGACGTTCCGATAAAAGTCGAGGACATGCTGCTGTATCTTTCCCGCTGCAGTTACGACCTGACAACACTAAACAAAAAATCATCCCTCAAAAACACGCCGGTAAACTATTTTTACGGCTGCATCAAACGGAACAAAACATATCTGCCTCCGCACGGGTTTAAAACTCTCGAAGAAAGAATTTTGGAAGATAAACGCAAGATCGTGGAGGAAATGGAGAACAGGGTTCGTGAGCTCCAGGAATTGGAAGAAAGAGAGAAACAGGCAGAAATCGAAATTAGATTCCACGAAATGATGGGCGAGGAAACCGGTGAACGCTACAGGGCATGCTTAAATAATATTCCGTCTCTGTTTAGAGACAGTGACCGTTCTGGACAGGGATTCAAGACCGCCATGAAACAAGCTTTTATGAAACTTCCGCAGAATACCCCGCCATTAATGGCGGGGATGAATGCGGTGCCGGGGTAAGGGGGATGCAATCCCCCTCCTTGCTGTTAAAGATGCCCCGCGGCTTGCCGCGGGGAGGTTCACTAAAATTCCCAATAGTTGATTATGAAAGGAGAAATTAATTATGCAAGATGCTGCAAACGAGAAAAAGAAATTGAAGCCAAGTTTTAATGAGCAAATAGATGTGCTGAAGAAAAAAATGAAATCAATAAAGATGGAAGCTAAGGCCGATAAAGCAAAAAGAATTAATGTCCAGAGAATTAAATTACATAAGTTAATCACTTCTTTTGTTTCTAACGGCTGGCCGGAAAATTACGAAACGCTGAAATCAAATATCACAACCATATTCGAGGAATAGTTTTATGATGGGACCGGTATCGCAGTCGGCAACGGCAGCCAGCAAATATTATTACGAGAAAGATCCCCTTTGTGAAAAAAATAACAGCAGGTGGCTGGGCGGGGGCTTAGAAGCTATCGGCTTGGAGTCCGGCGCTGCTATTTTGAAAGATGATTTTAATAATATCATCAGAGGGAATGATTTAAGCGGCGAACAAATTGTTCAGGATACTTATTCCGCGGCAGGACGGACGGAACATCGCGCCGGTGTTGATTTTGTTTTTTCCGATCCGAAGAGCGTTTCCATTATGGAACATCTTGCCGGAGATGAGAGAATCAAAGCTGCCAGATCAGCCGCCATTGCAGATGTCGTCAAGCATATTGATGATAATTATATCGCCTACCGGGAAACAGTAAACTACCAGGTAAATGTTGTTCATGTTCAGGGAAGGGGTATCTTTTCCGCATATGAACATTCAACCAGCCGTGAAAACGATCCTAATTCCCATACCCATGTTCTGATCTGCAACATGGTGCAACGTGATGACGGTTCCTACAGAGCTCTGTATAACGATGACATTTTTAAAAATCAAAAAGAGATTACCGCCGTCTATACCGCCGGTATGGCCAAAGGCTTATCGGAGATAGGCTATGCAATAGAAATCAAACCTAACGGATTATACGAGATCGCAGGGGTACCCAAAGAGCTGATTGACACGTTTTCCAAGAGAACAGCCAATATCAAAAAAGCCGAAGCCGAATTTATAGATCATAACAATGTTCTGGAAACCAATCCCAAAATACAGGTGATTGCCACGCTGGAAACCAGGCCGGAAAAATCAGACTTAACAAAAGAATTTCTGTTAGATTCCTGGAATAAGCAAGCCTCTGATATCGGTTATTCCCCGGATAAATTGTCATCGTTGGTTACCGCAGCGTTTAACAATAAAATTGTCAATGACATTTCCGTAAACAGCGTCATTCGTCATGTTGTTAATGATCTTACCTCCACCGAATCTACGTTTACCACTTCAGATTTAATTAAGCACAGTCTGGCTCTTTCCATGGGCAAATATAACAAAAATGACATCACCAATGAGATTAATAAAAATGTAACGGGGGATA
>Ga0326727_10014889_pt1 | contig 16823 bp, 15 predicted proteins | sample MB2enrmetagenome_FD_207643 | JGI IMG/M metagenome (GOLD analysis project Ga0326727, IMG submission 207643) | Lab enriched peat soil microbial communities from McLean, Ithaca, NY, United States - MB29MY | ecosystem: Environmental > Terrestrial > Soil > Wetlands > Peat | place: USA: New York...
TGAGTGGGCAAGGTAAATGTTCTCATAGACATGCCTCGAAGAAAAAGTCTCAAAACAGGTCCAACACTAACCAACTACTCTCTCAAACAAATGCAGAAAATTCTCGCCGATTATCCCTTTGATCTCTTGGTCAGAGTAGCCTCTGCTCGCGAGAGCTGCGGTAAAGTAGGGCCAATTTGTCCAGGCGAACTCGCTATCAACTGGAGCCGGATATGCAGTAAAGTCCAGTCCATGTTCTGGTCTGAAGCCACTCCAAAAGCTTAGGCTTTCATTCTCAAGCTGTGCAAGACGTTTAGGATATTGTGGTGAACGGTACCAGTTATCTGTTCCAATTCCGACATGTTCACAGCCGAGGAGATCAACCGCATAATCAACATGATCGAGCCAATCCTTCAAGGTCGCGTTCTGCGCTAAGTAGACTGGAACCATGTAGATTCCCACATACCCGCCTTTCTCAGCAATTGCTTTCAGCTCCTCGTCTGTTTTTCCCCTAGGATGATCATATACACCTTTGCAGCCGGCGTGCGTGGCTGCGACTGGGACCCCGGACTTTTCCACCGTATCTAGGGTCGTTTTACGTCCACAGTGACTCACATCAATGAGGATTCGTAGATCGTTCATTCGTTTGACAACCTTCTCACCAAAATACGTTAGGCCTCCCGCATTCTGTTCTGTGCATCCGTCACCAACAAGATTTCTGAGGTTGTATGTGAGTTGCCAAATCCGCACGCCATAACGGTAAAACAGGTCCACTGTATCTAGCTGTTTTTCTAGATCCATGATGCCATCGAGAACAACTGTGTTCTGAAGGTTGCATACGAGCGCTCGTTTTCCTTCGCGTTTAGCTCGCAAAATATCAGCGGCACATGTAGCCTTGATAATCACATCACGCAAGACATCAAGCCTGTAAGTGAACTCGGCAAACGCTTCGACGGCAGCACGCAGGTCACCATCCCCGGAGGAAATCGTAACGCTGCCTGCCGTTAGTCCAGACACCCTCCAAGCCCGCGCATACTCTTCGCTAATCGGAGTGTTCCTCGCCAAACCCGCCAGCTCAATCTTCTTGAGCTCGCGGAAGATTTCGGTCAAAGATCTCTTGGCGACTATCATTTCGTCGAATTTTCGCTTCATTTCTTCTGAGAAGGGTACTGGATCCGTACCAAGCAATGAATCGAATGAAATTGATTGGGCGTAGAAGGCAAGTGACCTCTCCAGTTCGTCCTGACTGATATTCAAAGGATTGGCAAAATTGAACACTCAGACTATCCCCTCACCTGTTCCGCCAGATGATTCGGTTTGAGAGTCAAAAACATTTTTTCATTGCAGCGAGCCTATCGTCTTCTTGAGTAGGATTTCGCAAGGTTTTGTTGTAGTGCGCACACATAGACCGAAAACCAGATGTTCTCCTTAGCAGTATTTTGGAATTGTGTGTGCACAGTGTCGCGGATTCCGTTAATCGAGGACCTGACTAAGACGTCTGTACCTTTGGGATCAAATCTTTTGATAGAGTTTGACCCCGTGTCGCAATGGTACAACTCATGCTTCACCATAGCTGCGGGTTGGGTGAAGGGCGGAGGTACTGTGGGTTACAATGGGTTCATTCAATCCCCTAACAGGGTTCGAATGCAACTCGGCCGAGTCGGCTTGAACGTAGATGATTTGGAGAGGAACGACAGACTACGAGTGTACGACTGGTATACGCCGACTCTAGGGCATAAGTCAAAGGAAAAATATGGAATTGATTCGCTCAAAGTCGCTGATCAGAGTATAGAGTTCCGTCTTTCGGAAGACGACCTGAATAACCCAGAGTCTGAATGGCCTGAATCGCTGAGAATCGTGGACAACTTCTCCACCCTAGCAAGGTTCAACGACGAAAAGTCTTGGATCGAATTCATGCTCACCCGAGTTTACCCAATCGCCTCAGTAAAGAAATCAACCCTAATCTTCGGGATTATGAAGGGCGTTCACAGCGAATGGGTCTACAAGCAGCTAGAAGGATCAGCCGACGGAATTATTGAGTTCAGACTCGACATACTCCAAAGATCCAGGGACGTCGTGCAGGTCAAGACGATGAGAAATGTTCACTTTGACCGAGAATCGCATGAGCTACATGTGGGAGAAAACTTCGAGATAACCCTAGAAAAATAATCATTAACGGCGAACCCAACTCCGTATGGCTGATTTGCTCGACTGATTTATGGTAACTCGTATATTCGCCTGCTAATCTTGAAGTGTATCGACACGCTATCGCAGAGTTGGTAATTGATGAGGAAATTACTAGAAGAAACCATGAAGCGCGCGACGAACTATCTTGAGAATCTGAACGAGAGAGACGTCAGCCCCGGTAAAGACGCGGTGGCGCGGCTTGCAAAGTTGAACGGCCCCTTTCCGAAAGAAGGTTTGGAGGCGGAAGCCGTGTTGGCAGAGTTGGATGAGTTCTGTTCTCCGGCGACTATGGCTACGGCTGGTCCACGCTTCTTTGGGTTCGTTGTTGGAGGATCGCTGCCCGCAGCATTAGCCGCCAATTGGCTCGCGGGGGCGTGGGATCAGCCCGCTAGCTTTTACGAGGAAACGCCCGCAACCGCCTTTCTGGAGCAGCTTGCCCTAGGCTGGCTCATCGATATTTTCAATCTCCCATCAAAATGTGGAGTGGGGTTTGTGACCGGCGCCACGATGGCCAATTTCACGGCTTTGGCCGCTGCACGCCACGTGGTCCTTGACCGCGCGGGTTGGAATGTGGAGAGGGATGGTTTGTTCGGTGCTCCACCGATAACGGTCGTGGTTGGGGCGGAAGCCCACGTTACATTGATGAAATCTCTCGGATTGTTGGGCCTTGGGAGAACTAGAGTTGTTAGAGTGCCTGTGGATGGACAGGGGCGTATGCGTGCGGAAGCGTTACCCACAACCTCTGGTCCTACAATTATCTGTGCTCAGGCCGGGAACGTTAACACGGGTGCCTTCGACCCTTTTCCCGAGATCTGCAAGCGCGCTCACAGCGCGGGAGCCTGGGTTCATGTTGATGGCGCTTTCGGTCTCTGGGCATTGGCCTGTCCATCACGATCATATCTAACACGCGGAGTCGAGGAGGCTGATTCGTGGGGGACTGATGCGCACAAATGGCTTAACGTTCCCTATGATTCCGGGTTGGCATTTGCTAGAGATGCGGAGACTCTGCGCGCTGCGATGGCCGTGACCGCCGAGTACCTGCCGCCCACTACCGAGCGCCGGAAGCCCTGTGACTACACTCCTGAAAGCTCAAGACGGGCACGCGGAGTTGAGATTTGGGCCGCGTTACGGTCGCTGGGCCGCTCTGGCTTGTCAGACCTAATTGAACGGACTTGCAGCTACGCCAAGCGTTTCGCTAATGGGTTAAGAGCTGCCGGATACGAGGTACTCAACGACGTTGTTCTCAATCAGGTCTTGGTGTCCTTCGGAGATGCTGAGATAACAAGGAAGGTTATTGCTGAAATTCAGGAGGATGGAAGCTGTTGGTGTGGGGGCACGGTTTGGCAAGGGCACACGGCGATGCGCATAAGCGTTTCATCTTGGGCAACGACCGAAGCCGACGTGGACCGAAGCTTAGAAGCAATGCTGCGCATAGCCAGTAAACATGCTCGGCGCTGACACCGAACCAGATATGAACGCTCGCCGATTTCATCTCGTGAGTTGGCCATGAATGTGAAAACCGTTAAGATTGTGGCCCTCGGGGACAGTCTAACAGTTGGAGAAACTGGATTCTCTGTCTCTGATGAATCCACCTCGTACCCAGAATATCTTGAGGCCCTTGCCAAACAGCATCTGGCCAACCTCAGATTGAGTGTGGGGGTGAACGTGCTGAACAGGGGGATTAACGGTGATCTAACCTCGGGTATGCTTGAGAGGTTCTCGACGGATGTGGTTGAGGAGAAGGCAGATTACGTGGTCATACTGGGAGGAGCCAATGACATAGGGTGGGGTTTCGATCCGGCAATGATCGCCCACAACTTGACTACTATGTACGATGGCGCTCTGAACAAGGGCATTGTGCCCGTGGCATGCTCGGTGCCATCGATTCTTGGGTTCGACGAACTCATCCCTCCCAGAATCCACCTTAACGGAATGATACACACGCAGGCGGAGAAGAGAGGGGTACATTTCGTAGACTTTTTCACAGCAACCGCTGATCCACAGACGAATAGGCTCTCAGAGGATTACTCTGCCGACGGGCTTCACCTGAACACAAAGGGCTACCAGCAAATGGGCAAATGCATGTTCGATAAATGGTTGAGGGTACTTCTGGATGAAAATACAAAGTAGATTCGCCTTTCGTTGTTAGGATCTAAGCTTATGCCAACAAAATCTGATTCTAATCGTGAGAACCCATTCAGGTTCATCGTTGACGCACACGAAGACATCGCAACCAACGCTGAGCAGGGACGTGATTTCAAGCTTTCAGTATTCGACAAGAGGATGCTCGAAACTCTGCCCGACAGCGGCAAGGGAATCGCGACCGTTGGATTGCCTGAACTCCTCCAAGCAAATGTACGAATAATCTTCGCAACTCTTTGGGTCGCGCCCTGCGACATGCCCGAACCTAAGGTCAGACCATGCTACGAGACCCCACAGCAGGCCTATGATTTGGCAAGAAAGCAACTCGAATACTACAACGATCTCGCCAAAGACCCACGCATCACACTAATTCGCTCAAGAAGCGACATTGACCCAGTGCTCAACTCAGGGAGTTCCCGTCTCGGCGCGGTTCTACTTATGGAAGGAGCTGATCCGATTATAACTCCAAAACAGGCTCGGGAATGGTTTGAAGCGGGAGTTCGAATCGTCGGCCCAGCTTGGCATGCGACCCGCTACGCGGGTGGCACGCACATGCCGGGACCCCTTTCCGGACTCGGCCGCGAATTGATGGAAGAGATGGAAAGAACTGGCCTAATGCTGGACCTATCGCATATGGCTGAGGCCAGTTTCTTTGAGGCGCTGGAACTATTTCATGGACCCGTGATGGCTAGCCATTCCAATTGCCGCTCGATCGTCCCAACTGACAGGCAGCTAAGCGACGAAATGATCTCCGCCGTCGTAGCACGCGAAGGTGTTATTGGAACAGCGCTGTACAACAACTTTCTACAGCCTGACTGGAAGCAAAAGGGCGCAATAAAATCCAAAGTCACTTTGGCAGACGTGGTGAAACACATTCGTCATGTGTGCGACCTGGCCGGAGATAGGCTCCACGTGGGAATTGGTTCTGATTTTGATGGCGGGTTCGGAGCCGAAAGTATCCCCGCTGAATTAGACACTGCGGCGGACCTGCGGAAGGTAGGTGAAGTACTCAGCGACGACGGTTTTTCTCAAACCGAAGTCGATAACATTCTTGGCGGTAACTGGGTAAGACTGCTTAGACGCTCGCTCCCGTGACGAACACGCTGGTTCACCGGGGCTTTTCGGGAAATTGACTGCGATCACATTACGGCCGTACACAGAGGGTGAGGACTAGACCCCGCGAGTAACGATTATCGCGCAAGTGTTACAATCAATGCTCATCCCGAAATTGTCGCCCAACCCTTGACAAGGTTCACAATTACTTCTACCGCCTTCTTCATGTCTTGAATTGAAATCCATTCAAGCTTCGAGTGAAAGTTGTGTTGGCCGCTCGCTAAGTTAGGTGTTGGGAGCCCCATGTAACATAGCCTAGCTCCATCTGTTCCTCCACGGATCCTACCGAGTCTAGGTCGCAAACCAGCCATCCTAACGGCGTCCATTGCTTTCTCTACGACTTGTGGATGTCTGTCGAGTACACGTTTCATGTTCCTGTAGGTTTCTTCAACTTCAAAAGTGAAGCTCGACTTGGGATAGCTTCGCACTGTCTCCTCAGCTAGAGCCCTTAGCATTTCTTCCTTTTTCTTGAGTTCGTTATCGTCGAAATCTCGGATTATGAATTTGACGGATGTGCTCTCAACCCCGCCCTCCATGAGGTACGGGTGAACGTATCCTTCCATTTCCTCCGTCGTCTCTGGAGACATCCTGTCTTTGGGAAGCTTGTTCACGAATGCCGATGCTATCTTGATTGAGTTAACTAATCGGCCCTTGGCGTATCCTGGATGGAATGATATTCCGCGAAAGGTCACATACACGGAATCCGCGGAGAAAGTTTCGTTTTCCACGTCACCGGGAGTCTCTCCGTCGACGGTGTAAGCGTATTGAGCACCGAATCTTTGCACGTCGAAATGTTCTACTCCACTACCTACTTCCTCGTCAGGCGTAAAGGCAACTCTGATTGTTCCATGTTGAATCTCAGGATTATTTACGAGGTAGTATACTGTATCCATAATCTCGGCTACGCCTGCCTTATCATCTGCCCCCAGGAGGGTCGTTCCGTCCGACGTTATTATTTCGTCTCCGATCTTCTTCGATAATTCTGGGTTTTCTGAACACCGAAGGATCTGTGTATTATCGCCAGAGAGAACTAGATCATTCCCCGCGTAACTCTCGTGAATTTGAGGCTTAACGTTCTTCCCAGACAACGCAGGCGAAGTGTCCATGTGGCCGATGAAGCCGATAACGGGAACGGTGCGCTGAATATTCGCAGGCAACGTTGCCATAACGTAACCGTATTCATCAATCGACGCGTCTTCTAGACGAATATTCTTCAGCTCTTCCACAATCTGTCTGCCCAGTTCCTTTTGGTTCTCGGTGCTTGGGTAGGTCTCGGAATTTTCCGCAGACTGAGTGTCATACCTCACATACCGTAGGAAACGTTCAACTACGGTTTGACCAATCTCCGCTACCAAGATTACTCAGCAGGAACAGAGTCAGTATGAAATAGAATAAAAGAATTGAAGCGCGGGCAACTCTTCAGTTTAGGTAGAGGACAGTTGCTATCGCTGGTCTTTGAGGTGCTGCGTGAAGAAGCTGGTTATCTTGCTGTAGCAGGTTATCCTGTTCTTGAGTTTGATCACGTCGTGTCCCTCATCCTCAAACACCAAATAATCTACGGGCACCCCGCGTGATCGCAGCCTTTCTACCACGTCCGCGGTTTCCCGTTCTACAACCCTTGGATCGTTTCGGCCTTGAATCATTAGCATTGGGCATTTTACTTGGTCTATGTAAGTGTAGGGCGATCGTTCCAGAAGGAACTCTTTATCCTTCACAGGATGGCCAACGGAAAGGTAGAAGGAGGTTTGCCAGGTCTCGGGTAGACGCTCTATGAAAGTAATCAAATTATACGGGCCGAACATGTCCACGCCCGCCTTCCAGAGGTTAGGAAATCTCGAGACCAAAGTCAACGTCATGTACCCACCATACGATCTCCCGATCACCGCACGCCTTGACGAGTCAATGCGCGGGTCCCTCTCAAGCGCTTTCAACCCATCAACTTGATCCAGCGCATCCTTACCACCCCAGTCATGGTCCACCATCTTCATGAACTGCAAACCGTAACCCGAACTACCTCGCACGTTTGGTACGAAAACTGCAAAACCGTTCAACGTTAAATGTTGAATGAGGGGCATCGAAAACCAGGTAAAGTCCGGCCTCTCCTGACCTTGTGGCCCACCATGTACGTAGAGCACAAGCGGGTATGGCTCTGCTAGAGCGAGGGCTTTCGACGGCAAGTAGAGGCGAGCGCTGATTCGAAGCCCGTCAGAGCTCCTGTAGCTCGCATCCTCGCCCTTGCTCAGGTATTTCTCCGGAATGCCTAGAACGCGCTCAGCAGATAGTACGGCATACTGCTTCGCCTTGGGTGCTAGAGATTTGTAGAGGTATAACTGTGATGGGCTAATTGCCGTCGTGAAGGAGAACGCATACCCGGCCTCACGCTTACTTCGCGACGAATATACCCAAGGCTCAATTCCCAACACGACGCCGTCTGAAACTGGGGGTTTTCCAACTACGGTCCGGTGCGCTGTGAAGCTAGGTTTCTTGGCGTTGTTGAACTTTCCCTCATAGATCCAAGTGCATCCATCAATATTATACTGCAGAAGATAATTGTCGTCGTCCTTCCGCACGTCTTCAAGCTCTCCCGAACCTCGGTGTTTGATTCCCTTCACTTGCACGGGTGTGAGTTTGGAGGGGTTGTCGAAGCTTATGTAAGCGAGCGACCCCTCGTCGCTTAGTAGTGTTGTTCTCACTAGAATGCCGCGGTCGTCGTCAGTGAAGTTGGTTCGTGAAATTCCTGAGGCGGGATATTGTTTGTTCCGCTCTCGTTTGTCGATTGGCACACCGAATAGTAATTCACGTTTCTTCGCTTCCTTGATCCAGAGGTACAGAACGTTGTCGGCGGCCGTGTAGCCGTCCACTAGAATTACCTTCGAGTGATCCTTACTGGTACCGGCGCAGTAATTTCCGTAGATACTTGTCCCAAGCGAGAGTTCTTCAAGATCTTTGAGATTTGTTCTGAGGCATTCGATGTTCGGAGTCTTCCGGTCATCTCGATAGAAGTAGACAACATTCTTGGCTCGGTCGTAATGGACGCAAGCCAACTGCTGTTCCTGGTATTTGTCGCCGAAGATAGGTTGCGGAATCCCGCCCTCCAAAGGTACTAAACAAGGCTGGTAGTTTTCGTCACCGCTGTTGTCAATCATAACCAGAATCTTATGCAGGCCGGGAAAGACAACGAAAGACTCTCCATTCATCAGGTGCGGGTTCTGAAGGGCAATATTCGACGGGAGCAATGGCTCAGGCATGCTCCCGTCCCTACTCATCCTGTACAGACTAATCGCTCCGCTAGCGTCGCTCAAGAAGTACAGGTAATCATCAACAAGCTGGGGAGAAACAACTCGCCTCGCAGAGAGAAGAGATTCCAAGGGAAACTGCTTAACCAACATCCAGGCTCTACTCCAAGTGTTCATTCAATTCAATGTGCGCGAGGTAGAAAGCAACCTACTCACCCAAGGCTAACGCGTCCTCTTCCTCTTCCCAGCCATAGTCAAAGCGAGAACAGCCATCTTAGCAAACATTCCATTCTCCGCCTGCGGGTAGATCACAGAGTGGGGGCCGTCCATAACCTCATCCGTCGCCTCCTCACCTCTAAGGACTGGCAGCACATGTGTCACGATTGCTTTCCTATCCATCCTATCAAGAAGGCTCTGCGTGAGGGTCCAATCTCGATACCTCTCGTGCAATTCAGCTTCACGTTCCTTCCCAAATTTGCTGGCTCCTACCGTGAGTAGTTCGTTGGAGGCCCAATTCCGCGGAAACACTACCTGCGTTCCCTCCACCGCTGAGTTGAGGTCGTTCGTAATGCGGAACTCTCCACCTGATGCTCGAGCGTTGGATTTCGCTTGGTCAACTATCTTTGGGTCAATTTCAAACCCAGGCGGATAGGCAAGGACGACATCCATTCCGAACCTTGGCATGAGTAAAGCTTCCTCTTGTATGCTGCATCGGCCTCGGAAGCTTTTCGCGTAAGCCCACATTATGACATACTTCTTCTTCTGAACCTTCCCGAGGCTTTCTTGAACCGTCATCAAATCTCCGAGTCCCTGGGTTGGGTGGTATGTGCAACAGGCCATGTTTATGACGGGAATCTCCGCATACCGCGCATACTCTCGCACCACAGACACTCCCGCCCCGTACACGTAATCAATAGCTGAATCCAGAATACGGACACCGAGACCTTGACCATACATCTCATACATCTTAGCAACATCTTTCGCCGCCTCCCCCGATCCCAACCTTGTCGTAGAGACATCGATGTACTCACCGTGACCACCAAGGTATGTCATTCCAGCTTCAAACGCAGCCCTCGTCCTCGTTGACGGCGCGTAGAACAGCATGAAGAAAGTCTTGTTTGCAAGAAGGTGCGGGACTCGACCGCGATGGTACCTTACTTTGAGGTCTCCTGCAAGCTTGAGCGTAGCCTGCAGTTCTTCAAGCGACCAATCCTGAGTGGTGATCAGGTCTTTACCTGCCAGATCTACTTTCGGCAATTTCCTCTCCTTCGTTGCGAATACGCTGCGTCTCCTAAATAGCCCACTAAATAGAAGTTTCTGCGCGGGAAACGCCGTCAGGATTGATAAAGATATAATGGGGAATGGGATGGTCTTCGATCAGTGCGAGCTGTGTCGGGTTTGGATGCGAAGCTTATCGTGATTGCCCTTGGAGGAAACGCTCTCCTCCAACGAGGTCAGAAAGGTTCCTTCGATGAGCAATATCAAAATGTCAAGGGAACAGTGGGGAAGGTCGCAGACCTAATCGAACGAGGGCACAAGATAGTATTGACGCATGGTAACGGGCCGCAAGTCGGCGCAACCCTACTCAGGCATGAGGCAGCGAAGAGCATAGTTCCACCATTTCCGCTAGACGCATGTGGTGCTGAAACGCAAGGGTTCATCGGGTATATGATACAACAGGCACTGAGAAATGAGCTCAAGTCACGCGGAATCGACAAGTTCGTTGTGACGATTATAACTAGAGTTATAGTCGATAAACACGACTCGGCCTTTCAGCATCCAACGAAGCCAATCGGACCATTCTACACAAAGGCAGAGGCCGGTCAGGTGCGTGCGCAGAAGCCTGAGCTAGTTATCAAGGAAGATGCTGGCCGCGGCTACAGACGAGTAGTTCCTTCACCAGATCCTAAGATTATAGCTGAACGTACCGCGATTAGGGCTTTGGTTGACGCAAGCTTCATCGTTGTTGCATGCGGAGGAGGCGGGATCCCCATAATCGAGGAGGGCGGAAATGCAGTTGGAGTCGAAGCGGTTATCGACAAAGACCTCGCAGGTCAAAGACTTGCGACACTCATCGGCGCTAACATATTTGTGATCTTGACAGACATCGATGGTGCCTACGTCAACTACGGCAAACCTGATCAGGAATTAATCAAGGAGATTACGACAGGGAAATTGAGGAATTATGCGAAAGAGGGGCAGTTCAAGGAAGGAAGCATGGCGCCTAAGGTCGAGGCTGCAATTAGGTTTGTTGAAAGTGGAGGCGAGCGCGCCGTGATTGCGGCGCTCGGCAGTTTGATCGAAGCGCTCGACAATAAGGCGGGAACACAGGTAACGGTGCCAAAGGTTTAAGTCGAATCACAGAATCGAATGGGCATGAGGTAAGAGAGTTGGTTTCATTCGTAGGGTATTGGAGTGGCAAAAGCTTCCTTGACACGAACGATTTCTCACAGGAGGAGGTCAAAAAGATTCTTGATGCGGCCGACGTGCTGAGAAAACTCTTCCGTGCACATAGGAAACATGCGTATCTTCCCGGTAAGACGCTTTTCATGATGTTTTACAATCGTTCCCTCAGAACGAGAAACTCATTCGAAGCGGGTATGTATCAACTCGGTGGGCACGCTCATTTCCTCAGCCCACAGGACGTTTACACACCGGCATTACCGGAAGACATGGTAGCCTACCAAACCGAAGCAATCTCCGACGTTGCTAGAGTGCTGAGCAGATACGGTGACGCGATCGCTATACGAATCTATGGCGACGCCGCAAAGTGGGTTATCGGCAGAGGCCACAAGGTCGTTCAAGAATTCGCCAAACACGCCACGATTCCAGTGCTAAACATGGAGGACGACATGTACCATCCGTTCCAGGCGCTCGCGGACGCGCAGGCTATGAGAGGTGCGATTCCCAAACTGAAGGGAAAGAAATTAGTTGTATCCTACGCATACTCGGGAGGCCTCAAGCCTCTCGCTGTTCCTCAAAGCGAGGTGCTCATCGGAACACAGATGGGAATGGATGTTGTTCTAGCGCATCCTCCAGGCTTCGAACTTGAAGATGTGATAACCCAGGCTTGCAAGGCGAATGCAGATCGTTACGGCGGCGGCTTCCGCGTGGTGAACGATATGAAGGAAGCCTTCCAAGGGGCAGATGTTGTCTATCCCAAAGCCTGGTCTCCAAAGAACTACTTCCCACCACACAACGCCGCACTGGACAAGAACGGTGCCACAACCTACCAAGACAAATTCAAGGACTGGATATGCACCCAAGAGATGATGGACCTCACAAACAAGGGGAAGTACATGCACTGCGGACCGGCAGACCGGGGACAAGAGGTCACCGACGAAGTAATTGACAACAAGAACTATTCGCTGTACTTCGAGCAAGCCGAGGATCGTTTGCACGTCCAGAAGGCAGTCATGGCAATGGTGATGGGCGGGCGCCAGTCAAGGCGGGAAAATGAGCACCCCATAACCTGAAACAGGGTTCTGCATGATTACGCATCAAGCAGAACCCATCATACTCGCGAATTGGGGAAGACGCTTCATCGCCTGGATGATAGATTACATAATCGTCAACATCATGCTAGCCTACTTTCGCCTTGAGGATCTAGAAACCAAACTCTTGCCACCCTACCTGCTGCCCCAGCTTTGGTCACCGTTATCGATACTCATTCTCTTTCTTTACTGGACATTCTCGGAATGGTATTTCGGCAGATCAATCGGGCAGCTACTACTCAACATTCGACTGACGGATACTAAGGGAGGAAACGTAAGTCTCGTTGCCTCCGCAATTCAAAGTGTCGGAAAATCCATTTCCTTCCCCGTGCTTCCATTAGACTGTCTAATTGGTTGCATCTACCAACCAACCCGAAAGGCCAGGCAGAGGGTCTTCAACAAACTGTCTAATACTATTGTCATATACCTCGGGAAACCCATGCGCACCCTGAACCAAGGGGATTATGCAAAGGAAGCCTGACTTCAACTGTCGCAAATTTCATGACGACATTTTTGTTCGACAGATTAAAGGTTCAACTTATAATTCAACTGCCGAATTTAGAACGTGAAGTAGCATGGCAGACTACGATGTTATCGTAATCGGTTCAGGCCCCGCAGGTCTCACTGCCGCAATCTACGCCGGCCGTGCCTTGGTGAAAACCCTCGTCGTAGGGGGTCGGTTATCTGGCGGGCAGCTAATGCTAACAAGTGGCGTAGAGAATTTTCCAGGGTTCTCGGAGGCGGTACAAGGCCCTCAACTTATGCAGGAAATGAGAAAGCAGGCCGAACGATTTTGCACTCAAATCATCGACGATGACGTTGAATCAGTCGATTTTTCACGCAGCCCGTTCAAAGTTATGGTAGGCAGTGATGTTCACACTTCGAAAGCGGTCATAATAGCAACTGGGTCTTCCGCAAAATGGCTAAGCCTACCCTCCGAAACTAGGTTACGCGGCCGTGGAGTTTCAAGCTGCGCAACTTGTGATGGCTATTTCTTTCGGGGTAAGCGTGTCGTTGTCGTCGGTGGCGGGGATACGGCGACGGAAGAGGCTCTCTTCTTGACGAAGTACGCAACTGAGGTTGTTGTTGTTCATAGACGGGATGAGTTACGGGCGAGCAAGATAATGCAACGCAGGGTCTTGTCGAACGAGAAGATCAAACTGGTTTGGAACTCGGTTATCGACGAGGTCTTGGGGGAGCAGAAAGTGGAGGGTGTGAAACTGAGAAACCTCAAGACCGGTGCACTGTCTATTCTGGCGTGTGACGGCGTATTCGTAGCGATTGGGTTCGAACCTAATACGAGAATATTTGGGCGTCAAATCAAAATGGACGAGAAAGGGTACATCCTCACTGAGCACGGGACGAAGACGTCGGTAGATGGGGTATTCGTTGCTGGGGACGTGCACGATTACAGGTACCGGCAGGCCGTGACGGCTGCCGGTGAGGGATGCAAAGCCGCAATGGATGCTCTCGCATATCTCGAAGAACAAAAAGAAGTCACAGTAGCTGCTCGAGAAAAGTAATCTCTACAAGAACCGGTGCGGTTTTCAACCCGCGTCGCAGAGTTAGCTTGGTACTTCGAACTGAAACCCCTGATTCGATGGTCGAACGGCGTAGCGATTCGATACGGCGAAACCCGGCTACTCCTAGATCCGCTTGACAGCGACCCCACCATCCCTAGCCTGTTCATTACGCATGCGCATTATGACCACTCAAAGGGTTTCCAGTTTCCCCTTCCGAAGAAGTACTCAACCAAGGAAACGAATGAACTCTATGAGGCTGACACAGGCCGGAAGTCGGGTAATTGGGAACCAATCCGGGTTGGTCGTCGTGTGAAGTTAGGGGACGTTGAGGTCGAGGCGCACGATGCAGGGCACGTGCTTGGGTCAGTTCAATACGAACTCATAACCAAAGACGAAATTGTAGTTTATGCAAGCCACATAAATTTCATTGACACTTTGGTTTCTAAGGCCGCGGGCGTAGCACCGTGCGATACTCTAATCCTCGAAGCAACATTCCCCGCGGCCTCCCAAACCCTTCCGCCTCGTGAATCAGTTGTCGCTGACATCGTAAAGTGGGCTTTGGAATGCGTTGGTGAGCGTAGAATTCCAACACTTGCAACAGATCCCATCGGAAATGCGCAGGAGCTAGTCAAGGTTTTCAACACATGGACGGAGCTCCCCGTAATCGTCCATCCTCGAATTGCCCGCATCAGCCAAGTCTATGCGAATAACGGAGTTGGGCTACGGTTTGTGGACGCTGCGGCCGAGGAAGCACAGCCTCTGATAGCTGATGCCAAGTGCGTGGTAATAATTCCGAAGCGATTCGATGTTACTCGGTACGGGGAATTCAGAATTGCGCATGTAACCGGTTGGCCGACCGCAGCTGAAAGGGCCGCTGGAAAAGTATTCACCTTAAGCGAGCAAGCTGACCTCGACCAGTTGCTTCGATTCGTGAAAGAGGCTCGGCCGAAAACAGTTTACACTTTTCGAGGAGGCAGCAAGCTCCTTGCAGAACTTGTCTCCAAGCGGTTCGGTATGGTGGGGCGAGCGCTCACAGCTGACATACAGCGCACCAAGCCGACTGAATCAAAACTTGACGAGGAAAGAGTTGGGGCTTGCGAGGATTTCATCCTGAAAGTCATTCAAGTTCCGGACTTCACATATGAAAAAGCTGAGCTGGTCGCTCGAGTGTTCAAGGAAGGCTTCAAACTGCAAGAAGTCGAGGAGGCATTGAATCGCCTAACACGCAAGACTCTGTTACATTATTCGGAAGCGACAGGCGGATACTCGCTGCCGAGCGTGCCGCCATAACCTTGGGAAAATTAGAGGCCGAGGCCTCGGAATAGGAATTTCTTTTGGCAGTAGGGGCAGTATGGGCTTTCGCGAGGTATAGTTTGGCTGCAATACCCACATCTAATGTATGCTGACGCAACCTGCATCTTTCATCAAGCCGTGTAGTGAAGGATTTTTCTTTTTGATATTTAACCCCTATACTTGCAAACTTGCTCTCAGACTTCAAGCGCATTATTACAAGGTCCAAGCAAGGTAAACTAGCTCGATTGGAAAGCCTGAAATCGTATTCTGATTGTAAGGGATTTTGTGTTCTAACAATGGCGGGAGTCGGTTCTAAGGAAACGGCGTATATTAAGCGGACTCCACTCTCCCGTGCGCTCTTCACCCGCGCAAAGCGAATTCAACCTGCAGGGGTCTCATACAGTAACCGGTACTTTGAACCGTATCCGTTTTTCGTCAGGGAAGCTCGCGGGGCTAAAGTCATCGATCTTGACGCTAATGAATACGCTGACTACTGGTGTACACATTTCGCCATGATCCTTGGGCATTCACATCCGATCGTCATGCAAGCAATCAAGAATCAGGCGGAACTTGGTTGGCATTTCGGACTTGAACACGAACTGGAGGTGACACTTGCTGAAACAATAAGCAAGCATGTGCCAAGTGCAGAAATGGTGCGCTACACCAGCTCAGGAAGCGAGGCCAACTTCTTCGCCATTCGTTTAGCGAGAGCTTTCACGAGAAGGGACAGAATCGCCAAGTTTGAGGGAGGTTGGCACGGAGCCTACGATCCGCTCCATACAGCGATGATGCCGCCGTTCGAAAAGCCCCTCTCGGGAGGAATCCAAATGACCTCTCAAGCCGACACCGTCGTGGTTCCATACAACGATCTTGACGGATTTCTGAAACGGATAAAGGGGGAAAAGTTAGCGGGTGTTATCCTTGAACCTGTCCTAGGGGCGGGCGGCATGATTCCGGCGGACATGGAGTTTCTCAAAGGGGTGAGGGAATACTGCGACGATACGGGCGCGCTGCTGATCTTTGATGAAGTGATTACGGGGTTTAGGCTTGGATTGAGCGGTGCTCAGGGATATTTCAACGTGAAACCTGATGTCACAGTGATGGGCAAGATTATCGGCGGTGGTCTCCCCATTGGTGCGGTTTGTGGCCCCCAAGAGATAATGGACAGAATGGACCACACCAAATATTCAGGTTTAGAATTAGCATATCACGGCGGCACGTTTGCAGGCAACGCACTAACCTTAGCCGCAGGAGTCGCGACTATCGACGTACTCGAACACACTCCCGTCTACGAGCACGTGGACAAACTTGGAGAAAAGACGCGGGCGTCCCTCAGCACTATTTTCAAGGAAAACGCATTCCCGGCTCAAGTGACGGGAATTGGGTCGCTATTCAGCATACACACGACCGCCAAGACGCCCATCAAGGACGCTAGACGCTACGGGGACTGTGATCATGAAGAGTCGAGAAAACTGTTCAGCCATTTGCTTGATGATGGCATAATCATGCTGGTTCCGCAGAGGTTGCACGGCGCAATCAGCTATGCACATACAGAGTCGGACATAGGAAACCTAACAGCGTCCGTAGAACGATTCGTGAAACCTAAATTGTAAGATCGTCCGCCCCGCCTTGATCAGAAGGTTTTGAGCATAACGGATCGATCATTAGTTGAGAAATCCAAGCGCGGGGTAATGGGGGGTAGGTCGACCATCGTTCTTAATCCCGGTTCAAGCTTCCTCAATTTCGGTACTGCGTTAACTATGACGGCTGGGGTTGCGCTGTCTCCCTCAACACCACCTCGAATCGTCATATCTACAGGCGGTGTACCGTCGATGAGAACCGAATCATGCGGATTA
>Ga0326727_10014890_pt1 | contig 16823 bp, 14 predicted proteins | sample MB2enrmetagenome_FD_207643 | JGI IMG/M metagenome (GOLD analysis project Ga0326727, IMG submission 207643) | Lab enriched peat soil microbial communities from McLean, Ithaca, NY, United States - MB29MY | ecosystem: Environmental > Terrestrial > Soil > Wetlands > Peat | place: USA: New York...
AAAGTGGATGATCGCTCTGACGCAAGGCCGCGTGGTAAAGCCAGAAGCGCTGAACCAAATGTGGACGGCAACGGCGCTCAAGAATGGGAATCTCGCACTCATGGATGGGATGCCCTACGGACTGGGTTGGTTCACTGGAAGCATCAACGGGCATCAAATCGTTGGTCATCCAGGATTCCTCGGCTCTGCGATCTTCCACTTTGTGAACGACCAATTCACCGTGATCGAACTTACAAATCTCGATGTAACATCCGGTTCCCATCAGGTCGCCCTGGCGCAAGGGATTGCGTCGCGCCTCAGGCCAGATCTTCCCCGGTTCTTACCTTGAGGCGGAGCTGTTCAGCAGTCTGTTTAGCCCGCGTTGGTTCTACTGGCATTATGCGGGGGCTGAACCCCCGCCTCCTTCCAGATCGAGTTTTTCTGCGGCGTGTTTTGCCCTGGCCGGCCGAATTGCCTGCAGGCGAGCCTTGTTAGACCTGGGCCCAGACACCTGCGTTGCGCACCGATCATGGGCATTTCACCGCAGAGCCAGCGGGCATCCAGCCCTGGAAGGGAAGACCGGCCCCGGCCAAGCCCCCAGGCGAAGTTCTTTCGAAAGCAGGCGTAATTACCGGCTCCGTAGCCGGCAGCTTGCCGTAAGAAGAGCCCTGTCGGACCGTCCCCACTCCGCGAAGATTTAGAATGGAGACTGCTCCAATTTTGTCTTGCGTTCGACTCGGAACCGGGGTCCCTGCGATGCCCAAAGGGCATGCGCTTTGTTGCCGGGGCGGCAGGCGAACGGGAAGGTACGCACTCATCTCCATGCATCGCTGGTCAAAGCTGTTTGTTCCCACTCTCCGCGAGGCCCCGGCAGACGCCGAAGTGGCCAGCCACAAGTTCCTGCTCCGCGCCGGCTACATCCGCCAGCTCGGCGCGGGCATCTACAGCTACCTCTTCCTCGGCCAGCGCTCGATCAATAAGATCGTCGGCATTGTCCGCGAAGAGATGGACAAGATCGGACAGGAGTTTTACCTGCCGGCGCTGTTGCCGAAAGAACCCTGGGAGCAGAGCGGCCGGTGGACAGGCATGGGCGACAACATGTTCCGGCTGAAGGACCGCAAGGGGGCGGAGCTGTGCCTGGGCATGACCCACGAAGAGATCATGACCACGATCGCGCGCAGCGAGCTGCGCAGCTACAAGCAGTTGCCGCAGATCTGGTACCAGATTCAGACCAAGTTCCGCGACGAGCCGCGGCCCAAGTCGGGGCTGCTGCGCGTGCGCCAATTCACCATGAAAGACAGCTACTCCTTCGACATGGACCGGGCCGGCCTGGATCGGAGCTTCGAGCTGCACGATGCCGTCTATCGCAGGATCTTCACCCGCTGTGGGCTGAAGTTTGTGGCCGTCGAGGCGGATTCGGGCTCCATGGGCGGCTCGCAATCGCAGGAGTTCATGGTCTACACCGACGCCGGCGAAGACCTGATCGCAAGCTGCCCCGTCTGCGGCTACGCGGCGAATCTGGAAAAGGCCACTTCGCGCCTCGAACCGGTCAAGGAACTTGAACCAACTGCGAACAAGCCGGAAGAAATCCATACGCCCGGCATGGGCGCTATCGCCGACGTCGCAGCATTCCTGAAGATGAGCCCAGCCAACGACATCAAATGCGTCGCGTACATGGCCCTCCACCGCGGCGACAAGGATTGTGCGAGTTTTTGGTTGCCTGTCGTGGCCTTCCTGCGTGGCGATCATCAAGTAAACGAAACGAAGCTCCTCGGAGCAGTTGAAGGGGCTGAACTCCGGCCCATGACCGCCGAAGAGATCGAAGCCGTATTTCATGCGCCTGCGGGCTTTCTGGGACCGATTGGAATCGCGCCATTCTTAGGATTCCCAGGGTACGAATCCTTACTTGAGCTTCGGGTCAAGATTCCAGAAGTCTCGTTGGATTACTTACGAGATAAAGCCCGTTTCGATAAGCCTTTGGTGGTTTTGGATCAATCCTTAAAGGGTCGGAAGAACATGGTCTGCGGCGCTAACAAGCTCGACTACCATTTGCGCAACGTCATGCCGGGCCGCGATTTCACCTGGACCCTGAGCGCCGACATTCGCAGCGTGAACGAGGGCGAAGCCTGCCCGAAAGATGGTTGCGCAGGCCGGCTGGTCGTCGGAAAAGCGGTCGAGATCGGCCACATCTTCAAGCTCGGCTACAAATACTCCGAGAGCATGGGCGCACGCGTGCTGGATGTGAACGGCAAGGAAGTCACGCCCATCATGGGCAGCTACGGCATCGGCATCGAGCGAATCTTGACCGCCTCCGTCGAGCAGGCGAACGACAAGAACGGCTTCTGGCTGCCGGCCGCGATCGCCCCCTTCACCGTGGTGGTGACGGTGACCAATTCCTCCGATGCTTCGCTCGCCGAGGCCGGCGAAAAGCTGGCCGCGGAGCTGGAAGCAGCGGGCCTGGACGTGCTGCTGGATGACCGCGACGAGCGCGCCGGCGTCAAATTCAAGGATGCGGACCTGGTTGGCGTTCCTTACCGCATCAACGTGGGCAAGAAAGCCGCCGGAGGATTCGTCGAACTACAGACGCGCTCGACGGCGACCAGCGTGGATGTGGCGCTGGCGGACGTGGTCGCGTTGGTGAAGGCGCGGGTGGAGGAAGACGCTCTGCTGACAGAGGTTGAGGGGTAAGGGCAGCTAATAGCTCTCAGCTGTTAGCCATTAGCCGATCTTGCGTAAACGCGCGGTATTGAGTCTGCAAGAGCTAGCTTCAGCACGGAAAGGCTAAAAGCTAACAGCTAGAAGCTCGGCACAGGAACTGAAATGGCGGCGATTGCGGTGAGAATCCGATGGAGAAGGCCCAGGGGAAAACGGCACTGGGCAGATATCCTGCTGCGCATGGGGATGATGACCGCGGCAGTTGGCGTGCTGGGGGTCATTGGCGTCTTCGGCTATTTCTATGCCGCGTACCATCATGTTGTGGACGAGCGGCTCAAGCAGCCCATCTTTGCCAATACCGCCAAAATCTATGCCGCGCCGCGCGAAGTCCGCCCCGGACAGAAGCTCAGCGTCCGCCTCATCGCCGATGAACTGCGTGAGGCGGGCTACTCCACGGATGGCGCGCCGCAGACCTCGCGGCTGGGCACCTATTCGATGAGTGGACGCGCCATCGCGGTGCATCCCGGCCCGGAGTCCTATCACTCGCAGGATGGCGCGACCATCCACATAGATTCGGGCTTTGTAGTTTCCATCAGCGACGATCATGGCCAACAGCTGTCGAGTTACGAGCTGGAGCCGCTACTCATCACCGGCCTCAGCAACGATACCAACCGCACCAAGCGGAGGCTGATCTCCTACGACGAAATCCCCGCCAACCTGGTGCAGGCCGTGCTTGCCATCGAGGATCGGCGCTTCTTTGAGCACGGCGGCGTCAACTACTGGCGGCTCTTTGAAGCGGTTCTCCGCGACCTGGCCACGGGCCAGAAGCAGCAAGGCGGATCCACGCTGACCATGCAGTTGGCGCGCGGCTTCTTTCTCACGCCTGAAAAGCGCATCAAACGCAAGATCATTGAGATCGTCATCACCTTTCAGCTCGAAGAACGCTTTTCGAAGAGGCAGATCTTTGAGATGTATGCCAACCAGATTAACCTTGGCCAGCGCGGCAGCTTCTCCATCGACGGTTTCGGCGAGGCCTCGCAGACCTACTTTGGCAAGGATATGGGCCAGCTCGATCTGGCCGAGTGCGCAATGCTTGCGGGTATCATCCAGCGGCCAAACTACTTCAATCCCTTCCGTCATCCGGAGCGCACCATCGAGCGCCGCAACCTGGTGCTGGACTCGATGGTCGAAACGGGCGCTATCACCAAGGACCAAGCCGAGCGCGCCAAGGCGGATCCGCTCCATTTGACGCCGGCCAGCGTAGACGCCAGCGAGGCGCCCTATTTCGTCGACTTGGTGCACGATCAGTTGCTGCAGAAGCTCGGCGAGCGCGACTTCAACCGCGAAGGCCTGCGCATCTACACGTCGCTCGACCCCGACCTGCAGCGCGAAGCTACCGCCGCCGTCGAAGAGACCATCCATGTTGTCGATGCGCGGGTGGACAAGCTCCACGCCCGCGACAGGAAGGCCGGCAAGTCCTACCTCTATCCCCAGGTCGCGCTGGTCGCGCTCAATCCCCACACCGGCCAGGTTCTTGCTCTGGTTGGCGGCCGCAGCTACGGCAACAGTCAGGTCAACCACGCCGTCGCACACCGTCCCACGGGTTCCATCTTCAAGCCTTTTGTTTACGCCAGCGCCTTCGCCACAGCCGTCGAGGGCACCGTGCTCCCTGGGCAGACCAAGCTCTTCTCGCAGCTCACGATGCTCTCCGACGAGCAGACCACGTATGGCGAAGGGACGCCTTACGAATACACGCCACGCAACGACGCGGACGAGTACTTCGGCCCCGTCACGGCGCGATTCGCTTTGCAGAAGTCATTGAACAACGCGACCATTAGCCTGGCCTCAATGGTCGGCTTCGATCGCGTGGCCGCCTTGGCACGCGAAGCCGGCATCAAGAGCGCGCGCGGAACACCCTCCATGGCAATCGGTTCCTACGACGCAACGCCGCTCGACATGGCCGGCGCCTATACCGTCTTCGCCAACGGAGGCCTGCATCTGGATCCGTGGATGCTGGCCAGCCTGCGCAACTCGACCGGCGACATCGTCACCGACTACACGCCGAATTCAAGGCAGGTGCTGGACCCGCGCGTAGCCTATCTCACCACAAACATGCTGGAGAATGTCATCAACCATGGTACCGGCGCCGGCACGCGCCTCCTCGGCTTCACCGCGCCCGCTGCCGGCAAAACCGGCACGGATCACGATGCCTGGTTCGCCGGTTACACTTCCAATCTGCTGTGCATTGTGTGGGTCGGCAACGATGACTACACCGACGTCAAGATTCACGGCGCCGATGCCGCCGCTCCCATCTGGGCCGAGTTCATGAAGAAGGCCGTCCTGCTTCCGCAATACTCCGACACAAACGGCTTCCCGCCGCCCAATGGCGTCGAGATCGTCGCCATCGACAAGGCCAGCAAACTGCTCAGCGACGAAGCCTGCCCCGACAGCGACGCAGTTGCCTTCCTCGACGGCACCGCGCCCACCGATTCCTGCGACCACGCGGCCGATCACCGCAGCCTGTTGCAAAGGATCTTTGGAACAGGCAAGAGCGCGAATTAGACCCCGGTCCCGGCCAACCGGCGCACCGGGGGCAGATACCAACGCCGCTTGCTCCACGGGTTATTTCCGCTGCTTGCGGGCGGATACTCTACTGAAAATACGCCGCGTTTTTCGCTGCGAAATGGGCCTTTTCAGGCGGCAGGTCGTCGCCGGGGAAGATTGCGTTCTGCGCGCAGATGTCAGCGCAGTTGCCACAGTCGATGCACTCGTCGGGGTTGATGTAGACCTGGGAGACGGTTTTGGCGGCCGCGTCGCCTGCCATCGGCGCAATGGCGGCGGTGGCGCATTCTGCAACGCACACAAAATCCAGCGTGCAGGCATCTGTAACTACGTAAGCCATAATGAAAGACTCCTCGATTGTTTCGGATATTGCTTCCGGGCGCTCGCTCCGCGATGCAACCCTCACTTCGAGGGTATCGGGCATCGCTGCCGCCTACCGTGACCCGAGTCACACCGGGGAAGGGCGCAGGGGAATCTACCTGATTACGGTATGCGGCCAATCTAAACTTCGCTGTAACCGGAACTTGATGCTGCATTCGCAGCGGCCGTCCACGATAAAGGCATGAACCCTGCCAGCCGTTCTCCCATCCTTCCGCAGGCCATCGCCTGCTGGAACTGGAAGTGCGCCCTGATGAGCGCTACCGCCCGCTGCTCAGTGTATCTAGCGGCCATGGCGCGCACCGGCCTGCGGGGCGGCCTCTCCATTGTTCTGGTGGAACTAATCTATGTCACTTTCACGGCCGGGCTCTACGCCGGCCTGCAGCAGAGGGCGCTTGGCTTTCGCTCCCGCCTGCTGGGCAATCTGACCGTTGTATTCGGCGTTCCCTTACCAGCCCAGTTTCTCGACTGGCTTGCCCATCGCGTTGCGGGGGCAAGCGCTCCTGGAAGGGTCACTCTGATGGTCTGCCTCTTCACTGTCGTCTCGGCGCTCTTCCATCTGCATGTGATGCGCCGCGGCGCCTTCCTCACCGGCCACACCGGACGTTCGCTCTTGAATGACTTTCGCCGCATGCCCCGCCTGATCGCCGGCTTCGTCCTCGCTCCCGCTCTCATCTTCTCCGCTGCGGGCGCACGCATGACGGGGCCGGAATCGGAGGCCGCTCTCTAGCCTTCGCGCATTCGCTTCCGCGGCGCGCGGCCGCATCGTTACGCCAGTTCGACCTTCAGCGTAATGCCGATATCGGAGAGTTTCTCGGCGGGCATCTCAACTCGCAGCGAAACGTCGTCCTGCTTCCACTTGAGATCACCCTTGTACCCAAGCAGCTCAACATTGCGAATTTTGCCCGGATTCTGCGGGCTGGCCAGGCCGAGCGCGTTGACAACCGCCGTCTTCTCGGGCCAGCCCATGACGAAGGCGTAGAGGGTGCTGTTCTTGACGGTGAAGCGAACATCCGCCGCGGTGAGGTCTTTCTGCTTGTCCTCGTTGAAGTTTCCGGTCTCGATCTTCGTCTGCGTGGACGGGCCTTCGCCGTAAATCTTCCACGGGCGCGAGCTGTAGATGCCCTCGCTGTTCACCGCCATCCATGCAGTGATGTCTTCGAGCACATTCATCTCTTCCAAGTCGAGCTGACCGGAGTTGGGCAGCGGGAAGTTCAGAAGCAGGTTGCCGTTCTTGCTGACGATGTCGGTGAGCAGGTCGACCACTTTCTTAGCCGTCTTGTACTTCTCGCCGCGGTTGTAATGCCACTGGCCGATGCAAGTGTCGGTTTGCCACGGGTTCGCCGCGATGCCTTCCGACACGCCGCGCTCGTGGTCGAGCAGGCAGGTGCCGATGGCGCAATCGGTGGCCTCCTTGCTGGTGTAAACCGCCTCGGTCTGACCGCCGTGCAACTCCGCACTCACGTTGTAGAGATGCGCCACCATCTTCAGCCCAATATCCTCGAAGGGAAGATGCCCGTCGGTGTAAAGTAGGTCCGGCTGATATTTATCGATCAGGTCGGTCATGCGGTCGAGGTAGTGGAGCTTCCAGGAATCGGGAATGTCGTTGTCGCTCCAATCGAGCTTGTCCATGAGGCGGGCACAGTCGGCGTCGTGATAGAGGTCCGCGTACTTGGGGTCGGCGCCGTCGTAGGGCACGCCGGCCAGCGGCCCAGTCTTATCGGCGCCGTGGGCCACGGCGAACCACTTGTAACTGATCCAAAGATGCTCGCTGACCCCAAAGCGCAAACCCTGCTTGCGCGCAGCCTTCGCCCAGGTTCCGACGATGTCGCGTTTCGGTCCCATGTTGGCGGCGTTCCAACGCGTGTATTTCGAGTCCCATAGGTCGAAGTTATCGTGATGGACGCCCATGCTGACGAAGTACTTTGCGCCCGCCTTCTTATAAAGGCCGATCAAATGATCCGGGTCCCACTTTGCGGCCTTCCAGTTATCGACCAGATCCTTATAGCCGATCTTGGAGGGATGGCCGTAGGTTTCCACATGGTACAGATACTGCTTCGACCCCTGCTGGTACATCGTCCGGGCATACCAATCGCCGAACTCAATCGCCGACTGTGGCCCCCAGTGGGACCATATGCCGAACTTCGCGTCGCGGAACCAATCGGGAATCCGGTAACCCTGCAAAGAGGACCGCGTGGGCAAGAAGCCGCCGCCTTGAGCAGCCAGCCCAGCCTGGCCCCTTGCAAACCTCGAGAGAGCGAGAGCGGAGCACGCGCCGCCCATCCATTGAAGTAACTCACGCCTGTTCAGTGCCATTGCGGTTTCAATCCTTTCAAGGCGCCGTTCGCGCTGGAAGGCGCCTGGTTCAGTCTTCCTTTTTTGCGGAGTCTTCCCGGCCTATTTCAAATCCGCAACGAGCAAGGCTTGGCGGAGGCGCTCCTCCGCCTCGGCGTTCCAGTAGCCGCAGTCGAGTTCGAAGAAGACAGAGGTGTAGGGGATGGTCATATCGGTTTTGACAATCAAAATGCGAAATACCTGGGCGGATTGGTCGAGCTTTTGAATGATCTGCTCATGCGGAATGCGGTTGACCCGCTTGCCGTACAGCGCAGTATTAAGTTGCTGTCTGAATTCCGAAATGCCGGGCGCATCGTTCTCGGCCACAAAGGCCAGTTCCTTGTCCACGAAGACGTTAGCCCGGATGTGGTCGCACGCCGTAATAGCTTCGAGGACTCTTTGAACCACATGAATATGAGCCTGCCCGGCGAAGATCGTTTCGATTCCCGGCTTCGACTGGGCGGGATAGGCGGAATCGGCAACCACAATCCAGTTGCGATGGCCAAAGAGAGGTAGCAGGGCGCGGAAGTGGCGCTCCCAATCGGGCATGGCGGAAACGGTCGAGCTGGTCATCGTTTCTCTCCTCCTCGCAACTTTACACCAACTCCTCATCCTGGCAGACGGCAACCTTGCCGCACTTGCCGCTGGCCATCAGCGCATAGGCTTCGCCGGCGCGCTCCAGCGGGAAGCGGTGCGTGACGATCTCGGCTGGATGAAGATCCCAGCGCACCAGCCGCTCCACCAGCTCTTCCATCAGCCACGTCGAAGTCACCCACGATCCAAGAATCGTCTTCTGATCGTGAATGATGTCGGGCGACGGGTTGAATTCGACCGTTCCGCCCTCGCCGAGGAAGACGATCTTTCCCCATTTGCGGGTGGCGCGGATGGCCGTGGCGCGCGCGGCGGCATTCGCCGAGCAGTCTACCGCGCGCTCCACTCCCATCCCGCCGGTGAGCGACCTCACTTCCGCGACATTGTCAGGCCCGGAAGCCAGAACCGCATCGCAAAGACCCAGATCGACAGCGATCTTCATGCGCTCGGGAACGACGTCGATGCCGATGATCTTTTGTGCGCCGAGTTTGCGGCAGAGCGCGCCGGTAGCCAACCCCACCGGCCCCAGGCCCGTGATCAGCACGGCATGGTTGCCGTCGATCCCGATCTTCTCCAGACCCTCGTAGACGGTTCCGAATCCGCAGGCAACCTGTGCGCCGTCGGCATAGGAGAGCTCGTCGGGAAGAGCGATCAAGTCCTTTTCTTCCGCAATCATGTACTGGGCCATGCCGCCGTCGCGCTGCCATCCGTAGGCGCGGCGATACTGGGCGCTGGTGCAGGAGATCATGTAGCCGCGCCGGCAGTCGTTGCAAAGTCCGCAGCCGGAGATGTGGTAGACAATCACGCGATCGTCCACCTTGAAGCGGCGGCAGCCGGGGCCGGCGGAGACGATCTGGCCGCAGGGCTCGTGGCCGGCGATCACGCCCTGGTAGCCTTCGGGGCCCTTGCCCAGGTGCTCGTGATAAATGCAGCGAATATCCGAACCGCAGATGGTCGAAGCCTTCATGCGCAGCAGAACTTCCCCATGCCCCGGAGCCGGCACGGGCACGGTGCGCATCTCGACAGTCGAGTCACCGGGCAGGAACGCGGCGGTCATCGTCTCTTTCATTTCGATCTTCTCCTTCGGTTCAACCGGCTGAACGGCCTCTGCGCGCCATCACTACGGCGGCGTAATCTCGCCGTCCACGTCCCAGAGAGCTTCCCAGCTCTGCCCATCCTTCCACAGGAAGACCTGGCCCTTGATCAACCGGCAGTTGCGGTCGAGCCCGGCGATCGCGCTCATCTCTTCATCCGTCAACGGATCGCCAACAACGCCGGCGAGATTGGCGCGGTAGTTGTGAATCGAAAACGGAATCGGCGTTTGCCCGCGCTGCACCGCCCACTTGATGCAAACCACGGCGGGATGAATCCTGTGCCGGCGGGCAATCTCCACAATGACCGGATCTTCGGTGGGCGCGGTGTCATCGGGCGTCCGGTCGCGCTCGGGGCGGCCGGGCGAGCCGATGGGGCAGTAACCGATGGGCTGTATGCCGTTCTCCACGACAAAGTTGAATAACTCGGGCTGCTGAAAATGCGGATGCAGCTCCATCTCGTTTACCGCCGGCTTGATGCGGGCGTCCCGAAGCACCAGCTTCAGCTTGGGGATGGTCATGTTCGACGTGCCGATGTGCCTCGCCAGGCCCAGATCCACCAGCTCCTCCATCTGCCGCCAGGTTCTCATGTAGTTCTCGTGGATGTAGGGCTTGGCGCCGGCGCTGCGCGAGGTTACATCGCAGCCCGGCGGATGGAAGTTGGGGAAGGGCCAATGCACCAGGTAGAGGTCAAGGTACTGGAGGCGCAGGTCGGCGAGCGACTTGCGGCAGGATGCGATCACGTCGTCGTGCTTGTCGTTCCAAACCTTCGAGGTAACCCACAGTTCCTCGCGCTTGATGCCGCCGCCTTGAATGGCCGCCAGCGAAGCCCCCACCTCCGCCTCATTTCCGTATACCGAAGCGCAGTCGAAGTGCCGGTATCCCACCGCGGCCGCCCCCTTGACCGCCTCGGCAACCTGGGCCGGGGTGACGTGATCGGAGCCGAAGGTGCCCAAGCCGACAGCCGGCATACCGGCCCCGGTAAACAGCTCTCTTTGCGGAACTGCCTTTGGATCGATGGAAGCCAATTCGTCCTCGCTTGGCTTGTTCATTCGGCCTCCTTGTGGGCGTACAGTTATCGATAACTTCAACCCACGAAGGATACGCTGGCGCGAAGGTTGTGTCAACCTCGATTTCCACACCGCGCAGGAAAGGGCTGGCGCTTGAAGAGAGCCCAGGAGGATACTTGTTCAAGCGAACGCTGGACGGCATACTGTCTGGAAGGTTCACACTTCGTGTGCGGCGGCAATGAGCAATTCTGAAGTCGGCGGCGATGAGCAAGGGAAGCCAGGCAAAGGCGCAGCGGTGCGCATGAAGGACATTGCCCGGGATCTGGGCCTGTCCACGGTCACCATTTCGAAGGCGCTGCGCGGCCATCCCGACATCAGCGAAAAGACCAGGAAGCGAATTCTGAAGCGCACCGAGGAGCTGAACTACCAGCCCAACTTTGCGGCGCGGGCGCTGATTACGGGACGCACCTGGACCATCGGATTGGTGGTGCCCGACCTGCTGCATCCCTTCTTCGCCCAGATTGCCAAAGCCATCTCGGCGGGAATCCGCGGGCATGGATACGGCCTGATCATCACCTCTTCGGAAGAAGATCCTGAGCTGGAGCGGCAGGAGATCGAGCAACTGCTGGCGCGGCGGGTTGACGTAATCGCGATTGCTTCGGCGCAGAGTACCTTCGAAAGTTTTCGCCGCATCGAGGAAAGAAGAATCCCTTATATCCTTATCGACCGGAAGTTTGACGGCCTGGCGGCGAATTTCGTAGGCGTGGACGACGAAGCTGTCGGTTTGCTGGCAACCGACCACTTGATTGAGCGGGGCTGCCAGAAAATCGCGCATATTCGGGGTCCGGAAACCAGCACCGCGCTGGGCCGCCTGAAGGGCTTTGTGCTGGCCCTTGCCGAGCAAGGGCGGGTGCCCCTGGCGGAGCATGTTGTTTCCATTGGAAGCTCCGGCGACGATCGAGGAGAGCCCGGAGGCTGCGAGGCCGCAAGGAAGCTGCTGGGGACAAACCCGCGGCCAGACGGAATCTTCTGCTTCAACGACCCCATCGCCCTGGGCGCGATGCGGGCGATCCTCGATGCGGGCCTGCGCATCCCCGAGGACATTGCGGTGGTCGGGTGCGGCAATGTGCTCTATTCGGATTTTCTGCGCGTTCCGCTCACATCCATCGATCAAGACAGTTCGGCAATCGGCCGGCACACCGCGGAACTGGCTTTTGCGCTGGTCGGCGCGAAAGGTCCGGTGTGTCCGAGAACGGAACTGGTGACCCCGAAACTCGTCATCCGCGCATCGACCCAGCGCAAGTGAGCAAGCCAAGGCCCGACCCAAAACTCCCCCCACCCTACACTAAACTAGATATATGTCCAGCAGCGATCACCGCAATCCAGGGGCCGAGCCCACCGAGTGGAAGCCCGCGGCGAACCCATGGATCATTGCCGGCTCGGTGATGCTGGCCACCTTCATGGTGGTGCTCGATTCCTCGGTGGCCAACGTCGCATTGCCGCACATTGCCGGCAACCTATCGGCCTCGACGGATGAATCGACCTGGGTTTTGACCAGCTATCTGGTCTCCAACGGCATCATGCTCCCGGCCTCGGGCTGGATCGCGCGGCGCATCGGGCGCAAGCGCCTGCTGCTGAGCTCGATCCTGCTGTTCACCGCCGCCTCGCTGCTCTGTGGCATGTCTATCAATATGCCCATGCTGATCGTCGCCAGGGTACTCCAAGGCATCGGCGGCGGCGGCATGCAGCCCCTGGCTCAGTCCATCCTGCTGGAGAGCTTTCCGCCCCGCCGCCACGGCACGGCCATGGCTGTATTTGGCGTCGGCGTCGTGGTGGCTCCGGTCATCGGCCCCACGCTGGGCGGATGGATCACCGATAGCTACTCTTGGCGCTGGATCTTTTACATCAATCTCCCCATAGGCATTCTGGCGCTGTTCATGGTCAATCTCTTCGTGGAGGATCCTCCTTATCTGCGCAATGCAATTCGAGGAGCGATCGATTATCTGGGCTTCGGCTTGATGGCTCTCTGGCTGGGCTCGTTGCAATTGATGCTGGACAAGGGACAGGAGATGGACTGGTTTGCGACCGGATGGATTCGATGGACGGCCGCAATCTCGTTTGCCGCGCTTGTGGGCTTCCTTTATCGCGAAATGGTGGTTCGCGAACCGATTGTTCAATTGCACGTGCTGCTCAACCGCAACTTCAGCATGGGAACGCTGATTACCGGCATTTATGGCTTTGTTCTCTATGGCGCCACCGCCATGCTGCCGCTGTTCCTGCAGACCATGATGGGTTATTCGGCGCTGCAAAGCGGGCTCACCGTGAGTCCGCGCGGCCTTGGCGCCATGGCCTCGATGATCGCGGTGGGAGTCTTGGTGAGATACTTCGACGGCCGTGTGCTGATGGCCTTCGGCTTCGCCCTGCTCGGCTACTCGACCTGGATGTTGAGCAACATCAGCCTGGAAATAGGGATGGCTTCGGTCATTGTGCCCAATGTGCTCAACGGCTGCGCCATGGGGTTTGTCTTTGTTCCGCTCACCACCATGAGCCTGAGCCGCCTGCGCAAGGAAGAAATTGGCAATGCCACCGGCATCTACAACCTGATGCGCAATATCGGGGGCAGCGTCGGCATCGCTACGGTCACCACCTTCCTGGTGCGCGGCGCTCAGGCCCACCAGAGTTACCTGGCCGCCAACCTCACCGCGGGGAACCCGGCAACGTTGCGGATGATTCAGGGCCTCGGAGCACGGTTCTTTCATGCCGGGGCCAGCGCGAGTGCTGCCCATCAAGAGGCCCTGGGGGCGCTATACCGGAGCGTCCTCCAGCAGTCGGCCGTGCTCGCCTATGCCGACAACTTCCGCTTGCTGGCATATCTCTCGCTGGCCTGCATTCCGCTGGTACTCCTCTTCCAGCGGGTGAAGAAGCATTGACCAGGTAGAGCCGCGCTTTCCCACCCTAGGCGCAAGAACAGAGGCGCGCTGCCCAGAGGGCGCCCAGGTGGGGCACCCAGCATTGACCGGCTACGCCGCGCGCACCAGCAGGCAGGTGACGTTATCGTTGCCGCCGGCCTTGTTTGCAGCGCTCACCAGGCGGGAGCAAAGTTCGTCCAGGGAAGAATCGGCGGCGAGCAGGGATTCGATGAGCGAGTCGGGGAGTTCACGGGTCAGTCCGTCTGAGCAGAGCAGGAAGAGGTCGCCCGGCTCGGCTTGGTGCTCGAAGATGTCCGGCGCGACCTCCTTCTGAGTGCCCAGTGCGCGGGTGATAACGTTCCTGAGTGGAGAGCGCAGGGCATCGGCGGGGGTCATGCGGCCCATCCGGACCAACTCGTCAACCAGGGAATGGTCCGCGGTAAGCTGCTCCAGAGTGCGGTTGCGTAGGCGGTAACAGCGGCTGTCGCCAATGTTTAGCACCAGCACTCTGCTTTCCTCCACCAGCAGCCCTACCAGCGTAGTGCCCATGCCGCGGAGCTTGGGGTTGCGCTGGGAGCGGGAGAAGATGGCCTCGTTGGCGGCGCGGACGGCCTCCTCCGCGGCCAAATTGAGCGGAGCGGCTAAGGCGCGGCTGGTGAGCAGGCGCAGCATCTCGTCCACCGCCATGGAGCTGGCAACCTCCCCGGCCGCGGCGCCACCCATGCCGTCGCAAACCAGGTAGACGCCGTGCTCTACGGAGATGCCGAATGCATCCTCGTTCGAGGAACGCTTGCGGCCGCGATCGGTAACCGCGGCAGCTGTGTAGTGAACGAGAGCCGAGGCCAAAGGCGACCTCCCATCGCTCAGTTTACACGGGGCGGGTCAGCAAGCTGTGCGGCGATTGGGCAGGGAACTTGCCGCGGTGCGATCCGGCGCCACCGTGAAAGCCAAAGCCAACGACTTCACTGGACAAAAGCTCGCCGGCCAGCCAGCAAAGTCAGGCGGCTTCGGCTTCGCATCCTAAGAGGGCTGCGGCGCATCGAATTTACATCGGACATTTTGCCGCGGCGCGGGAGTTCCCGTACCCGCGGTGCATCCGGCGGTACAATCCCAAAAGACTTCATCAATCCCCAGGAGGAACAATGGCAAGCAAGGCAAGTGCGGTTTGGACGGGTTCACTGAAGGAAGGCAAGGGCACGATCTCGACGGCGACGGGCGTGCTGAGCAACGCGAACTACTCATTCGCAACCAGGTTTGCGGGCGACGACTCTGGCACCACCCCCGAGGAGCTGATTGCGGCGGCCCACGCCAGTTGCTTCTCCATGGCCCTTGGCGCGCAGTTGGGCGAGGCGGGCCTCACCCCGGAGAGCATTGAAACCCACGCGGCCGTTACCCTGGCCAAGACCGACACGGGCTTCGCCATCACCAGAATTGTGCTAACCACCACCGCCAGCGTTCCCGGCGCCACCCAGGAGGTCTTCGACAAGGCCGCCGCCGGAGCCAAGGGTGGCTGCCCCATCTCCAAGCTCTTCGCCAACAACACGGAGATTCTGCTCGACGCCAAACTGGTGTAAGCTGACCTCACGGAGCCTTGGCCGGGGCGCAAAGTCCCGGCCCATCGGCCTGCTTTTTGCCGGCGCACATATTGGCTCTTGACGATTGCCCGCGCCAATGGGCATACTCCCCACTTATGCCGGGGTTGGAGGAGTTTTCCTCCGGCCAGTGAAAGTTGGCATTTCATGGATCTCATTCTGCTTCGTATTCTTTTTGTGGCCCTACTTGCCGGGGTCTGTTATTTCCTTCATCCGTTCGGCTTGACAGGATGGGTGAGTGCGAGCGCGGGCGCGGTCGCGGCCAGCGCGGTCATCGTTTTCGAGTTGCGGGTGCGGGCGCTCAGCTTGCGGCGGCTGATTGGCGCGGTGGCCGGCAGCGTACTGGGGATCTTCGGCGCCGCGCTCTTTTGCCTGGTGCTGCGCTCGGCGCCGATAGCGGCCACCACCTCGGCCGTGCTACAAATCTTTGTGCTGCTGGTGATGACCTATGTGGGGCTGCTGGTGGGCGCCAGCAAGGGCGACCTGCTGAATCCCGCGGCCTTGGGCAGCGTCTTCAACACCGACCGGCCCACGCGCCGCAGCACCAAGATTCTCGATACCAGCGTCATCATCGACGGGCGCATCGCCGACATTGCCGAGGCGGGATTCATCGACGGCATGATGGTGGTGCCGGAGTTCGTTCTGCGCGAGCTGCAGACGGTGGCCGACTCCACCGATGGCTCCAAGCGCCAGCGGGGACGCCGCGGCCTGGATATGCTGCAACGGATGCAGTCGAATCCCGCCATCCAGGTGCAGATCGTGCCTGACGACTTTCCCTCCATCCACGAGGTGGACCTGAAGCTGCTGGAACTGGCCAAGAAGTGGGAGGCCAAAGTGGTCACCAACGACTTCAACCTGAACAAGGTGGCCCACCTGCACCATGTGGAAGTGCTGAACATCAACGACCTGGCGAACGCTCTCAAGCCGGTGGTGCTGCCTGGAGAAAAGATGAATGTACTCATCCTGAAGGAAGGCAAGGAGTACAACCAGGGGGTGGGCTACCTGGACGACGGCACCATGGTGGTGGTGGATCATGCGCGCAGGCTGATCGGCAAGGCGATCGAGATTTCAGTGACCAGCGTGCTGCAGACCGCCAGCGGCAAGATGATCTTCGGCAAGCTCGACGAAGCCCCCAGGAGCGGCGAGACAGGACGGCCGGGGCCGGTGGAGCTGCTTCCACGATGAACGAGTTGCGTATCGTTTGCAGTTGTCCCAAGCGAAAATGTCCCCGGCATGGCGATTGCCTTGCCTGCCGGGAATACCATCTGAACCGCAAGCGCCCACAGCCGCCGCGCTGCGAAAGAAGACTCAGTTGGCTGCAAAGGCTCCTGGGCGGAAGCTCATGCGCGGCACGGTGATCTTTGCCAGGCGGAAGCAGGACCCCGGCTGCGCCGGGTAGCGGGTGAGAAGCGCGCGCTGAGTTGCTCTTCTCGGGATTCTCCTTGACAGAGCCCTGCCGCCTGCCGCACAGTCGATTGCGCCACTCCTTTTAGGCCGGCCGGTGGATATAAAACCATTTCCCTGAGTTCCCGGCGCCCTGGAGGAGAGTTTCTGCTCGCAATGGAGGTTTCTCGTTGGGCTTTTTTCACTTCAATCTGCACGTGTTCCTGGCGGCCTTGCTTCAATGGGTGATCGGCGCGGTTTGGTACTCCCCCGTGCTCTTCGCCAACCCGTGGACATCGCTGGCCGAGGTGCGCCCGGAGGCCAAGGGATTCCGCATGG
>Ga0326727_10014891_pt1 | contig 16823 bp, 13 predicted proteins | sample MB2enrmetagenome_FD_207643 | JGI IMG/M metagenome (GOLD analysis project Ga0326727, IMG submission 207643) | Lab enriched peat soil microbial communities from McLean, Ithaca, NY, United States - MB29MY | ecosystem: Environmental > Terrestrial > Soil > Wetlands > Peat | place: USA: New York...
CCGACGAGGTCGCAGCCTTCTCGTGGTCGGCATGCGCTGTCCCGGTGACGGCCGATCCGAGAGCAGCCGCCCCGAAGAGATGAATTGCCTCACGTCGATTCATGTTTTGCCTCTTGGGTGAAACGGAAGAGGGGAGAGGACGGGGCCGCACAAAATGCGAGCCCCGGAGCATTTCTTCTTATAGAACTTTGCGGAAGCGGGAACCTGTTATGCCTCAGTGGTTCCCTTCGATGGAAGCGAGAGATAACGGTTTCACACCGGCGGCGGATTCCGATCCGTAAAGCCGCGCTGATGCCAGTAGGGATAAGCAAGCGTTGTAGCACTGGCGGCATCCAGCTTGGCGATTTGGGTGGGCGTCAAGGCCCAGCCGACTGAGCCTAGATTTTGCTTCAACTGTTGTTCGTTGCGTGCGCCGATGACGACCGTCGCAACCGAGGGGCGTTGCAGCAGCCAGTTCAGTGCGATTTGCGGGACAGTCTTACCCGTCTCGCGTGCGACTTCATCCAACGCATCGACTACGCGGAACAGGTATTCGTCGGAAACGGGCGGGCCGATGTCGGTGACGAGTTTGCTTTGCAGGCGGCTCGATTCCGGCAGCGGTTGCCCGCGGCGGATTTTCCCCGTCAGGCGTCCCCAGCCGAGCGGACTCCAAACGACGGCGCCAACTTTCTGGTCGATCGCCAAAGGCATCAACTCCCACTCGTAATCGCGGCCGATCAGCGAATAGTACGCTTGATGCGCTACGTAACGAGCCAGGCCGTAGCGATCGGAGACGGCGAGCGCCTTCATCAGATGCCAGCCCGAGAAATTCGAGCAACCGATGTAACGAATCTTGCCGCAGCGAACGAGACCGTCGAGCGTGCCGAGCACCTCTTCGGTCGGCGTCAACGCGTCGAATCCGTGAAGTTGATAGAGATCGATGTAATCGGTGCCCAGCCGACGCAGGCTGGCATCCACTGCGAGAAGCAGATGGTGCCGCGACGAGCCAACGTCGTTCGGCCCCTGCCCCATACGAAACGTTCCCTTGGTGGAGATGATGACGCGCTCGCGGCGGCCCTTGATTGCCTTGCCTAGGATTTCTTCGGCCAGACCGTTCGAGTAGATGTCGGCCGAATCGAACATGTTCATCCCGGCTTCGAGGCACACGTCGACGAGTCGCGTCGCCTCGGCTACATCCGTGTTGCCCCAGGCTTTGAAGAACTCATTGCCGCCGCCGAACGTGCCGGTGCCCAGGCACAGGGCCGGTACCTTCAGCCCCGATCCGCCAAGTAATCGATATTCCATCGCCCAACTCTTTCTTTGGTTCGAGTAACCCGGAGTCCCTTGCAAAATGTTCATCGTGGAACATTTGCACGCAGACATTTTACGACCGCGACGTTTGAGACGTACCTCCGGCGTGCATATCGCGGTGTCCGACGTCGTTTCGACGAAGAGGTTCAAACCAATGTGAAGGCGGATAGCAGTGGGCGAACTCGGTTCCGGGTACGGATTTTAAGACCGCGGATATAGCTCGATAGTCTCGCCGTCCACAGCGGGCCGTGCCTGCCAATGCAGCTTTGTACGAATCGTTTCCGCCAGGTGAGCAGCAGGCTCCGGCTCGCCGTGAACGACGTACGTCTGGCGGGGCGGTTCTTTGAAACCTGCGAGCCAACGCAAGATTTCATCGCGATCCGCATGGGCCGACAGCCCCTGCACCGTTTGAACCGTTGCGCGCACCGGCACATCTTGCCCGTGCATGCGGACTGTGGCCGCCCCATCCTGAAGCGATCGACCGCGCGTGCCTTGCGCCTGGTAGCCGACCAGCAGAACGGTCGTGCGCGAGTCGGGCAAGCGTTTGGCCAGGTGATGCAGGATGCGCCCGCCTGTTGCCATGCCGCTGCCGGCGATGACGATCACGGGGCCCTCGACGTGATTGAGAGCCTTCGACTCATCTTGCGTGCGGGCGATATGGAAGCGCCTGCTGCGCAGCGGACATCTCTTCTCATCCGCAAGCGCTCTTAGTTCGAGATGATGTTCCTCGGGATGGCGACAATAAATCTCGGTCACTTCGATTGCGAGCGGACTGTCCAGATATAGCGGTAAAACCGGGATTTGACCTTCGTCTTCGAGCTTGCGAATCGCCCAAATCAATTCCTGCGTCCGATCGACGGCGAACGCCGGTATGAGTAGCGCGCCGCCCCGGCCAACAGCCTCGTTGATCACGCGCGCCAGTTCTGAGAGTGGTTCGGGCGGATGAAGACGATCTCCATAGGTAGATTCGACCAGGAGAATGTCCGCGAATGGAACAAGCTCCGGATTTTGCAAGACCGGCCGATCCCAACGGCCGAGATCGCCTGAGAAAACGATTCGCAGCGGGTCGGCGCCGTCTAGACGCAATTCGATCGATGCGGCCCCGAGGATATGGCCGGCGCGACGAGTGAACGCGGACATACCCGGACAGACCGGAAAAGCACGCCCACAGCGTCGGCGTCGGACCAGGCGCAAGGCATGCTCGGCGTCGGCGGTCGTGTACAACGGCAGTGCCGGTTGGTGCTTCGAATAGCCGCGGCGATTGGCCCGCTCGGCATCTTCTTCCTGCAGTCGAGCACAATCCGGAAGCAAGACGCCCAGCAAGTCGGCTGTAGCGGGCGTGCAATAGATCGGCCCGCGAAATCCGCGGCTCGCCAGTAGCGGTAGATAGCCCGCATGATCGACGTGCGCGTGGCTGAGGACGACGGCATCGATCCGGGCCGCATCGAACGCCGGCTCGGCCCAATTCCTCAGTCGCAGCGATTTCAGGCCCTGAAACAGCCCGCAATCCAGAAGCACCTGTCGGCCGCGGTCTCGGACTAGGTACTTGGACCCGGTTACTGTCCCCGACGCTCCAAGAAATTGCAGAGTCGCCGGCGCGCTCATATAGATTCCCCGGTCTCAGCGAACGGCTGGCATTGCCGGCTTCCGAGCCGAGCCATCCGCGGGCTTTGGACGATTAGACAGTGTTGGCGAGCCTCCGGCTTCCGTTTCCGCCAATTTCTGCTCGGTTTCCAGGATCAATTGCGTGGTTTTCAGAACCGTGTCCGGATTCAGTGAGATGCTGTCGATCCCGCACTCGACCAGGAAACGAGCGAATTCCGGATAGTCGCTCGGCGCCTGGCCGCAGATGCCAACCTTTCGGCCGCAACGCCGTGCTCTCTGAATCACGTCGCGCACCAGCGTCTTTACGGCGGCGTTTCGTTCGTCGAACAGGTGCGCGACAATCGAAGAATCCCGATCGAGACCGAGCGTCAGTTGCGTCAGATCGTTGGAGCCGATGGAGAAACCATCGAAAATTTCCGCGAACGCTTCGGCGAGGATCACGTTGCTGGGGATCTCACACATGACGTAGACTTCGAGGCCGTTTTCGCCGCGCTTGAGACCTGCTTCCGCCATGACCGCGAGCACGCGTTTCCCTTCGTCGACCGTGCGGCAAAACGGCACCATCACCTTGACGTTGGTCAGACCCATCTCGCCGCGTACCTTGCGGAAAGCGGCGCACTCGAGCAAGAAGCCGTCGCGGTAACGCTCGTCGTAATAGCGCGAGGCGCCGCGGAAGCCGATCATCGGATTCTCTTCCGCAGGCTCGAACGACGCACCACCGAGCAGGCCGGCATACTCGTTCGTTTTGAAATCGGACAGACGAACGATGACTTCCTTGGGGTAGAAGGCAGCAGCAATCTGGCCGATGCCCTCGGCGAGCCGATCAACAAAGTAGTCGGTACGCAGCGCGTAGTTCCGTGTCAGATCCGCGATTTGCTGCTTGGCCCGTCCGTCGGGAAGGCTGTCAAACTTCACCAGCGCCATCGGGTGGATCTTGATCGAGCTGGAGATGATGAACTCTTCCCGAGCGAGTCCCACGCCGTCGTTCGGTACGAACGAGAGAGCGAACGCCCGGGCCGGATCGCCGACGTTCATCATGACCTTGGTCCGCGGCCTGGCCAGGGCGGCGAGATCGATCGTCTGCTTCTCAAAGCGCAAGGCGCCGTCGTAGACGGCGCCGCTTTCGCCACCGGCACAACAGACCGTGACGATCTGTCCGCTCTTCAAGGTGCCCGTCGCTGTCTCGGTACCGACAACGCACGGTACGCCGATCTCGCGGCTGACGATGGCCGCGTGACAGGTCCGCCCGCCGCGATTGGTGACGATCGCAGCGGCCATCTTCATCGAAGGTTCCCAGTCGGGGTCGGTCATATCGGCGACCAGCACTTCGCCCGGTTGAAAATCCTGGAGCTGATCCAAATCTCTGACGACGCGAACCGGACCGGAGCCGATCCTCTCGCCGACGCTGCGTCCGCTGAGAATCGGTGCGCCCGATTCCAGCAGCTTGTAAACCTCGCGCACGGCGACCGGTGCGCGCGCGTGTACGGTTTCGGGCCTTGCCTGCAGGATGAACAATTCGCCGGTCACTCCGTCCTTGCCCCATTCGATGTCCATCGGCGAGGGAGCGCCGGACTTGCGCGTATAGTGCTCCTCGATCAGACAACCCCATCGAGCCAGCGCCAGGACGTCGTCGTCCGTGATGCTGAAGCGGGCGCGGTCCTCGGCGGGAACCGGCACGGCTCGCGTCGATTTGCCGCCACGCGAGCTGTAGATGAGTTTTTCCTGCTTCTGACCGACCACACGTTTGATGATCGGACGACAACCCTTGGCGAGGTTCGGTTTGAAGACCAGGAATTCATCGGGATCGACACGACCTTTGACCACCATTTCGCCGAGGCCGAACGAACTGCTGATGAGCACGACGTCGCGGAAACCGCTTTCGGTATCGAGCGTGAACAGGACGCCCGCGGCTCCGACATCGGAGCGCACCATTTTTTGAACGCCAACGGACAGAGCGACCGCGAACTGGTCGAAGCCCTTGTCGACGCGATAGGAGATCGCGCGATCGGTGAAGAGCGACGCGAAGCACTGACGGCAGGTGTCCAGCAGCGCACGATCGCCGCGGACGTTGAGGAACGATTCCTGGGCGCCGGCGAAGCTGGCGCCGGGGAGGTCTTCAGCCGTTGCGCTCGAGCGTACGGCGACATCCGTCTCCGAGCCGTAGTCGGCGGACAGCTTGTGATAAGCCTCGACGAGCTCGGTCTCTAAATCCTGCGGAAGCGGCGCGGCCAGGATGGCCTCGCGGATCTGCCGTCCCTTCAATGCCAGGCCGGGTAGGTCGCGCGTATCGATTCCTTCGAGCAGGGGTCCGATGACTGCCTCAAGTCCGGCGGATTTGACGAAGTAGCGATAACCCTGAGCTGTGACGGCGAAGCCGTTGGGCACACGGACGCCGCGGCCCGTCAGCTCGCAATACATTTCGCCGAGGGATGCGTTCTTGCCGCCGACCGAGGGGATATCGGCGATGCCGAGTTCGGAGAACCAGCGAATGTAACGTGCGGCCATCGGATCAGACTCCTTTGTCCGGGGCGACCTCACCCGTATGCCGCAGTGCGGCCCGGCGCTTGTAAGCAGAAGCGATGCCAAAGAAGAAATGACCTCCGACGATACAGCACCCGTGGCCTGCTCAGTTATTGAGCCGAACAAAACCAAAGTCCGCGAGCACACACTTCGCTCTCCCCTTGTGGGGAGGGTCGGCGTGGGGGGTAGACGCGCAAGATTGCGGAAACCCGTACCCTCCACCCCTGCCATCCTCCACAGGCGGGGAGGGGGACAACGGCGGCCCGGACGTAATTTTGCCGGTGAGAAGATAGAGGCGATTGCTCCCGCTGGTTCTTTTTTCGGCCACGCAGTGTGCCGCATCCGCACAACGGCTCCAATTTCCGCACGGCTGCGCAAGCGTGCTCGCCACAAGCTCACAACCGTGCATCCAGACGACGGAATGCTCCATTTGTCGGAATCGTCGGGCGTCACCAGATTCGTCCATCCGCATACGAGTCGTTCTGTCAAAGATCATTTTCGAAGTTCCGCACGGCTGAGTTAGCGGACCGACAGTGGCTTGCGCGACCAACTACCGAATAAGAGATTTTCGCGCGTTCGGGAGAAACGAAGAATCGCCTTGTCTCCCTGAATTCGCATACGGGCCTCAAACGCCGGAAAGGATCGAATCGGTGGAATAGGTGGGTGGTGGGTCAATCGGCCATCCGCATTTGTGCCCCTCTGTCAAAGGTGATTGCTGACGATCCGGCGCATCCGTCCGCCACAACCAACCCCGCGTTATAACCGTGTCACCAGCCGCGGCGACAGAATTGCATGCGATGTCAGGGGCGCGACACTCACTTTGTCCGAATGCCGTTTGAAGCCGCGGAATAGAAAATAGGGGTAGGAGTCGGATACCGCATTAGTAGCGCTCCAAGACGCGGGGCGCTCGAGTGGTCTCAAATGAGCCTGGAACGCCGCGCGATTGTGGTTCAGGGGATCGTTCAGGGCGTCGGTTTCAGACCGTTCGTCTACAGTCTCGCTGCCCGACTCAAGCTGGCGGGATTCGTCAAGAACCGAAGCGGGAACGTCCTCATTGAAGTGGAGGGTGACGGTCTCGCACTCGATCGATTTCAGCAGGATCTCGTTACGCTCGCGCCTCCCTTGGCGCGCATTGAGCAAATTCGGAGCGAGACGCAGACGCCCCAAAGAGACCGGGACTTCCGCATCGAAGCCAGCGATCTCGCCACGGCCGGCGCGATTTTCATCTCGCCGGATGTGGCTACTTGTGTCGATTGCCTGGTGGAGCTATTCGAGCCAGCCGATCGCCGTTACCACTATCCGTTTCTCAATTGCACCAATTGCGGACCGCGGCTGACGATCATCAAGGGCGCTCCCTACGATCGCCCGCGAACGACAATGGCATCCTTCCCGATGTGCCCGGCCTGCCAGGCCGAATATGACGATCCCTCAAACCGGCGCTTTCATGCTCAGCCAACCGCCTGCCCGGCGTGCGGTCCGAGCGTGCAATTGCTCGCCGCATCCGCTAAGCCGATCGATACCGCGAATCCGATCGCAACCTTTGTTGCTCACCTCCGCAGCGGCGGAATCGGAGCGCTGAAGGGACTGGGCGGCTATCACCTGACTTGTGACGCGCGCAATGCATCAGCGGTTGCCGAGCTACGTCGCCGCAAGCATCGCGATCAAAAACCGTTTGCTCTTCTAGTTCGCGACCTGGAGGACGCGCGAACGCTGTGTCAGGTCGACGATCGCGAACGCGATCTGCTGATTTCGTCGAGTCGCCCGATTGTCCTGCTCCGCAAGCTCGGCCTCAACCGCATTGCCGACAAAGTAGCCCCGGGCAATCCGTGGTTGGGCGTGATGCTGCCGTATACGCCCTTGCATTACCTGTTGATCGACGCAGCCGGAGACATGCCGCTGGTCATGACCAGCGGCAATCGCTCCGACGAGCCGATTGCCTACCGCGATGAGGAAGCATTCGAAAAGCTGACCGGAGTTGCGGACCAATTCCTCATCCACAACCGTCCGATCCATGTTCGGTGCGACGATTCGGTCACTCGGATCGTGGATGGAGCCGAGCTACCCGTGCGGCGCTCACGCGGCTACGCCCCGCGGCCGATCAATCTGCCGATGGAATGTTCACAGGCGATCCTCGCCATGGGCGGACAACTCAAGGCGACGTTCGCCCTCGGCAGAGGCCGACAGGCCTTTCTCAGTCACCACATGGGCGACCTCGACTATTACGAGGCCTATGTCGCATTTGTCCGCGATGCTCGACTCTATGAAGAGTTGTTCGATGTACGTCCCGCGTGTTTAATCCACGATTTGCATCCCGATTATGCCACAACGCGTTACGCGCTCGAACGATCGGCCGGCGAAGGAATCAGGCTGCTTACGGCTCAGCATCATCATGCGCACCTGGCCAGCTGTATGGCAGAGAATGGGCTTTGCGGCCCGGTAATCGGCGTGATTTTCGACGGCACCGGTTATGGCGCCGACGGCACCATTTGGGGCGGCGAGTTCTTGATCGGCGATTACAGCGGATTTCAACGTGCCGGGCACTTTCGCTATGTCGGTATGCCCGGTGGCGAACAGGCGATTCACGAGCCGTGGCGAATGGCCTGCGCGCATCTCGCCGACGCGGGCGTGCGACTTGCGGCGCTCGAGGCGCGGGTTTTGCGAAACCGCTGGCAGACTATCGAGCGGATGCTGGCGACAGCCTTCCGGACGCCTCAAACATCGAGCGCGGGGCGGCTTTTCGACGCGGTAGCATCACTAGCTGGCGTGGCGGATCGCGTCAACTACGAAGGACAGGCGGCTATCGAACTCGAATGGTTGGCCTCGAGCGAGGCGAATGAGGATTCGTATCCCGTGACCGTCGCGGACACGACTGCCGAGGGTGTCGTTGGAGCGGTGATCGTCGACACTCGTTCCTTGATCGCGGCGGTAGCCGACGACGCGCGACGCAACGTTAGTTCAGCACTCATCGGGCGACGCTTTCATTCCTGGATGGTCGAAGCGATCGTTGAGGTATGTAGCCGGCTTCGCGAAAAAAGCAATCTGGCGGAAGTGGTGCTGAGCGGCGGCGTTTTCTCGAACGCGCTACTGACGACAGAGGCTACCGCCAGGCTTCGTGCAGCCGGTTTTCGCGTCTACCGGCATCGGCAGGTACCGCCCAACGACGGCGGCCTTAGCTTGGGACAATTGGCCATCGCCGCGACCGTGCTCAATCTATCGCGTGCATGACGTGCTCATGCGATCTCGTGCGGTTCGCTGTCGGCGAGGCCGTGAAGCTTGTCGAGTCGCTGGTCGACAGAGTTCACAAGAAGTATGACGACAGCGAGGCGACGGGTGACATGAAAATCAGAAGCATGTGACCAGCCAATGCACGAACTGTCGATCGCGCTGAGTATACTGGACATCGCTGCCGAAGAAGCCGCCCGACAGGGTACGGGCCGCATAGCCGCGGTTCACGTGCGGCTCGGCCCGTTGTCGGGCGTCGTCAAAGAAGCGTTGCGCTCCGCATACGACCTGGCGCGGGAAGGTACCGCGCTGGAACAAGCGATATTGGTGATGGAGGACGTCCCGCTCGTTGCGTACTGCAGTGCGTGTGCGTGCGAGCGGTCGCCGCCCTCTCCGCAGGAGATCCTCTGTCCGGTTTGCGGCATTCCGATGCCGGAGATCCTTCGCGGTCGCGAGCTGGAATTAACCGCACTCGAGATCGAATCATGAGCCCGCCGACGCGCCTGGTCGAGGTCCGACAGCACGTCCTCAAGAACAACGATGTGATTGCCCGCGAGTTACGTAAGCGCTTCTGCACGGCCGGAGTGTTCGTTGTCAGCCTGGTCTCGAGTCCGGGCGCCGGCAAGACGGCATTTCTGGAGAAGGTGCTCGGCTTGCTGCGTGAGCATTACCGCGTCGCCGCGCTGGTCGGCGACCTGGCGACCGACAACGACGCCCGCCGCCTTGCGCGCGCGCTGGTTCCCGTCAAGCAGATTACCACGGGCGCCGTCTGTCACCTCGAAGCGGCGATGGTGCGGGACGCGCTTGCGGATTGGGATCTCAACAACCTGGACATTCTGTTCATCGAGAACGTCGGCAACCTGGTTTGCCCGGCGACATTCGACCTGGGCGAAAACCTCCGCCTGGTACTTTTTTCGGTAACGGAGGGGGAGGACAAGCCTCTGAAGTATCCGACTATTTTCAATACTGCAGACGTGGCCATCATTACGAAAGCCGACCTCGCCGCGGTTGTAGAATTCGATGCCGCGGCCGCCGAGCGCAGCATTCAGTCCGTTCGGCCCGGCATGCAAGTGCTGTACGCTTCCGCAAAAACCGGTGCGGGCCTGGATGAGTGGTTGCGATTTCTGCAAGCGAGACTTATAGCGAAGTAGAACGTTGCTGCCGACGGACTCCGGGTTTACACTTCTATCCTGGCGGACAATTCGTGGCGGAAGCTAACCTCATGACCCGCGCGGGTCAATCAGTGGATCGCTGATAGCACGTAATTTCTCTTCGAATGCAGGAGAACTATCCATGACAGCGACTCATGCCGAAATGCACAACGACCACCGACAATGGCTCAGTGACGCCCAGCTGTGGGCAGATGACCTTTACATCTGGCAGCGTGAGATAGACGAAGCGCTCGACGGAATGAAGAAGCTGGAAGCCGCTCTCCGCGATCATCGTGATGGACTGCAGAAACACTCGGAAACGATCGCGGAAGAGGAGAAGAATCTGACATGTCACGAGAAGGCCCTAGCCGAGTACGAGCAGGGTGGTTCGGGCGATGCTCTTTCCGGCATGACGACCAGCCATCAAACGAACGCCGAAAAGCATGTTCGTCAGCGAATCCTGCATGAGCGTTTGAAGAAACACCATCACACGCTGATTGCTCACTGGATGATGCTTTTAAAGGCACTTACGCAGAAGATTTAACCGCAGCTCTCTTTCTTCCGCGTGCATTCAAGGCAATGACGCGTAGTCTGTTCACGCCCGCCCCGGGCAGGCTCTTCTAATTGCTCCGAAACTGAACTCTGGAGCCGGCGTCCATCCAATGGTAAATCTGAGCCTCCCCCAGATCGTTTTCCTGAGCCTCCTCGGTCTCGGTTCGATTCTCATCGTGGCTTATGCCCGAGCTTATGCCCTAGCCATCATCACCGCCACGGTCCGCTCTCGGCGAAACAACGTAATATCGGCCGATGTAACCTACGATCCTTGTGACGACAACGACCAGGCACCCGACGTGAGCCATCTGGTCGCAGATCTGGAGGACCTCGGTTTTGCCGTCCGCGGGCGCTGGCTGCACGCCAGCAATTCTCAGGCAGCCGCCGACATCACACTTCTGGAGAATCCGCGGACGCTGGATGTTGCCAAGCTGCTGGAAGTAGCGGCTGGCACGCGCCGCCTGGTCACCGTTCTGTTTCAATGTCGATTCGAGGATGGAACGGAAGTGGCCACGGCCAACAATCCGATTCCCGCTGGCTTCCCCGCGCTGCCGGGAACCACCGGCGTTTGGCTGCCGGAGGTGCGCGACCCGGAGCAGCTGTACCGCGTTCACGCATGCGTCTCAGACCACCTCGGAGAGTACAAGAAACGGCTCTCGGTCGGCCGCGACCCCGTCGCTTTCCTGACGGAAGCGCACAATCGCAGGGTCGCGCACTTCGTGGAGATCGGCTATTACTACCTCGACAAACGTCACGGTGTATACCGCCTGACCTGGAAGGGAGCGGTGCTCATTACCCTCAGGCTGATCTGGCCGATTCGTCCGTTGTTCCAAGCGCGGCGTCGCCGCCGCACCCACAAGATCCTTTACGATCTCGGCATTCAGCTCGAAGCCGCTTAGGCAGGTAACTCTCGCACCTGTTCGGCCAATTCGCTACCCGGGGACACCCTGACGATCTCGGGTCGGGGTCGATTCTCTGACCGCCAATTCAGGCATCTGCTCTCAGCTACAACACTCGTTCGCGTGGCATTCAAGTTGCTCAATAAAATGGTTCTCGGAAACTCCTGCTTCGATCGCTTTCTGGAGGTCAACATGACCATCGATCGCTATCAGAACTTGATCATTGGTAGCGGCGTAGCCGGCAAGCTCATTGCCTGGAACCTGGCGAAACAGGGGCAGAAGAGCATCGTTGTCGAACGGGCGATGATTGGCGGCGCTTGTCCCAATGTGGCCTGCTTGCCCAGCAAAAATGTCATCTATAGCGCCAAGGCCGTTTCGCTGGTGAGCCCGAAAGAGGGCCTTGGAGTAACGACCGGATCGATACACGTCGATATGCATGCGGTCATTCAGCGCAAGCGCAAAATGGTCGAGGGTCTCGTCGAGCTGCACATGGCCAACTTCAAGGCCAGTGGCGCGGAGCTGGTGATGGGCGAGGCGCGGTTTACCGAGCCGAAAACGGTAACCGTGGCGCTGAACGCCGGCGGCACTAGACAATTGCGTGGCGACCGCGTGTTCATCAATGTTGGCACTCGCGCCGCCATCCCCAACGCACCCGGGCTGGCGGCTGCCCAGCCGTTGACGCACGTCGAAGCCCTGAATTTGCAGCGTCTGCCCGAGCACCTCGTCGTCCTTGGCGGCGGCTATGTCGGCCTCGAATTCGCGCAGGCCATGCGACGTTTTGGCAGCCGCGTCACGATCGTTCAGCTAGCTCCGCGTCTTCTCGAGCGAGAAGATCCCGATTTCGCGGATGCGATCCTTGAGTTGATGAAAGACGAGGGCATTGAGGTCTTATTGCAGGCTCAGGTGCTCGGTGTAACCGGCCGGTCGGGGTCGGGAGTAGCGCTCAAGCTACGATCAGCGACTGGGGAAAAAACGTTAGAAAGTTCCGATATCCTCGTGGCGACCGGCCGAACGCCGAATACCGATCGGTTGGACGTGGCCAAGACAGGCGTGGAGCTCGACCCCCGCGGTTACATTCGAGTCAACGAAAGGTTACAGACAACTGCCGCGGACGTCTGGGCGACCGGTGAATGTGCGGGCAGTCCGCAGTTCACTCACGTGGGCGAAGACGATTTTCGAATCGTCATGGACAACCTGGCCGGCGGGAGCCGGACGACTCGCGACCGGGTGATACCGTATTGCCTCTTCACGGATCCCGAGTTAGCTCATATCGGTTTGAGCGAAACCGAGGCCAAGGCGAAGGGCGTGCCCTACCGCATCGTTCGGTTGCCGATGTCAATGGTATTCAGGATGCTCACACTTTCGGAACCGCGTGGCTTCATGAAGGCGTTGATCGGCGCTGATGACCGTATTCTCGGCTTCACAGCCTTTGGCGCCGAAGCAAGCGAGCAGATGGCGGTCGTGCAGACGGCGATGCTCGGCGGCCTGCCGTACACAGCTCTACGTGACGCGATCTTCACGCATCCGACGGCCGCCGAAGGGTTGATCGGCCTATTCTCGAATACCCCGACGGCCCCGGGCTCGAAATAGCCAGTCGCGCCAGCCATCGCATAAACAACTTACATCTAGCGCGTGGTCGTATAAAAGAGAAAGGGGAGTCATCATGTCGCGTACTCTCGATGAAAAAGTGGCCGTTGTCACCGGCGCGTCCAAGGGGATCGGATCGGCAATCGCCGAAGATCTGGCAGCGGCCGGCGCGGCCGTGGTGCTCAATTACGCCAGTAGCAGGGCCGGCGCCGACGCGGTGGTGAAACGCATTCAACAGTCCGGCGGCAAAGCCATCGCTGTTCAGGCCGATGTATCCAAGCTGGAAGACGTTCGCCGGCTGTTTGCCGAGACGAAAAGGGCCTTTGGAACGGTCGACATCCTGGTGAACAATGCAGGCGTCTATGAATTTGCGCCGCTGGAAGCGATTACCGCCGATCACTTTCACAAGCAATTCGATCTGAATGTGCTCGGACTCTTGTGGGCAACGCAAGAAGCTGTCAAGTACTTTGGCCCGGCGGGAGGCAGCATCATCAATCTCGGTTCGGTCGTGTCGACCACCGCGTTACCGAACGCCGCCGTATACAGCGGCACGAAGGCGGCCGTAAACGCGATTACGCGATCTCTGGCTCGCGAGCTAGGGCCGCGCAAAATCCGAGTCAACGCCGTCTGCCCCGGAATGGTGGAGACTGAAGGAGTCCACTCGGCCGGCCTCGCCGACGGTGACTTTCGCAAACAGACGGAAACTCAAACTCCGCTCGGCAGAATTGGCCAACCGCGGGACATCGCGCCGGCCGTGGTGTTTCTGGCATCCCCCGAATCGGCGTGGACCACGGGCGAGACGTTGTACATCTCGGGAGGTTTTCGTTGACCAGTAAAGGGGACAGGGCGCGCCGTTGATTATTGAAACGGGTAGCGGATGCGTCTGATCATCGGGCGCGTCCTCGCTATTCAGCGTGCGACGCCGAAGCATGCCATCTTGGCCGGCCAGGAATACTCTTGTTCGTGACAGCCACGAATCGGCGGCGCTGCGCTCGGATGAGTCGGGCACTATCGATTAATTCTGTGGGTCCAACCGATATATCCTCCATCTCCTCTAGTATAATCGCCTCTTCTTACTACTTCGTTAGCGCACCCTGGAGCGAGTGATGGGTCGCAGCCTAATTGCCATTCTCGGCGGATTCCTCGCTTGGTTCGTTCTTGTGTTCTTCACAAAGCAGATGCCGGCTTTGTTACAAATGATTCAGGCGGATGATTATGGAGTCTCCAGATTACGTCTGGATAAGATTCCCGCAGATTATTTCGTGATTGTTGCTTTCGCAAGCGGCCCGGGAGCGTTTCTAGGCGGAGCCTTTACCGCCTGTGCCGCCAGGCTCAAACCCCTTCGCCACGCGGCCGTGCTATTCGCTCTTGTCGATCGGGGACGAACCGATCGCCATATCGCAAAAGCAACGGGCCGAGAATTTGCTCATCGCGCTAACCTCCGTCGAACGGCTGTTGGCGCAGGGTCGGCCGGACGCAGCCGCTCCTCTAGTTATTATGTATATTAATACTCCGTCGATATAGATACTCGTAACATCGTTCTTTTGTACGTGGAAAGTTTTAATTCATCTTAATATCTCCGCTACGGACACTCCATTCTGGCATTGCTCTCTCCACGACTCAGGATATGATGCCGCGTCAATGCGATCGAACAACGACGTTCCCTCCGCATGCTCGCCCTCGTTTTCCAGGGACCGCTCCCTTCTTCGGTACTCGGCATCGAGTTCGATCCACGGAACATTTTGCCATGAACCGCAAGCAGCGCCGCCGGGCGCAGTCCCGCAAGAGAAACACTCCGGCGGTGAATTCAGACGGCGATCGGGCGAACGTCGATGAAGCGGGAAGGTTGCCCAAAATAGAGATCGAGCGGCGGAATTTCTCTGCTGCGGAACAGATCTATAGCCGCATTCTCGACAAGCTACCAGACTCTGCCGAGGCGTTCAACAATCGAGGTCTCATCCTATATGAATTAAAGCGTTACGAAGAGGCATTGGATTGCTTCTCTACCGCCGCCAGACTGCGACCGCGTTCTGCTCAATTTCACGTTAATCGCGGCAATGCGTTGTCCGTTCTCAAACGCATGCCGGAAGCGCTCTTGAGTTTCGAGCGCGCGCTGGTTCTCGAACCGGCAAACACCAAGGCCCTGATCGATCGCGCGAACGCCCTGCAACAGGCCAGCCGGTTCGCGGAAGCGATCGCCGACTACGACAAGGCAATCGCGCTAAATCCTGAGGAGGCGATCGGGCACAATAATCGCGGCGTCGCGCTGCAAGCGCTCCGGCGCTATCGTGAAGCGCTGGCCAGCTATGAAAAAGCGATCGCGCTCAAGTCGGACTATGCGGAGGCATTTAACAACCGCAGCCTCACGCTGCGGGAGCTGGGGCATCTGGAAGACTCGTTGGCAAGTTGCGATCGAGCCTTGACGCTGTGGCCGGCGTACGTGACGGCGCACAACAATCGGGCACTGACTCTGTATGACATGAGTCGGTTTGACGAGGCTCTGGCGAGCTGCGACCGGGCGTTGGCGATCAATCCGAACTACCTGGAGGCGCATTCTAATCGGGGCTTGATCCTGCAAGAGCTGAAACTGAACGACGCTGCACTGGAGAGCCTCGATCGGGCTATTGCGATTAACCCGGGTATCGCGGAAGCATACCAAAACCGTGGATCGGTTCTGGTTAACAAGGGCAACATGGCGGAAGCGGAGCGAATGTTTGTTCGGGCGCTGGAGCTGAATCCGGGCCTGGTCAACGCTCTGTATAATCTCTCAAAGATTCGGAAGTATCGAGACATCGATCATCCGGACGTGAGGAAGATTCATACCTTGTTGAGAGAAGACCTGCCCGCGGCGAGTAAGGATGCTCTCTATTTTGCGCTGGGCAAGATCTATGACGAGTGCAGCCATTACGACGAGGCGTTTGAATGTTATCGGCGCGCTAATCGAATTCGGAACGAGCGGGCCGGCTATGATGCTGCGAACGTCACAGCGCTGGTGAACAACATCATTGAAGTGTTTAGCCGAGAATTCCTGTCCCACTCGCTTAACAAGTCAGAATTCTCTGCAATTCCAGTGTTTATCGTAGGGATGCCGCGCTCGGGGACGACCCTGCTAGCGAACGTGTTGTCGAATCATCCTCTGGTAGACACTGCAGGCGAGCTTCCGACGATCGCGCAATTAGCCCAATTCTTGCAGAGTCTGAGCAAAGAGAAAGTGGCTTATCCTCGAGCGGCACGATACCTCACCACTGAGATCGTCGAGCAGATGAGAGAGCAGTACGAAAAACGCTTGTGTCGAGACAGCCGGCCGGAGGCCAGCTACGTGATCGACAAAAGCCCCTTGAATTTCCTGCGCTTGGGATTCATTCAGCTGCTGCTGCCGGAGGCACGGATTATCCATTGCAAGCGCGAGGCGATGGATACTTGTCTTTCGAACTACTTTCAGAGATTCGAGTTGAGTTACGATTATTCTTTTGATCTCGAGAATATCGGGCATTTTTACAAGCAATATGTAAAGATGATGGAGCACTGGCGGAGGGTATTGCCGGAGAAGATCGTTGAGGTCGAGTACGAGGAACTGGTCGGAGATACCGAGATCGTTGCTCGCCGATTGCTGTCGTACCTTGGCTTGGACTGGCACGCAAGCTGTCTCTCTCCGCACACGAACCCGTGCCCCGTAGAGACGGCGAGCAACTGGCAAGTCCGGCAACCGATCTACCGGCAAGCCGTCGAGCGCTGGCGCCACTATGAAAAGCATCTCGGCCCGCTCGTCGCCGCGCTTTCGAAGTAAGCGAGCCACCCGGCGCGCCCGGGTGGCAAAACCGGCCACCGGTGCATCGCGGGGCCTGGAAAGCATGTTGCAGGCTCCAACATGCTTTCCAGGCCCCGTACTTTTCTGAACGCAGATAGCGCTCGCAGGCCTGGAAAGCATGCCACCCAGCGCCGTCAGGGATTTGCGAGCCCATCCGGGGAATAAGTTTTGGGAGGGCAAAGATTTAGA